>Ga0326597_10000247_pt1 | contig 102902 bp, 100 predicted proteins | sample RVTome_12_FD_203789 | JGI IMG/M metagenome (GOLD analysis project Ga0326597, IMG submission 203789) | Soil microbial communities from uranium-contaminated site in the Upper Colorado River Basin, Wyoming, United States - RVT100D185 | ecosystem: Environmental > Terrestrial > Soil > Contaminated...
CCAGCGTGCAGCGTGGTCGAACATCGGCATGAACACCCGAGCGAAGCTGCCTCTACCGTCGAACCCTTGTCCCAGTCTCACGGTTGGGATCAGGTACGGACGGACTCTGGTAGTCAGTCGCTTCGGTGGCGGCGCCAACACATACACCAGCATCCCGACCGCGGCGCTGGTCGCCATGGCCGCTGATAACACCAGTCCCGAACCGGTCATGTGCGTGACCCGACGAATACGCGCGGCTCTTCCGGTTGGGCACCAATCCGCGACGCAATCGCCATGCCGACGAGACTCAGCACGCCACAGACCACCACCACGAGGACGCCCACCGATGTCGAGTAGAAATCCCGGAATGCTCCAGAGCGCATGGTCATGACTACAAGCACCAACCAGGGAAGAACAAACACAACACGTGAGTTGATCTTCTGTTCCAGCGCCTCGCCACGTATCTGTTCCATCGTCCATACGTCACGTGTGGTGGCAACTGCCAGGTCGAAGAGGATTTCGGGGACAACGCTCCCGCCACGTTGATGGGCGAGTATCAGCACTTCGATGACGCGGTCGGAGGTGGGGTCGGCGAGATCGGATCGCACCATCTCCAGTGCCGGGATCACACCCAGGCTCCGGGAGTAGACCGCAAAGGCTCCAAAAACGGAGCGCAAGGGCTCGGGTCCGAATCTCCCGAGATCTTCCAGCGCCGCGGGCAGGGACGATCCGGATCGGATTGACGACACCAAATCCCGAAGACCATCGGGCCAGGCTTCCTGGACCTCGGCGATCCTCCGCCCTTTCCTCCGCGCGTAGTAAGCCTTCGGGAGCATCGCAACGACCACTGCGGGAACCACCGAAACCGCCGGCAATCCGGTGAGGGCGTAAACAAGGACAAAGGCAGTAGAACCGGCGGCCAGTGAGCTGATCCAGAACTGGGATCGCGTGACATCCAGCCCGAAGCGATCCCGGCCCACATTTCTGGCCTTACGGCGCGGGGACGATCTCTGCCTTGACAATTGGACCAGCAGTACTCCAGCGACAACCGCTGTGAACGCTGATGCGAAAACACTCAAAGCCGCACCTCCCGGCCTTGAAGGGCATCTGCAAGGGATGTCCCTTGAGGAAGCAATCGCTCGATCCGCTGGGTCAGATGGTCGGAAGGCATCGCCCCACTCCAGCGAAGCGCCGAACCCGGGGCGGCTCTTTCGAACAAAGGTTGCGTTGAAAAGTCGTCATGCAGCGATGGGACCAGCGAGCGTATCTCCATAGTCTCGCGACGCACAACGCCATCCCGGTCGACGTCGCGGTCTAGATGCACGACGAGGTCGATCGAAGAGGCGAATATGTTGCGAACCACACGATCGGGCACGTTCTCACCCGCCATCAGAGCCGCGTTGACCAGGGCTTTCAATGCGTCGACGGCTGAATTGGCGTGAATGGTGGCTACCATGCCGCATCCGGCGTTGACGGCGCGCGTCAACTCGAAGGCCTCGGCCCCGCGTCCACTAGGTTACCGTCCAGCGCAAGTTTCTCAGGCACTTGTCCCTCGATACGGATCTGAGGGGAGCGCTTCCTGTCACCGGCATCCAACACGGACACCTTCACATCGAGCAAGTCGAGAACCGCGCGCCGCTCAACTGAACTCATGTTGTCCAAGCGTTTATGGGCGACCTCCGCCAGCTTCGCGAGGCTGGCCATTCGCTCAGAATCTGCTGCGCCGCGATCTGCCCACGCCTGAAGTTGGGCGCGGTGACGGCGAAGCGCGTCAAGTTCCTGCTCCAACTGGGTGACTGCTCGCCTAATCGTCTCCTGCGACAGTCCTGCTCTGAGGGCCTCTGCGGCTCTTGCCCCAATGGCTTCCTCGAGGTTGGCGATGCGCATGTCTACGTCAGCGAGCTGATCGTCCTCGACCAAGGTCTGGCCTGCTCGCTGGGTGAAGTACTCAGCCGCAAGCTGGAGGAGGCGGTCCGGCTGTCGCAGTATTCCAGCCACCTCCTCCCACACCGCGTGCTCGATGTCATCTGCTATCAGAGACCCGCAGCCGCATGGTCCGTCCGCCTCTCGGAGGTCGGCCCGACTGCCAGAGCAGCGGTAGTAGCGGCGTTCTCGATCCTTCCTCCATACCCCCGTGTACCGCTCCCCACATGGCGCGGTCAGCCGACCGGTGAGCAGATAGAAGCGAGTTGCGCCCTTGGGCCCCGTTGACGTGCGCTCCAACGCCTGCTGCAAGAGCACCCAGCGATCCGGCTCGATGACCGGAGGTATCTCGACCTCCACAGGTTCTACGCGGTCGGAACGCCTACCCCACGCCCACCTACCCGCCAGTGCAGGGTCCTTCAACACCCTCCGAAGATTCGGATGGCGCCACCGCTCCGCTCGCCGTGGTCCCCGACCCAACGCATTTAGGCGCTTGGCCGCCTCATAGCACGAGACACCATGGTCAAGGACTAGATCCACGGCTAGTCGAATCGTATCAGCCTCGCCGCCCACATCGGGCTCGAGAATCGTATGCCGGCCGTTTCGCAAAGCTCTGTACCCAAACGGGGGTGGTCCACCCGTCCAGCCACCCGCCTCGGCGGTGCGTTGATGTCCCTCAAGCATGCGCTCGGTGATGCGTTCCCGCTCGAACTCGGCGAATGCGCCCACGACCGAGCGGAAGAGCCGACCAGTAGCCGTCGTGCCATCGATGCTCTCGGCCACCGACACGAACGCAACACCGCAGTCCTCCAACTCAGGGATAGTGTTGACGAGATGACGCAACGACCGCGAAAAGCGGTCGAGCTTCGCCACAACCACAACATCGAGGTCACCCGCTCGTACAGCCTGCAGGAGGCGATCTAATTCCGGCCTGGAGTCGAGCGAACCAGACACACCCTCATCGATGAACTCGCCAGCGACCTTCCAGCCCTTTGACTCCACGAAGGCCCGACACTGTAGAACCTGGCTCTCTAACGACGTTCCCTCTCGGGCCTGCTCTGTAGTGGATACTCGGGCGTAGATCGCGGTCAGCACTGCAACTCCTAGCGAGCATCATAGCCATTCGGTTACCTGACTACCAGCAAGCGCCAGGGCGACTTGGTCACCGGGCGAAGAACACTCAGGTGCCAGTGACAACTCGCCCAGGAGCGCGGCTATGCCTCAATCTGGGAGGAAGTCAAAGGAAAGCGATGAAGCCACTAGGGCGATGATCGACGACGCGCTAAGTTAGGACCTCCGTCACTGCGGTTCTGATTGGAGCGCAGGCGGCGGAGCGTACGTAAGAGAAATACGAGATCGACAAGAGCACCGACCGAGGAAACGGCTTGTTCGGCGTCAGTAGCCATAAGATCGCGGACAGGTGCGGCCGCACGATTGTGGGGGAGCAATCCACCCGAGTGGCTATCCCGCCTACGACTGGAAGGACGACGATGGCTATGCAAGTTTCGGGACCTGGTCGACAGCGCAGCCGAGGCCGCGGGACGTAAGTTCCAAAACGTCGTCTCATGAGGTCAGTCCGGCAGCTCGTCCGCAATGTCCGCCATGATCTGGCGGAACAGCACGGGGTAGCTCTCACCATCGAACAAGTGAGGTACGCGCGATTCGACTCGAGGAGCCAAGGCCCGGGCCTCGCCGCCAGGACGGCCTATCGGATACACCGGGCGCAACGGGAAGAGATCTCGGTACAACTCGAACTCGTCAATGATTCCGGACATGCCGCCGATGAAGACCGCACCGATCGGATCCGCCTCTGAGAGCATCTGCCGACGCATCAACGCGAGGCTCTCATTCCAGCGGCCTGGAGTTGGCGATTCGCCAGCGACACGTGGCGTCCATCGAAGATCTCCAATACCATCTTCTCCGAAACGTCGCGTTGGCTCCGGAAGAACGTCGTCGAAGAGTTCCGACTGGTAGACGATGACCGATGGCTCCTCGGTGGCCGGGAACTCCGCAGCCACGTAGAGCAAGAGCGGCGCGATCGTTGGATGAGCAGCCGTCACCAAGACCCCATCTAGGGCGAGAACGGATCGGCCAGCGGCAACCACTGCGTCTGTCACCTCCAACGCGTCGAAGGGACCATCCCATCTTTTCGGATCCGGGATGCTCGCAGAGAGAAACACATTGTGATGGCGGAGCGTTCGTGGTGCGGACACGGAGTCATCTCTCACAGGCATCGTTACCAGTATCCCCCGATCGCATTCTCAGGAACGAGGGTGAGAGGTCGCCCCCCGACTGCCCATGTCAGAAGGCCGCGCCGAACGGGTTCGATCCGGCGTGAGGCATGCACGAGGACTCCCCCGTGCGCAGCGGGGAAGCCTCTTGACCCGTCCAGTTCACGCAGGTCATGCACCTCAGGAAGCCGTCCGGTGACCTGAACAACGTCTCGGTGACTGCCTTGTTCAATCAGAAGCCGCCAATCGCCGAGAGGGGTGCAGGTACAACCGGCAACCTCTGCGGCGTCCTCCACACTACGGAGGAGGTGTCGTCGACGCCGAACCATCGAATACGCATGAGCGGCCTCCACCTCTTCAAGAACTCGATCTAGCGCTTCCGGAGTCAGCACATCAAACCCGTTGACATTGGTCAAGTCTGAACTCACCAGTTGTTGTCGTGGTAGCCGCGCTGTTGCAGGGACCTCCGGGAAATCGCCGGGCCATCGCACAATGTGAAGCCCCATGAGGTGTGTTAGCGCATATTCGACCTCATCGAAGACCCAATCCGACTCATGTGCTCTCGGCGTCTCAAGCACGATAAGAAAAGCGTAGCTCTCGAGTTCGTCTGCGATCCGAGCCTGCAGGTCTACGCCGGCTGGAATATTGAATCGGTCAATGAACGGGGCGAAGCCGCGGTGGCTTAAGTAGTCGGACAAGTACTCAGCCGCCAGCAACCCGTCCTCTCGCTTGTGACTGATGAACGCCTTCCGCTGGCGCTCCTCAATCCCGAACTCTTCTAGAATCCGGCGTGCGACACGCCTGGCCGACGTTCCGTCTGGCCACTCCAGACCGTTTATGGGCAGGAGCCCCGGAGGCACGAACTCCGAATAACGACCGAGGTCTTGGACAACCGGTAGAACAGTTATGACGTCGGACAAGGCGGCCTCCACAGCACGATGACACGCTGGATCGCAAGCCGCTACCTCGCTGCCGAAAAAGACCGCGAGTGTAGGCGCCCCAGGTAGCGCATCCGGGTGAACCGAGACCTCGACCGACCTGTGAAGACCTATGTCTTCGATCTCAGCACTGAGCGCACTGCTCAACTCGTCGACACGAGCATCGCCAAGGGCGTTGATTGCCTGAACGCGATACACAGTGCCCATTAGCTTCGAGGACGCCTATGCCAAGAGCTTCTTCAAGTTCTCCCAACTCCAGCGGTATACAGGTCCAGCAGCCGGCAATCGCCAGTCCGACGAGCCATTCTTGTATCCGATGAGTTGGAATCGATTCTCGATTCGCCCAGCAGCAAGGAGTTCGTTGGCGGTGGCAACTTCCTTGAGTACCCCGCTCGCCCAGCGCGTCCGAGAACCCAGCATGACGACGAAGACATCTGAGCGCGCAATGGCGGTTCGAGCCTTGGCTTCCCAGTCCCTCTCAGGTTTGGCCTCTTTCAAGGAGTAGTCGGACACCTCAAAAGGCGAGTCGGTGTTCTTGGCCTGTCCAATGATGAAGTCCCTCAGCTTCTGATCGCGATCGAAGTCGAAACTCACAAACACCTTCTTCTTCGCCATTCCGTTACTCCTTTTAAACAATCGGGCTTCGGGATGCCTGCCAGACACCGATCCTAGGGGTCCGACTACATGCGCGTCGCTACGGCGACAGTCGGGAAGGTGCTGACCGGGACGGCAGTGCTACTGCCCGTCCGGATGCCCATGGCCCTTCCGTCGGAAAAGGCAAGCTCTTCGACATATGGGTAAAGCCCAAGATACTCCTGGCCCTCAAACGTAGCTCCGGTCGTTTCAACGAGAGGCAAGACAGCTACGTGCCCCGGCCGATAGCCATCGAAGAAACCTAGCTCCCATGGCATCCATTTCGAAGTGGAGGATGTCCTGGAAGTAGCAAAGATAAGCGATCGACTGTTGCGCATCCGGATCCGGAGCACCTCCGCTGTCTGGACCGTGACTCGTGTCCGATCGAGATGACGGTCTTCAATCCAATCCACATACACGCTGCGGCCCACCTCCTCCAACAGCGCCTTAACACCAGCGATGATCTCAGCATCGGAGAACGAGTGCGACAAGAAGACGTCAAACCTCGTTGACATTGAGGACGCCGCCGACTTCCTGAGTTCCGAGACAGCAAACTGCAGCCCCCGACCACGAAGGGCCGCCCTCGCTTTCCTCTCGGTCAAGAACGCCATATTCCTACCTTTCCCTCGGCGCGGTCGACGCGCGACGCGCCACACGCCATACGACCTCAGCCCGGTCGTCTCCTTGGCGTCGGAATCCGCATAGCCCGGGGGATGGCGTCACGGCTCCAGACTAGGCGGGTGACGGGATTTGAGCCTGCGACCTTCGGGTTATGAGCCCGAGTGCGGGGTATCGCTCGACCAGGGGAAACGCGCAATCGCCAAACACGGCCCGCCCGGTGCTGCGAGGTTGAGGCGGTCGTCACCTCGCCTCTCTCCCGCGCTTGAGACCGTCACGGTCGAGGGCAGCCTCGACGAGGTCCGCGGCAGCCGTGAGGGGCATGTGCTCCCACAGACGCAGGACATGCCAACCTGCACACTCCAGTCGGGCCGTGGTATCACGATCGCGCAGTTGGGTTGCCCGGAACTTCGTGGCCCAGTAGTGAGCGTTGCCGCGGGGGACGCTGCCATGCTCGGGACAACCGTGCCAGAAGCAGCCGTCGAGGAACACGGCCAACCGCGCCCGTGTGAAGACGATATCTGTAACGACTGGGCGACCCTTGTCCACTTGCAGGGGGAGGTTTACCCGGAATCGCCGCCCCCGAGAGTGGAGCTCCGATCGAAGGCGTCGCTCAGGACCCGTGTCGCGGCTGGGGTTTGCCTTCATGATCCTCGACGCGTGCGGCGTCGTGGGGAACGGATATGCGATAGTGCTATCGAGTCGTCGCACCAATGGAGACGACCTCCTCCTTCGCTCGAGCAAGCGAGCGAGCGGCGGTGAGGACACGAGGGTCGCGAGCCGGGAGTGCCACCCTGGGAGGCAGGTCACGGAGGAGCTGGCTGATGATGCGGCCGTGCTGTTGCGTGAACATCGGCGGGACTGCCTCGCCGATCATCGCACGTACGTTGGTGTGTCCCCACTGGGTTAGGGCGTCGCCCCAGTCGAACGACTGTGGGATCGTCTGTAGGAGCGCGCACTCAAGCGGGCTCAGGACACGGTTCTCCCACGGATGTACGGTGCGGTCGCTACCAAGGTGGCCGCTCGCCGTCGTGATCGTCGCCGCCGGCTCGTCCGGCGTCATGCGCCGGTAGCTGGAGTGGAACCCGCTAACGAGTCGCAACTCACCGTCCGTGCCCCTGGTTACGGGACGAGGCAGCACCTGGCGACACCTGCTGCATCGGACTCGCTCGCGGCTACGAGCACGGGTCCCGCACGACACACACACATCGTTGTCCCAGGCTGACCGCGCGCTATTGGCAGGGATCGCTTCGACCATTCGGTACCGCGATTCCGGCCAGACGGGAACGCTATGCATCGGGTCGGCGCTGGTCGCGGTGTCCGTGCTGCGAGCATCGAGTGGCGGCAGACGGAACGACGCTAGCGCTTGGCGCAGGGACACGGGCGGTTGCTCGGCACTTGTGTGTGACGGCCACGGGTACGGCGCTCGACTCTTACGCTCGAGGATCGCGATACCGGGCTCCCCGCGCCGTAGGAAGGTGAGGAACGACCGCTTGCGTGACTGCGGGATACCGAAGTCGGCGAGATCCGCTACAAGTGGAAAAGCGATGTATTCGGACGCGAGTACGTCGATGAGGTAGTTGGCTGCCGAGACAGGCGTTCCGGAGGTCGGGTGGCGAACCTTGCGCGTGAGGAACGGCTGCACGTTCTCGACGACCACAGCCCTCGGGGTGAGTTGGCCAACTGCCTCGGCGATGACATAGACCAGAAGGTTCCGGGCGTCGCGACTGCCTGCGTCGGCGTCGCTACCGAGCCCACGACCGCTTTGCGCCGAGCTCATGCCCTGGCAGGGTGGACAGGCGGCGAGCAGCGCCGGTGACTCCGCTCCGGCGCGATCGCGATACCGCGCCACTACGTCCGGGAGGGTCGTACGGAGGTCGCCTGGTACGCCGACCGCCTGGCTGTGGTTGCGCAAGGCAACGTCGAGCCGGCGCTCGTCCAACTCGGCCATCACATCGAACACGAAGCCAGCGTTGGCAAAACCAACATCACCCGCGCCGCAGTTGGAGAAGAGGCTCACGGCCCTCAGCGGTGCCCGGTGGCGCCTGTTGCTCATGCGCTCCCACCCCCGTCGCCATCGGCGTGTGCAGCGTCGAACGCGTTCAGAAACGCCTCGTGCGCGGTCACGGCAGCGGCAAGGAAGTCGTTCCACGACTGGCGGACGACAACCTTGTCCCTCTCGAACGACTCGAATGCGTATCGCTGCGTCTCGTCGGTGAGCTTCACAACGTCGGCGATCAGGTCGATTCGCCAGCCCTCCGCAAACTCGGATTTCATACCGGCGTTCACCTTGAAGAACTCGCTGAAGGCCGTGACGTAGTTCTGCAGCCGTTCGTAATCCTTCCCGTTGAAGGAGTGGCCCGGAACCTTGATCTCGACTACGTGGAGCATTCGCCCGTGGTGGATGAGCGTGAAGTCGGGACGCTTCTTCTCGTGTGAGATGGCGACCTCGATGTCCTCGCCGTACTTGTCCTTCCAGAACTTCGTGAACTGGTCGCGGAAGGTCTTGAGCGCCTGGTTCTGGGTGATGACGCTCCAGTCGGGCCGGATCAGCCAAGGCGCGTTGGCGATTAGGGTCTGCATATCGGCCTCGTCGACGCCGGTCTTGGTGATGGCGCCCTGCAACTCCCTGATCGACTGGACGCGCTCGGAAGCGATCTGACCGTACGAGGCCATCTCGGCGACTCGGGCCCTGCCGAACAGGGTGACGAGCTGCTCAATGGTGGCGTCTTGTTGGCTGGAGATCTCCTTGAACGCCTGGACCAACGCCTGGTGCGGCGCGACGGAGAGCACGATCTCGGCCAGCCCGTCGACATAGTCGGGGTCGGCCAGCTCGTCCTCGGCGGCAAAGCCGCCGATCTTCTTACCGAGTTCTACAGCGACCCGCACGACTTCCTCGTCGCCGTAGCGCTCGGCGGCACGCTCTTCGATCTTGGCGTCCTTCATGAACTTGGCGCTTTTGCTCTCACGGCGTGGACCAGCGGACGCCTTGGCGATCTCCTTGATGATCGAGGCACCCCACTCGCGCAAGGCCTCGCCGCGCTCGGAATCCCAGAGGATGGACTGCCGGTCGGTACGTATGAGGTCTTCGCTGTCGTCGTCGAGCCAGTCGGCATGGACCTGACCGACGAGGTACGAGCGCATGGCAAACTCGCCGGTGAACCCAGCCGGTTGCTCGAAGTCGCGCGTGTTGGCAACGATCTTGCCGCGGGCATAGATGCGAACGCCCGCGCCCTCCTCGTTGCTGTACGAGTCCTTCGCCATAGCGAGCCACCCCGTAACGGCGAGCGTCTCTCCGTCAGCCGTGTTTACGGGGCGATTAGCGACATCCACCTTGGTCCCGTCACGCACTGGAACCTTGAACTGTTCGACGACTGTGTCGATGTGTGGCGTCGGCCGAGTGTCGATGACGTGAACCGTGAAGTCGGGTGCTGCCAGCGCAAATCGAGTAGCGAGCTGGCGATGGAAGGTGACGGTGTCCGGCACCCGCTTCGGCAGGAACTGCGTGAGGCGGACCGTCGTGCCCGGTGCCGGGCTGTACGTAGCGTCCTTGTCGCCGACCTCCAAGGGAACGGGGGTCTCGTCGTCCGTGACGATCTTGTCGAAGTCGAGGAAGAAGTGGGTCGTGAGGTAGCCCTGGTCGACAACCTTGTCGCCCCCGGCGGACAGGATCTCAATGCGGCGGCAGATGCCGAAGGGTGCAAGCTTGCCGATGCCCTTGCGGCCCATCACGGGCCGCTTCTTCGTCCTTGATCTGGCGCCCTGCTCGGCGTAGGCGCGGCGGTCGCGGCCGACCTTGAGGTAGAACGCCCGGGCTTCGTCTGGGCTCATGCCGTGTCCGTCGTCCCGCACGACCACCTCGTGTCCCTTGTCGGCGGCCTCCTTCGTAGTCGGGTCCTTCGAGGCGAGCTCCGTACCAAGCGGCAGCTCGACCGTGACGTTCTCGGCGTCGGCGTCGTAGCCGTTAGCGATCAGCTCAGCCACGACCGCGCTCACCTTGTCGTAAAGCTTGACCCCTAGCTTGTCAATGGTCAGCCGCGAGATGGTGAGGCTGTATCCCTGGCTGGCGTTCGTCACTCGGTCGGTTGACAAGGTCATCGACGTCATGTTGCCACATCCAACGATCGATAACCTTCCACGGCGAAGACCCCATAAAAGCCCTGCACTACAACGGCATGTCGGCCGCGGCTAGCGAGCCGTGTCGGGTGAGGTCGCCCAGCGGTGATGATGACGCCTCCCCGCAGGCGCGTCTCCGTCCGAGCAAGGGAACAGCCGGATAGGGCTTCAGCGGTGGCGACCGCGTCGCGCCGAACCTCGTGACTCGGAGATTTCGGGCTTGGGGCAGGTGAACTCCCTGCTCACACAGCCGGTCCCGAACTCCAAGCTCCGCTTGACCGCCGAGAAGCTTCTCCCAAACCGGGGCCCGGGCGTAGCGCCCTGACATTCTACCGACAGGGCTGCTGACACTCTGCTGACAGGGTCGGCGCAGACGCTCCTCTCGTGAACGACACGAGAGGAGCAGGCGGTGGGTCCGAGAACCCCAACGAGGGCGGCTGACAGCGAGTTGGTTCGCCGGCTTGATGCGGAGTGGCGTGTGCTGGCACCTTCGCGACTGTTGAGGGATCGCCTCCATGCCTGGGAAGCCCAGGATCATCGGCTTGCGTTCGATGACGGTGACCAGCTCGTGGCCGCCGCGCAGAGGCGCGATGCGTCGAGTTGGGCGGATCGGGACAAGGTTCTCACCGCTCTCCTGGAGCGAGCCTCTGACGACGCCGTCGCCAGACGGGTAGCGCTCCAGGTGGTTCTTCCTGGTTTGAAGAGCTTGGTCAACGGCATCCGTGGCTGGGACGTTGAGGAGCGCGCCGCCCGCGTCGTGGCCACGGCGTTGGACGTGATTTCTTGGTGTGCCACCGAGCCTGCGGGTACGCCACCGAGCTTTCGGATCTATACGAACACGAGACGCCGGGTTCTGCGGTCGGCGGTCCGCGCCCGAACGGAGCCGGTCACATTCGTCGACGACTACTCCGGCCTCGATGCTGGCGCGGACACCACCGAAGGCACGGCCGAAGCCCAGCGATTTGACCAACTGGTCGAGTGGGTGCAACAGCGTGGAGATGTTCGCGAGGACGCGGCCCGCCTGGTAGTGATGACCCGGGCCGCCGGTTTCTCCATGGACGAACTGGCAGCCGCCGAGAACATCAATCCGCAGACGCTCCGCCGACGCCGTCTCCGTACAGAGCGTCGGGTGCGACAGAGCCTGACCCTCGCTCAGTGACCTATGCGATCGCCATCGCGTCGCGTTCCGCTCCCCTGCCTGCCCCTTATGTCAACAACCGGCCAACACGACCGACCCAGATGACTGAATCAACGGAGGAGACCATGGAAGCCTTCTGGCCACCGCAATCCAGCAACGGGCGAATCGACCCCGAGATACCGCACGAGGGGGACGTCCGCACCCTGACCGATGCTGAGCTGGACCACCGAATTCGTGCCGGATGGGACATTTGGTGTGATCTGCTCGACGACCTTCTGAACACTGGTGGGATGTTGCCGTCCCGCCCTCTCGCGGGTCGGGTGGTGGGGTTCTTCGAGGATTCGTATTGGTGGGCCGAGGATGCTCGGGTCGAGGCTTTGCGTCGTGAGATGGTTTCCCGGCACCCGCAGCGGCGCCGTGGGGCGGACCGGTCGAGGGGGATCCGATGACGCCCGAGGCCAGCCGGGAACTGTTCGATGGCGAGGGCGGCTCGCGTCGAGGCTGGAGCCCGACTCTGACCATTCGTGTCGTGCACATCATTTTGTGGCTGCTGGTGATCTCAGGTCCGGTGGCTGCGCTCCTGGTCGCCACCCAGGTGTCGTCACTCCGTGTCCGACTCGACCTCCTCGACATCGGGACTGGCGTTGAGATGCCACCGGACACCTCCGGGGCGGAGGGTTTCGCCGAGTTGTTCATTGTCGCCTACCTCGGTGCTGGCGAGGACTCGGCTGAGGACCTCAACTCATTCCTCGACAGCGATTCACCGAAACGGGTCGAGGGCGGGTCGTGGTCGGTGGCGAGAACCACGAGCCTGGGAGCGGTGCAGGTCGCCCCCGGCTACTACGCGGTGACGGTGGCTGCCGAGGTCGTTGCTGCCGATGCCGACTCCGAGGGACAGCCAGTGTGGGTTCCGGTCGGGACTCGCTTCTACTCGGTTGGCGTCGCCGAAACCGACTCGGGTTGGGCCATCGTCGGTCTCCCCTCACTCATGCCGGCGCCCGTTGGGGCATCCATCCCGGAGTTGCTGATTGATCGCCGAGGCGGGCTTGACGCGAACCCCGGTCTGGAGGAGATGTTGTCGCGTTTCCTGGCGGCCTTTGTGGCGGGTGATGGGGAGCTGGCCCGGTACACGTCCCCGTCTTCGCCCATCGGCCCGGTCCAACCGCCACCGTTCACCGGCGTCGAGATCCTCGAGGCGGGGATGGTCGAAACGTCGGACGGTGTCACCGAGGTGGCCGTCTTGGTCCGGGCGACGGACGGTGCCGGTCGGGCCCAGGTCCTCGAATACGGCCTGGTGGTCGAACAGCGGGATGGCCGTTGGGAGGTCTCCCACCTGCTGGCGGTACCACCACTCGCATCGTCGGAAACCAACTGAGAGGAGAAACGAATGATTGATACAGCAGAGACCTTGGTCGGGAACCTGACCAACCTGGCGATCGGGGCGGCGGTGCTGATCGCCATCGGGATGATCTTGTGGTCGTGGCTGGTGAAGCGGACCGTTTCGGCGGTGATCGGGGTGATCATCCTGGCCGCCATCGTCCTGTTCGCCATCAACGCCACCGACTGGCTGCAGAACAAGGTCGCTGAGGATGTCGGTGCCCTGGCACCGGCCGCCCAAAGCGTGGTCGTGACGATCGACGGATCGGTGTAGGTGCCGGCGATGGAGGTTGACGTCTACTCCTCGTACACCCAGGCGCTGCGCCATCCGGTGATCATCGGCCACGTTGCCGGGTGGCGGCTCCCGTGGGCGATGTCGGCTTCGCAGTTGGGCGCAGTGGCAGGGATGAGTGGCCTGTTGTTGCTGGCCCGACCAGTGTGGGCGCACCTGGGGGCGGTCGGGAACCTGGCGGTGTTTACGGTGCTGGTTGCCGGGGCGGGGTGGGCGGTGAGGCATTGGAGGATCGAGGGTCGCTCCCCGTTCCTGGTGGCCGCCGGTGTCGCCACGGTACTCCTGTCCCCGGCATCCCGACAAGGGTTGCGCAACGGCGCGCCCGTCCTCCGACCACGACCGACCCGCGGCAATCAGGTCGGTGTCGTGATCGGACCGTCCCAGCGAGCTGCGGGCGGGCGGGCTGATGGGTAACCCGATTCCGATCCGCGGCATCACCGGTCATCTGGTGTGGGGAGCCGACGGGGCGGCGTGGGCGTGCTTCGAGACCGAGCCGTTCCCGTATCCACACCGCTCGGTTCGCGACGCCCAACAGACCCATGCCCGCACCACCGCCGCCCTGCAGGGGTTGCCTGCTCACTCATTGATCCTGTCGATCGCCAACAGCCTCTCCCGCGACGAACTCGAACAGCGGATCGGCGGCGGCGAGGACCTGGGGCGAGCGCCCGGTTGGGCAGCCACCGCGCGCCGAACGGCGAGCCGACTCGCATCGGAGTCGGTGTACGAACGCCGCTGGTTCCTCGCCGTCGGACTCCCCGACACCGGAGCCGGCCAGCGGATGACGGATCGGGTCCGGGCGGCGGCGTCACAGCTGGGGTCCACGTTTGGTGCAGCTCCCCAGGCGGCCGGGCGTGGTCGAGTGGTGGTGGCGGCGGCCCAGGCGGCGTCTCTGGCGGATCAGTTGTCGCAGCATCTGCGTCTCCGGCCGCTCGACCCAGCAGAGGTACGTTGGCTTTACCAGCGAGCGGTGTTGCGCGGGCTGGTCGACCCGCCCCTCCCCAATGACCGCACTGTGGATCGGGTGTCGGTGGTGAGGTTGGACCGTGACGCCGTCTACCACGAGGGCGGCCGACGCACCGACCCCGATCGACCATCTCATTGGCGGTACCTGTCCATCGAACATCCCGACCACGGGACCGGCCATCAAGCGTTCTCGTGTCTGGCCGAGACCCCCGCGGCGTGGACCTTCCCGTACGGGTCCGGGGAGTGGCTGTGGCATCTCGACGATCAACTCCCCTTCCCCCTCGACTGGGCGGTGCGGATCGAACGAGTCGACAACCAGACCGCGCGGCGGCGAGCGTTGCGAGCCAAACGGAACCTGGTCGGCCAACTCGCCGAACCGGGCGGCGACCCGGCGGGGCCAGCGACCACTCTGGCGGCGGCGACCGATGCCGTCGATGAGCATCGGGCCCGCCTCGAATCGAATCCGGCGCTCCCGGCGCTGCGGGCCACCACCATCGTCGCTGTCGCCCACCGGAACCTCGGCGAGGTGGAACGGCGGGTGGCCGTGTTCGAATCCGGGTTCCGGGCGGCCGAGTTCAACTTCTACCGTCCCACCGGCGCCCAACTGGCCTGTTTCACGGCCATGCTCCCTGGAGCACCGGTCTTGCCGGTGGTACGGGAGTACGCCCAGGACCTGCTGCCCGACGGGTTGGCGTCGGCGATGCCGTTCGCCGGGTCGGGTGTCGGCGACCCCGGTGGCATGCTCCTCGGGTTCTCCCTCGACGGGCTCAACGCTCGACCGGTGTTCTGTGACCCTGCCCATGGGCCACGGGATCTCAACCGGTCGGGTTCGCTCGCCGCCATCGGTGAACTCGGCTCGGGCAAGAGTTTCCTGGCCAAAACGTTGGCCCTCAACACGGTGGCGATGGGCGGCCAGGTCGTTGCTGTCGACCGCACCGAACAGGGTGAGTACAGCCAGCTCGCCGAGGTGATTTCGGGTACCGGCCAGGTGGTGGAGATCTCAGCCGACGCCACCGTGGGTCTCGACCCGTTCGCGGTGTTCGACACTGACGAGCTGCGACTCCGCTACGGGGTTGGGTTCATCACCCTGCTCACCGCCACCCCACCAGGGTCGACCGCCGGCACCCTCTGCTACCGGGCCGCACAACACACCCTGGAACGAGCCGCCGAGACCGATGCCCCGCCGCGGCTTCGTGACGTGATCGACCACCTCGAAGCATCCGGGGATGCGGGTGGGGAGGTGGCGGACAAGCTTCGGGCCCTTTCGGAGATCTCCTACGGCCGGCTCGTGTTCGGCGACCCGGGCCCGGCCGTCGACCTCAACGGCGACTACGTATGCTTCCACCTCCCCGGCCTCCGCCTCCCCCGTCGAGAGGCGTCGCGGGATGAGCAGTTGCCCGAGGAGCTGTTGGGTCAGGCGATCCTCTACCTGGTCGCCGCCTTCTCCCGCCGGGTGCTGTTCCGGCACCCCGACCGCTTCGCCGCCCTGCTACTCGACGAGGCGCATGCGTTGACGGCGAGTGCGCAAGGTCACGGGTTGGTGATGGACCTGATCCGTGACGGCCGCAAACACCTCGCGGCGGTGTGGGCGTTCAGTCAGCTTCCCGGCGACCTCACCGGCGGGGCCGACGGAGAGGACATCGACACGCTGCTGGGCTACCGGGTCGTGTTTCGCCAGTCCCCCGGAACCGCCGCCGCCGCCCTCCGCTTCCTCGGCTCGGACGGCCGTGACGACAACGTCGAAACGGTCACCTCCCTCCGGACCGGTGAATGCTTGATGCGTGACCCGGAGGGACGTCTCGGACTGGTCCGGATCGCCGCACCCGACGACCCCGACGTTAAAAACGCGTTGTCCACCACCCCCGGCGCCAGTCGGGTGACGGTGGGACCCTGGCCGTCCCTCGACCAGCACCAAGATTCGGCGCCGGTCGCCGGCGGGGAAGCGCCGTGAGCCGTCTCCAGGACACCGCCCGACACCGTCGCGGCTCCCAGGTACTGGACGGGTGGGGATGGGTTTTCATGTGGCTGGTCGCAGTCCTCGTCGTCGCCGGGATCGTGTGGGCGCCCCCGGCCCACGCCCAAACCGAACCGGCCCCGGCCGTCGGGTTGGGTGAGGAGCTGTATCCGCCCACCGACTACCCCACTGACGACAGCCAGGGGATCGTCGGGATCGGCCGCTACGACATCGGCTGTTCCAACGCCGGGTTCCTCGGCGACGTCGCCTGCGTGACGATCGGGACCGCCACCAGCCTGGTCTTCTCGATCGCCAAGCTACTGGTGGCGGTGGCGATCTGGCTGCTCGAGACCGCCACCGGGTTCGTCATCGAAGGAGCGTTGACCGACGCCGCCACCTCGGTCGCCGACCTGTTGGACGGTCGGGTGCTCGGGCCGATGCGGCTCTCTCATCTCGGGTTGGTCGTCTCTGCGCTGTACATGGGTTGGCAGTTCCTGCGGGGAAGGGTCGGTGCGGGTGCGGGAGAGTTCGCGGTGACGCTGGTCGTGTTTGCCGTCCTGGTCTCGATCTCCACCGGGTCGGGGTTCGGAGGCGCAGTCACCTCCACGATGCAGGTTGCCGGTGGGATCTCAGCTGAGATCGTCTCCCTCGCCGCCGACACCGACCAGGGCGGCGGCGTGTCCGACCGGGTTGGGGGGGCGTTGATGGCCGGGTTCGTCCGGGACCCCTACGACACCATCAACTGGGGCCAGCCCCTCCAAGCGGGTTCGTGTGCCGACGCTCGTAACCAGGCGTTGGCGTCTGGACCCCACGGGTTCGACGACATCCCCCGCCAACTCATGGAGGCCGCTGGTTGCGGCACCCACGCCTCATTCAACGCAGAAGCGTCGGTGAGCCGGCTCGTCGGGTCGCTGCTCTACCTGGTGGTCGCCGCCGCCGCCCTCGCCCTGTTCGTCATCACCGCCTTCACCCTGGTCGTCGCCAAAGGCCTCGCCCTGTTCCTCATCGCCCTCCTCCCCATTGCGCTGTACGCCGGGCTGTTCCCCGGCGCAGGTCGGTCCCTTCTCTGGCATTGGGTGGCCGCCCTGGTGCGGGTCGTCGCCCTGGTGATCGTGATGGGCGTGTTCTTGGCGCTGCTGGTCACCGGCCTCAACGGGCTGCTCAGTGTGGCCGGCGGCATGTGGACCAGGTTCCTGCTGGTGATCTTCTTCATGGCCGTCATGGCCGTTGGACGACGCCAGCTGCTCGACATCTCCCAACGGTTCGCCGACTCCACCCTCCAACGCCTCGAAGGCAACCGCATCGGCGGCTCACACGGCGCCACCTGGATCCGTCCCTACCAATCCGGCGGTCTCACCGGCCTCGGCGTCACCCACACCGTCAGAGAAAGCGCCGCCGAACTCCCCCACCTGCCCCGCACCAAACCCCAACCGGTGCCCGCCAGGGCGGCGGCTGCATGGCAGCAGGCCCGTAGGAGGACCCCGGCATGAGCTGGCAACTCGTCGCCAAAGCCGCCACCCACCTCGCGAAGAAGAAACTCGCCGGCAAACTCGCCGAGCACGGGTCTGGCCGGTGGCGGGTCATCATCGTCGTTGGGATCGTCACCGCCCCGCTGGGCTTGGTCCTCCTCATCGTGATGCTGGGGGTCGCGGCTTTGGTCGCCGGCACCCCGGCGGGCGCCGCCGGTGGGGCGCTCGGCATCCCCCCGGTGGTGTTCTCCGCCTACATCGCCGCCGAAACCAACGCCGCCTCGGTCGCAGAGGGTTGTGTGGTTGACTGGCCGGTCGTCGCCGGGATCTGGAAGGTCGAATCGAACCACGCCACCTACGGTGGACGCACCGTCGACGTCTACGGGCAGGTGACCCCTCCCCTGTACGGGATCACCCTCGACGGCTCCCACCCCGGTACCGCCGTCATCCCAGACACCGACCGCGGGGTCCTCGACGGCGACCCGACCTGGGACCGGGCAGTCGGACCAGCCCAGTTCCTCCCCGGCTCATGGCGAGCGTACGGACAGGACGGCAACGGTGATGGCGTCGCCGATCCACACAACGTGTTCGACGCCGCCCTTGCCACTGTCGCCCACCTCTGCCTCACCCGCCCCGGCGACTACACCAACCCCGCCGACCTCGAATCGGCATTACACCGCTACAACAATTCGGCCGAATACGTCGCCACCGTCGCCGGGTGGATCGACTACTACCGGACCTTCCAGTTCACCCAAGGTGCGGTCACCGCCGACGGACTGTACGCCTTCCCCCTCCCGGTCGACTCGGTCACCGCCGAGATGATCCGCCGCAGCCACCACGACTACCCCGCCTCCGACCTTGGTGTCCCCGAAGGCACCCCGGTCTACGCCGCCCACCCCGGCACGGTCAGCAACGTCTACCAGCCATGCGCCACCTGCAAATGCGGTTGGGGAGTCACCGTCACCGGTCTCGACAACCACCGCTACACCTACTGCCACGGCACCCAGGTCAACGTCCAACCCGGAACCGAAGTGACCGCAGGCCAACTGATCATGACCTCCGGCAACACCGGCAACTCGACCAGCCCCCACCTCCACTTCCAAATCCGCAACCCCAACGGAGACCTGCTCTGTCCCCAGGAACCTCTCGAGGCCTGGTGGACCGGCATCGGACTCAGCCCCGCCACCGCCGCCACCAGCGGCTGCACCCACTAAAGGAGCCACACCATGCCAAATCATCCCACCCCGACCGACATCCTCACCAGGGAGCGGATCGGGAACGCCCTCACCGCCCTCACCGACCCAACCCGAGGGATCACCGACCCATCCCTCCACCTAGAGGCGGACGAACGGGACCGCATCACACAAGCACTCCAGTCCTCACCCCATCCCCTCGCCGGGTTCGCCGAAACCATCATCAACCAATGGGACCAACTCGCAGCCGACGACCGCGTCGCAGGCCTCCTCCTCACCGCCGAGATCGTCAACAGCCCCCGACGGCAGCGGTCACTCGACACCCCGACCGGACCAGGACTCGAACGATGAACCTCAACAACCCCTGCCGAAGCTGCGACACGCCGGCCCGCCTCACACCACAGGGTCTCTGCGAGCAATGTCGGAACGAGTTGAGGTTCATCGTCCGACCCGCCGCCCACCGCGAGACCTACCGGCGCCGGGTCGCCGCCGAAGCCGGCATCCGCGAGGAGATGGAACGACTCGGCGTGGTCATCATCAGCAGCGTCCCCGACGACAACAGCCTGTGGATCTGTGACCTGTGCAACAGCCAGATCCCCGTCGACGACGAATACACGCTCATCCCGCTGCTCGGCAGCCACGCCCTCTGCACACCCTGCGTCACCACCATCCCCTACTGGCCCGACGCCTGGACCCAACCCAGCCCACGGGCCTGCCGATGCGGCGCCTGTCAAACCCCGCTGCTCCGCGCCCTCGACGCCGACCACCGTCGGCGGCCACACCGAGAGACTCGGCAAGGTGGCATCGGCCGATGACCCACCCGGCATCTGCCAAACCCGACGGCGAAAAGGTCCTGACCATCGTCACCGCCGCCGTGGTAGCGGCGTGCGCGGTGGTGTGGGCCGCCGGCCAGGTCGCCACCCGCCTCTGGGCCGGCACGTGGCTGCCTGTTCCTCTCTCCGAGGGCCCTCTCATCGTTTGGAGACTCCTCACCAATCCGGCCAGACCCGACGAATCCTGGCCACCCGCGGCCGCCGACCTGCTTCCGGCGCCACTCCCCTATTACGCCACTCTCACCGTTCTCGTCGCCGTCCTGGCCACCGTCGCCGCGGTCGGCTACCGCTGGCAGGACCGGCATCGAAACTCGTCAGATGGGGATTCGGCCCGATGGGCCAAACCCGGCGACCTCAAACCTCTCCTCGTCCGCAGACCCCAACCCGGACGCCTCACCCTAGGCACGGTCCAGCGAAGACTCGTCGCCACCGAAGCCCAACACTCCGTCGCCGTGATCGGACCTGCCGGCACCGGAAAGACCACCGGGTTCGCCATCCCCGCCCTCCTCGAATGGGACGGACCCGTCATCGCCACCTCCGTCAAAGGCGACCTCCTCGAACACACCATCGACCAGCGTCGCTCCGTCGGCGAAGCCTGGGTGTTCGACCCGGTCGGATCGACAGACGAACCCTCCGCCGGCTGGTCACCGCTCCACTCAGCCCACGACTGGCAGGGAGCCCTACGCATGGCCGCCTGGCTTGCCTCCACCGCCCGAGCCGGGGAGCGAGGCGGACTCCAAGATTCCGACTTTTGGTACGCCGTCGCACAGAAACTCCTCGCACCCCTCCTCTTCGCCGCATCGCGCTCCGGAGCGACCATGGCCGACGTCATCCGCTGGGTCGACCTCCAAGACGAACAAGAAACCCTCCAAGCCCTCCACCAGACGAGAGAGATCGACGCCCTCCAAGCATTCGCCGCGTCGATCAACCGAGAAGAACGCACCCGCTCCTCCGCATACACCACAGCAGAGACCGTCCTCGCCGCCTTCTCAGACCCCGGAGTCCTCGCCACCACCACCCGCAGCCCCGTCATCGACCCCGACCGGCTCCTCGACGGCGGCAACCACACCCTGTACGTCTGCGGGCCCCTCCACGAACAAGCCCGCCTCCGGCCCCTGTTCACCGCGCTCATCGAACAGATCGTCGCCCGGGTCTACGACCGCGCCAACCGGCCCAGCAGCCGACTCACCAAACCCCTCCTGCTCGTCATCGACGAGGCCGCCAACATCGCCCCCCTCCCCGACCTCGCCCAACTCGCCTCCACCGCCCGCGGAGTCGGCATCCAACTCGTCACCGTCTGGCAGGACTTCGCCCAAATCCAAGCCCGCTACGGCACCTTCGCCCAAACCGTCATCAACAACCACCGAGCCAAAGTCGTCCTCGCCGGGATCTCCGACACCCCCACCCTCGACTACATCAGCCGCCTCATCGGCGACGAAACCACCCTCGAGGACTCCCGCACACGCAACGCAGACGGACGAGAGAGCGTCACCGCATCCACCCGGCATCGACCCCTCGCCACCACCGCCGACCTCCGACGCGCCGACACCGGCACCGGAGTCCTCGTCTATGGCAACTTCCACCCCGCCCAGCTCAAACTCAGGCCGTGGTACCAACGAGAATGGGGCTCATAGCTGGAAGAGCCGGGGCCGCTGTCGTCATCGTGCGGCACGGACTCCCTGAACTTCGAACCGAGCACACCCGCAGACGCGCTGGTACTGCACGCAGTCACGTTTCAAATTCCCGCTCTAAAGTTACCCAAGATAGACAACTCGTCCTCGATCCTCGCAAGGACAAACCGTGCTGGAGGACCGCTATATCTCTGAGGGCGTCCTCTCCTGATGACTGGGCTTGCCCGTAGGAGCCAACGCGGACCCGACCCTCCTCCTGAATAAAAGGCGTGGATGGGGAAGAGGAGCAACTACCGTCCCTCGCCATGCCAGTCTATAGCTCCTCTGTGGTTGCTACAGCCTTGAAGTCCATCCTTGCCAATCACGGTCGACAGGGAGCTGAGGCCAACATCCAATCTGACGTGAAGAATCTGGTGCTCTTTGGTGGACTGAGCCTTGACGACGACGACGTAGTTCTTGAGTCCCCTGCTCCGAATCGCAAGCGAATCGATGTCGAAGTCGGCGCCACCGTCATTGAGATAAAGCGCGACCTCTCGACTACCGGTATGGAGGCCTCGATCGAACAACTGGAGAATTATGTGCGGTCAAGGGTGGACGAGCACGGTGGAAGGTGGGTTGGGATACTGACGGATGGCTTGCGATGGCATGCTTTTCGCGTTGCTGAGCGGGACGGGGCCTTTGAGCCTTTCGCCGAAACCACGGTCGAATCTGTGTCTGATGCAGACGGCCTCCTGATCTGGCTCGACGGCATAATGGCGACTGCCCAGGACATCCCTCCCACAGCCGGGAATATCGAGATACGTTTAGGTGCGGAAAGCACGCAAACCATCCTTGATCTGGCTGACCTGTCTCAGGTTTTCGATGAAGTGCGGGACCAACCAGATGTCGAGATAAAGCGCATGTTGTGGGCAAAGCTTCTAGCAACAGCCTTTGGCACCCATCTCGACTTGTCGAGCGACGGTGAAGACTGGCATCTCTTCCTCAGGCACACATACCTTGTTGTCCTGGCTGAACTCGTTTCGCTCGCAGCGGTGGACATCGAGCCGAGCGCATACACCCCGGAAGAAATTCTCAGTGGCCGAGCGTTCTCGGATGCGCAGATCGGTGGAGTAGTCGAAGAGGACTTCTTCGATTGGGTGACCACGAGCAAACTAGGCAAGAGTTGGGTCAGACGCCTCTCGAAGCGAGTTCTCCGTTTCAGATGGATCGACGTAGAGCATGATGTGCTCAAGTTCCTATATCAGTCAGTCATCGATGCGGAGACAAGGCACCGGCTGGGTGAGTACTACACGCCAGATTGGCTGGCTCGAAGCATCGTTGACGAAGTTGTCGCTGACCCCCTCACTCAGCGAGTGCTCGATCCGGGTTGTGGTTCTGGCACATTTCTCTACTGGTCGGTCAAGAAGGCTCTCGACGCATGCGAATCCTCTGGAATGAGCTCGGGGGAGGCCATCAGCTCGGTTACTTCGCGTGTCTACGGACTCGATGTCCATCCGGTGGCGGTGACGCTTGCTCGGGCAACATACCTCCTAGCCATCGGTCTAAATCGGCTGCAATCCGATCGGCCACAATTCAACGTGCCCGTCTATCTCGGTGACTCAGTTCAGTTCGGAGGACCGGGAAGCGATGAGCTGCTCTCAGCGGGCATGTTGGAAGTCTCGACAAAGGCTGACCTCGGAACAGGGGGCCAACACCAGCTCATTCCGGCAGAGCTGCGCTTTCCTGATCGAGTGGTTTTCGACAATCGGTTTGACATGCTTGTGAAGGAAATGGCCGACAGAGCTACGTCGCGAGCACCAAGGTCATCCATCCCGTCACTGGTTGGTAGATATGACTTCTACGGAGTTCACCCGGACGATCGGCCGGTCCTCGACGAGACGTTTTCAGAGATGTGTGCGCTCTCTGATGACAATCGAGATCACATCTGGGGTTACTTCGTGACAAACATCGCGCGCCCAAAGGTACTTGCGAGCATGGAGAACCGAGTCGATTGCCTGGTCGGGAACCCGCCATGGTTGTCGTACCGCTACATGGTCCCGACCATGCAGGAGGACTTCAAGGAGCTAAGCAAGCAAAGGTCGCTGTGGGTAGGCGGTCAACTCTCCACGCATCAAGATCTGTCTGCCCTTTTTGTTGCACGGACCATTGAGCAATACCTGAAGGTGGGCGGGCAGTTTGGATTCGTAATGCCCTACTCGACGCTTGCTCGGCCACACTACGAGAGATTTAGGAGTGGTCGCTGGACGAGCGATCGCGCTCCGTTCCCACCTGAGCGAACATACGCGGCCTTCGCTACCCCTTGGGATCTGGATGAAGTGGAGCCGCCCATCTTTCCCGTACCTGCCTCCGTCGTATTTGGTGCCAGGGTCGATGTTGAGGAGCACCAGTCAATGCCGGGGACGAGGGTACGAATAAGCGGGAACCAGCCGTCTGATGCGAGCTTCGGTGACCTCATCGCTGAGGAAGAGCCTCTGGTCTTCGCTCCGTCAACAGATGACCTCGATGCCTGGTCGCACTATCGCGGCCGATTTAGACAGGGAGCGACAGTGGTGCCTCGACGCCTCGTTGTCGTGGAACGAGCTGGTCATGCACCGCTTGGAACCGCCGAAGGAATAGCATCGATGCGGTCAGCAGACATCACCGCGAAACACCCATGGAGTCAAGTGCCACCCCTTTCAGGGACCGTCGAGGAGCGCTTCCTTTTTAAGGTCCATATGGGTACCACGCTTCTGCCTTTCGCGATGCAGGAGCCGTTCGAAGTCGTTCTACCCATCATCAATGGTGAGCTACAAGAGGCTGGATCTGACTCGTGGCCTCACTTGTCCAACTGGTGGAGGTTGGCAACGGAATATTGGGAGCAGCACAGATCAGCGTCGATGTCGGATCGGACCCTTGGCGATCGCATTGACTACCACTCAGGGCTCAGCGCCCAGGTCGACAGCCTCGATGCCCTGCGGGTTGTCTACAACACCTCGGGTTCGATCCTGGCTGGAGCAGTGGTCGCCCAGCCAAGAACCGTCATCGATCACAAGCTCTACTGGTGCACCGCGAACTCAATGCAGGAAGCGCGGTTCCTTGAGGGAGTTCTCAACGCCCCACTGATGACAAGGCTCACTAACCCGATCCAGGGCAAGGGTCAGTTCGGCGAGCGTGATTTCCATCTCTGGCCATGGGCTGTGCCAGTTCCCCCGTTCGATCCATCAGACCTGAAACACTTGGCGCTAGCTGAAATAGCATCTGAGGCGGCTGAGCTTGTGGCAAACGCCGACACAGACGGTTACTTCGTCTCTGTCCGTCAGCGAATACGCGGCCTTCTTCAAGAAGCGGACTTGTTGACGGCTCTAGATGAGGCGCTGCAAGATGTCATCGACGGCACTGGTTGACCGCTGTATCACTCTGTGCCTTCGATTCATTCGCCAGGGTGACTATCGAGCCACTCCTGCAATTCAGCCTCTCAGTCCAGTGCATCACCGCCTTAGGCGCTCGCTTGGCCTGGATGCCCGAATTCGCGAACTTCGAAGTCCCGCGCCCATGGGTACTAGGTGCGCACGAAAACTCGCGTCTACGCGCGTTTCGGAGGGTTGGTGGTATTGCGCACCGCGATCCACCGGTCGGCGAGGGGGTTCAGAAACATGGGCGGTTAGCGTGCATAATCTACATTATTCGCGTTTCGACTCAAGGCGGGAGAGATACCGCTTGTGCCGTGCCATGAACGCTTCGTCGCCGCCTTCAAGGATCTCCCGGGCGTACGAGGCGACGTCTCGGTCCTCGAATCCGCCGCAAGCCAAGATGCGCGACCTCTTGGCCTTGGCATCAAGGGCCAGGACGAGCTCTGCGTCTCCGAGTACGGGGATGTTTGCGTTGTGCGTGGCAACGATCACCTGACGACGCTCGCAGACACGTGCTAGAACGCGCACGACCTCCTCAAAGATGTAGCGGTTGTCGAGATCGTCCTCTGGCTGGTCAATGAGAAGCGGTTGATCTCCCGACGCAAGAGCCAGAGCGAGCATGGCCGTGGCTCGCTGTCCGGGCGATACATCACTGACATCAGACCAATCCTCAGCATCCGCCTCCGCCGCCAGGTTGACCTCAATCGAGACGCGGTCGGGTGTTGAGACCTCCTCGGTTCGCCGGACTGCTTCTGGCGAGAAGGCCGCGAGCTTGGCAGCCGTGCCTGTGCTGCAGCCAAGCTTTGCTACGGCTTTCGTGCCCGTCCGCATCGCCTTGGCGATGGTCGGGGGCGCGTGCTCCGCCACCCGCTCAATCTGGTCGCGTCGTACGTTCTGCCCTGCCACTTCAGCCAGTAGCGATTCGATCAGCAGCGATCGGTCAGAGAGAGGATCGACTGTGATCCTGACTCGTGTCCCAAGTTCTCGGGTTAGCCGTTCGGCAGTATCCTGCATTGCCCGTGATTTCTCTTGTCGAGCAGTTCGGAGCTTGCCCAAGAGCTTGCGGCGCTCGCCGTTGGCTTCCTTGATCGTCTTCTGAACCTTCGGCAGATCCGAAATCATTGGCCTGATCTCTGCCAGTCGTTTCTGCATCTCAATGAGGTCTTTGAGGTCTGCCACGCCTGCTGCCTCAAGCTCACCTTCGAGTTCGACCCGGCGACTGGCGACAGCGACTGACCACGAGCCGTGTAGGGCCTCAAGACGATCGTCTGCCGATGCAATCGCTGTCTCCACGGTCTGCAATCCGGATTGCGCTGCAGCCTCAACCTGTTGCACCGCGTCTAGGAGACCTTTCGGAACGAGTGGTCCGGTTGGCAGCGGTGGTGCAGCGGCCGACTCCTCGAGGCGCTTCAGGGCCGTACCAACCTCCGAGGGCCACTTGAGAATGCGCTGAAACGCTCGTTCGTCAGCAGTTAGCTGACCAGTCTCCTTGAGAAGGTCCTCGGCTCCGCTGTCGTCGGCACGCTTCAACCGTTCAGAAAGGTCGGCAACCTCTCGCTGGAGGTCTTCGAGGTCTGCAACCTCCTCTTCAAGGTCCTCGAGACGGCGGTTCACTTCGTCAAGTCCGCCGCGCGCCGATCGCTCCTCCGCTGAGGGCTTTGCGAGGGCTTCCGCCGTCAGTGACGCTACGAATGACCGGCGAAGCTCCGGATCCTGGGCATAGTGCTGCAGCTCTTGCTGCCCGAAAAAGAAAGGCCGAATGCGAAGAGATACGTCCACATCGGTCGATTCCCCGTCGAATCGAAGCTCACCATCGGTGTCGTCGCCGGACCTTGCTGCCTCGTAGCGCGTTCCCTTGATGTCGACGAACTCAACGGTCCCAGCGCAGTTGGCTCCGAAGTTCACCTCACGGTTGCGCTCAAGACCTTGCGCGGTAGGTGGCGGTGCCTCGAGGAGGTACCTGAGTACCTCGATCAGAGCCGACTTCCCGGTGCCCTTCCCGCCGATGATGGCGTTCAACCCGGGGGCGAGATTCAGCTCCATACCGTTGTGGAAGCCGCCAGCAATTGTGACGCGTTCAATGCGCGGCCAGTCGGGTTCGCTGCTTTCCATGAACGAGATGCCGCGTACATGGCCCCAGCGCTCCTCCAGCTCGGATGGAAAACGGATACGGGTCGAAGGAGCGAGAAACGCTTGCCGCAGCCCTTCAAGCGTCGGCACCTCGCCGAGCTTCAGATAGCAGGCGCGCTCCCCACAGTCGTCGAAGCTCCGAACGTCGCCGCTGATGAACCATCGTGGCGAAATCTCGCCGAACTCCGCGGCCGGGTTGCTGAGGACGTCAGCTCCACCGTGACCGTAGACATCGAACCCCGCCAGGAGATCACCCTGAGCGATTTCTTTGCTGTGACTCGCAACTCCAGAGGCGAAGAGCCCGTTCTTTTTCTGTGTTGAGTGCGGTGCGAGGACCAGCGCGCTGTGGTCTCTCGCCTTCGCAGCGATCTCCTCGATCTGCCCCTTAGAAACGGGACGCGGATCGCCGTTTGTCAAGAAGTGGCTGGTACCAGGCTTCCAGAGCGTCTTTAGGAAGTCCTGCGCCAACCGAAACCCTTCATCCGTGCAGTCCCAAATAGCAAGGAGATGACATCCGTTGACGCTGACCTCCGTGCCGGGAAACACCCAGACGCCCTGCTCCTCCCCCACGGCACGCAGCATCGGGTACCAATCGACACGATTGTGATCCGTGACAGCGATGACATCAACGCCTGCGTTGGCGTGTGTCTCTATGAGCTCCTCCGCGAAGGTCCGTGACGGATCTCTCGCGCCATAGTCGCCGTATCGCTGGTTCTGGTCCGCGATTGTGTGTACCTGGAGGTCGCATAGGAACCAACGAGAGAACCCGTTGCCGTTAGCCGTCACGTGCATATCCGGGATTATGGTCGCAACGGGCTCTCGGGTCATGGTTCCCGGATGTCGATGCCCAGTCGACTTAGGTACCCGATCAGCGCCCATCTACACGCCGAAGCGGACAGCCTGGTGTTCTGCGACAGACGTGAGGAGGTTCCGCTCGATGTCGCGACGAGCTGCGATCCATGCCACGCGCTGGTCCACCTCGCGGCTGAGGGGGGTTGGCCCCAGCAATCCGGGTGACACGTCCGGGATCCCCTGCTCGGTGCGGTAGCGAAGAGCGCGGTCAACGATCGCATCCCAAGCAGCGCGACGATCAGGTTCTGCAGGCCGCTCTCCCAAGGTGGCAACAATCCATTCGGACGGTGAGTAGGTCATGGTTGCGAGTCGGTCTTGGCGGCGGGCATGGATCTCGCTGTGCAGGTCCAGGTACTCGACGAGGAGGTCGCTCTGGTCGCCAGCGGCGGCCAGTCGGCGATCCTCGGCTTCTGATGCTGCCAGCTCACATTCCAGATTCTCAAACCGCCGGTTCAGCTGTTCGTCGGTGAGTGTCCGGGGTCCACGTCCCGTGTCAGATGCCGCCGGCTCCGCAGCGGTACGGCCGAGAGCTGCGACTAGGGCTGTGAGCCGGTTCGGGTGTTGTTGGTGTGTCAGATGCGTGCACTCGTCCTTGCCAAGTTCGGGGTCAGCGAGGTAGATGGTGTTCGCTTCCCGGCCTCGACTCATGGTGACGTAGAGCCATTCCCGGTCAACGCCGTCTCCGGCGACAGTGTGCGCTCGGCGGGCGGTTGCGCCTTGGGCCTTGTGGCCGGTGAGGGCATAGCCCCAATCGAGGTTGCCTTCGTCGATGTACCAATGCGGAACAGTCACGGTGTTGTAGTTGCGGTCGAGTCTGAGCGTGATGGTTCGCCGCTCCGTGTCCACGGCCGTGACAGTGGCGAGGTCGCCGTTGAGCAAACCCAGCCTGGAGCGGTTCTTGAGGCACACGGCTCTGTCTCCGGCTTGGAAGAATCGATCGCAACCACTCACCAAGGGTCCGTGGAGCAATCCGGATTGGGCGATGAGCACTCGGGCCCGCTGGTTGAGCTGGTCGACGGTGGTGTTGCGGTGACCGATGAGCAGCACCTGGGCAGGGTTACCGGCCTCTTCGACGTCGCGGTACCAGGCGTCGACGGCCTGGGTGATGGTGTCATCGCTGGTGACGGCGACGTTGATCTTGCCGCGCCGGTTGTACATGGCTACCGCCCGGGAGATCGAGCCGTGACGAAGCTCGACGAGGGCCGAGCGTTCCCACTCCTGGTCCTGTCGAACGTTTTCGGTCAGCTCGACAGCGGGGAGACGTACTGTGAGAGCGGCGAAGAGTCCGCCGGCGTCGATCTCGGCGAGCTGGTGGTGGTCTCCGATCAGGATGAGCTTCCCGGATGCTTCTTCGACCAGGTCGGAGACCTCGGCGAGTTGGCGGCTGCCGACCATGCCCGCCTCGTCGACGACAACGATGCCGCCGGTCGGGAGGCCACCGGCTGCCTTGGTTTCCCACAGGAAGCGGGTGATGGTGGTCGAGGGGATTCCGGTGGCGGATTCGAATCCGGCTGCAGCCCGAGCCGCCAGCGCCGTTCCAACCACGCAGGTTTCGGTCTCGGTGGCGAGTTCCCCGATGATGGCCATGACAGTCGTTTTGCCGGTCCCGGCTGCCCCCACGCCGATGTCGATGGTGTTTCCGGACCCGGAGAACTGGTGGACCATCGCCCGTTGGCCGTTGGTGAGGTCCGTGTGCGCTGCGAGGGCGGCTTCGACCTTCGTCTCAGAGGCGGTCCATCGGTCGGCTGCAATACCGTTCTGGGCGCGGTCGATGATCCGCTGTTCGATGGCGAGGAGTTCGGTGGTTGTGTAGCGCCGTTCGTTGACCAGGCCGGGGAAGATGTCACCGCTACTGCGCCGCATGATTGGCGGCCTCGTCAGGTTGGCCAGCTCAAGCAGCCTGTGGAGTTCGGCGGTGTCGAGCTCGATCGGCAGGTCGCTCAGTCGGTCAGGTGTGGGGTGGATTGGTAGGATCGGGACCACGTCCGAGCGACGCAGGAAGGTGTCGGCGAGGGCTTCGACGTCGCTTCGTCGTCCGCCCTCGGGGAGGGCTTCTGCTGCGGCTTTGATGGCGTCACCTCGTCCGAAGGTCGACGCCTGGGCGGTGAGCCCTCCGGGGGATGCCATCAGGTCGAGGATGGGGTCGGGGTCGGGCACCGTGACCTCCCGGCTGCGATCCAACACGGCAACCACCGACTCGGGGGTGATTCCGATCTTGGCGCCCCGCTCCAGCCACACCGGCATCAGGCTGTCGATGGGGTGGTCTTGCTTGGGACTCCGCGTCGCCAACGTGGCGACCTCGTTGGCGACCGCGGTGTCCGCCAGTCCATGGCCGATCCGCCAGGCCTCAATCTGCTGGCGCCGTTGCGAGAAGGCCATGATCTGTTCCCGGGTGAAGCCCTCGATGTCCGCCACACCGTTACGGACCGGCTGCCAGCGGACCCCGAGCCGTTCAGTGAGACGGTGACGCAGTTCGGCTTCGTGGAGGTAGCCAGCGGCCATTTTGTGCCGGTACAGAAGACGCCCGTCAATCGCCCGCCACACCCCGTCGACGCCCTTCACCCGGTTCCCAACGACGACGTGGGTGTGGAGTTGGGGGTCGTCTGCGCGGCTGGTGAACTCGGTGAACCACGCCGACACGTATCCCTTGGTGCGGATCGGCCAGGTTTCGATCCGTTGACGCTGTCTTCCATCGTCACCGAGGATCGGCTTTCCTTCGCTGTCCAGAATCGGGGTTCGGGATGCCCCCCGAGTCGACGACGCGACCGACTCGAGGTAGGCGACGGCCTCTGCGGTGGACTCCTCGAACGCCTCGACGACATGGCGGCGCACTTCGTTGTCCCCGAACGCCCACAGCAGCGACACCGACTTGTCTGCGGAGAAACTCAGGTCCCAGGCCGCCACCCCGTCCTTGCGGAGCTTACGGCCAAGCTGCTCGCCCGTCACCGGGTGCTGCCCGTCGAAGAGACGTACCAGGCCCTCCGCTGACACGATGCCCTTCAGCCCCTGTTCGGCGGCGCCGCTGCCGTGCCAACGACCCGTGGCGGTTCCACCTCGCAGGTAGTAGTCCTCCCGGGGTGTGATCTCACCCAGTTTCTGGAGGTAGTAGTCCTTGTGGGCCTTGGCGATGCTCAGCATCCTGACCCTCCCGAATGGTCCGCCAGGAGTCCCCAGGCAACTTGTTGCACGTGCGTGTGGCGCTGAGGGGGTTTGGATGCGAGACGGGTGACAGGGCTGGCCGCGGTCGGTGTCGCGTTGCTGTGGTCGCTATGCTCGGTTGTCATCGGGTTCCCTCGTTGGATCTGGCTCATGTGGCCGATCGTGGAGGAGGACCCTGTCATCCCGTGACCATTCGAGCGGCTCGGGAATGGAATCTCATGGGTGCTGAGACGGTGGTGCCCTACCGCCGGCCGCGCGTTCAGTCGATTCTCGACCGGCACGCCAACCCCGGGGATTTCTGCTCGGAGGCCTGAAAACGCTGGTGTACGGCGGAGTCCGAATCGATGACCCACATCCGGAAAGCCCGGCAGATCTGAGTTGGAGGGTCCCTGACAGGGCTGCTGACACTCCGCTGACAGGGTCTCACCGCACTATCGAGGGGTGGAATCCGCCGAACCGACCACCAATCGCAGCGACGCCGTGGAACGTCTCCACGAACAGCTGCAGGCCTCGCTCCAAGAGCTCGTCACCTCCGAGGACTGGCAGCGGGCTCTAGCCGTCGCCGCCCGATTCCACGACTACTCGTTCTCCAACACCCAGCTGATCTGGGCACAGTCATTGGCCCGCGGGTTCACCCCCAGCCGGGTCGCCGGCTACCGAGCCTGGCAGGAACTCGGCCGGCACGTGAAGCGCGGCGAAAAGGGTCTGCAGATCCTCGCCCCCGTGATCCGCAAGATCACCCCCGAAAACGGTGAAGACGAGGAACGGCGAGTTGTTGGGTTCCGGGTCGTCCACGTCTTCGACCTCGCCCAGACCGAGGGCGAGCCACTCCCAGAGGTGCCGGTGGCGTTGGTGGAAGGGGATCTCCCCTCCCACTGGGAACAGGTGAGCGTGCTGATCACCGGGGCCGGATTCGACCTCCAAGTCGCCGACCTCGAACGACTCGGCGAAGCCAACGGCATCACCGACTGGCAACAACGAGACGTGGTGGTGCGTGCCAGCCTGCCCGGAGCCCAACGATTCAAAACCGCGGTCCACGAGCTGGCCCACATCCGACTGCACGAACCCACCTCTGGGGACCGACCGGCATGTCGGGGGATCGTCGAGGTGGAAGCCGAATCGGTGGCCTATGTGGTGTGCGCCGCCCTCGGAATCGACAGCGCCGGCTACAGCCTCCCCTATGTCGCCTCCTGGTCAGGCGGTGACGTGACCAAGGTGGCCGCCACAGCCAACCGGGTGATCGGCTGCGCCCGCCAGGTTCTCACCCAGCTCGAACAGGAACGCCAGCTCGAGCGCGAACCCGCCAGGGACGGATCGCTGGTCGAGGTCCGGGACCTCGAGACCGCCCGGCCAGCGCAAGACCAGCAACCACCCCACAGGAAGGACCTCCAAGAGATCCTGACAGCTGCAATAGTGTTCTACCGACAGCAACTTCAGGATCCGACTGGTGCGTCAGCCGTCGATTTCCTTCACAGCCGGGGCATCCGCGAGGAAGCGGTGGAGCGATGGCAGCTGGGATTCGGCCCTGACTCGTGGCAGTCGCTTACGACCGCCCTTCGCCGACATGGCTTCAACGACGATCTGCTCGTCGAGGCCGGTGTTGTCGGACGATCCCGCCAGGGACGCCTCTACGACCTGATGCGCAATCGAGTGATCTTCCCAATCCTCGACCAGCAAGGCAATCCACGAGGCTTAGCCGGTCGGCTTGTTGCGGGCGACGGACCGAAGTACATGAACACCCCCGAGACCGACCTCTACAAGAAGTCGAGACTGCTCTACGGTCTTCACCTCGCCGCACCGGCCATAACCGAACAGCGGCATGCCGTAATCGTCGAGGGATACACCGACGCGATCGCAGCCCACCAAGTCGGCATCAACCACGCTGTGGCAACCTGTGGCACGGCGGTCACCCCACATCACCTCTCCACCCTTCAAGGTATCGCATCCACAATCACTCTCGCATTCGACGGCGATGGCGCCGGCGCGCAAGTAGCGGAGCGGGTCGCTGACATGCCAACCGCGACAACCGACCGAACCCACGTGAGAATCGCCAGCCTGCCCACAGGCTCCGATCCTGCCAGCCTCGTCGAGGCCGGCAAGGCGGATGTCCTGTCGACGTCAATAGCTGGCGCCCTCCCACTGATCCATCACCTACTGGAACGGATTGTGAGTCGATACAGCCTCGACGAGCCAGAGGCCGTCGCAAGGGCCCTGCACGAGGCCGGCACGCTTGTTCTTCGCCTGACCGACTCGAATGACAGAACCGACGCCATTGCCCACCTCGCCCGGCTCGTCCAGCGAGAGGAGAGCCTCGTCGAGCTCGCTCTCGCCGACGAAGTACATGTCGGCAGGCAGATGCGGAAGCGAAGCCAAAATCGCAGCCTCAGCTGAAGAGGTAGAACCAAGGCAGGAAAGGGAAGTGCGGGTCATCGGTCGGTTGTCAACTCCGCATGAGAGACGTTCGAGGAGCAGGGACAAATATGCCTCAGTCATCAGCCTCGTCATTCTCCTCACGGTCCTGACCCACGATGGAGTTGATGGCCAACTAGCAAGGGACAGGCTCCCCAATCTGGACCGTTGGCTTGTCGGAATGGTCAAGATGGATCTCCAACCGCATGCGTTCCTGACAACCGAACCTCGTGCTGAACAGAATCCAGCCACGGATAGGGCTATCCGTAACCCTGAGCCCGTCGTGCTGAAACTCGCTAGACATCCCACCGAATACGCGCGGTGGGTCATCAGTCGCAAGCCAACGCACACCCAAATCGTCTCAGAACGAATCTCGGCTCGCTTCGGGAGACGGTTCGAGGCCACGAGAGACCGCCATTGGGACCGTTCGTGACCAAGATTGACCATCGCCTAGATCCCGTGGTTGCCGAAGACATCGAGGTTTTTTCGGTATGGAAGCTTCGTACAATCTCCATGTGGAGCTTGACCCAGGAGGTGAAGGCTCCGTCACGCCTACATATTTGGCCGCAGATAGGACAATGCGCGGCATGGCTCAACTGCCGTATTCGACGCAAGCTGGTCTGAACCGTCCTTGGCGGACCTGAAAGCACTGGCTTGCGGACGGCTCTCGACAATACGGACAAGCATTCAGTCATCCACCCAATGGCGCCCAGTCCGGTCGTGTTCTGCTGATTCTCTCGCAGTTGGGCGTGTCTCTTGCCTTATTCTTGTCAATTCTCAGGTTCTCAGGTCCCGTGTCACAGGTTCTGTCCTATCGGTCACAATGCCGCGTGCCGTAATTTGGAACCTGATCGAATCTTGTGGTGTATAGGTGGTTATGGAATGCTTTTGTGCCGGACCCCAGGAGGTTGAGATGATCCAGGATTCGGATATCATTGATCGTCAGCCCATAGCGGTCAAACCAAACAATTGCGAAGAACCCCCACGCTCGCCTCAGGTTTCTGTGCAAGACTGGGTACACGATCTGCCCCGTCGATGCGCCCTCTTTGCGATTGGGAGGTCGACGGCTAGCAGAACATCGCCACGAGGAATAGATCACGTGAACGGCCGAACCTTTGAGAGCCTCTACCAGTCCGAGTACATATTCGAGCTTGCCCCAGCGTGCGTGCCGACTGGCGACCAAGACCTGGCTGAGGGCGTTACCTACAATACCTTCGTGGCCGCGTATGACTTGTGGGGCGACCTTGAGAGACCAGCGGCTTGGATTCGCAGGGTCGTCTCGGACGAGCCGAGAGCGTATGCCCGAATCGTTCTCGAAGCCCTGACCGATCACGCACCTCACCTGATGGAACAAGAGCCAGCGATCCAACTCGTGCCGCGCCATCACTGTCAGGGTCGGAAGAAGGTCAGGGTCGGATGAAGTGGGTAGCCACGCTCGCGGCAGCGGCCGGGATGGTCGCCATAGCACTGTCGGTCATCTCAGTTGACGCAGGACGAGAAGCGATAGTCCCTTCGACATCCGCCATGTCCCTACCGACTGCACCACCGACGGTTGATGGCGGCCTCCAGACCCAATTCCCAGGGTGGGATTTCAGGTCGTCGGACATAGAGCCGCGCCAAGGAGTCTCATACGCAGTCTCTGACAACCTCTTTTTCGGATGGGGCGGCGCTCCGAGCGGAATTGACGACCCACGAAATGACGGGTTCTTGATCGAGTTAGACACCTTCAAGAACGAGTCCGTGGCTCCAGCGCCTCTTCTTCCTCGGTCATCGGCTGCTTCGGTGTGGACCGGTTCGGAGTTCATTGTCTTTGGTGGGCACTCTGGGGAGGAGTCGTTCGTCGACGGTGCCTCCTACAACCCAGTGACCGCCGAGTGGACGGTCATAGCTGCGGCACCGATCAGCCCAGCGGCTTACCCGGCGGCCGTCTGGACTGGACGTGAGATGCTCGTGTGGGTGTCCGATGAGAATACCCGGTTCCCGGACTTGCCGAACCCAGGGCCGGGACAGGTGGCGGCATACAATCCGACCTCCGACCATTGGCGCACGCTTGATTCACCTCCAATAGCAATAATTGACGGGGTCCTACTTGCCGACGGTAACCTAGTGACGTTGGTTGGAGGACCAATGATGCGGGATGTGGGCACGGCCGCGGCCAACGCGCGGTTATACTCCGTCACTCTTGACGTGGAAGCGGCCACCTGGGGCGAGCCTGTCGATTCGGGGTCGCCGTTCACCGGCTTCGCTCGGGCTGTTTTAGGCCCTGGCAGCCAGATCACAGTCTTCACATCGCCCAGCATTTACGCCATCAAGGAACGGAGATGGATCGCGATCGGGAGGGTTCACAATTGCCCTGAAGAACTCGCAGTGACCTCTGGTGGCGGCGTTGTATATGTAAAAGGGCTCCTTGACTACTCCCAACCGTCAGGCTGCACAGCAAAGATCTTCGAAGGCTCGTTGGACGGCATTACCCAGATACTTGAATGGAACGCCTACGGCCGTGCGGGCGACTCCTACTCGTCCGCGTTCCTTGCGACCGACGACGGGCGTCTGGTCACATTCGGTCTAGAGGGTATTTCTGGCCGGTCGGTCGTTGGTGTGTACGACCAGTGATCGCACGACCCCTCTTCTCGAAGCGGAGACCGCGCGGTGCTTCGGGGAAGGGGCCGACCAGAGATGACGATCAGAGCCTCCGATACTCGGTGACGTCAATGTCGCCGAACAAGGACGGGCTCTGATGAGTCCGCGTCGCCCACGCAGCATTGGGGTTCCTCGTGGCCCAAGGCCACCGTTGGCTGAAAGGCGCGAACGAGGTGGTCTGGCGACGGCTCCGGGTCGTATCGCAGCTCCATCCACGCCCATCTCGGCCTGCCTCGCATTTCCTCGGACGGGTTCACGTTCCCCTGATCCGCTGTTGAGATGATCGAAGTCGACGTTGCATCCAACGGTCGGACCCTCCCACCCCGAGTCGAGACCCGCGATCCAAGCAGAACTCTCCCGCAGCTCTTACTTCCAGCTCACCCGATTCGACCAGCTACCCCACCTCTACGACATCCGCCGTTGACACCGAAGGTCCAACCAGGCGCGCGGAACCTTCATCGACGCCTACTTGCGCCACCCGCTCCTCGAATTCGGGAAGCTCACCGAGACGCTTCTCGAATGGCGTGACGATCTCTCCTCGCATTCCACGACACCGACTGGATGGACAGCCAACGGGAGGCGCAACTACAAGATCGGCGGCCTCAAGAGAGTCGCTTACGGGTTCGTCGACGTCACCGACTTCGTCGCCAAAGCCCTCCTCTTCACACCCGGCATGGCAATCTTCACACCCGGCATGGCAACATCACCATGCGCCGAGAACGAAGGGTCCACCCACTTCAACGCGCAGGAGCTAGGTAGCCACGGTATCTGGGCATGCTGGCCCGAGCGCTCGAGCCACATCCGATGTCCAGGTGATCAACGGACCATGTTGAGCAATGGGAGCGCCAAGATCCCACTGGAGACGGCCACGCTCACCAATCCGACGACTCGGACATAAGGGCGAAGCGACAACAGGATTGTTGTCCAACGGACCGTGTCTGTAGTCGACCCGTTTCCTTTGGCAAGGCAAGCCGCCCACAGAGCCAAGAGAAAGCCGATCCCGTAGCCGGTTCCCGCGGCTAAACCACCTCCCAGTCCAATGGTCACTAAGATAACACCGTACAGCGGTAGCAGCGTTGCCCGGATCGTCGTGAAGGGCAATCCCGTATCCAATCCCCACAATATGACGCCCCCGGGAGAACGACCGAGGGCTTTTGGTGTTTGTCGCCTAAGCCCGATAGAACATACATCATTGGACCTTATCCTCAGGTATTCGACCGTCACTAGCACTATGCCAACCGCAACAACCGTGCCACTGATCATCGGGGCCTCGAGACGCTCAGCGACCTGACTGCCGATCAGTCCCAACAGGTAAAAGAAAGTGATCGCCGACGCGATAAAACCGATTGAGTAAAGGGCCAGGTCCGCCGAGAGGCCGAGCATTGTTCCCTGATTCCGTGATGGGCGGAACTGCCCAACAAAGGATATTCCTCAGGGGCTGAACAGCTGAAACGCTCCTCCTAGTCCAAGCAGTATTGCAACTACCACGTTATCCATAAACAGCTGTCGATCGAGTCATGCGAGTTTATACCACGAGCAGTAGTATGCCGCACCGTCCCAGCAATTCGTTCCACCGAGTTGGCACTCGTAACACCGCCAGTGTATCCCCGCGTCTTGACAAACCCAGCTGCGGATGGTGCCGCCAAAATCGGAACAGTCGGCCAAGCACTGTGACGACGGCTGGTAGACCAAGTGGCAGCAGGCATAGTGGTTAAGGTGAGCGAGTGCTGTGCTCCGAGGTGCGAAAAACGCGAAACCCGCGGTGACAATTGACAACGCCGCTTTCGAGATTGTCTTAAGGTCTCGGCGCTCTCCTAATCGGGCGGCCTCAGGTGTCGATGATGATTTCTCGCCACTAATCATACTGCCCTCCTCGTCGCTTTCTCTTGGATTGAACCCAACATCTCAAGAACAGTCTGTGCAGTCGGTACAGTAAGCGCCGCGGTCATATAGCCGTCATCAAGCAGGATCGCTAGTGGGGTAGCGTCGACCCCGATTGAGTCGGCGATTGCATAGCCCTGATCGATCGTGCATATTTCCGGATCGAGGTCATAGGTAGACATCCACTCGAGACACGAACCCGGATCAGCACCAGTTATGACAAGACGCAGCTCGGAGTAGGATCCGTCGAGGGAGCGAGCGATTTCGTGGCAAGTATTGCACCGCGGCGACACGAACAAAAGCATGCCCGAGTAGTCATCGAAGTCGGGCGGCAGGCCATGAAGGCTTGGCTTGTCGCCAAGAGACTTTAACTCGACGGTCCTTTGCTGATCGGATATCCCGGCGATGGCGCTCAACGCCTGGACGCGACCGTAAACCTCAACCAGAGCAGCAGCCGTTAGAAGTGCCGCTAAAAACGCCAAGGCCGCTAGCACTAGAGATGCAACGGTCATATTCCTGTCGCCTTTCTAAACGACCGAAGACCAAAGAACTGGGGCAAGAGCTGCCTTGCGGCCACCGACCAAGCAGCCATCCCTGCGCTCGCAAAAAGGGCAAACCTTGCCTCGAGACCCAGGTCTATACGCCACCAGGCCGCAATCACCGCCCCACTCACTATCCAAACGGGAAGCAAGAGAATCTGAGACCAACCAAGCGGAAATCTGCTCGAACTACCGAAGCAATGACACGGTATCGGTTGGCTAGCTAGGAGGCCTCTGATCCCCGCACCTGCGAATACAACTCCAAGTGCGACTATCAACGTCGCGGCGACGAGTCCACCGACAAAGACCGTGACTCCGGCGACGACCACTTCCGCTGCCGGAACGCCCAGCGTGACCAGGTTCTTTAGCGTGCCTCTAAAACCAAATTGCTCGATCGTTGTGGAGAAAGAGGAAAGTGAGGAAAACTTGGCTGCCGCTGAGAACAACAGCATCCCGGCGGCGCTGGCGCCTACGATAAGGGCAATCCACTCCACCTTTCGACTGCCTCCCCCATCAATGCCGGTGGTTCAGAACCCCGAACAACCTTAGATTGCCGGTGTTCAGATTCCTCAGAAGCAGACCGTGAAGATGTGTGCCCATGTCCTGGACCGCCCCGATGGCTGCTGTCCTCACCGAGGGTACGGTGATTTCAATCGGTTGACCTTCAAAAGTGATTTTGTCGCCGACAACAGCGACGTCGGACCCTTGGATGTTCTCAACGAGAGGGAAAGCAGCCAGCACACCATCAGGAGTCTCCCCGACAAAAAGCTTGTCGCCGGGTGTGAAGTCCCAGTCTTCCCCAAAGTCGCATGGCGGAACGTTGATTACCTCGCCGGATTGGAGCCTCATGAGCAGGTTCTGGCCCTGAACGCCTTCCAGCACCGCCACTTGACCGCTGCCAGTGTTGTTGGCCGCGAAGGCCTCGTCCGGTTTCCCGAATAAAGTGAAAGCGACTACGACGGCCCCACTGGATCCGACGAATCTACGTCGTGTAATGTCCATCCTCGTCAGTCGTCCTTTCGTCCAGCGGAGGGTACCTACTGGTTGCTGAAAGTGTAATAAATGGATAGCAGGTATTGCTCTGACTGTCAAGACTCGTATGACCGAACAACCTACCCGGCCAGGCGCGGCTGTCGACTCTGGGAGCGGGGGCGACGATCCCCGGGATTTCCCCGGCGTTCCCCTTCGTTGACCTACTGTCACAAACCGGTAATACCGACGCAGGCTGACTCGTCGATCAACAGGCCGCGGCACTTGGCGTCGGCGACATTCGGGCGGCTACCCGATACGACAAGGAATCGTGCGGCTCATGGTGCAACGCCATGACAGGTCATAGCGGCGAGCCACTCCAGGACCGACACCACTCTCCACGGATCAGCCGACGTCCCAGCCCACGAAGACACCAGGGCCGACGGTGGGCAGGAAGGCGCCCGGGCGCGGACGATCTCTACTCGCTGGTGTCCAACAATTCAGCCAGCTGGCGGTAGCCCATCACAGGCGAACGTTCGGATACCCATGTGTCTCCGTGTTCACGACCATCACAGCAAACCGGTACCATTGGGCGCGTGGAAAGCCTCGAGGCCCCGCCGTCCGATGAGTTAGCTGAGCTGATGGACGCATGGTCTTCGCTCATCGACGATGCCGTTCGCTTTAGCAGCGGTCGGACGTTCCCACGCAACGGGGGAGCTCGGTTTCGCTACCTTACGGCGACTCGGTCTTCTTGGTTCCTACAGGGCCGGTAGCAGTTGCCTCGGTTGTCTTGACCGGTTCGACTGTCGCCGATATCTCGGATGCTGCGTCGCCGGACGTCTGTGGCCGGCACCCGCACGCGGCGACTGCCAGCGTTAGAACGATCAGCGCTTCCGGAATCTGCAGTGCCCTCACGGGCTGCTACACCTCCTGCTTGTCCCCAATTCATCTCCTCTACACCGCCCAAACAACCGAGGTTCCCAACTCTTTTGGAACCCAGGGTTGCCCGGGGGTGTATTAACAATGAGAGAGTCCGTGGAGGGCCGTCCACTGGATGAGCGAAACCTGATTGCGAGCGCGAAGAATGGCGAGACACAAGCCTTCGAGCAGTTGGTGCGAACACACCAGGGCATTGCCCTGCGGGTCGCTTATCTCGTCGTCCGAGATCTATCAGAGGCTGAAGACGTGACCCAAGACGCATTCGTCAAGGTATACCGGTCGCTAGAGAGGTTTCAGCTCGACGCACCATTCCGGCCCTGGCTGCTCAGGATTGTCCGCAACGAGGCTCTTAACCGGGTGCGGAGCGCCAAGCGGCGGGAGAGGCTCGCGCTTCAGGTCACCAGGGACCCGGTCTCAGGGGATGCGGCCTCATCTCCTGAGGCCGAGGTCATGTGGCAAGAAGAGCGCGGACATCTGCTCGGCCTGATCGAGGATCTGCCGGAGCGGTATCGGAGCGTCCTCTACTGCAGGTACCTGCTCGACCTGTCGGAGGAAGAAACATCAGTGATGCTCGGGTTGCTTGTCGGCACCGTCAAATCGCGGAGTTCACGCGCCCTGCAACGTCTCCGCAAGAGCCTCGCCGTCGAATACAAGGACCCGAAATGAACACGGAGTCTCGGCTCGAAACCATGCTCACCTCCCTAGGCGATTCCATCGAATGGCCCACACCATCGCCCCATCTGTCCACAAGGGTGATGGCCCGCATCGAATCGGACCAGCCAACAGTCGCCATTCCTGGCTTCTGGCGTCGACCCGCAATCGCAACCGTCGCAGTCCTATTGGTCACCGTGGTGTTCGTGTTCTCGCCGGCTGCGCGGCAAGCAGCCGCCGATTGGCTCGGCGCGGCCGGTATACGCATCGGCATTACATCCGATCAGACTCCGACCACTGGTTCCGATCTAGACCTCGGGGAACTCATACAACTAGACGAGGTTGGAGACGCCGTTGACTTCCAACTCCGAGTCCCCGGCGGTGAAAACCCCGGGACGCCCAATGTCGTCTACCTGAGCAACAACGGACAAGTCACCATGGTGTGGGACGGCACACCCACCCTGCCCGCAGCAGGCGACACCGGCATCAGCCTGCTCCTTACCCAAGACACCAAGGCAGGTGGTCAGATCGCAGAGAAGTCCATCGGACCGGAAACCGGCGTGCAACGACTCACGGTGGAGGGTCAACCCGCGTTATGGATCGAAGGCGCAACCCACACCTTCACCCTATTGGACCAAGACGGAAACCCAATCGAGGAGACCACCCGACTCGCCGCGAATGTGCTCCTGTGGAAGACAAACGGCATCAACCACCGACTGGAAACAACTGGGAACCTTAAAAACTCTCTGGCCATTGTGAAGACGCTGGAGCCACTCTCGTGAGGCGACCGGTGATGGTTGCAGGATCCTAGCGGTAGCCATCGCTGGGATCGCCCTCGCACAGCCACGCAAAAATCAGCAGAAACCAAAAACTGTGCAGCCACGCGGGTGGCAAGGTTGTCGTGCCAGTTCACGAGTTGTATCTGGATCGGGTGGATTTGAGTTTCGAGTGTCGGCTCACTCCCGGCTTTGCCGTCCAGGTCTTGTCCGGGAGCTCGACCATGATCCGAAATGGTTGCGCAGGTCAGCCAGCATGACGTCGGCGGCTGCGGTTGTGCTGTTCGTAGAGGTCGATGGTCGCCGGGTCTAGGAAGCTCGCTGCGTCGGGTCCGTCGTCGGCGTCGGTCACTGCGAGTAGTTCGGTGTAGGTGGCTTCGAAGGCGACTTGGTTACCTTCGGCGATAGCTGCTCGCATGAGGTTGCGGTAGCACTCTTCGCAGGCGCCGGTGGCGACGAGCCCCTTGCGGGCAGCCCAGGTCGCTTGGTCGGGTTCGTCGGCTTGGAGGGCGTGTTGGGCGAGGCGGTGGGCAGCGTTGTCGATGGCGACGATGGCGTGGGTGATGATCCCGTCGGTGTGGGCCCAGTTGTAGGCGTTGCCGGCTCCGGTGAACGGTGTTCCTTCCACCAGGTCGAGGGCAGCGTTGAGGTGCTGCGCCTGGTTGCTTCCTTCAGCTTGGTCGGCTTGGCGGATGTGGCCTGTGAAGCGTTCGATGTCGCTTCGCAGGTGGGTACTGAGTCGGTAGATCCCGTCGCTCACGTAGGCCACGTAGGGTTCACCGTCGGGGCCAAGGCCGAGGGTGGTGCGGGTGCGTGAGGTGTGGCGGTTGAGACGTTGATAGTCGGGAGCTTGTTCGGGCCAGAGGGCTTCCATCAGGGTGTCGGCTTCGACGCCGCCTCGGTGGAAGGTGAGATACGCGACGAGTTCCGTGCACTTGCGGAGCGGGAAACTGGCGTCGATCCCGTCTACATGGAGGGTGCCGAGCACCTTCATCTCCGGCACAGGGGCCGGAGTGGTGTCGACCACCGTCTCATGGTCCTCAGCGAACAACGCCGGTTCCGTTGTCACCTCGGCCCGTCCTCCCAGATCTTCGTCGGTGACAATGTGCTGGAGCGGATCGGTGGCGAGTTCGGCCGGGAGACCCTCGAGGTCCTTGCCAGCGGTGACCAGGTCGCCGAGGGTGGCCTGCTCAACCGGTGTGAGGTTGCGGCGGGCGAAGGAGAACCCGAGTGGGTCGATCCGAACGGTGTCGTTCTCGACATGGAGGCGCCACCGGTCTCCAGTGGGGTAGCCGACAACCGCGGCCACTCCTCGACCGGAGTGGGCCAGGCTGAGAAGTGGGCGTGCCTCCTCAGGGGGATCTGTGGCCGGGTCAAAGACGATGATCGGGTTCCAGGTGTCGCCGCCGCCCGGGGAAAGCCGACCGTCCAACGGTGCTTGGGATTCGAGTCGGGTGACGGCTGCGGCCTTGGCTTCCAGGGCGGGGAGCACGTCGGTGAGATGGTCGACGACGGTCACGCGCTCAAGGTCGGCGATTTCGTTTCCGAAGCCGATGCAGATGATCTGGAGGTCGTCGGCGAGCGGTGTGGTGGCGAGTTCGGTGGCCATCGTGTAACAGGTGGCGGCCACGTCGGTCGGTTCTCCGGTGACTTGGGTCGCTCCGAGGTACTCGAGGTCCAAGAGGAGCTGGGTGTGGTCTCCGTGCCCGGCAGTAACAAGGGCAGGGTAGGGGGCGGGAACTCCCCGGGATGCGGTGCGGAGCCGATCGATGTCGGTGGCGGTCGGAATGGTCCAGCTGCGACCACCGTCGTCGGCGGCCCATCCAGCCGGCGGATCCTGGTGTGGTGCCCACAGCAGCACCCGGAGGGTGTCGGCGGTGAGGTGGAGACCCACGACCTGAGGCGGCGGGATGTGGGATTCGGTCACGTCAAAGGCCATTGAGCGCAGGGCGAGGTCGATGAACTCGGTGGCGGTAGGGGCGGCAGCGCTGCGGATCGTCGATTCGACCTTGGCGGTGTCAGGTGGTGGGGCGGTGGGGACGGTGCCAGGTCGGCGGTGCCGGAGTTGGGCGTTACGCAGGCGCCGGAGGAGGGTGGCGAGACCAGCGGCGAGAATCCCGAGGCCGGCGAGGCGGCTGGCGATGGGGAACAGCTCCCCCGCAATGCTCCCGTCGTCGACGTTGCCAGGTTCTTCTGTGTCGTCTGCTGGGTCTGCAGATGGCGGCGCCTGGTATGTGGTTCCGGTCGCATCGGTGGGGATCGGCTGGCCTGTCTTCGGGGGGAGCGAGGTGGTGGTGGGTGGCAGGGCGGAGGTGGGGGTATCCGGTGTGGTGTCGGGCTCCTCGGGGGCCGCTGGTGGCGTCTCCGGCGGGGAGGCCGTATCGAGGTCGGTGTCAGGTTCGGTCCGCGCTTGTTGGTACTCGGGTAGGGCCGGTAGCTGGAATACCTGGCCGGGATAGATGAGGTTGGGGTCGTGCGGTGGCGCCAGCCGGTCCCGGCTGAGATCAATCACCCGACGCCAATAGCCGGTCGTCTCGGCAGAGCTGGGGGTCCGATCAAAGGCGTTGGTCAGGGCCTGTTGAGCGATGCTCCAGAAGCTGTCTCCCGCCTCGACGACGACCTCATCGGCGGACGAGGCGACGTGATCGGAGATCGGCGCCTGTGTCTTCGGGTCGGCCGGGATTGGGGGCAGCTCGAATTGTTGGTCGGGGTAGATGAGATCGGGGTCGTACGGCGGCACCAGTCGATCGCGGTTGGCGTCGATGAGAGTCCGCCAATACTCGGCCGTCTCCCCGTTCGATGCTGGTCGTCCCCAGGCGTCGGCGAGGGTTGTCTCGGCGATGGTCCAGAAGTTGTCCCCCTCCTCAACGGTCACCTCGTCCGCCATTGACGGGGAAGGCTCTGTGTCGGCTGTGCTGGCATCCGCCGGGAGGATGAGTTCCCATCCCGTGTGAAGCCGTTCGGTGGTCTCGGAGAAGCGGTGGCCGTCAACCATGGTCCGTCCCGTGTTCAACGTCCGGATCTCGTCCCAGCGGCGCCCGTCGCCGAGGGTCGACTCGGCGATATGCCACAGGGTGTCGCGACGCGTCACCCGATAGCGCGGCAGTTCGGTTTCGGTCTGCTGGTCAGAGTCGGCCTTCGCCCACCGGGGCGTCGCTGGTTCTTGGCCGATGCGGACCACCGGGTAGCTCGACGCCACGGACATTTCGATGGGGAGCGGTGCTGCTGTGGCTGGTACCGCGTGGAGCGGACCGAGCGTGGCGGTGGCGAGGGTGATGGCGGCAACAAGTTGAGCGACGGCAGGTTGTAGCCCCGGAATGAAGGGCAAGCGGCGGGCGGCTCTGCCTCGGGCGGCGGCGACTACCTCAGCTGTCAGTGCGATGAGGAGTTGCACCCAGACGATCCAGACGATCGCCGCCAGAACGCTGATGAGGAGTTGGGGGTCGATCCCGCTCCTGAAACCGAGCTGGATCTGGTCGAGTGTGGGAAGGCTGTCGGGCAGCGGCCACCCCACGTAGGCGATCAAGCCGGCCGGAACCCCAATCACGAAGCCAAGAACGATGATGAGCGCTCCGAGGCCACGGATCATGTTGTTCAGGTGTCGCATCATGGCTCCTCGGTGATGGCTGTGGCAGTTTCGGTGGCGGAGACGGTCATCTGCCCGGTGGGCAAGAGGACGGGGTCGACAGTGAGACTGACGGTGACGGTGACGCTGTCACCAATCACGGCCACCTCAGCGGCGGCATATCCCAGGGCCGTCAGGTACTGGTCCACCCGGTCGACAGCGCCGGCGGGAACAACCATGAGGTCACCGGTGGTGCGGAGGGCGTCGAGGTCGACGGCTTGGGCGCCGGCCCGGGCGGCGTTGTCAGCCAAGTGGCTCGCCTCCCTGAGGGCGTTGACCTTCCGGCCGCCGTCGATAGCCAGCCCTGCCGCCATCAGCAGGGCAAGAGCGATGACCGCAAGGAAGGTGGAGACAGCCCCACGCTCATTCATGGGACGCTCCGGGGGTTTGCTCGGTAGGTGTCGACCACCTCGATGGCGTTGGCGGTGAAGGTGCGGCTTCCGGGAACGGCCAGCATGGCGATATCACCGAATGCCGCCTGACAGGTGACGGCAACGGCGACCTGGCCTCCCGCTGCGAAGTTGGTTGTGTCGACGGACACGTCGAAGGTCCGGCACGCCACTCCACCTTCGGTGATATTGGCGAAGGCTGTCGCCTGGGCGGCTTCCACCGCAGCCGACGGGGTGGCGGTGAGGGAGGCGGCTCGGGCCGCCTCGTGGGCGGCGTGGGCGACGTCGCCTTCTGCTTGGGCGACCCGACCCGCGAACACGACCAAGAGCATGAACCCGATCAGCAGCGGGGTGAGCACCGCCAGTTCGGTGGAGACTGCCCCGTGTTCGTCGCGAATCCGCATCATCGGTCCGGCTCTGGGATGAACCGCTCGGTGGGGCCGGCGGCCCGGGCGGTGACCTGCCAGTCGAGTCCAGGGATGAGCCGAGGTGCGCGTCCGGTGATCTCGACGGTGACGTTCTCGGCGGTGCGGGTGACGGTCACCTGGGGCTCGGTGAGGTTGCCAGCAGCCTCGAGAAACCATTCGGCGGCTGCGATCCCGTCGTCGTCGGTGGCGGTGACGACCTGGGCGGCGTCGACGGCTTCGCGGGCTGCGCCGTCGGCGACCTGATGGGCGTGCCACCACAGCGCGATCTGAAACGGGACCAAGACGAGCGCGATGAGCACCGGCATGACCACGGCCAGTTCGGTGGAGGTGAGGCCCTCCTCCCCTGTTCGTCTCCTCGTCATCGCTACCACGACCTGCGTCTTCGGCTCGGTCAGGGGGTGGGCACGTTGTCGGGGATCGCTTCGGCGTTGGATCGCATCTTGGCGATGAGGATCACCCCGGCGGCGACGGCGACGGCGACGAGCACGCCGGTGAGGACGGCTGCCTCGGTCGACATCGCTCCCTTCTCGTCTCGGAGGCGGACTCCGACCGAAGCCAGGGTGACTTCGATGAGGAGGCGGGTGTAGTCGATGTAGGCGGTCATGACGGTTGTTCCCTTCCTTGGTGGATCGTCTTGTCTTGTTGACGTTGGTGGACTCGGTTTCGTGGGGTCATGGCGTGATGCCAGGGGTGGAGATGGCCTGGACGACTCCGAACCCGACGAAGAGGATCATCCCGACGACGAGGGTCACCACCGGCAGGAGCATCTTCTCGGTGGCGGCTTCGGCTTGGGCTTCGATAGCGGCGGTCTGGGCGGCACGCATGGAGTCGGCTTTGGCGGCGAGGGACGCCCGGATGCGGGCTCCCTGGTCGCCAGCAAGATGGGCTGCTGCTGCGAGTTCGCGAAGTTCGTCGACGCCGAGCTCTTGACCGAGTTCGTCGAAGACGTCCCATGGGGTGCGGTTGGTGACCTGCGCTCTGCGGAGGGCGGCCCGGATCTCGGTGAACGCCCACCCGTCTCCCAGGTCGGCGGAGGTCTGGAGTGCAGTTTCGAGCCCGCCTCCGCCGGCCAGGATGATCGTGACCAGGTCCAGATAGGCGGAGAGGGAGTGGCGGAAGTCCCGCCGGCGACGTTCGATCCGCTCCGACAATCCGAGGTCTGGCCACATGAACCCGCCGACACCGAACCCGACCGCGAGGGCCGCCACCCACCCAGGTGACATCGATACGCCCCCGACGGCCAGTACCGCGGCGAAGCCGAGGGGGAGGAACAGTCCGGCGAGTCCGCCCACCAACTTTTCGTAGGCGTGGGCTTCGATTGGTTTGCCCACTGCCCGCAGCCGCCGGTCGAGGTGTCCCAGGTCCACCAGTCCAGTGGCCTCCATGACCCGGACAGCCAGTTGGCCTGCCCGCCCGGTCATCCCTGCCACCGACCCCGACTGGGCCTGGATGGGTGTCCGGCGGGAACGCCCCAGATCCGCCAATGCCTTCTGGAGTGGCACCGGTCGAGGGAACATCGCCCTGGCGGCCAGGAAGACACCGAACCCGATCCCCCCACCCGCAGCCATGACCGCCAGCGCCGTCATCGGAGCGCCTCCTTGTGTGAGATGTGGCGGAGTGTGAAGCGTTCTGGTGCTTCGAGCTGGCTGTAGTGGTGGAGCATCACCCCAGCACCGAAGAACACAGCCATCACAACCAGCAGCCAGACCTGGCCGGCGGCGGTGTCGTACGGCTCCAACAGGTGACCGGCGAACAGGTATAAGAAGACGACCGTGGCAGTGGTCGTGGCGACCGCGATCCGGGCAGAGGTTCTAATCCGGGCCCGGCCGATCTCGATACGGGTACGCATACGGACGTCTCCCCGGATCGCCTCGGCCAGACGGGCGAGGAGCCCACCGAGCTCGCGGGCCTCGAGACGGGCGGCAGCAGCCAGGGCAGCGACGATCAGGTCGGCGGAGGAATGGTTGAGATCATTGGCGAGACCGTCGAGGGCGGTTTCGAGGGGCTGATGGCGCAGCCGGTGAGCGAACGCCTGCAACTGTGTTCGGATGGCCGTTGGCGCGACGGCGGCGGTCTGGATGAGTGATTCCTCCAACCCCGACGCTCCGGCCATGGTGTCGCGGATCATGTCGGCCCAGGTGGCGATGGCGTCGGCGATAGCCGTCTCCTGTGCACGGCGAGCGGTGCCACCGACGGCGGCCGGTCCCGCCGCCACGCCGAGGGCGGTGCCGATGCCCGCGACTGGCCAGCCGGTAACCAGTCCCACGATGATGCCCGTGAGCAGTGCTCCGGTAAGCCAGGCGGTGGCCCGTTCCGCCCGCACCTCCGCAGGTACCAGCCGGCGGGCGTCGGGTACCACCTTGACTCCTCTCACCGCGGTGACGCCCAACCACAGTCCGAACCCGATGAGACCACCGGTGGCTGCGGCTACGAGGAGATTCATGTTCGCCGCCAACCAGAAGCGGTCGAAAGGAACGAAGCGTCAAAGCTGGCGGCGACCAGTCGGGCCAGCGTGTCGTTTCTGATGGTCGGGCCGGGAGCTGGTACCGCTTTCCCGTCGGCTGCCGGTCGGTAGACCTCGTTGGTCGCGATCTGGCGCTGCTCCGCCTCCAACACTTCGCGGATGCTGGTGACCCGGCGGGTGCCGTCCACCCATCCCAGGTGGACAATCAGGTCCACGGCGTTGGCGATCCACTTGTTCGACGTCTCCTCGTCGAGACCGGCTTCGGCGGTGTACATGCCGAGTCGAACGATCGCTCCCTTGGAAGAGTCGGCATGGATCGAGGACATCGAACCGTCGTTGCCCTGGGACATGGCCCGCAGCATGTCGACCACCTCGACACCGCGGATCTCCCCAACGATCACCCGGTCCGGGTTCTGACGCAGCGTCGCCCGCACACAATCAGCCAGGGACGCTTCGCCTCGGCCTTCGATATTCGCACCCCGGCGCTCCCACATCACCTGGTCGGGGTGGAGGTCTGAGAACCGGTCCAAACCGATCTCGAGGTTGTCCTCAACGGTGACAACCCGCTCATCCGGCGGAATCTCGTTGAGGAGACACCGCAGCATCGTCGTCTTGCCGGTGTTCGTCCCTCCGGCCACGATCAGGTTCAGTTTCGCTCTCACCGCCGCCCCCAAGAACTCGGCCAACCCTTCGTCGATCACGCCCAGCTCGATGAGATGCTTGAGCCGGTAGATACTGAAGTCGTGGCGGCGGATCGTGATCGCCGGCCGACCCGTCAACCCCATCACCGCATGGAGGCGCTCACCTCCCGGGAGTTGCAGGTGCAGCTCCCACGACACCTGATCCCAACGCTTCTCGCTGCGTCCGATCCTGCGGGCGGCGCTGGCGACCATGTCGATCAGGTCACGGTCCGAATCGGCGGCCGGTTGGCCGCGGACCTTGGTGCCGTCCCGGTACACCAGCCACACGTTGTCGAAACCGTTGACATGGATGTTCGACACGTCCGGATCGTCAATGTACGGCTGGAGACGTCCCAGCCCATGGACCCGGTCGAAAACCGCTCCGGCCAGGTCCGACTCCGTGGCCGGGTCGAGGGGAGTCTGTCCGTTCCGGTAGGCGTTCTCGGTAAGTTGGGTCAGCTCGGCGGCGATCAGTGAGTGGGTCAGAGCACGTTCGTCTTCGACGCTCAACGGAGCATCCCCGTCGTGGGTCCGGAGATGCTCGGACAGTTTCTCCGCCACCGCACGGTGCAGCCGCCCACCCAGGTCGCTGTTGCCGGTCACGAACCCGTCTCCTCTGCAACCTTCGACGCCACAACCTCCGCTGCGGGGACCATGCCCACACCCTGATCGAGGACGGCGCGGGGCGGCGCCAAGCTGGCCGCCAGCGTGGCTGCCGATCGGACCAGGAGGGAACGGCGCAGGTCGCGAACCGCGCCATGGGTGCCCGACAGCACCGCCGCCGTCCTCGGATCCCAGGCGATCACACCGGCCACTTCAGCACCGAACGCGGCGGCCACCTCGTCGGGCCCGTACGGCCGGTCGCCGACCAACAACAAGCCGGCGTCGATCTCGGATTCTTTGAGAGCCGCCCGTCGATGGGCGGCAGGTCGAAGCTGATCGAGCGACGGGCGTGTCACCACCATCACCACTCCCGCCCCCAGCAGAGGACCGATCACGCCAGAACCCGGCGGCATCCGGCCGCAGTCAACGATCACGTCAACCTCGGTCTGGGCGGCGGACCAGGCAGCGAACGCTCGGGCCAGATCCCCCAACACGGCATGAGCCTCGTCGGCGGAGCCAGGACCGACCAGCACCCGAACCCCACCGGGTAGCTGCTGTGTGCACTGCCAAACCGCGTCGTCGAGTCCTCGCCGAGCGACAGCCGCCAGCGAAGACAACCCAGGGGAGTCACCGAGGCCGTACCGGGCAGCGATCACCCCACCGAAAGGGTCAGCTTCCACCAGCAGACAGGAGCGTCGCTCCGGCCAGGTCGCTGCCACCGCCAACGCGGTGGTCGTCACCCCAGGAGCGCCGTGGGCGGAACCAAGACAGACCAGGCTCATCGTTCGAACCCCGCCACCAACACCAACCGAACCTGACCGGCCCCAGCAGCCCCAGCTACCTCGGCGGCCGCGGTGGCTGGAACCCGCAGCGAAATGAACCGGTCTCCCTGCGTGCCCAGCTCGGCAACATCGAACACCTCCGCTGACCGGACCACCACCCGGGTGTTGGTGCTATCCGAAACAGACGACCCCCCGTCGGTCACCACCACGTCCACCCGGTCACCAGACGCCAACAGCAGCGTCGGATACTCCCCCGGCGACAACGCCAACCCGACCACACCCTCCCCGGCGTCGAGGATGCTACGGGAAACGAAATGCGCACCGGTGAGGATGGTTCCCGCCTCCAGATCAGCCACCGCGGTCAAGCCTACGATCCCCGACGCCGCATCCGACGACAGTGTCGTGATCGGGTCGTCGGACGCCACAAACACCACCATGAGGTCAACCGAGGAGATCACCTGACCCCTCTCCACCGGCTCGGCGAGAGCCAGCACGGGCTCTCGGGCGGCGGCACCCGAGAACAGCACCACCGCCACCAGCGCGCTCACCGCCACCACAAACACCGCGATCAGCAGCTGAGGCACCTGCACCCTGCGGCGTGGCGGCTCCAACCGGAAGGGGCTAGAACCAGGTTGTCCGTCGCCTGCTGGGTCCGCTCGCCTAATCGATGAGCTTGTGGTGCTCCGAGTCACGTCATCCTCCTGTCTCCACCGCTTGGATCTCGCCGACCGCCACCCCGAATGCGGCGCTCAGATCAGCCGTGCCGAACACTCCCTGGTAGACGTCGTTGATCCACCACTCGAACTCCCACGTAACCGTCACCGACGCCTCGAAACGGCCCCCCGGTTCGCCGTAAGACGAATGCTCATACGTGTAGGAACAGTCCGTCGCGTCCTCCGAAGCCCCGGACCTCCACACCACACCCGGCCCCAAACACGTGACGCCACCCCCGTCGCCCATCACCCAACGGGCATGAGTCGGAGTCGCCCGCACCGTCACAGTGGTAAACCCACGAGTCTCCGAAACCTCGACCGGCGACCAAGACACCGGATCCAGCCACAACCATGTCGGAACCGCAACGAATGCCTGCCGGGCCAACGGCGGGCTCGTCTCCGGAACCGGCGGCGGCGGTTCCAAACGGGCCGCCGCCACATCGCGGATCGCCTCAGGCGGCACCGGTGGGGTCACCTCCACCGCGAATTCGTGGGAATGGACCGGCTCTCCATCCCGCCAGCAGGTCACGTTCCACCACCAATACTCCCCCGTCGGATCGAACCCAAGATGCTCCACATCCTCGGCGGTGAACTCGTCGGTGGCATAGAACTCGACCTCATCACCCTCCTGGTACGGGCCCACCGCGGCGGCACAGTAGATGTCCCAGGTCTCATGAACCGTCCGCTCACCGGGCCGTCCCGGCGTCTGGCCGTGGCACTCAGCAACCACATCCCCGCCGCCCTGATAGATGTCACCCTCGCCGGAGCAGTGGTTGGCAGACGCCGGCGCGGCTTGGAGCACCACCGCCGCGGACATGGCGATGGCGAGAATCAGACGGACGGAAGTCCGCGATCTGTTGGAGCAAACTCGCATGCGAAATCCACTTGTCCTTGTAGGTCGGACACCTTCCAACGTCCGTCCTCGAGAATCATCACGGCTGATTCGAGGTTCCTTTGACCATCCCGAACGGCCGGCACGTCGTCGAGCCGCTCGCCCGTATCAATGTCATAGAGCCCGTAGTCGGGGGATGGCTCGAGGCAGCTGAGGATTACGAGTTCGGTCGGGCTGCGCAGCTCGATCACCTCGGGGTGCAGGCTGGGTTGGCCCCGAAGCGCCGCGCCGCGAGCCTCGTGATCAGAGAGAAGATCCACGACCAGACCAAGCTGCGGCTCGGCAAGCACCTGATCAATGATCGGGGACTCGGGGTTGGCTGGATCCCAGTAGTCGGGCCAACCCGCGTAGAAGGCTTCATATCCAGCAATCGCTTCCTCGGCCATTGCACTGGGAACGCAGCCGCCGACCTTAGGGATACGGACGGCGTCCACGATCCAGCCCTTGTCGCTTCGAATAAGGTCTGCCTCGTACCAGACGCCGACGGCGTCGGTGAACGATGGTGCCAAGAGCACGCAGTCTTCGACCGTGGCCCGATCACTGTCCGAGGTCGTGACGGCTGCGTGCAACGCGACTTCGGTGTGAACCGGACCAAGGCCTGACGAGCGTTGGCGCTCGAACAGAGTGAGAGCACCATCGACCACCTCCGGGGAGGCTACGGCTTCGAGGGGACCCCGATCGAGGTCATCGGACGCCCGCACATTGACCCATGCGTTCCAGTACGCGCTCCATGCGGCGATCACGTCCTGTTCGGGGGGAAGGGTCGTGGTGGTGAGGGACGTCGACGTTGTTGTTGAGGTCGGTTCGCCAGTGGTCGACACCGGATCGGTCGACGATGTCGTCGTGGATTCCGTGGATCCGGTCGACGTGCAGGCGCCAAGGGTCAACAGCGCCGCGAATGCGACGCCAACGACAAACGGCGGCCGGGTCGGGCCGCCGTACCCGATTGACCAGCGCCCTGGGCTCAAATGGCTACCACCTTTCGCAGACGCGGAACCAACACTACGCGTCGGAGGTCGCAGGGGGTGGGGCGTAGATATTCGCATCATGTCGTCTAGGAGATATAGGGCGCTCGCCGCGGGGCAACGCGACAGCCCTGTCATTTCAATGTCGGCAGCCCTCCAACGCAGCACGCGGCCGCCCGGGAAAGCAAGATCTGACATCTCCATGAGCGGACAGTTACATCGAACCCTGTCACCAGAGTGTCAGTAGCCCTGTCAGAAACCCTCCAATTTGGGTCGCACGCCGGCCTGAGCCAACCCACGGGAGCACCAAGAGTCCGGGAACCCGGCCTTAGCAGTCCGGCAGCAAAATGAGAGTCGCCTGAAAGGGTGCCCAGGGACGATCCAGACATGGACCATCTCTGGTCTCCCAATGCCTCTGATGAGCAGCTCAGATCTGTGGTTGCTTCACGGACAGAAACTCGGTCGCGCGGACAAGGTCGTCGCCGCCCAGTGGTGGTACAGGTGCAATGGCTGTCACGACCCGACGGCAAGACGACGGAGAACGCTCTGCTCAATCTCCTATTCAAATCGCCCGCTGACGACGGACCCCGAACGGCCGGCACACGACCGTCTTCAGTTGCCGTGACATAATCGGCAGCAGGGACGGCGACCCCGCCGAGGATGAGCAGTCGAGGAGGGGACTCTGGCGTGTGACGCCGATGCCGTCACTCATGACCGACGATGCGTTCTTCACCCTCAATTGGACTGGCCCTCACTCGTGAACCCGGCGTGGACCCTGATCCGATTTGGTTGGACAACCCGGACGTCGAGTGATTCAAGATCAGCATCGGGCCATACGTCGATCTAGGCTTCACCGTTTGGGTGGCAAGGATGCTCACCAAGATGATGTAGACGACGATGATTTCATTGCACTGATGGGACCACTGCTTGGACTTCTCGGCCTTGGGGGTCTGCTCTTTGGCTTGATCAGCCTGGTGCGACCGCTGGGCTGGTTCGGCGTGACCACTCGAAAACAGGCAGTCTTGGTACTCGGCGGATCGTTGGCTTTGGTCGTCGTAGGGGCTGCGCTCACTCCCTCACCCGAGGACCCTGAGGAGCCGGTAGCTGCTGAAACTACGACAACAGCTTCGACGACACCCACAACCACGTCCAGGTCGACAACCGTCTCAACATCGGCGACAGTGGTCCCACCCTCGACCACGACCATCCCACCCACATCATCTTCTCAACCAGCCGATGCTCTCGTTATCGACCTCCTCGCTGCAATCCCGGTCGGACTGGAAACGCCCGCCGGATATGCCCGCGACCTCTTCGAGGTGTGGTCCGACGAGGATGGCGATGGCTGTGACACCCGTCAAGAGGTCCTCCTACGGGAAGCCGTTGGAACCCCATCGGTTGGCTCGGGCTGCGACGTGGGGGCCGGTCTCTGGTACTCGGCTTATGACGGCGTCTGGCTGGACCAAGGCCAGCAGCTCCAAGTCGATCATGTCGTATCACTCAAGGAAGCATGGGATTCGGGGGCTAGGGAGTGGGATCGGTCTCGCCGTGTCGCCTTTGGCAACGATCTGACCAGTCCTCTCACCCTGATCGCGGTGTCCTCATCATCGAATCAGGACAAGGGTGATTCCGACCCTTCCAACTGGCTGCCACCGAACGAGAGTGATGTATGTAGGTATATCGCCGCATGGGTGGTCATCAAAGCCACCTGGGAACTGTCCATGGACCCATCCGAGCACGGGCGTATCGGCAACTTGCTCGAATCACAGTGCGAGGGTACGACTGTCGGGGGAGCCGTAGTCGCATATCCGACTCCCCCGTCAACGACGACAACAACGCCGGCGCCTACATCCACCGTTGCTGGATCAGTGGAGGTGGTCATTGCCAACATCCGATACGACGGGCCCGGCAACGATGTCGAGTTCGGTGACAGTGAGTATGTACTGCTCCGCAACGACGGGACCGGGACCGCAGACGTAGGTCAATGGTCGCTCGAAGACGAAGCCGGACATGTGATCACCATCCCGGACGGATATGTGATCCAGCCGGGAGCTGAACTGAGGATCTACTCGGGACCGGGAGACGACACAGCCACCGCCTACTACGACGGTCTGGGTCAGGCAATCTGGAACAACTCGGGAGGGGACACGGCGACGCTGAGGAATGCGGCGGGGACGACACTAGACAGCTACTCGTACTCGTCGTAACCCGAGTCAGCGGGATCGACTCCCAGATCGCCCTTCAATCACTCTTGACACGGGCTGGGTCATCATGATCCCTCTGCACGCCTCGGTCCGTCCGAGGTGAGAGCATCCGCGTCAGCACCAAACCGTTTGAACAGTGCGGCGGGAATGTTGGCCTCTCCTGGTTCGAAGTCGATTCCGGCCTCGGTCAACCATTCTCAGGCGAGCATCGCATAGGTAGCCATGAAGCCTCGTACTTCATGTGGGAGCCCTACGCCTTCGGGCTTTTCGAGCATGACTTCGGTGGTCTGCGTAACGCCGAGATAGACCGGCATGGTGAGGAGGCCCGGATTCACCTCAATGAGGCTTCTCGGGTCACGAATCGGGGCGTCGTCAGTGACCTCAACGCGGGGCTGTACCTCCGGGAGCGGGTGACGAGCCGGGGTCTCCTACCTGTCTGGGGTTGGTGTCTCATCGGGCGTGGGACGATCTTGTGGCTTCGGTGTCTCATCCGGCTCGATCTCGATAAACCCGAGATTTCGATCTTCGGTTGGTGTCACCGGACTTGGGGGCGGCACCGATTTGTCTCTATCGGTCATATTTACTTCACCTCCCCTCAGCATGTTCATGTGAGCAGATTCCGATATACGAAGAGGCCTAGGAAGAAGAGTCCCAGCCCGAGCCCGACTCCAGCGGTGATAGACAACCGCAGCGCCCACCGCCTCCAGCGTCTAATTGTTGTTTGTCGGGCGGCTTTATCGTTGTCCGAGTCGGCTGCAACCGCAGCAGCGGCGGCGCCCATGGCAGCCGGGAGATGGGAGAGGGTGATTGCCATGACGCTTAGGGCAAACATCGACCACGCAACTAACAGCATCCACGGTGCTGTGGGCTCCCCGGAAGTCAGTTTCTCGACGAAGGTGATCGAGAGTGTGGCAGCTGCGCCGCTGACCAAGATGACCGTTCGGTCGTAAGAGTCCGAGGCGTGTCGATACCGTTCTTTGATCCATTCGGATCTCGAGTCATGAGTCACGGTCCCCAACCTACCCGCTGGATGGGACAGATTCGACGACCCATGTAAAGCTAGAGACCGGCTGATGCCGATAGGTGCGGTGGAGGCCGGAGGCGCGGATCGATCCCCTTCGGCCGACGCCTCCCGCCTCCCGCCTCCCCCTGTCTAGAATCCGGACCTGCCTGAGGTGTCACGTTCACGCTTGACCCTCAAGCACCCCCGAGACAGACCCCCGAGCAGACCGTCCAGACATCTCGTAAAGGAAGGCCGGCAGGGGGTCTGTCTTGCCTTCTCCGGTTTAGGGAACCGGAGACCCGGACGGGCGCGGGCGGAAACCCCCCGGACCACCGGCGGCTCCGTGAAGGCCTTCGATCGAGGAGAGCACCGGTCAGCCCCGGACGTTGAGAGTTACGTTGCGAGCGAAGGGGTCCCGTCTTGAACGAAGCGAAACGGGTATCCACATGTCGTCGCTCTCCTCTTGGTTCATCGTGGCGAGAAGAGCGTGGTCCGAGCAGAAGCGGCCTACTGGTGTGAGAAACGCCGCCGGCATCTGGCACGACGCGCATCGTCTGGTTTGCGACTCGGTGCTCATTTGGTCGGTATTAGAGGTCGTCGAATCTGGCATTGACCGACGCCACGAATAACTCGGCTTCTCCTCGGTCGAGCGGGGAAACGTCGACACCCCGGACTTCTCCGGCGACATCGGTGATGACGAACTCCATCCGGTAGTTCGTGACGAGCGCGACGAGCGCCAGCAACCAGAAACCCGTCGCCAGTGCGGGTTCGAGGTAGGTGGCCACCAGCACACAGACCGAAGTGACCAGGAGCGACCCCGGCCCGAACTTGGTGGACACATTCATACGGCTGATCCGGTTGAGCGGCATTGACAGGTCCGTCCGCCCAGCCGGAACCAGTCCGAGAATCGTGTTTGGGGCGGTCGCAGCGACCATCGTGTCGCTGAGGGTCAGATTCGAGTGCAGCCATACAGCGGCAACACTCGTCCTCACTGACACCGCCCTGAAGATCGTCATAGATCACATCCTTACGCCCTTATCGGTGAACCGACAAAAATCCTTGAGTGGGGCCAAGGCGATGCATACATGTTGCCGGGTTCCGTAATTACTTTGCGACTTGAGGGGTAACCAAGAGAAATGAGCCGCAATGTCACAAGAGGTTGACAACCACGTTATTCTGGGACACAGCGTCAAGGATTTACTTGACATGTTTTGACAAACTTTCCCGGTGAGGGCGCCCTAGCTTTTGAGGATGGGGCGCTCTGTCATTTGCAGGAGCCATTGTAGCCGCTTGCATGGACAGCTACTTACAAGTATGTAGTTCCTCTTCGCGACGGAGTCCTTTGTCGATCAGTTCTTCGCGAGCATCCTCCCGGTGGAGCTCGTGTCGACGCGGTGGGTGTACCGATCGAGGGTCGCGTCAACGGAACGGCATGGACCATGAGTATGCCCAATGTTCCGGCTTGTTGCAGCACTACGGCAAGCGGTGGGCTCGCCGCCACCGCCGACCTTTGGAGCGTGCAACCACTCTCTGATGAAGGATGAGACCAGACGCGAGCGCAGCTCCGGCCCCGATGGCATACCAGCGGGCAGCGACGGATGAGTCGGATACGAGAACGGCCAGACTCCAAGCTATGACTAACCCGACCGATATGCCGTACAACAGGAGCGCCCACCCTTTCAAAGCTGTGCACTTCCTTCCGTCTCAAACCCAGAGAGCCGCGCCCGTATCCTCAGTTGCTGAGCGCTAGCTCGGGAGCTTGGCCCGGCCCGCACTCCGGTCCGGCCCGTGGGGTTACAGGCCATTAATGACTTCCATACCACATCTGAGCCTACGCCCCAGCGAAGCACCCATTTGTGGTGTCCGGGGGGCGAATCACCGAAGTCCTGTGCCAAGTGGCAGCTGTCATGGAGACGGGTGACGCATTGATGGCACCGGCATGACCCTGTGACGCTCGCCGACGCGGTAGCCATACGAAACCGACGACTGGATCGCGATCCTAAACCCCTGTGGTCGGAAGGGTTTCGAGCGTTGGCCGTGGCATTAGGGCGGGGCCTGCCAGTCCAATCCCTAAGAAGGGTTTGGCCCGTCTACGACGGGGAGCCGACAGGCCCCTATTGGGAACTGGTGTTCACTTGAGGTTCTTGCACTCGTTACAGAGTGGTTTGCCTCCCGTTCCCGACCGGCGGTTTTCACGTTCGATGTTGTTGCCGGTATTGCAGTTGGTGTTGTTGTGGTGGACATTCGACTTGATCGAATGCCAGGGGCTTGTCTTGGCCATACGGGGTCACCTCCTTTCTCACAAAACGGTACGTAGAGATAGGGACAAATCCCGCGCACTAGATAGACCTACTTTTCGCGATCTCAATAGGCTTGACAGGTCGGATATGGTGGTGACGTGACCAACAAGGACACTCAAGAAACGACCCCAGCAAAAGGGGAACCGATCGAGATCCCGATCCCATCGAAGGATCAGGTGAGGTCAGACTTCGAGAAGATCGCAACTTCTCCGGTGACGGTGGCCTGGCAGGGTGGGGAGCCACGCTCATGGAAGTCGACTTCTTCCGCAGAGCCATGGAGGCCGAAAAGCGGCACCGCGAGCCGGGGATGTCCTTTCTCAACACGATGCAGACCAACGGGACACTGCTCACCGACGAGTGGTGCGCGTTCTTTGAGCAGAACGACTTTCTGATCGGAATCAGCATCGACGGGCCTCGTGAGCTTCACGATGTGTACCGGGTGAACAAGAGAGGGGAGGGCTCTTTTGACAAGGTGATGAGAGGGCCGGCTGCTACAGAAGCATGGCGTGGAATACAACGTTTTGACCACCGTCAATCGGATCAACGGGGACTATCCGCTTGAGGTCTACCGATTCTTGCGTGACTAGGCGGGGACAGACTGGATACAGTCCATCCCGGTCGTCGAGCGAGTCGACGAGCAGGGGAGCTCAGCGGATCTGCGAGGTATGTTCGCCTCTGAGCGGTCGGTTCGCCCCGACCAATTCGGTAGCTTCCTGACCACCATCTTCGACGAATGGATCCGCCGCGACGTGGGAAAGGTCTTCGTTCAGACCTTCGAGGCGGCGGCCCGCAACTGGGCCGGGTTCGGTCAGACGGGCTTATGCGTCTTCGACGAGACCTGCGGGCTGGCTTTGGCAATGGATGGAACACAACGGCGACCTCTATTCATGTGACCACTTCGTCGACCCCGCCTATCTGGTGGGAAACATCACCCATTCCACCATCGAGAACATGGTCTCGCGATAGTGCGTACGCCGCCGCGCTTCTGACGAGAGAGCGCACAGTCGGCATGTGCGGTTCGAGGATCGGCGCGCTATGGCTCGTATCTGGTGTTCTGCGCTATCCGTCCGGGAACACGTCCTCACCCTTCGGTGGCTCGAGCCGGACCGATTGTCCGCATATCAGACAGGCCCAACTCGTCTCGGACAGCCCGCAGATAGTTCTTTCGAGCCGTGATGAACTTTTGCCGATACTCCTCCAGATCGGAATCTTCAAACGAGTGCCGCCATCGGAGACGTGGTCTTCCCTGAAACGTCGCCACCCGGTCGACAACATCCGCCAGGGCGTCAGCTAACTCATCCGCCGCCTCCAAGACCTCCAGTGAAGAAAGTATGTCAACCAACGCCTTCGATTCCATCCACTGCTCACCCCGTTCGCGTACGGTCTCAACGTGCTGTTCGAAGTCCCGTGCCGAGGTGAAGCCGGTCCACCGGAAGTAATTCTTGAACACGGCTCCGAGATAGTCTGCGTACCCATTCAACTGATCTCGATGCCAGCGGTAAGCGTCCTCCCTTTCCTCTTGGCGGATCTGATCCTTCCGGCGAAGCAGCCAGCCGACATACACGCCAGCCAGCCCGATCAAGGCAGCGACCACCACGGCCAAAGCAGCCAAGAGTGCAGGGATAATGCTCATTTGGTACGAGTTTGGCAGCGAGGTCTGACACTTTCGCCAGGAATGGCGTGGGCGGGCTCTGATCCGGAACGCGCTGCGCGTTCGGGAGCCAGCCGACTCAGAGGAAGACACGACGAAGGCGCTCGCGTTCGGATGGAGGTACAACTCGGCAGCAGCGGCAGCGGACCTAGTCAACCAGTGGGTGACCTCCCCAACCGCAGCGGCAGAAAGCCAGAAGAGCTCCGAGGAGTTCCGGGGCCAGATTCTCGAAGCCGCAGGGCCTTCTGGGGTTGACGAGCTACGCTATTTCGCGCCCACCGAAGACCTGCTGCTTGGGTTCGAGGAGGATGACTACCTGAGGATCGACCAACTCGCCGAGGCAATCGAGCAAGGATGGGATATCGCAACATGGTCTCCAAGGCGGGAGACGTCATCAGGAGAGCTCTGTAGTGGTGCTGCGACGCGCCGATTAGGCGCGCACCTGGCGCGTCAGGGCGAGTGGACTCCGTCGTGTTCGACGATTACCTTCGACAACAGCGATGCTCTACGCCAGACGGAAACGACTGATAGAGGTCGCCGAGCGGGAGGCGGCGGGCGAGTCCTTCTGGACTGACGACCTGTCTGATGCAACGCGGGCCCGCCTCTTGTATGCGGTCAAGGACCTCGCCGAGGGAACCACCTACACCCACTACTCGTTCGACCTGATCGAGTACGCCCGAGACCGAGTCCTCCGCGATGAAGGTCTCGTCAACCTCGCTGGAAAGAGCGACCCTGAGCTCGACATGGGTATCTGCATCGCTGAGTGTGATGTGGACCTTGTCTGGTCGGTGCTTGAGGCTGTGCATTTCGTTGCAGCTATTGCGGCTAGCAAGCCCCTCAGCGGCGTCGTCAATGACACCCGCGAGACGCTCAGGACCCGCCTTCCGCACTTCGTCGCCACCATCAAGACTGTCCTTCGGGAGAGCCGTGTCAGCCACGACCTCATCGATGGACGCTTCGTCCCGTTGGAATCACTCGAGCTACACGAGGAGGTCGTCGTTCCCGCGATCACCCTTTTAGGGAGTAACCCCGATTACGAGGCCGTGGAGAAGGCCTACCGGACAGCCCTTGAGGAGATCCACGGTGGCAAACCCGACGACGCGATCACCGACGCCGGCACCGCACTTCAGGAGGCGTTGAAACTTCTGGGCTGCGAGGGCAATCGTCTCGGTCCTCTCATCAAGTCAGCGCGTAAACGCGGGCTCTTCGCCTCCCATGACTCGCCATTGGTCGATGGCACCCTTTCGGCGATGGAGTGGGTATCAGCCGACCGCAGTACCAAGGGTGACGCGCACAACACTCAAGAAGCCACCCGCGAGGACGCCTGGCTGACGGTCCACGTGGTCGGTGCTTTGATCCTGCGACTGCTGCGAGGGTCTCCTCGAGCTGTTGACTGAGCGCTCTTCGGACTCGACTTTGTTGGGGTTCTTCCGCCGGGTGCCCGCACCTGAATGCTGCCCTTTTCGGGCGACTGCTCAGCGCTCGCGCCTCACAAGGTCACGGTGGTCAGACGAGCCGCGCTCGCCGTGCGTCCGGCGTTGACGAAACGACGCTCCTACCGGCGAAGGACTGACTCAGGCATCGCCACCACACAAGACTGGCCTCCGCGAAACCCGGGGCGGTTCACATCAGTTCTGCTATACACCAATTCAACTCGAGGGTCTTCGGTCGGTCGGTCCTCGGCGCGCGAATGTCGCTACGCTGTCCGCATGCCTGGCTGGATGGTCCCTGTGACCCTCGTCCACAGCGATGATTACGACCCACTCCCTCCTGCAGAGGTATGGGAGTTAGCGACTTCGTTACCAGGTGGAGGGTCCGGGAGCAGCGGTGGCCAGGGATACGAGATCGGCCCGAGGAAGTTCACCCAAACCGTCGATGTGAAAGCAACAGACGAGAAGGAGGCAGCGCTGGCTGCCAAGAGCCTAATGACCGACGCAATCGATGAGGATCGCTTTCCGGGCTGGAGCATTTCAAACGTTGGGCAGCCAAAAGTGGCAGATGAGTGAAGGGTCCAAGTGACGCCCCAGAGATGACCGGATTGTCACGAGTGATCGGGATCAAGATCGCCAGAGCCACCTACATGTTTTGGATCTCTCCCCTTAGACGCAACGCAGATCACCACCCTCAAGCACCCTTTGCCGTCCAGTCTGAACTTGTACGGCCGAATCTGCGCTAGGGTCAAGTTTCGCGACCTCTGTGTCGATACACCTGAGGTGCCGCTCATGCGACGATCCGGGGATCTCCTCGGTGGAGTCTTGGACCTGACTACTCCCGATTGGTCCGACCGGCTTGGCCTGTTGGATCCGGTGGGTCCGGTGGTCCTCGCCCATGCGGTGACGCTTTGGCTGTTGGATGGTCCCCGAATGCGCGCGGCGGTTCTGGTGGTGGTGCTGGTCCTGGCCGCGGGGCGGGCCTGGATCACCGGTCTGGCCCGGAGGGGAGCTACACCTCGCCGGGAGCTGCTGTTGGTCGTGCGGGGGGTGGCATCGATCGTCCTGGCCTACCTGGTGGTCTTCCTCGACGGCGGGACCGAAAGCCCGTTCTTTTTCTGGCCGCTGCTGATCCTGGCCTGGGAGGCACTGACCCAGCCGTTAGGCCGGTTCCGCTGGCTGCTCGTGGCCACCCTCGCCTCCCATGTGGGGGTTGTGGCCGCTCTCGGTGAGGTCACTCCCGCCAGTATCACCCGGATCGGGCTCCTCACCGCCTTCTGGGGGGCGCTGGGTCTGGGCCGCCGCTACCTGATCGCACAGCAGGCGCAGACCACCCGGCTGGGCAATCTGGTCCGTACCGCCTTCGCCGCCTTCCCCATCGGAATCATCGTCGCCGCTCTCGACCCTCCGGCGACCGTCTATGTCAACCCGGCCGCCGAGACGCTGGGGATCACCAGTCTCAGCGCCATGCTGGTAAGGCCCTGGCAGAGCAAGGAGCAGAACGGGGAGACACTGGCCGACATCGCCGCCGCCGCCCCCGAGGGTCCAGAGCCGGCGGGAACCGGGCTGCTGGTCGCCACCGGAGATGCCAGAACTCCCCATTTCCTGCGGGTGCACACGACCCGGTACCGTCACCACAACGGCGGGGAGACCGCTGTCGAGTTGGCGGTAGTGTCCGTCGAAGACGTCACCTCCCAGGTGGCCGCCGGGGAGGAGCGCCGCCGTTTCCTCGAAGAGGCGAGCCACCAGCTGAGAACCCCGCTCACCCCGATCATCGGCTACGCCCACCTCCTCGCCGACGGCGCCATACCACCCGACGAGATCGGCGGCACCGCCCGGGACATCCTCGACGCCGCCACCCGCTTGGACCGGCTGTTCGAACGGATGAGAACCGTCACCCGCCTCCAACAGGGAGAACGACTCGTCTTCGAAGCGGTCAGCCTCCCCACCCTCTGGCAACGCCACTTCGCACCCCTCGACCCAGAGCTCGCCCGGACCGTCTCCACCAGCGGTGACCCCGACCTCCGGGTCCGCTGCCATCCCCCCTACATCGCCCGCGCCCTCTACGAACTGTTAGACAACAGCCGTCTCTACGGTGTCCCGCCCATCACCCTCACCTGGCAGACCCACGGCGACCACGTCCTCATAGAAGTCACCGACGCCGGAACCGGACCCCACCCCCATCTCCCCGCCGACGAGGTGCTGCCCTTCGCAGCCTGGGCCAGCCCCCGGCCCCGAGACCTGATGAGCACCGACACCGACACCAGCACCGGACTCGGCCTCTACCTGGCCGCCTCACTCACCACCGCCTCCCAAGCCACCCTCACCTTCCAACGCCGCCCCGGCCACTGGGCGTTCACCCTCCCACTCCCCCAGGCACGCCAGCCACACACCACCGGGTACCCGCACACAGGAGACGAACGGACAATAGGCAGGCCCACGCCCCCGGCATCCCGTCTAGGATGAGGCCCGAGCGTACCTCCTGTAAACTCCCTTGTCAGAGACCTGTACTCCATCAGTGGCCGCCGGTCTGAAAAACCGGAGGGCGACGGATCGACGCCGTCCCTGACCACACTGTAACCACTGGGTTTTCTGCGTCTCCCTGCATGCGCCAGCCCGCCGGTAGCAACGATCCGGCAACGGAAGCGACCGGGCGCAGCCTCAAGGACTAGGGTCGAATGGCCGATGGGGCGACAAGATCCAAAGGAAAGGGATGCCTGGAATGACCACAGATTTGGCAATCTCGGTGAGGCCGAACCTGCTCGCTGCGTGGTTGCGATCCAACCTCAATGTGACAGACACGATGGTAAGCGGTACTACCCCGAACACGTTGTTTGGGCTGATCCCGGTCGGCCGAGAGGATATATCTCAGCCTCTGAACCGTGTCTCTCGAGTGGCGGTCTCGACGAAGTTGAGCCCCGCGGGTTTGCTCGTAGGGCTCATCCTCGTGGTTTTGGCTTTGGCAGCGAGCGGCGGCGGTTCCATCGTACTATGGCTGCTCGCAGCTGTAGCCCTTGCAACCAGTTATCGGACCGAGCTTCTCATCACCGACAACGGCGGAGGTACTCAAGAGGTTGCGGTCTCACCGCTTGACAAGACGGCGGTGCAGTCCTTCGCTGCAGCTATCAATCAAAAGCTCGCAACGCAGTAGACACAGAAAAGAGCCTCCCTCCCGGACCGAAGGCTCAGAGAGGGGCTTTTTTCGTTTCCCGTAGGTAAACGGAGTGGGTCAGCTGGGCTTGTTGGGCACCCAGTAGACCAGGAGAGCCGCGACCGCCGCCGTGGTGATCGTCGCTGTGGCAACCTGGATCTCGTCGGAGATGTTTGCCACCAAGGTCGGCGACGAACGGTGAGGCAGTGCTGCTACCGCCTTGAGCCTCTCAAACGCCGCCTCGAAAAGTACGGCCTACATCTGGTGCGTTAGCACCGGAGCATCCAGACCTCGCAGACCACGTCGAATCGGGCTCCGTCGAAGCGACGGCGCCGACGCCGCCTGCACGCGCGCAGACGTCAACGTAGCGGCCGAGTTGGAGTGACCGTCAGGGGACCCAACCAATAGCGCCACCTCAGCCGGGGCACGAAGACTCGCGCTCACCTCGAACTCGTGGACGCTTCTCGATCCGGCGTGCCAGCAGATGTATGGAGTAACCACCGAGTTGGCCACAGCAGGACTGGGAGCAAGATGCACCCCTGGAGTGAATCTCCGACTCGACATTTGGCTCAGCTTGGACCGCAGCACAGAGGAAACTCGTTCGAGGCTGACCTCGGTACTGACCGCGCAAGGCAAAGCGACGCAGATCACCAGCCACCCGAGCGATATGGCGCACATCCGAACATCTGGGAACCCGCGGTCGGCGCTAGCTTTGGACTAAATGACGCGCAGACGTTTTTCAGGCGACGGCGAGCTCGAAAGCAAACGGGAGGCCGGTTACCTCTTCGACGCGGCGCTTCCCTGTTAGCTACCTGCCCGACGGCAGGTTCCGCAACCGGAGATTCCGCGACGGGCACGACCGGGCCACCCGTCGCCCTGTCGAGGAGCGATCCACACCCTTCGTGGATAAGCGGCATGAGTTCGAACGCGAACGCGGAATGCCAGGATGGCACCAGGCGACACTCTCGACACCGAGCGGGTAGCGTTAGATGGCGGAGGGCCTTATGAAGATCGCGGCTTTCAATGTCGAGAATCTCTTTGAGCGTGCAAAGGCTTTCAACAAGCCAACGGTCGAAGATGCCCAGGAGACCCTGAAGGACACCGCCGAGCTGAATGCCCTTTTTGAGCTTGACAGCTACTCCGGCGTCGAGAACCAAATCCTCGACCTTGTCAAGAAACTGGGACTGGACAAGTCCGACCAAGGCAACGACGCCGTCCACCTGCGACGCATCCGAGGCAAGGTCCTAAAGCGATCCGGCACCGTGGAACTGGTGGCGACAGGACGGCTCGACTGGATCGGCTGGGTGGAAGCCAAGACTGAACCTGTCAATGAGATTGCCATCGACAACACCGGAAGGGTCATCCGCGACGTCAACGCCGACATATTGGCGGTGATAGAAGCCGACAACCGTATCGCGCTGGGACGGTTCTCTGAGAATGTGCTTCGGAGGATCAATCCCACCGGTGTCCCCTACGACCATGTCTTGTTGATCGACGGCAACGACGAACGCGGCATCGACGTCGGATTGTTTACCCGGACCGGCTTTCGTATCCGCCACATCCGTACCCACATCTACGACGCGGACCCCGCTGGCGGTCTCATCTACAGCCGAGACTGTCCCGAATACTGTGTCGAGACCCCGACCGGTGAACTCATATGGATTCTCCCCAACCACTTCAAGTCGAAGTTCGGGGGTGACAACGCCCAATCCCGCGCCCGCCGTAGAGCCCAGGCAACCAGAACCGCAGAGATCTACGAGGAGTTGCGGGCAGCAGGCGAGAACCTCGTGGTGGTTCTCGGCGATTTCAACGACACTCCCGACTCGCCACCACTGCAGCCGCTTGTAGCCAACACTGACCTCAGTGATGTCTCCGACCATCCCAGCTTTGACACCGGAGAGTTCGGCGGGAAGGGCACGTACGGGTTGGGCAACGACAACCAGAAGATCGACTACCTGCTCTTGTCCCCCGCCCTATTCGGTCGGGTACAGACCAGCGGACTATTCAGGATGGGAGCCTGGCCCGGCAAGAGACCGGTCCGTTGGACCGTTTATCCCGAGTTAACCCGCGAGGTCCATGTCGCCTCGGATCACCATGTCATATGGGCGGACATCCTTTAGCCATTGCGACCACCACCAATATTTTGTGATGGCTAGATGTTGTGCCTGGTAGTACGTGACGCATATCAGCGAGAGCAGGCTCGTGATCTACGGATCGCATTGAAAGAACTATTCGATGGTGTCACTTGGGATACGGTGGGCGTCTACTTGTTCTGGGATCCCGAGACGCGAAACAATCTTTACATCGGAAAGGACAGCAAGTTGTCAGTCGGGTTCGCACGCCACAACCCTTAGCTGAATTGGATAGATCGTCTGACTACGGATCAGGAGGTTGGGGTTCAAGTCCTCCCGAGCGCGCTGACGAAACCCCTGCAAGAGCGGGGTTTCGCTGTGTGGAGGGTGCGATGGTCGGCCGGCGCCGATGTTGTGGGAGCCATCCTCGGGAGCCTTTCGATTCGAATCCTGCGGGCATCGTCCCATAGAGCCCCGGCCGTCCCACGAGTTCCCGCCTGCCTGGCCTCCAACCTCATCAGCTGCTCGGAACCTGGGCTCCCTTCCTGCAAGCGGTTATCTGCCAGCTGCGGCATTCGAGGTGGGCATGAGCCGTACCGACCAAGCCCGCAAACCATCATAGGAGAAGCCGATAACTGTCTCGACCCTTGCGTTTTCGTGCCTGCCGCGAATCGCTCCCGCACGTGCTGGAACGAAGAAGGCATCCAAACCACCCTGCTCCAACCGTAGAGTGCCTGCCTGAGGAGAGCCGATCGACGCGATGCGGGCAGGAACCTTCCTCAGAATTCTCGGTACCTCGGTGGGTTCGCTTCGATCCCACGGTGGTAGGTCGGTGTAGTGGACAAGCGTTGCTAACCCCTTGCCTTGACCGAGCCATTCGTAGCTGAACTTCCGGTTTGCGAAGCTCGCTGAGCGCTCTTTGCAGCGCTCGACCTTTCGACTCGCTTCACGCCAAGAAGACTCGCGACCCGCAAGCACCTGTAGAACAGAGATTACGTAGTCGTAGTACAGCGAATCGCGCGAAGGGTTCTGGGTCGCCCAATAAGAGACGAGTTCGCTAGCGCGATCCAGCGACGCTCCTCCTGTGCGTGCTGCGCGAAGCCAGTCGCGGAGGCTGCGAGAGTCGGTCGGATCGTCGCGCAGGTTCTCCTCGAGCAACGAGAGGACGCGATCATTATCAGGGGCGCTGAGGTCGGCCCATTGTCCGGCTCGCCGAACGTATGCGCGGACCAATCGCCTTCGCAGGGGTGCCTTCAGGACGTCGTCGCGAACGAGCAAGTTGCGCCACCCCTCCAACAGCGCAGAGTAATCGTCGTAGAGCTGGTTCAACGAGACTACGGCCTCCTGTCCCCTCGTCGACATGGGATCTGGTCCACGGATCTCTGCCAGCGAGTCAACTGCACTCTCCGCTGCCTCCAACAGCATTCGGTAGGGGCTACTTGTGATTCGACCCAAGAACTCGGCATAGCTGCCACATTCCGATTGGCCGTATGACAGTTCGATTGCATCCACGGCGACCTGGATCGTTGCGACATGGGGATACTCCGATTCATCATCCAGGTGCGCCGCATTGCTGAAGTCAGCCATAGCCAATTCTGCGAGGCGTAGGATTTCATCCTCTTCCACCTGAGCCGTACTTCGCTGCTGGGCGAGATCGCGGAGCCGCCGCCTGTACACCATTCCCCGAATGTGATGGAAGACGCTGTCGTTATCGTTGAGAGCAAGAGCCTGATTGACGGCAACCAGTGCTGCCTTCGTATCGCCGGCCTCATAGCTGAGCAACCGACCGTAATGGGCCCAGAAGTGAGGCTCCTCTGGGAAGCTCTCTGCCAGATGTCGGAGCACCTCCAGTCGTCCCTCCAGGGAGGGGATCGCCTCGAGGAGCTCAGAGAATGACCGCTGACGAAGGTCTCCGTACAGCTCGACGTTCTCTCGGACAACGAACAAGCGGGTAAGCACGTCCCTGATGTCATCGGGCGGATCTGACCCGAAGACCTCGTAAACCTCGTCAATAACACGTACCGCCATCGCGGATAATGCCAGTCGCCACGCCTCCGAATCTCCACTTGCCGGTGTCAGCAACTGCCTGAGAACCTCGGCCGCCACGAGCCAATGAATCGTTCGCCAGAATCCAGGTCCATCCTCGATCAGCAAACCGCGCACTGCTTCCGTAAGTGAGCGCGAGAGGTCCACCGGTGAGTCTGATGGGATGGACAGGACATCCGAGAAGAGGTCTCCTGCAACCGGGATTCCCGCATAACGATGGATCAGGGCCACGATCTGAATGACGGCCGCTTCGTTTGGCGCGAGATCGGCCAGGAACCGAGCCACGTAGTCCTCCAGGCCTTCGTACTCGTCCTGGAAAGCCAAGAGACCGAAGTAGAAGGGTACTGCCGTCGCTTCACCGGCGCGGATCGAACCCAACACGTCGAGCCGTTCTGGCGCATACTCAGCGTACCGACGGAGCAGTGCGGCGACGTCGGCCTCGTTCGATGCTGGGCCGAGATAGAAACTCCGAGAGCCGGAATCTCGTGGCTGTGTGAGCCGACGGCTCACGATCAGGATTACCGCTGGAATCGAGTCGCCTCGGAGTCTGTTGTAGAGCTGGTCAGCCGTGACGTCAGTCGCGTGCTCCAACACCAGAAGAACAGGTAGGCCCGTGATTTGAGCAAGGCGGCTTACGCGTTGAGCCAGTCCAGCTTCGTCGTGTGTTGCAGCGCAGTAAAGGGTTGGGAAGTCAGCGTGAACCTCCCATGCAACGCGTCGGGCCAAGGTGGTTCCGCCCGCACCGGGGTGGTGCAACAGTGAAACCCGACGTGTGTCGCGCGCCTCCAAGTCCTCACGGACGCGCCCAACGATCTCTGACGCTATGCGGGGGACGACATCGAGGTCGAGTCCGAGTTCGAACCAGCTGACGGTGCGGCCGCGGAGGAACCCGTAGCCCACGTCGTCAATTGGACCGGCGTTTGTTCCTGCGAGTGAATCAACCAGATCCGCGCCCTCGCGGATCCAGTCTTCATCCTCTGTTTGAAGAACGATTGGCCCATCGTGCCCCGGCACCGATGCAGCAGTTGCTTTGGGTTCTTCCTCGCAAGGTAGCGTTGACAACAAGGCTGTTGCGTCGACCACGAGGTGTGCGTCCGTGTATTCCCCAAGATCTTCAGAACCATCGTTGATCAGGACGATATGCGCGCGCTCTCCGAATCGATCATCAACCGCCTCAACTACTGTGCGAACACGATCATCTGGTGTACCGAATACCGCCACCGTTATTGGGCGTACGGAATGGCGTCCTAGTGCTTGCAGACCTTCATCGATTGTCTTGCGGTAGCTGCGGCGCCACGGTCGAAATCCTTCCACGATTGTCGCTTCTGCTTGGTCGGAGAGCCCGCCCAGGGCCGTCCAGGTGGTTGAGCCGTGGGCGTATTGAGCTGATTGCCCTTGTGTGACCAAGCGGTGCAGACGCTGCCCCTTCGTCTTGGCCCTCGCTAGCGCTCCCGTGTCGTCCAGCTCTGGGTCAAAGGACATGACCGCCGTCCAAGGGCAACCGCCGACGTGCTCATCGGCAGAACTGGGCAGCGATCTCGAAAGAACGGCAATCGTGGCATGTGTGCCGGTGAAGTGACCGCATGCGGAGAGGAGTTGCTCCACTGCAGCTGTCATCTTGAGACCAAGCACGGGCCCAACGATAAGTACCGCTGCCGGGTCCTCTGGCTTCGCGTGATCGATTCGTCCGTGCGTCAAGAATCGGTCGAGAGCGCGGCACGATAATTTGTAGAACCACAGCCGTTTGCCGGGAGGCAGACTATGACGCCCTACGAACTCCAGGCTGCCGGCCACGAAGGCCAGGTTGAACTGTGCATCCCAATCATCACTCATCCCGTGCATCGACGACTGCCAGTCGGAAATAGTCTTTCGAACCCGCCTTGCGGTTTCTCGGAGACCTCGAAGCTCCAAAGGAAGGTGTGCGGACTCGTCCATCGCGAGGGTGAGCAGATCCCTTTGATGCGACGCAACCTCCGAAAGATGCTCGCCAATAACGGACAACAACAAGTGGACAGCGTCTTTCGCAAGCGAATGGTTCGACGAGAATGAAGACAGGTCTATGAGCCGAAAATCCGTTGCGCGAGGCGCAGGCGCAACCCGAATAAGCACGTTGCCAGGATGAAGATCGCCGTGACAAAGCCCAAAGTGTGCCCAGAACTCGCCTGCGCCCGAGGGCCAGTGTTCCGCGTTAAGGGCCCAAGCGAGTGCGTTCGGAAGAACCTCACTCGGGCTATCTCCGAATCGAATCCATGGGGCTTCCGCGACTTGGAGGCTGGATGCGAACTCCACGAGAGGGCCGTTCTGATCTAACTTCGGCCCTAGCTCGGAGCGCAGCAGATCACTCGGTGTGACTTGGTGCGTTTCGTACGTCGGATTCCACTCGTGAAGCAGCGATGAGACGATGATGCTCACCAGCTCGGGAAGGCAATCATCGTGGAGAACGCTCTCCAAGGGACGCATTGAGCGCAGAGAATCGCCGGCGATCGATTGGAAGAGAACTCGCCACTTGTCCGCAGACTCGATGGTGTCGAACGGCTGATCAACGAGATGGTTTGAGCTAAAGCTCGCGGGGGATACCGCAAGAGCTTCCGTATGAAGCCGAGGCTCTCTCGACGTGAGTCTTTCGGGGGGGCAAGCCTTCATGATGACTTTCGCCGGCGGCTGAGAGCCCGTCACCATCGCCACCCCGACAACTGCGGGTGTGTTACCGCTGGTGATCCACGCTTCCAAGGACAGGCGATTACCAGTCGTTTGCTGCCACTCTTGAAGCCGATCCACGACTGATGGTTCCAGTCGGGCAGCAAGTTTCGGATCAAGCGCAAAGTCCTCTGCCACCATCACAGCTTAGGTCGGACTCTATGATCGATTCTTGCTCGTCGCAGGCTTCTGGCCGTTCGGAATCGGACCCCTATCCGGAGCCCCACCTCGGCTGAGCGACGATCGATTCTGCGGGTCGCCTACGAGGCCCAGCCACTTGCCTGATGGTGTCCACCAGGCTCGGGCCACGCCGCTCGCAGACCGTTGGTGACGGGGCTGTCCTCGCCGTAGCGGGCTTCGACGTCAAGGAGCCGCCGCTCGGGTGTCATCCGCTCCCCGCCGGGCCCGGTGGTCAGATCGCAGTACGCCAAGGCTGCCGTCACGAAGCTGTCCTCATCATCGAACTCGCCGAGCAGGTCGTCCAGACCCAGCAGCCGTGCTTCGTGCTGAGCCCGCGTGTGGTGAGCCACAAGGCCAGCCAGACGCTCGTACCCGAGCGCACGTACATGCCGGGCGCCGTCGAACGGGTGGAATCCCGTGACGGCCAACTCCGGCGAGTAACCGATGTCGTGGAGGTACGCCGCCGCCACGAGAACGTCGCCGGACTCTGACGTCAACCCGCTCGTCAGCTGTCCTGCTGTCTCGGCCACTGCCTGCGCATGCCGCCACCGACGTCCCAGGGGACGCAGCAGATCTCTGGCGTGATCCTCGGCCCAATCGCTCATATCCATGCTCACACCGTAGGCCGATCGATGCCGAAGCGCGAGCCCCCTTGTGAGGACTTTCTCTACAGAATCAAGAGAGGTCGGGCGGTCCTGAGGGGCCGTCCTCGGCCGCCCGACGGCGACCCGAAGACTGCCAGAGGCAAACGCGGCCGGCGTTTGTCAACTGGTGGGGCCACGCTGCCTCTCAAGCCCTCGCTAGCCTGGGACCGCATGGATGCGTTGACTCTCCCACGCGGGCGCCCACAATCAGGGATTGCTCCGGTGTCTCTCGTGTGGTGACAGCGAACTATGAGCCGATGACATGACGGACGCATTTGACAGATGGACCCAAAATCGGACCGTTCGCTCGCTCGGTACCAACAGTGGGTCCGCGCCCCTTGCGTTCCAAGGTTGGCACCATTTCAAGGAAGCGTTCCCGCCAGAGTTGATCCGTCGCGCGATCGATGAGGACCGGGCCCAGGTTGGATCATGCCTGGATCCCTTTGGTGGATCGGGCACGACCGCTCTCGCATGCCAGTTCCTAGATGTGGCCTCGACCACGGTTGAAGTGAACCCATTCCTCACCGACGTCATCAGGGCGAAGATCTGTACCTACGAAGCTGATGAACTAGTGTCGAATCTCGGTTCGGTTCTGCGGGCGTCTCGGCTTTTCGAACGACATGACCTCGAGGCTCAGTTTTGCGGACTCCCCGGTACCTTCCTGGAACCTGGCTTGGATGGTCGGTGGCTCTTTAGTCGAGACTGCGCCGCCGAGGTAGGCGCACTAGCAAGCGCGATTTCCGAGTTGAGACGTGAAGATCATGTGCGCTTTTTCCGGGTCATCCTTGGCGGGATCCTGGTGGAGTTGAGCAATGCAACAGTCAATGGCAAGGGTCGCCGATACCGTCGTAACTGGCAGGATCGCCAGAGCAATGCCAGGGACGTGAGAGTGGCGTTCTCTGCGCGAGCGAGCGATGCGATTGCTGAGGTGCACAAACACAGGCACCGACCGATGCCCGAAACCAGAGTCATAGAGGGGGATGCTCGGGAAGTGGCTTTGGGTACGAGCCACGACGTTGCCGTCTTCTCTCCTCCGTATCCGAATTCATTTGACTACACGGACGTCTACAACATCGAGTTGTGGATGCTCGGCTATCTGAAGGATACGGCAGACAATCAACGCCTGAGGCAATCGACGCTAACTTCGCACGTCCAGCTTCTTCGAGAATACAGCAAACCTCCAGAAGGATCCGAAAGGCTGGACACCATCGTCGACGAGTTGTTGAACGTTCAAGATCGCCTTTGGAGTCGATGGATCCCGGCGATGGTCGGTGGTTACTTCGCCGACATGATGGGCCTTCTCGATCGGGTAGCCGATGCGCTGCGCCCAGGCGGAACATGTTGGATGGTGGTGGGGGACAGTAGATATGCCGCAGTGCACATCCCAACTGCTGAGATCCTTAGTCAACTTGTTGTGCAACGAGGGTGGTCGATCGAGCTCATGGATCCGTTTAGGTCGATGCGGAGCTCGGCACAGCAGGGTGGTCGTGATGAACTCGCAGAGACGTTGGTGGTCACCAGGAGAACAGGGAGTTAGGCGCCGATCTCACACCGTACCGGCATCGAGCGCTTCGCGATACTCCTTAGCTGAAGCGAAGATATGCCACCGGCGAAGCACGACTCTGGTCCTTTTGGCCTTTGTTCGAACGTGGGAGAAGCAGTCCTGACCCAGATCGGACCTCATGTCGAAGCAGCACAGAGCAGCTGCCCGGGTGTTGCGTTCGTCCCTGTACATCGCTGCTTGGACGACGCCTTCTGCGATGTGATTAGCGTTCTGCTTGTCCGATACAGCTTCGCCGGACTCCCAGAACGACCTGATTACTTTCAGTTCAAGAAGCGCGTGACGCACCACTTGGCTCGGATCGACTGGATCTGACTCCTCGATCTCGAGGTCTATCCGACCGGTTGCCTGAGACTGTTCCTCTCGGATGACGCACATAGGGAATGCCGCGGAGAGCCCAACTCGAAGTGGCCACTGGATACGACGCTCTGCATGTTTCGAGACGCGCTTCTTCGCCAGATGCTGCCAGAGCTTTGCGTCCGGGCTCTGGACCGTCGGAACTACGAGGCTGTTGAGATGGACACGGTCGACGATCTCGAAGACCTCGTCCATGGTGATGGCGGACTGCGACAGCCTGAGCAGGTCGAAGGTGTCCGGCTCGTCAAGACCCTTGGTGTAGAAACGTGCCTCGACGGGATCGGTTCGTGTCTCGAAGAGAACTGCGGGGACCCCAGCGAGGCCAAGATGTTGGACTGTTGGGCCGAAGACCTCGGCGTCAGACCAGTTCTCTACGTCGATCATGATGGCCCGCGCGGCGACTGGGCCGACGAAGATTAGGCGGCCTTCGACCTGGGTGAGTCCGTTGTCGAGCATCGGAACGACTTCGTGCTCTAATGTCTCAAGCCCACACGGACCAGACGGTTGAAGGAAGAAGACCGCAGGTATGGCAAGCAGACCAGCGTCGGCTCGCTGGACTCGGTTCCTGATGACGCGAGCGACGCCGACTAGGAACCGAACGTGGTTTGGGAGACTCGAGTCAGAACCCAAACCGTAGTTGCGTTGCACCGTCCGACGCATGTCTTCGTCGTTCCATCCGGCACTCGAGAACCCCTCGCTGTCAGGCGACATTCTGAAGCCTCCGGAAGAGGTGGCGAACGTAGAGGTGCGTCATCTCTGCGTCCGTTATTCGAATGCCGGGCGTCACCAGGTCGCCAAAATGGCGGGCGATTCTTGCCGTCTTGTTTGTCTCGTCTTTCGCGACAAGGTCCAGCAGTCCTCCCACGTCAACGAGCGGATCGGCGTAGGCCGCATCGGACTCCGTGGCCCTCTCGATGGCCTCCAAACTCATTGCCGATACCGCGAACACGACCTCTTCAACGAATTGATACATGGCGGCATGCTCATCGAATCCAAGAGCTGCGTTCAGGATCGGGATCGCGAGTCCTTGATTGAGGCAGTACTCCGCAGACAAGCGCCAGCCCGAAGTTTCTAGCGTATGGTGGACGTTCGTCGCGATCACGACGCCCATGCCCACCAATCTGTCGATATCGCGCTGCAGCGTGGGTGACATGGGCCCACCGGCCTGTTTCAACAGCTGAGCATCCAGAATTTGCATGTCCCACACCGGAGCCAAAGCGTCTGCCATGTAAGCGATGGTGTGCATCCGCTTCAGGCCAAGCGGCTCGAGCCCGGCCTTGCCGGCTGCTGTCAGAATCGAAACCACACGGAGTTTCCTTTGCGTGTTCAGGGCTTCGTAGGTGTCCGATGAATCAGTCATGGCTCTTGGATAGAAGTGCCGCACGCTCGAAGAGCCGTTCTCTGATCTCGGCGTACTCGGTCCTATGCTGATGGGTTGCGGCTGTCGGGGCCGCTACGGAGAAAAGGTCTATGACACGGGAGCTCCGCGTCGAACGGATCCCTGCCCGCATCGCGAGTTGTGGAATGAGGTCGCCCTCGATCAGGTTCGACGTGATTACTAGCCGATTCTGGCGCGCAGCATATTTCGTTAGCACCTCGGCGGCGCGTGAGACGAAAACAGCGTCCAAGGATGATTCGGGAGCATCTATGACGAGGCTGCCAGTTCCTCCTGCAACGAGCGCCTCAGTCACGGCCATTCTGAAAGCGAGATCAATGAACTCGCGCTGACTCTCAGAAACCTGATCAGGTCCGGCCCGTCTGATGGGAGACTCAAATCCTGCTCCGCCCATTTCAAGCTCGAATACAGGAAAGTCGAAGAGCGGCCCGGTTTCGCCGATTCTTGCCTTATGGGTGCCGAGAATGAGAGTGCAGTCCTCGAGCAAGAAGTCCTTCGCCAACTCGTTGAAGGCGCTCTTCAGGTCTTCCTTTCCTCGTGCGAGGTCGTGGTTAACTCCGTCGAAGTAGTGCGAGAAGGCTTCTCTGTCCGCCTTGAGCTGGCTCTTCATGGTCTCAACTAGGGTCCGCAGGCTCTTCAGTTCCTCATGTTGCTGGCGAAGTTCAGCCTCGTCCGGTGGCAGCTGGGTTACCAGAACATCAAGCCGCACCTGCCGCTCGGCCAGGCTAGATCGCAGTTCTTGCAGACGTAGAAGCAACTCGTCGAACGAGGATTCCGACTCGCTCCGTCGAAGTTCAGCAGCCTGAAGAGCTTGTTCGGCCTTCTGTCGTCTTCGCTTCTTCCGGCTGGTTGATCGTGCGCTAGGCCCAGGGGTTGATCGGCTGACGTCCGTGCCGCACACGACGCATTCTGCGGCCGCCAGTCGACCCCTGAGCTCGTCGGCCCGCTTCGGGACGCTGTTGCCACATGCTAGGCAGTCACTATCGGTGAAGAGCCTGGCGAGGATGTAGCTCGCCGTCTGATCTGCACTTGGGAAAGCAGATTCGATGACCTGAAGCTGGAGCCGCTCGTACTCACGGGTCACCGCGTCGAGCGCAATCTCTGCTTTGAGTGCTTCGAGACGAGCGGCCTGTCGCTCGTTTTCAATCTCTGGAAGCGCCCCGTCCAGTTCGTCCATCTCCTCTTGCTCCTGTCGCTGTATCTCCTCAGCGGCCGTCAGCTCAGCCAGCACGTCATCAGCGTCTTCGACCGATGCCGTCGCGTCAGCCAGAGCCTGCTCCTCCTTGGGCAGGGCAGCCTGAAGGTTGCGGGCTCGGCTGTCCAGCTGACGAATGGCTCGGTCTCTCCTTTCCCATTCGCGCGCAGATTCGGGACTCAGTTGTAGAAGTCGCAGCAGTTGGACCTGCGCCGACGGGTCCCACACCAGGGCGCGACGGTCCTCGAAGTAGAACACGAGGTGGCGAAGCAGGAAGATCCAGTCACCGAACGTTGGCAAGTCTGCGGCGCGCACGACCATATCGTGGTAATCACGTTCCGTCGCATCGATTGGCGCGTTGTCGCGTTGAAGGTCAACGAGGCTCAAATCGGCCATGGACCTCGTGACGAGAAACTCTGAGGGTCCGACTTTGAAACGGAGTGTCGCCGTTGCGCTGGGCGCCCCGTCACTCACACGAGCAGCGAATGTACGCCGCTCCTGACGTCCGATCAGGCGAGAGTCAATGGGCTTGCCTCCGAATACTCCGCCTCGCTTTGCCATTCCAGGGATGTCGTATGGTCCCGAACACAGGCGAAACAGCAGGGTGACCAGCGTGGTCTTGCCCAGGCCGTTTGCGCCGAGAACCAGAGTTAAGCCGGGCTCGAATTCGTGTGATAACCCGGGCCGATCTCGCGTCCCCGGGAACAAGCTGTAGTCATTGATGCTCAACTGCTCGAAGATCGGAAGGTGAGCCACGGGTTGGATCCTACAACCTGGCCGCCCTTGTCGCTCAGAGCGGCAGGCATGACGCGTAGTCCGGCAGATTCTCAAGTGTGACTTAATCAGAAGCGTGTCCACCAACACGTGTGGCTCTCCCCTGTCGTGTCCACCACCCACCAAGCAGCTTGACAATCCACCACCCAGCGCGGCCACCAACCAAGCACTTGACACATAGAAGATTCAATATGCGCTAACGGCCAACCGGAGGATGGGCTTGCTGCATCACGCGACGGCGAGTTCGAGCGCAAACGGGAAGCCGGTTACCTGTTCGACGCGGCGCTTCGGCCTGAAACTCGACGTCGAAGTCGGCATGTTGGGCCACGAGCCAATACGAGGACGTGTCCCTGACGGAACGCTGAGAGATGCCCATTTGAGCAGTTCACTTCCTGGGCGTTCACCCACCGGGCCCGCCAGTCGGGACACGTCCTGTCGGTGGGGTCTGTCAGAGCGGCTGCTTCGTGTGATCTCACTGACCGGTGAGTTTTGGGAGCCGCAGAGCGAAAATGCTTCTTCCATTGTGATGCCGGTAGGTGAGGGTTCCATTCATTAGCTCGGCGAGACCCCGGGCGACAGTAAGCCCGAGACCGACCGAACCTGGCTGGGAAGCCTCGGCATGGTACCGGTAGTAGGGGTCGAAGATTCTCTCCCACTCGACTTCAGGAAGTCTCGGCCCATCGTCGCACACATCCAATAACGCTGTGCTTTCATCGGTGGACATCACAATTTCGATGTTGTGGCCCCCATAACGAAGGGCATTCGTAATCAGATTGCGGAGAATCTGACGGACCCGTCCAGGATCTGCGAGCGCATGAGCTTCGTCGCCTGAGATCCTGATCCCGGCCACTACCTCAGAGTCCAAGCCTTCCAGCACCTGGGCGACCTGGGCTCGCAATGCAGTAGGGACCCGCGCCACCTCAAGTTTGCCGATCTCGATTCGGGCAGCCACGATCAGATCGTCGATGATCCCCGACAGGTCGAAAGCTTCCCGGGCGATGAAGTCAACCATCTCCTCCCGATCCGCCCTCGGCATGCCAGTTTCGTTGCCAATCCTTAGCATCTCGGCGAAACCCAACACGGCGGTCAAAGGTGTGCGCAACTCGTGGCCCACTGAAGTGATCAGCTCGTCCTTGGCATCGATCATTTGCTCGAGCTCGCCCCGGGTGGCTAGTCGGGCTCAAGGTTTACAGTGGGTATATGAAGCTTTATGTTCTCCACGAGAACGACGAATGGCTGCCGCCGTTCGCTGATGCGCTCGACGCCGAAGGGGTGCCGTGGACGCCGTGGTTCCTCGATGGTGGGGTCATCGACCTCTCCGCTCCTCCACCGGAGGGTGTGTTCTACTCGCGCATGAGCGCGTCGAGTCACACCCGTGGGCACATACGCGCAAAGGAGCACACCCGCTCGGTCTTGTCGTGGCTTGAAGCGTGGGACAGGCGCGTCGTTAACGGGCGACGCGTACTCGAGCTGGAGATGAGCAAAGTAGATCAGCTCACTGCGCTGGCCAGCGCGGGGCTTGCCGTTCCCCGGACCCTGGCGGTCGTCGGGACCGAACGCCTAATCGAGGAGGCGCGGGCGTTTCCTGTCCCGTTCATCACAAAACACAATCAGGGCGGCAAAGGTTTGGGTGTTCAGCGCTTCGAGGACGCCGACGCTCTCGAGCAGGCCCATGTCGGCGGCGGTCTCGAAGAGCCGGTCGACCACACCTGGCTGCTGCAGGAGTACATCGAGCCGGCTGACGGGTTCATCACCCGCGTGGAAGTGGTCGGGAGTGAGTTCCTCTACGCCCTCGCCGCCGACACCAGCCACGGTTTCCAGCTTTGCCCTGCCGATGCCTGTCAGGTCCACGACATGTTCTGTCCCACCGGGGAACATGCGGCGCGGATCTTTAGCCTGAGGGAGGGCTTCGATGACCCGATCATCGGCCGCTACCTGGACTTCGCGCGACGGTGGGGCATTGAGATCGCCGGATTCGAGTTCATCGAGTCCGCCGACGGTCGCAAGCTCACCTACGACGTGAACACGAACACGAATTACAACGCCACCGTGGACGCCCAGGCGGGTCGGGCTGGCTCGGCCGCTGTCGCCCGCTTCCTCGGTGGATTGCTCGAGGACCACGAGCAGGATCACGCGCTCCTTCTGAGAACCTGATTCCCCGGTGGGCCTCAGGGCTTGATGAAGAGTTTAGAAACACGCGCCTGCACGGGATTCTGCGAAATTTCCCATCAAATGTCGAGGGACCGCTCAAGTTCTAAAGCGTCTTGTGCCGATGGATCAATATGGTTGCACAGACCCGATGGCACCTGGCTTACGAGCGTGTCATCGTATGGAATGTGACGGTAGGGGGTTTGGCGATGGGCCTCGCCATCCTGGCGCTTTCTCCCTCCGGTTTGGACGCAAGCGACGTGGTCGGCTGGCTGGCGCTGGGGATCGGGACGGCGTCCGGGTGTGCTCTATACTTGCAGCAGGTGCGACCTGTGCCGTTTCTGGTAGCAATCACAGCGCTGGTTGGAGCGGTGGCGCCGATCGTCGACTTCGGGCTGGCTATGGCACTCAACGCCATAATCGTGAGCGTGCTGGCGACCGGGGCGCTCCTGGTGGGGAGTGTCGGACGGTTCTGGGCGCTGGCCGCCCTGGCGCTGCTGGCTATGGCAATACGGCCGCTGTTGGGTATATACGGGTGGGAAAACACCCTCGCGCTGTCTCTTCCCCCGGCGATCCCATGGGTGGTGGCAACCACGGCGCTGGTTGCGACCGCTTTGAGCTTTCGGGGGCTACGAGATGATCTGATCCGCAGGGAGCGACATCAGCTCGACATGAATCGCCTCATATCCAGCCTCGCCCATCATTTACGCACTCCTCTCACCGGTGTCATCGGCTTCGGTCATCTCATCGCAGGCGAGGTATTGACGGAGACCGGTCAAGAGTATGCCGGGCGGATAGTTTCTCACGGGTGGGAGCTGTCGTCCAACCTCGACGACCTGATCATCGCTGCCCGCTCCGACTCCGACGGGCTCGAAGTTCACCGACGACCCGTCGAGCTGCGACGGATGATGGAAGACGCTGTCTCATCGGTGACGGGGGCGCGTGAGAAACTGGCGTACAGTTCGGTCACGGGTGTGGCAGTGGGTGACCCCGAGCGCATCCGGCAAGTGCTCGTGCATCTCGTATCCAACGCCGTGGTTCACGGTGGACCGAAGATGGTGATCCATAGCCGTATTCGCGGCGGCAACATCACGGTGAATATCAGCGATGATGGACCGCCCCTCAGCGACGTCGAGATGGACAGGGCGTTCGAACCATTTTATAGCCGGGCCGAGATGGCCGAGTCGCTGAGCCGCGGGATCGGTCTCAACGTATCGCGGGTGCTGGCGCGGGCGATGGGCGGGGAGGTCGAATTAGCCAGTGACCACTCCGGTACCACCGCGAGTTTGCGTCTTCCGGCCGATCCCCAGAACAGTGTTACGTTGGGTGCGGTCCCACAGCTCACCCGCAGGCGTCACTCCATGCTGTGGCGGGGGCGACTCGGGGCGTAGGTCCGCGACCCTTTGGCTGGCCTGCATTCCGGAGCCATCGGAACCAGGCGTTACCAGTTGCTCATTCTCGGAGCAGTCGAGACGGTGTTGCCCATAACCGCGAGCGCGATCAGCGGCAGCCTCTGGGGTGCGGCTACGTGACAGCTGCCTCAGGCGGTTTCCCGACACCCGACCAGGAGTCTGTTGGATAATGCCGTTGCCGAGATTGACGGCCGGGCCACCCGTCACCCTGTCGAGGAGCGATCCACACCCTTCATGGATGAGCGGCATGAGTTCGATCGCGAACGCTGAACTGTGCCAACGTCTAGGCCTCCAGCCTCGTATCGTTGCCCCTGATGAAGATCAACGGCCCAGTCGACGTGACGTGCCCGTATTGCCACGCTCGGCCCGGCATATGGTGTCTCCGAGGGAGCCCTAGTCCAGGTCAATACAACAAGGGAAGGCCGGTCAAACACCTACACACGGAACGCACTGCGGCTTACCGACTGGTCCAAAGGGTTGTGGACGGAACGGTGGACAGTCGAAAGCTCGTCCAGGACCCATAAGGCCTTGACGAATCGCTCAATGTAGACGAAGCGGACGTCGTGGAAGCGTTCTTACTGGTGTGCCAGGTCTGACGCCCTCGACTGCAATCAGAACAAGCTCATACGTCCGTTCTAGCCGGCTCGACTACCGGCAATCTGCGCTAGGCCGAGACCTTCAGAGTGAAGGGCAGCGCGGGAAGATTTTGCGTGGAGACCCCTTCGGCCAGCACCTCGGCCTCCCCTTCCTGGTTCTCTCCCAGATCTGGACACCGCTCCGGGACTACACTCGGCACCGTGGACAAGCTCGACATCTGGCAGCTCGCTCATCTCTTCCGATCTCCGATGAGCGGCGAAGGACGAGCGCTCGAACCGGGTAAGGATGTCGAGGCGGTGAGGGCGAAAGACGTCCTGGAGCGCAGGGACGCAGCGCAGGCCGAACTCGTCCGACGAGGCTTCAGCGAACAGGAGCTGGAAATCGTCGCGAAGGGCGGTCTTCCAAGTCACCAGCTCATCAGGTATTTCCTCGCGAGCGGCAGGCCAAGATACGGGGCGTAGGAGAGACCCCAGCACGAGCCCCGACGCCCTATCTAGAGTCGAAACCGCTTAGAGTTGTCACGTTCACATCTTGACCCCTCGAGGTACCCCAAGACAGAGGACCCCGCGCGGCAGGGGTCTGTCTTTGCGTTCTCCGGTTCAAGAACCGGTGCTATGGGTGGGCATCGCCGGAAACCCCTGGACTGTCGGCGGATCGACGACAGCGCCGGTCAGCGCCGGATGTCGAGACATGTTGAGGGGGCCGCAGTTCAGCGCTGGTTTACGCACTGCTCGATCCGATGCTCGATCCGATGAAGTTGGCCCTCGATGCGGGCTAAATGGTTCGAGATCGACTGAAGGCTAGTTTCCAGCCCGCCGATTCGCCGAGTTTCGAACCCCTCGAGCTGCCCGTGGATTGTGGAGAGGAGCCGATACACGTCGGCGCTTGTCTCGTTGCCTGTAGGGCTTGCTGGGAACATGGTTGACGATGCTACCCCGGCGTCATTCTGCGAGCATCCGGCCTCAAGGGCCTTCCAGCAGTTCGACCGGACCCTCACATCCTGCAGAGGGTCAAACATCATCGGTGACGGCATCGCCCTGGCGGGCGTGATGGTGATCGCGGACCCCAGAGGGGCGTTCCCAGGCCCAGCACCCACCACATCCTGTAGTCAGGAGTAGTGCTTTCGCGCGTTAGTTCGTTTATGGATCATGCGACTTTGAGGGGTTTGGCGTCGTAGGTCCAGCGGAAGGGCTGGGCTTTGTGGTTGTAGTCGGTGATGAATCTGCTGATCTTGGCGACGAGTTCGTCGACTGATTCGAAGTCGCCTCGTTTGAGGAGTCGTCTGCCCAGGATGGAGAAGAACAGTTCCACCTGGTTGAGCCAGGAGGCGTGGGTGGGCGTGTGGTGGACCTCGAACCGTTCGCTTCTGCTGTCGAGCCAGGCTCGGGTCTGTTTCGAAACGTGGGATGACCCGTTGTCCAATACCAAATGCAGGTCTGGTGCTCTCCCCAGATGAGAGTCCCCAGATCGCGGGTGCCCCCTTATTCGCGACGCCTGAAGGCGTGGTGTGGCTGCTACAAACTCCGGTGGACCCGGCCTTCGCTGATGGCTTCCCTGTGCTTCACAGCGCAATCGTCTCGGACGGCGGTTTCGGAATCGTTTACGAAGAGATCACGGGCGAACTGATTGACTACGGCGTGCTTTTCCTGGGCCCATGAAACCGGGCCCACTCCGGCACAGACGTCGCTTGCGAGTGGAGTGTGGAGTTGGTCACTGGGACACCCTCAACGACAATCGATCGCAGCGGTCCGCGACACCGGATGGCATTCAGTTCGGTGGCGCGCTCGCTCAGATAATCGCGATCGGCGCTGGCCGCAGACCCAAGAACTCGAAAAGCGCTTCACGCGACGACAAGTTCGACGGCAAAAAGCAATCCGGTTACCTCTTCGACGTGGCGCTTCGCCCAGCGATACCACTGATGGAAGTTCCGTTACTACACGGACCCGGCGCCCTCGACACTGTAGGTGCCGACGCGCTAGTCACCTGGCAGGATCATTGCCGCCATTGGGATACGGAACATCTCTCGAGACCGTCCGCCGCTGCGGTCGACCGTGGATCTCAGGAATGATTTTCGCGGGGATGGGTTAAGATACTGCGGCTCCAGGTCGATAACCGGAACTATCCGTTTTGGGGAGCATCGTGTCTCGAATCCGTAGATCGTTCCTGGTGAAGCACGGGGTGACGCTGCTCGTCGTCTTGGTGGGTGTTGGGCTGACGGTCGGTGGCACATTGGCGAGCAACAAGCACGCGATGCGTGAGGCTGGTGAGATCATGGATCGACGGGCTTTGTTTGTGGCGGAGGCGGTGAAGGTGTCGGCAGAAGCAACGACCGCGGAGGCGGCTGGAGCGGCGGGCCTGTTCGTGGCCAGCGAGGAGGTGACCGAGATCGAGTTCGGCCTCTTTGCTGAGAACGTGGGTCGGCAACTGGGGAGTCTTGGTCTAGGGTACATCCCGGTGGTTCCCGAGTCCGACCTGTCCGCCTTCCTCGATGCGGTGGAACGGTCAGACTCCGGTTACGACCTGTTCGCTCTTGGACCGGACGTCGAGAGGCTTCCGCCAACGGGTGATGGCGTCCACTATCCGGTCCGCTATTTTGCTCAGGGTCCGGGGTTTGATCTCGACCTGCGGGGTTTCGATGCTGCCACCGACCCGGTGTGGGTGGAGGTCCTGGACCGGGCAGCGGGAGGAAAGACGATCTCTGTTTCTCCTCTCACTCAGCTGTTCGGGGTGCCCGACCTTTGGGGGTTCCTGGTGGTGGCACCGATTGTCGAGGCTGATCGGGTGTCCGGCTTTACGGTATCTCTCTCCCGACTGGACACCTTGGTGGAGGGAGAGTTAGCCGAGAGCCTCGCCGAGGTGGTCACCTGGAGTGTGCGCGACGTCACCGCGGGAACCGGCAATCCTGTGTCTCCCGACCCGCTGCGACGCGCAGAGATCATCGAGGTGGCGGACCGACGCTGGCGTGTCGATGTGATCCCTACCGAAGCAGCCAGGGGCATCCTGGCCGGTGGCTCGGTGTTGCCGGGTGTTCTCTTCGGGTTGTTGGTGACGAGTGGCGCCGCTGTTGGTGCCCATCTCGGGATCGGTGCTTTGCGGAGCCGGGAGGAGAGCCGGGAGCTGCGCAGGCTGGCCGAGGAGAAGGACGAGTTTCTCGCGGCGATCAGCCATGAGCTTCGCACTCCGCTGACGGTGGTGGTGGGTATGGCGGCGATCATCGAGGAGTCGACCCTGGGTTCTGACCCCGAGATTCGCGAGTATGTGTCCCTTCTCCGTCAGCAAGGAAAGGAACTGGCGCGTTTGGTAGACGACCTGCTGTTGTTGGGCCGTCTCGATGCCGAGGTTCTTCCGATGCGGCCCGAGGTTGTTGACCTCACCTGGGAGGTGGAGCGGATCATCCGGGAGGTGGAGGTGCCATCCCAGATCGAGGTGTCCGTGGTTGGGAAAGGCGAGGTGTGGGCGGATCCGCTCCGGCTGCGTCATGTGATCCGCCATCTCCACACCAATGCGCTGAGTCACGGCCACCACCGTTTGGTGTACCGGATCGAAGAGGGTTTACACGAGATGCGACTGGCCGTGGTCGATGACGGTCCCGGAGTCCCCGAGACCCACCTTCCGTACCTGTTCACCGCGGCGTCAGGCAGCAAGGACACGCCGGGGGGTCCCAGCTCTCTGGGATTGGGGCTCCGTGTTTCCAAACGGCTCGCGGTGGCTTTGGGCGGTGACCTCACCTACCGCCGGGTGGACGGGGAGACGATATTCGAGCTGCTGCTACCTGGGATGGCGAGGGAAGAGTCGACTCGCAGCGGCCGTACTGAAGTCGGCCGATGGGAGCGTTCCGATGCCAGGACGTGACGACGCTCGTCTGCGGCCCTACGGCGGGAATCGGCCTCCGACAGGCCAACCGAAGCCGGTGGGCCTTCACGAGGCGACCGCACACCGGGTCTCACGTAGAGAGTTCATCAAAGTCTCCGTGCTCGCATCCGGGGGCTTGGTCGTCAGCCCGCTCCTCGCCGCGTGCGCCCAAGCCACCAACCTGGAGGGAACCCTGGGACGCGCCCGCGGTCAGGGGTTCATCCGGGTCGGCTTTGCCAACGAAGCACCCTACGGGTATGTCGACGAATCGGGAGAGTTGACTGGCGCCGCTCCCGAGGTGGCCCGTGAGGTGATGCGAAGGCTGGGAGTGCCTGAGCTCGACGGGGTATCGACCCCGTTTGGGTCGCTCATCCCGGGGCTCCAGGATGGCCGCTTCGATCTCATCGCCGCTGGCATGTTCATCATCCCGGAACGCTGCCAACAGATCCTGTTCTCCGATCCGGACTACTGCGTCCAACAGGCGTTCCTCGTCGAGGAGGGAAACCCGTTGGCCATCCACCATTACGAGGACCTCGCCGCCAACCCCAAGGCGAAGCTGGGAGTGCTCACAGGTGCCGTCGAGGCCACCCAGGCCGCCGAGTCCGGTATCCCCCCCGGTGACATCAGACGGTTCGACAACCCCACCGACCTTCTCGACGCTCTCAAAGCGGGCCGGATCGACGCCGCCGCTCTCACCACCATCTCCCTCGCCAATCTGGCCGCCCAAGCAGACTTCGACGGAGTTGAAGTCACCGAAAGCTTCACCCACCGAGACGAGCCCGGCTGCGGCGCCTTCGGCTTCCACCAGGAAGACTCCGCCTTCCGAGACGAGTTCAACCGGGTGCTCGCCAAGATGAAGGAGGAAGGCGAGGTGGCACGTCTCGTCGACCCCTTCGGCTTCACCGATGCGGCACAAGCCGCCCACGGGTTGACCGCCGAAGAGCTCTGCACCGAGTGACGACAGACCTGCAAGCCACAACTCGCCCGACATCAGGCCGTTTGACGCCAGCAGTTGTCACCATCGCATGCGTCCTCGAGGATGGGGGCGGCGCGAAACGTGGCGCTGCAGGTGGTGCTACCCGGTTTGGAACGACCGCAGTCGAGGAGCCGGCGCACTGCCCTGGGGAGTCGGCGCGGATCCCTCCAGGCATCCTGCATGCCGACGTCGCATCAAAGCTTGAGTTCTCGTCTGCTCAAGCACATCAGCTCCTTCAAGTCTCGTCGACCGTGATGACGGGCTCATTTGTGAGCGTGACCCAGAGGAGAATTCGTTCCCATCGCCAGGTCGACAACGAGCTGCCAAAGGGTCACCACCGGGACGTAAAGCATCTGCCTGGAGACATACGGCCCTCTCGGCTCATCCATCCACTCCGGTCGCCTGGAAACGACGCATGCGGAAATCGGCGCCAGCTGCCGACGGAGATGACGAGTAGGAGCTCTCATGCGACGGCGAGTTCGAGTGCGAACGGGAAACCGGTTACCTGTTCGACGCGGCGCTTCGAGAGACCGGATGTCAACGGTCCCCGTGATGATCTCGCTGGCGCGAATGCGTTCTGTGATCTCCTACCGGCACTTGAGGGGCGCTGCGACTTGGCGTCCCTCAAGTAGCGATACCGCGCCCGGTTCCAGCCCGGCCTGCCGCTGGCTCTGGACGTCTAGGTGACGTCCTCCTCGCCATCGCGGACCGAGACGTCGCGGCGGTTATCGAGGACGGCTACTGCCACACCCCAACGCGGGCTCCCCGCGACCCGACACACGCTCTACATAAACATGCGGTATGGGTAGACGCGTCGTGGCAGAGTTGGGACGTTTGCGATGGTTCGTGCGAGGCGTTTCGAGTAGCCGATGGTTACTGGGACGGGGTCGTAAAGGGCATCGTTGTTCCAGTCCATCTTGGTTAGGGCGAGGGCTTCGGACGCGATGAGTTCGAGGGGTCCGCGGCCCATGTGACGGGTGAGGAGCAGAGGGGCAGGGATGCTCTTACCGCCTTGGTAGTAGCTGTCACCGCTCTGTGCGACCGAGGGTGCGTTGCCGGCCACCCAGACGAGCGCGGCACGGCCAGAGAGAGGGACCATCGTTCCCCGGTGTACTGGGTATTTGTCGGCTTCGCTCTTGTCGTCCCCTCGTTTCGAGTCTTGCAGCCAGACGCCGCGCCATGCTACGTGGGTCGTGATCTCGACGCATTCGATCTCTTCCACGACAGCAAGTGCGTCGGAGACCCCGGCGAGTTCTTCGTCTTTGAAGCCGGTGGTCTTGTGGACGACGACCCGTGTTGGAGTGGCGCCGCCGTTGCGGCGGCGATACAGGTCGAGACTGCGAGCGAGGACGGCCCGCATGTCCGCGCGGCTGAGGTACGGGTTCCTGCGGGCGTCGTCGGAGTCGTGAAGAGGGTCACGGGCGTCGTATGCCACGAATTGCATGCCTCCGCCGTCGGCGTCGAACACTTGTGAGCAGCACGTGACGAACTTGGCCTCTCGTGGGTCGCCGCGGAACGCGTACGCAAGCCCGATGTAGGCGCTGTCGGACGGGACACCCGGTAAGGGTGCGAGCCGCCATGGCATCCCACCGGCCTTGACGTAGAGCGCTATCGCGAGCCGCCACGCCATCGAAGCGACGAACTTGAAGTCGAAGGTGCGGTCGTTGATGACTTGTGTCGGCACGTTGAGCTCTGCTCCGATCGCCTTGAGCTCGTCGTGGGCATCGAAGCCTTGGCCCCGCAGCCCCGGCCCCCAGGAATCAGGTAGGTGAAAGACTGCTACGTCGAATTGATCCCGCACGCCAGCGAGCTCTCGCATCCGCTCCGAAATGGCACGGCGAACCAGCGCCTTAGGATCGCCGGCTCCGAGATCGTCGAGACGTGCTGGCACTGCAAGTTGTGTGGGCGGCGGCGCGGGGATGAGCGGCACCCCCAAGAGTTGTTTGAAGCCTGGGTATGGGGGAACATAGACGCGCCGGTCGGATGGCTGCTGGGTTGTCTGCACCTTCTGCAGGACTGCCCGCCGGCCTTGTCGGCCGTCATCGGGCCCGACGACGGCGACTCGAATCCGGTCGGTGTGGGCGGCGAGGGAGTTTCTTGTGTAGGGCCCGTGAGCGACCAGACCCCTGAGGGGGTGGGTGTCCACTGCTGTTGGATCGTCGGAGGCGAACGCCAGGAGGGGCTCGTCGAGCCTCGTGTAGGGCGCGAGCCGTCCGGGTCGCGTAGGCCCTGTCATGGCGTCGTTTGTCCAACTCGACGACCAGGCGAAGACCAGGCTGTGGTCCCGGAGATCTGGAAAGTCGCGTTAAGGCCCGGGCCAGTGAAGTGGTGGGCGGTCATCTCGGTCTCGGCGTCCGGCGCTATCAGCTTCGCCCACGCGGCGATGATGTCGTTCCACCGAGGGTTGTACCTCTGCGCCCAGCGTTCTCGCCGCCAGTCCGCAGCGATCTCCTTTGCACCGGGCTTGCCCGCGGTCGTGACTCTGTCCGTGTCGCGCTTGTGGTCTTTTGCATCCGTTGCCTTGAGCCGAGGAAGGTCGACCCACGTGAACGGCTCGTAGACGCACCACCACCTGACATCCCAGAACTCGAGGCGAACCTCTACCCCCTCGGCAAACGAGCATTCGATGCGGGGCACGGTCCCGGTGAGGCCCTCTCCGTAGGCATCTTGCAGGTCCTTGAGTCGCTCGCGTTCCTGACGTGCGCCAGGGTCGTTGCGGTCGGCGTCTGGTGGGCGGACCAGAACCTGGTGGCCCCGACTTCGAAGGACGGGACGCAACGGCCGTCGCCGTGTCATCGCCCGGGTGAATGCGTCGTAGACAAGCCCGAGGTCAACGGAGTCACCGCTCGGGTCGAGCGGTACGAGTCCGCTGACCCGACCCCCGACTGAAGCGAACGCCCGCTCGATGTCGTCGTCTTGCCCGAACGCCACCAAGGTCGTGCCCCGCGCGGCCACTGTGACCCACACCTTGGCCTCCTTCACCAGCTGGCGGGCATCCATGGCTGTCAGCGATCGGTCGAGGGTGACCTGGGTGGCCTCGTTGGGCATCTCGAGGAGTTGGAGAGCGGAGCACCGTAGCACGGGGAACTGCTCAAGCGCAACGGTCGGAAGCGTGACGGGCTCAACCAATGGCTGCGGTCGTAGGTCGTTCACGTAGCTGCGGAGGACATCGTCAAGCCGGACTTCGCGCTCGATGTCGCCGCAGAGTTCGTCGAAGGTCTCCGACTCGACGACGCGGGCCTCGACGCCGCCAGCCTCGGCTCGTTCCAGCAGGTCGACGACACGTGGCAGCAGTCGGGCGCCGGGTCGGGCAAACCACCACAAGCCGGCAGGCATCGCGCCGGAGGTCGCTACCGCTTCGTCGAGGGCGTCCATGATCGAGTCGTCTCGACCGCTGTAGCCAATGACAACGAGACCGAATCTGGCCGTGACATCAACAAGCGTCTTGCGCAGCTGCTCATCTTGAGCCTGGAGTTCCAGCGGTGTGTTCTTGAGCTGCTCGGATTGGTAGTCACCGTGGAGTTTCACCAGCAGCGGCCACGTCTCATCACGAACGCAACGCACGGCGCGCTCCACCAAGTCGAGTGCACCGACGGTAAGGTGAGCTTGTTGGCCCGGCGGCACGAGTTCATCAGTGAGGACCGTCGTCCGCTCCACGAGAGGGTCGAAGTTCGTGGTGAACAGGCAGCGGATCGTCCCACTCGTGATGAGAGCAGCGAGGACTCGGTGCCCATATGAAGGGCTGCCCTGCCGGATCGCGGCTTCGATGTACGATCGACGGTCCCGGGCATCAGGAAAGACGGCCTCGAACGCGGCCGCGTACTCGCCAGGATCCCCGGCAGGCGGCAGGCCATGCGCCCCGTCGAAGTATGCGGTAATCCGTCCTTCCCATAGTGGATCGGTCGCGTCGACCTCGCCACGCGGGATACCGATCTGGGCGCAGAACAGCTGGGTCTTGAAGTCGGTGATCATGTCCAAACCCGTGGGAATCCCTGCTCCAGCCGACGTGCCAGCACCTAGAAACCACGCCAACTGGCCCGCGCGCTGGCTGAAAGCACGAACGAACAGATCACTCGCGATGTGATCGACCATTGAATCACTTCCTCTGCGGCTCTGACTTATCCCCGCTTAGTCTCGCACGCCCTCCGCCTGTGTCGTGGACCAGCCGTCCGCTGCAAGTCTGGGCAAGTGACTATCGACGATCGAGGCCCGGCTGGCGAGTGTCCGTGCCGGAACCGCGCCGGACTGCGACATGTCGGTCAGTGGTTGACGCCTAGCTGAGTGCCCAAGGCGTTTGGATGACTTCACGCGACGGCGAGTTCGAGCGCAAACGGGAGGCCGGTTACCTGTTCGACGCGGCGCTTCGGCGAATCATCTGACCGCACGAGAGTGCCGACACCACCGCGCTTCTGATGAAAGAGCGCACAACCGTGCCGCTAAGCGCTACTTGACTTTGGGGGCATTGCTAGCGCAGAACAGTTGATCTGTTCTAGCCCGGCGCCCGGTCTACCGGGGAACAGCTCCAATAAACCCTCCGCGTAAGTCGCACGCGGGTGCGACAATAAGGGCCATGGTCGTTATCAGAGTTCCCGACCCAGAGTACGCCGAACCGTTTCGTGCGTACTCGAACTACATGGTCGATCTTGCCTCCGAGATCGGTGGCCATTTCGGGTGGGGCCGGACGAGTCTTGTCGAGGGCGTGATGGATGGGGTAAGTCTTCACCTCGACTCAGTGAACATCGACCGGCGCAGGCTCGACCCTCAGGCTGAAGCAGCGCTGAGGAAGTCGATGACCAAGTCGTGGGCCAACCTGCGCCGACTCCGACGAGAAGTTGATGACATTGACAGCTTCGATGAAGACATCAACGCGTGGTTGCCAGTACAGGCCTACTACGCCGTATAAGACGCGGTTCGGTCTCTCGCCATCGCATCGAACCAACACGTACCGCGAGACCACCGGAAAGCCCTCAACCTCGCCTCAAAGGCAGTGCTGAGAGGTCTACTTCCCTACCCCTGGAACATGTATTGCGACGGCTGCCCACAGACCTGGCTCTCACTCCTTTCCCACGCCTGGTACGCCCGGTAGGGTCCACGTGCTCTCCAATCCCGACCCGGATTCCGCGGTCGACCGTCTGGCGATGTTTCTCCGAACGACTCGTTCGAACGAGCTGGAGCGCCGATTCTCGGAGGATCGTAGGAAGAACGTCGCACCTGGTCGCCAGCGACGAAATCTCTCGATCGACGACAAGGAGGCGATTGCGGCAAGGCTGGCCCCGACGACAGTCTTCGACTTGTTCTGGCGCCTGAGGATGAAGGCGAACTATGACGATGCCGACACGTTTGTTCTGGGCGCCGGTGGCGTAGCAGACGCCAGAGCATTTGCCGACTCGTTGGCGATAGTCGCCGACGCCTCGGTTGCCGCCATCGAAGGCGTAGTCGTCGCCTATGTAGGACCAGACCTTGTTGGTGATTTCGCCTCCAGCTATCAGCAGAAGGTGCGAGCCGACGCGGGAAGCCCCGTCGCGGTTCGTGCAGCCCTACTTGGGTCATACATCAGCGCTCAGCCCGAGGCTCCGTACTAGGCAGTAGCGGACCGCGACGTCCGACTCTGCTCGGCACCGAGGCCTTGGCCGATACGTTCCTGAAGACAGCGCCCGCGGGTAGCGTGCGCTCGTCGATTTGTCCGGCGAGTTCCTCGGAGCGGGGCGCCCACAGGTTGGCGTGGAGGCGCATGCTTAGGTGGGGGACGGGTGTCGGATCCCAGCCGACACGCTCGTGGACAACCTTGTCGTCTACCAGCCAGGCCACGCGGTCCGGCTGCCAGTCGATGGCGTATAAATGGAAGTCTGCGGTGGTGTCGAAGCCGAGGTCGATCCGACAGGGCGAGCCGCGATATCCGAAGCCCATGGCCGTGCCTTCGTCGCCGGGATTGAAATAGACGTTGGCCAGCATTCGCTGGGGGTCGGCTCCCGCGAACTCGATGTCGATCTCCTGTCGTGGTGTGTCGCGATGCAGGAAGAATCCGGTAATGAGACCCAGGCCCGGCGCAGCCCTGATCTCTGCCTCAAAGCGCCCATATCTGAAAGAGCGCACGGATGCGAAGGCCCCCGACCTGTACGGCCGGAGTCCGTCTTCGTTAGTGTCGATCACTAGTCGTGCGCCCTCGCCGGTGTGCTGGAGATTGTCTCGCGCGAACGACGCGAGGTTGCCTGGAAACGTTTCGACGAGGGCGGGGAACGATGTCGACTCCTCTGTCATGCGGGCTTCTGCGATGGGCGGATCTGCCGGGTGCGCGGAACGGCTCTCGTTCAGCACCGGCTGCCATCTGCTCGAGGGCGGCAGGACCCAGGGCGAATCGTCCATCGAATACTTGCCTCGCCGTATCCGCGCAACAGATTCGACCTGTCCGGTCGGGCGGTCGTCTCGGAAGACGCGGAAAGTTCGTGGTGCTCCAGCCGGGAAGGCTTCGACTGGCTTGTCAAGGCCTAAGATGTCGCAGAGGACTTCCCACGATCCGCCCCGGGAGTCGTGAGGCGCCGAGATGGCCGACCGCAGCGGCGGCAGCAGTTCTCGCTCTATACCCACTGGTGTCGGGGCGTCTTCCTCCAGGAGGATCAGTGTTCGCTGGTCCGCTGCCGCAGCGGCAAGTGCGGCGGGTACGAGCGGAGCGTCAACGAGGGCGTCGAACGTCTTCAATACCTCCTTGAGTTCGCGCTCGTGTATCGGTTTCTCATCGCCATCGAACGCGCGGACGCGCAGCCCGAGCATCGACAGTGCCATGGCGAGGCTCTCCCGCTCCCCGCCCCCGGTCCACGCCAGCACTGGGCCAGCGCGCGTCAGATCAGGGGGCTTGGCTGCGTGCCCCGCGTCCACAATCCCTGCCCGGGCCAGGTACGGCAGGATCGAATAGGCGTTGTCAGATGCCCCGTCCTGCCTCTGTGCGACCGCAGGTGAAGTGAGTGCCAGCGCACCGAGTTCGGCAAACCGGTAGTTCATCCAGAGGTCGACGGGTCCGACGACGGGCATTGCTCGAAGGAGCGCGGCCGCTCCCTTACGCGAGAGCACATAACCCGACAGGAACCACAGACCGCGCACAGGCCGGAAGAGGTTGTTGCAGGCGTCGTCACGCACTGCGGTTCCGCCGGCGTCACTGTATGAAAGGTAGAGCAGGTTCGGGCCACCTTCGACTGCGCACCGACCGAGAGCGGCGCGCCAGCCGCGATCGATAGCGGTCGGCGCGCCGGGTGTGAACCAAACGTCGTCCTCCAGTACGAGAACGTAGTCGTCGGTCCCTGTCGCGACGGCTTTCCAGGCTTCCACGTGCGACCGCGCCACCGCCACTTCTTGCCGCGTCATCCGCACCGGCTCATCCTCGGCGAAGCACGCTGCCAGCCGCGCGTCGGGTTGCACGTACAAGTGATCGCCGATGCGATACATCGCGTCCACGTCAGCGGTCGCCGCCACGGCCCGGCCGTCCCGCGCATCGACTGCGGCTAGCCGCCGCGTGATCGACATCATCGGAAACCCTTCGGACGTCCGGAACCGGCTTAGCTCTCTCGTCACCCGGCGCCATCGACTCGGCTGCCTGTCCAGATTTACGACCATGATCGCTCCAATCTGGCCGGAGCCTCCGCCAAAGGCCCTGATCCTGGCACCCGGGACAGACACGGTCAGCGAGCGCCAGGTTCGGAACGCGAGCGTTCGTATCGGACTGATGACTTTGTTGAGATTCATCGGTGGCCCGTCTGTTCCTACGCGTCAGGGACGGTCCATGTTGCGCCAGTTGCGGGCGTCGTTGCGATAGTCGAGATCCCAGCGCGGCTCCGCGGTTCCCTCCCAGTCGAGGAGCAGCTCGAAGTCCGGCACGTTGTCCCTGACCTGCGACTCTCGGGCGTGCGCTGCTAGGACTGCAGTGAGGTTTCCGGGGCCGGTCGTCGACTGAATCTCCGGGACTTGCTGGTCGCCGAGCAGGCGGTCGGTCGCGCGGGCGAGAGCCCGCCTTAAGACTGGATGACCGGCTGGGGCCGCGATTGGGTTGTTGTTGACGTAGAAGATGCGACCATCCGTCGGTAAGTCGGTTCGCCGAAGCTCATACGCCGGCACCATGCCGCCGGCGGTCACGTCGTAACACAGCGGCTGGACCTTCAGCGTTCCGTCGCGGAAGACGTCCTTCCAGTCGCCGCCCAGCAGCACATCGTCTGCGTCGACGTACAGGCCGCCCTCCGCGAGCACGAAGCACATACGTAGATAGTCGCTTCGCATTGCGGGATGCCTGCATCGCGCAAACGCGGCGATCTCCCGCGGACCGTACCGCTCGGCGATGTAGGCGGCTGCCGAGGCGTCGTCAAACATCCGGAACGCGAATCCTTTGTCGCGCAGCGTGTCCCAACTCTCGAGACAATTGCGGACATCCGGCGGCACATCGCATGGGTCGTGCCAGAACCGCACAAGCGTTCTAGGTATTAGCCCGGTCTGATCTGTGCGCTCGCATCTCGACGATGCTCGATCGCGTCGTAGTTGCTGCAGAGTCAATTGTCGAATGAAGTCGGACCGCAAGCGGTCGTCCTCTTCGAAGCCCTGCGGGTACGCATCCGTTGCCGAGGGTTCTCGCCTAGGGCCGTGTGTTGCGAGATTGACATCCGATTCCGGTGTCGGCGGTTTCTCCGGATCGCGGCTCATCGATCTCACCAACCTCCGTGCGTCCTATACGTCCTGTAGCGCTCGGAACTCCGGAGAAGATACGCGCGCCCTTCGACTACGAACCCGTCCAGTTTGTGATCAACGGTGTAGGTGTCGAGGTCCGTCAGGTTGTTGATGAACCCTTTCCCCTTGAAGTTGAGGGACGTGTTGCACAAGACTCCGTATCCCGTGCGCGCCTTGAAGGCAACGAGCAGGTCGTAGAGGTGGGCGTTCGTGCTTGGGTTTACCGTTTGGAGTCTTGCCGTGCCGTTCACGTGCGTTACTGCGGCCAGCGCGTCCGTGTTGGCCTGGTAGGTGAACAGCATGAACGGGCTCTCGTGATTGCAGCCGAACCAACGCGCTGCATCAGCTTCTAGACAGACAGGCGCAATTGGTCGGAACCGCTCGCGCTGCTTGATCTCGTTCAGGCGCGCCAGCGTGCTGTCGTCGAATGGAGCGGCGAGAATGGACCTATGGCCGAGGGCGCGAGGGCCGATCTCGTACCTGCCGCTGACCCAGCCGAGGATTAGGCCGCTACTCAGCATGTGGGCTACCTCCTCGTAGCTCGCGTCTTGGACGTCGTAGCGGCCGATGGCGACAGGTGAATCCGTCCTGAACGGTAACCCGGAGTAGACGTCCCATTCGATTTTTGCATTGCCGGTGAAGTGGAGTTGAGCGTCGATCGCCGTCCCGATTGCCGAACCGGAATCGTTGGCAACGGGTGGCACGAAGACGTCGGAGAAGATGCCGGTCTCTCTCCACTTTGTGTTCCAGTCGCAGTTCAGACCGCAACCTCCTGCGATGACCAACGGCAGACCTTTGCGTAGGTTGGTCTTCGCGAAACGGTGGAAAGTCTCGAAGATTCTGTCGCTGTAGATGCCGGCGAAGTTTCGGAATTCTGGGTCGTCCGTGCCCACGTTGTAATACACGGACGACTCAAGTCGGTCGTAGAGGTCAAGCCGAACGTGTTGAGAAGATAAGAGGAAGGCCATCACCTCCTCCTCCTTGGTGGTGGGTGTACTCCGTTGAGAGAAGGATGCGAGCGCCATCAATTTGCCCGCATCCGAGAGCCTGGAGAACGGTGCGTTCTTAGGGAACGTCGGATCTGCCAATCCGTAGATCGCAGCATAGCGGTTGCCTGGTTCGGTCATCACGTCTGCGATCAATGTGATGTTCAGGTCCGGATCGATCTCATAGAACGCGCCGATCGCGCCCTCCCAAACAAGCACATAGCAGGAAGAGCCCTGGGGAAAAGGCGACATGCCAAATCCGCAAAGCAGGTGCGACCTCTCATGGGACGAGGAGAAGAACAGGACGGATTCTCCGATTAAGCGGCCACGGTCCACGGTGATTCCGTCTGTAGCGATGCCGCGATACCCAACATGGGACCATGTCCCGGTCGGGTGCGCCTCACGCGGCCACCAGCCGCCAGTGCACACTACGTCGGGCACTTGCTCTAGCCGGCCAAAGGCGTCGAGCATGTCGCGGCTGCCGATCGGGGTGTACCGATAGTTGGAGTCCTTCTCCGCTTCGATCGAGGAGACGAGGTGACCATCGCGAAGGTGAGCGACGGCTCCGTCGTGACCAGGGTTGTACGAAACGATGTTCACGCTCGCGAAACCCGTTCCGCTCGGTGGGCCGGACGACGACCGCTGCGAGGGTCGCCGTTCGCCAGTCTGCGGCTCGCAGCTCCCAGGGCGGCTGCACCTTGGCGACCCATTCGCGACCCTCCCCTGTAGCGGCTGCTGCTTGTCATCCACTGCAAGCTAGATGGTCTCCGCGCTTGAAGCGAGAAGTGCTTTCGATCCCGCAGAGACGGGCCAGTCCGCGAAGTGCTGCGGAACGAAACGGCTCATTCGGGCGGACTGATCTGGGGAACGCTGCGATCAATTTGCCTGCACCTGCGGCGCAACGTGGGCCGTCGAACGCACCGCGATCGGTGACGATGGTTTGCTGACTCGATCCACGCATAACGCGCGGTCGCCATCGCCTAAACCGCCTGAATCACCCAACTCATAACCGGCAATCGGCGCTAGTTCCGGATCCAAGATCTCGAGAAGGATTTCACGCCACGGCGAGCTCGACGGCAAACGGCAGGCCGGTTACCTCTGCGACGCGGCGCTTCCACGACTCATCTGACCTGTGCCCGGATGGATTCAGGAACATGTCGGAAAGCATCCGAGTGCCGAGGTGCCGATATCGTTCGTAACTGACGATCCGTACGGTCTGGAATCGCCGATTCGCATTCTCAGTCCTTCGAGTCTCATGCTCGCCGTCTGGCCCGACGCCGACTCTTGACTGGCCCGCGCTCCATGCTCGACATGACGAGCCCAGACGCTCGGCCTCAGCTGTCGACTCCCTGACGATGAGCGGCGTCATGATCTGCCGTGAGGTTGGAGCGATTTCAACGGGATCAATACAGGTGCGGGTGGCCTCCTTGCTCACATGGTTGTGAGCCATCACCAGGGATTCGCAAGGCCTGATGAGCCGCTCAGTCAGAGTCTGATCGGCGTCTCTATTGAACGCCTGTTGGCCCGCTCAGCGCCCAGGCCTCCAGGGACTTCGGGTCCGGCCACCCGACTTCTACGACCTTGCGTGCCATTGCCCGGGCCAATTCCTCAGCATCTCGTGTGGCGTCTGCCTTCGCCGTGGCATCGACTACCTCTCCATGAACCAGGCTCGACCGGGTTTTGTAGATCCGCTTCAATCGTTCATAGGTCTCAATTGGAGACAATCGATCAGCAAGAAAGCCCGCGCCATAGATCGAGAAGCGAAATGAGAGTTCATCCCTAAGGCCATACAGGAGGATTGCTTCAAGAGCGATCGCGAAGTCGAGAAGCCCACGTTCAGAGGAACCAGATCCTCGCATGATCCGCCCGAAAGCGATGTCCTCCCGTGACGCCTCGGCCAGAGTGAACGGAGGGACACATTGGCTGAACTCGATCACGGCTTTCATTTCTTCCTCAGTCACGACGGTTTCCCTGACCCCTGGGCGTCTCTCGACTGGGAACGGCCGGTGTCGGGGGCTTCCGAATCCAAGTCCAGCCCAGCGTGGACGGGCAACTTGAGTGGCAAACCCACTCGCGGTGAAGTCGAGGCCGCTGAGGAAGCAGGCAAGGGCGAATCGGAGCAGGTCATCAATCAAAGGCTCCTGGGACCTGGGATCGACCTCGGTGTCAATCTCGACCAGCGTCGTTGGGTAGAACGGATCCCAGGGACGAGCAACAACGAAGTCGCTCGCTGACGATTCGAAACCCGTGGGAAAGGTCGATTCGACCCAGGCACCGCGCTCGCGATTTGTGAGCGTGCGGACTCCGATACCGAGATGATCGACCGGTGACTCCATGCGAAGTCCATCTATCGGAAGTTGGAGCGTTGCTCGCGTTCGTCCGGCCACGATCAGGAGTTCGACGTCTCCTGCCATCTGAGCCACGAGGGTGTCATCACTAGTGGCAAGGTCGGCCAGGTGGGTCAAGTAATGCAGCACCATCGGTAACACGACCCGACGAAATACGCCGTTCTCGCCCTCCAAGTTCGGCATGAACCCCCAGTCCTGGCGTTCTCCCAGAGACGAATTCTCCAGGACGAACGAAGTCAAGGGATCCACAACATCGCGGAGTCCGCGCGGAATCATCGATCCAGTCTCGATATCGCTGACGTAGGCGAGGGCGGCGTAGTCGGCGATACCGCTTACCTGTCTCTCCTCGGACTCCGTTCGCCAGCCTGTGCCGTCTTCAGTCGGCACAACCGTCAGTCCCTCTCGAGTGATCGAACTTGGCAACCCTGCAGCGCGAAGCTGCGCCAAGACATGTGACCGAGCCTCTTCAAGCGTTCTGGTCACCAATTCCGACACAAGAGCTCTGTCCACGATCGTGAAACCTACCTCTCAGCAGTCTCTTGTCAGTATCGACACTGTCCTATCGCTGATCAATCGAGGCTGCTCTCCCTATGTGGTCGGAGCAGGGGATCGGTCGATATGCGCTCCATTGCATTCGGTCGTGAGTCACCTGCTCGTCGGGCACTGCCCAGGGATCCGAAGGCCCGGGACCCAGGCCGCGGCTCGAGGGTGACTTTGGCAGCGAGTCCGGTGAAAATGACTAGATGGCTACCGTCGAAGTCGAGAGCTCGAAGGCGACAATTGAGGCGTGGATAGCGTTCCTGTCTCTCGCGCTGGCGATCGTCGCCGTATTCGCAGCAGTCTTCATGCCTTCGCCGGGTAGAGGAAAGGCAGTCCAAATTGCAATCGCTTTCTCGCTCTATTTCCTGGTAGCGATGGTGGCCGCGGTGGCTCGGCAGAACCGGGCTAACTGGATGCGACACGGAATACGAGTGATTGTGGTAGCCGTTGGCGTCGCAGCAATCGGATTCTCGATCTACGTGATGCTCCAACCGTCCAGCACTGCCACCGGGCGGGTCGATCCTCCACCATCCTCCGCCCCCGTCCTTGAAGTGATCGGCATCGTGATTGCATCCATCCTGCTATTCACGGGCATTCGCAAGGTTGAGGTAGGCGGGTTCCTCAAGGCCGTGCTCAGCATCGCGGACCTTGTCCTTCTCATCGTCAGCTTCGTGCTGCTTGGTTGGGTCGGATTCGTGCTGTTTGTTGTCATCAATCTGGTTGCGCTCGTCGTCTCCTCTATTCGTATCTCTATGCGCCAAGAGAGTCTCCTCACCTACGCAGGAATTCAGGCCGGCGAGGAACACTCCACAATGAAGGATCTCGACAAGGAACTGAGAAAGGCGCACAAGTCGATGAGAACGCTCGGACCTATCGAGCGGGCTCAGCTGATCTCAGCTCTCACGGAGCGAGGCCGAGGCTTAGACGAGATCAGGCAGATGGCGAATCCCGTCGCGATGCTCCACGTGGTCCACGATGTCGACCTTCAAGAGTTTGCAGGCGAGTTCGACCGCATTCTCCGTCTCTACGGCAAGGACGCCGCGGATTCGATGGTGCTGGCAGATCAACTGACCGCGGCCACGAAGCAGTCGGCTGCCACGTTTCAAGAGATGGTCGAGGCAATGATCGCGGCCGCTTCACCGTAGGACGCTCGACAGCTCTTCGATGGCCTCCGGGCACCCGGCTTGGTTGAGATGCTTCTATGTCCGTCAAGCGGCTGTTTCGAGGGGTGGGTTTTCGAGTAGTCGCCAGACTCGGCGGGCGATGTAGCGCTTGATGCAGCGTCTGATTTCCCGGTCGGTTTTGCCTTCGGTTAGCCGTCTCTCCTTGTAGACCTGGGTCTGTGGGTGAGCTCTGATCCTGGTGACGGCGATGGTGTGTAGCGCATTGTTGAGTTGACGATCTCCACCTCGGTTGAGCCGATGACGGTCTTGGGTCTGTCCCGAGTTGGCGGGGATGGGAGCGACGCCGGCGAGCCGCGCGTAGGCGGCTTCGTTGCGACACCGGCCGGGATGTGACCAGGCGACGTAGAGAGCTGCTGCGGTGATGGGTCCGATCCCGAACTCACCGAGCAGCTGAGGTGCTGCCTCCTCGACGAGGAGTCTCAGTGTCTTCTCGTGGGCTTTGATCTCATCGGCGAGATGGACGATCCTCCGGGCCACTGCTTTCATCGCCGCGCGGGTGCACTGTTCGTCGATTGGTTGTTTGTCGGAGTGGCGGAATCCAGCGCATCGTTTCACCAGACTCCTTCTCTTCAGTCCACGCAGCTGTTCTCGTAGATGATCAGGCGCTGTCACCACGAAAGCTTTGAGTTCGTTGATCGCGGCGGTTCGTGCCTGCACCGCCGAATCCCTAGCCACTGCATGCACTCTGAGCGCCTCACGGACCCCATCAGGGCTGCGTGGCGACGCCCACTTGTCACGGCCCAGCGTCTCTCGGGCTGCTCGAACCGCATCGAGAGTGTCGGTCTTCGCACCGTCCTTGGACGCTTTCTCTTTGGCCCGGTCGAATTCGATCACCCACTCCCCGGAGCGGGCCAACGCCGCGGCGATGCCACGCCCATAGCTCGAGGTGCCCTCCACCGCCCAGGCACGCTCGGTGTCGGTCGAATACTCATCCGCCCAAGCCATCGCCTCCCGATAGCCGGAACCGCTGGCAGCGAAACGAGCCGTCGCCACCACACCAGTCGTGGCCGCATCGACCACTGCGGTGGTGATCCAATCCCGATCCGGGTCGACACCGACGACATGATCCACCATTTCTGCGAGCATTGAGCTGGCCTCCTTTGCGAGCGCGAACTTGTCCGTGCCGGTCCGGGGACAGGACTGCTACGACAGGACTGTGATGAGTCACACCCACAAGGGTGGACAGGCTTCTGATCAGGACAGCAACAGCGGCCCGGGCCGGCATGGCAACAACAGCGGACACATCTACTCGAGCGCACTCCACCCCAGGTGGAGGCAAGCGCATAACTGGGTCACGCCGTCGTCGCCAACGCCAACCCTGGTCGATCCCATCGACCGACCCACCAAATACTCACAGCGCATAACGCGCGCAAACGGACCGCGAAGCGGACCATTTGACAGCGCGATATCCGGCAATCGGCGCCAGCCGTAGAGGAGACGACGCGCCGAACTCTTATGCGACGGCGAGTTCGAATGTAAACGGGAGGCCGGTTACCTGTTCGACGCGGCGTTTCCCTGCGTCATCTGACCTGACGGGAGCGTGGACCCGACCGCCTGGCTGGTGGAGGAGCGCACCGTCGTGCCGTTATGGGCGGCGTTCGACGTCAGAAGGGGTGGTGGTGAGGGTGTCTGGTATTGATCTGTGAGATGAGGTCATCGGCGCCCCGGTCGAAGGGGGCTGGGGCAGTCACTGGGGTGGTGCCAGCGTGGCCTTCGGCCGGGCGCGATGCCCGTTAACCGATCGCGTCCGGCTGGTAGACAGTAACCAGACCTCGGTGACGCTGTCTGGGTGTTCTACCAGTGGTCTCGGTCTGTGTGTGGGCAGTTGAGGCACGGGCCGCCGTAGTGCCCGAGGAATCCCGGACACTGGCATCCTGGGACCCTACATTTCGCGCCGGGGGGCGACATTTCGTCGAGCGACGGGAGGCGACGCGGGTCGAGCTCGTCGAGCTCCCGAGCGAGCTCTTCACGACGCAGACTCATGAGCGGAGGCTACTACCTCGACCAGCTCGTGATCGGCTTGTCGTCGTCCTGCGCAAGCGCTGCAGGTTTCAGCAGCTCAGCCCACGACTCCGTCACTACATTGACGCCCCTATAGGTCAACCGCGGCCCCCGCACATAACCGGCATATCATGCAATCGGCGCTAGTTCCGGGATCCAAGATCTCGAGAAGGTTTTCACGCCACGGCGAACTCCACGGCAAACGGCAGGCCGGTTACCTGTTCGACGCGGCGCTTCGGCTCCCCGGACCTCTCCGACCACGATCAGGTCCGGCCTCATGGCGAGAATCATTTTGACCAGATCTCTCAGGCTTATCTCCCCCGACCCGTCGAGT
>Ga0326597_10000248_pt1 | contig 102758 bp, 79 predicted proteins | sample RVTome_12_FD_203789 | JGI IMG/M metagenome (GOLD analysis project Ga0326597, IMG submission 203789) | Soil microbial communities from uranium-contaminated site in the Upper Colorado River Basin, Wyoming, United States - RVT100D185 | ecosystem: Environmental > Terrestrial > Soil > Contaminated...
TCTTCTCGTTTCCGCTTGCCCAAAGCCATCGTCATTCCTCATCCATGAGTCACAGACCTGTTCTCATCCATGCGCCATTACCTTACCATGTCCGTCAAGGACTTTTTCAACGGACTGCTAGGGTTGAAAGATGACCGCCTGACGGTCCTTGACCGGACCGAGCGCATAGAAACGGGTTGGATCGTCGGATTCGAGGTGGTCGATATCGACCTTGAGGTTCGGTCCCCGGACGAATCCGGGTGTGTGCAGGAAGGTCAATCCGTTCTTGGGACGATAATGGGTTCGCAGCTTACTATCGAAGAAGTAGGCGTACCGATCATCGAGTCCAAGCAATGCCACGGCGTGCATCACGGATCGCGGCCAGCACAGAAGAAGCATGGCCGTACCCTCCCGACGTATCGCGTTGGCGATGGGATCGTTCTTTTCGAGCGTAACCTGTCGCCCGGCAAGATATTCCGCCGTACATTGGAATCGAGTGCCACGTTGTGACCCTCCACACCCTAGACGATCAATCTCGTTGGCGATGCGTTCGATGGCCTCATCGGAGGTGAGGCGAGCCTGGGGATCGTCGAGCGAATGACGATAAATCGTTCGCACCGCCGTCGGGGGGAGCCGGAACGGATCGAAGATCGCGGTGAGGCAATTCAAAAGTGCGGTTGGGACACACATTCCATCCGCAAGGCCGTACATGAACACCGGGAATTCGTTCATCAACCAAACCCTCCACTGAGTAACCATCATCCCCTTCCGCTTGCCCCCTTCCCGCTGCGCGCACCGATACCCCGGCCTTTCACGCACCCGGATGATCCAGCGTTGGAAGCCCGGACGAATGTCCGGTTTGGGCCATCCGACAACCCGTGTCGAGCGGATCGTGGACACGCAATCCGAAGGGAAGGACTTCCTCCTATCCCCTTATATTCTAATGACTTACGGTCATCGGATCAAGTCGATCCAAGGATGGGACATTCCGATAATCCGTTATTATCCAATGGATTATCGGATCGTTCGGAGGGCGCTTTGCCGATTCCCCATCCGACCTGGGGGAATCCCCAAAGGGGAGCGCTCGATGCGGCCAAAGCCTATCTAATGCGTTCCTACACCCCCTGGAAGGGCGGTGTAGATAAGGAAAGAGGGGGATTCCGATCGCCCTTGAGTATGATCTTGCCACGCATTCTCGAGTAGACGTATACGCCAAGCTCTGGCGCTTTCAGGAGGTCGCCAGCAAAAACGATCAAGATGCACTCAGGGCAGTCTGTTTGCAGGTCTTGGGCGATGGCGAGTTGATTCCGGTCGTCTACGCCGCTGGGGATCGCCGTGCCGTTGGGGTGGCTGTGCCATTCTCCGACGTAATGTCGGCTGCCTTGGAAGCGTTGAAACAATGCACGAAAGAACGCCTTCAGGCCTCTGGTTCCACGATGGAAGGATGTCGGAGTTCCACGCGAGTCAGCGCTGAGCGGTGCAAGGCCCGTCACAAATGCCCGGAAGCGATCCCGCGAATAGTGGCCGACCAACGACGTGCCAATTTCGTTGGGCAATTGATTTCGCGCCAAGCGAAGCATGTCATCAAGACACGGTGGAGCAACGACCACTGTGTAACTGCCGCACGCTGATCTCCATGTCAACGAAGGTCGCTTCAACGGTATTGGCATCGCCAGGCGACCTCGACAAGGCAGCAACGAAGGTCACCGTCAGAGCATGCGCTGTTGCGCCGGATCAAGATCGCCGTTCCCTGACTTGTCGCAGGTCGTGACAATTCTCGATTCAGCAAGTCCGTTGCGGCTCCGGCAAGCATCCACACGTGGTCCAGCCGAGCCGGAAACGTCGGATGCCAACAACCAGCACCCGGTAGGACCTGTTCATCCTTGCCGGGAACGCGAAAATACTCGTCCGGCAGAACGGGAGTCAATCCGTCTCGAATCGACGCATACAGCGCCTTCGCGACCCGGCGACATGAAGTATGCCGACCGGAGATGCACATCGTGAGCAAGCTTGCCCCGAAGTCAAAGAAAACCGACACAAGTCGCTTGCCTTCCCGTTTGGCGAACGAACTTAGCCAGATAAACGCCCCCTCGTTTGTCGTGCAGTCGAGAAGGATTTCGGCTGACGACATCGCCTGAACGGCTTGGCGAACGTCGTCAGTATCGGGTTGAGGGAACGGGATTCTGAGAGGAAAGCCCCGAATCTCGGAGTGGGGATTCACGCTTGCAAGCCGCTGGGCAAGACAAAGCGCCTTATTTAGATCGACGTGCCTGCCGTCAAGCAGATGGCGGCACTGGTTATCCAACTCGAATCGGTCACCGTCAAAAAGCGCGAGCCTCGACGCTCCGCCTCTTGCGAGCAATTCGGCGATCGCAGAACCCAAGGCTCCACATCCGAAAACAGCAATGCTGTTACTCTGAACTGTGGGAACATGGGCGCCACGTGCATAGAGTCTCCCGCGCGAGATGTTCCGCGATTTGCCCCATTGTACCTCGGCGCTGGGCTTGAGGTCGTGCTGTCGAACAAGGGTCCAAAGGCTGCCACGCGTCTGCCGACGGCTACCCTTCTTGAATCGGCTGCGATGCTCGCGCTCGCTGGCGAAGAAAACAGGCTGCCAATGAATCTCCGATGGGGTATCGCCTGTCCGCCTGGGAATTGGGCTTCCCACGAGCATGATGGCGGCTCCAAGCGCGTGGTTCTCCTCCTCCCATGCCTGTCGCAGGTTTCGGTCGAGGTCGATGCCGCATCTTTCGCAAAGCTGATTCAACTCCCAGAATGTTTGGGCCGGACGATGACGATGGTAGCGGAAGTCGGGGAGTAACAACCACCGTCCTATCGCACTTTTCGCAGGATCGGCGACTCCCCCTGGCCAAGATATCTCCCGTGTACTTCCGCCTCCGTCCAGGGTGAATCGGATCGGCATGATCGCAGGAAGCACGCACGCACGCTGAAGCTCGACGCGACCCGCTTTACCGACATGATCACTCCACGTTGGGAAAGTTGAAGCATCCTCATCGAACATGAGCGTGAGGTTGGGGGCTTTGCCCTGGAGGTGCCTCCGACTGAAGTCGGGAAGCTCGAATGGATCGCCATCGCAGAGAAGTTTGGCCTGAGCGGCGTCCGCCAACCATTCCTTAGCCCAACGGGTGTAATGCAGAAGTTTACGCTCATCCCAAGGGGCAACAGCCTCCTCAGGTAGACAGAGTTTGCCGGTTTCCGCGTCTTGGTGGGGAAACCCTCGGACGCAGTCACCTTCGGGGAAGAACACCGGCGGAGCGTAGGGAAATACGATCGGAAGCTCGACACGAAACTCGATCCTTCCAGGAAGTTGTTCCGCGTTGGGCTCCGGTACGGCGACCCGACAGCGGAACTCCACGCGGTTGGCCCTGCCGTCCTCACACCGCTGAGGGGCGGAGATTAGCTCAACCTCGTTCGCTTCCTCAAGTATTCGGTACGCACGGACGATTTCGGGCGGAATGTCATTCGTTGGGTCCATTAGCCGTACTTACGCGGGGTCAGATCACCGGTTTGCGAGCGAGGTCGAACGAACGGCCCCTGGATCATTGCCTTCGTCGCTCTGTCACCATCATCCTCATCTTCAAGTCCGTACGCTTCGGCCAGACTCCCGGAATCATCCTGAATCCCGCTGTGTCCGCCGTCACGGTAGATGTCGAAGATGAACGACAATCGCTCCTCACCGGTGTGCAGCACGTTCTTGTCGCCGACCTCATCCGCATAGAGTTCGACAGCGTCATCATGCGGATGGCCGTGGGGGCTTTCTTCCTGTGTCGGCGCAGAAATCGCAACGTATGTCGGCCCGATGGAACGAAGACCGTCGAGATAGGGATCATCGCCTTCGTTTTCCATGAAGAATGTCCGCGATCCGTGATGCGAAGCGGCTAAGGCGAAAGCACCGAGTCGCTGCTTATGGTACTGGGTGATGTGCTTCTCGAACGCGGCACGATCGGCATCGCCAGGTATCATAATCCACGCGCTGCCCTGACCAAACTTCAGGACCGCACATTGCTCATGGATACGTGCCCGTCGGGCATCCGCTTCTTCCTCGTTCACTTCGTCCGTGACGTATTCAGCGGGGGCCAATACATAGCACTGGGCGTCACCCAGCTTCTTCGGCGAGCGGCTGCCTTCCAGGACGATTTCTTGACCTCCACGCTCCCTGACCTTCTTGATGACCGCTCTGAGGTCTTGGTAGCAAGAACCGTATTTCTTGCTTGGAATGTGCCCGGAGTGCCAGACTTCACGGATCGTGATTTGATCGGACAGTTCCTTGACGCCGCGCAGGTGATCGTCGTGTGGGTGCGTGTTGGCGAATGCGAAAAGCTCGCCGCCGTCGAGCAAGTCCTTGACGAGACGCGGCACGTCGATCCCACCGGTTTTCCGGTCAAGGTTAATGTCCACTACGAGACACTTGTACGTGCTCCCGTCCGCGACGAGCACGATTGCGCTCGATCCTTGGCCAACATAGAGAATGACCACGCGGACGAGAATGTTCGGATCAGCAGGCCAGATTCGGTCCCGCGCTATGTTCCTTTTGGGCATGTTTTTCTCCATCATTAGTTGGTTTTGGAAACGTCGTATTCAGTGCAAGGTATTGCACAAACAATTCGCGGGCATAATGCACGCCAAACCGGTGCATTCGATAGACGCCAACGCCGAACCCCACGGCGAGCAGCGCCAGGTCGCGCCACGGTGCGGGGTGGATCAACACGGTCGCGGCAATGATGATCGTCAGCAGAGAGGCGGCCAGTCCGCGGAGCAGTCCGTAGTTGCCATTGAAGATGTCGATTCGGCTTGCCCGACCAGCGCCGCTTACCGCGGCGTAAATTTGGCGGACGATCCCGTGCCAATCGCGACGCGTCATCGTTGCGAAGTTTTCGGGGAGTGCTGAATGCAAGTCCATCTCGACTTGCTGTCGCAGGACACGGATCTGTATGTCGGACAGGAGATGGTGTCTGCCGGATCGAAGCCAATCAGTGGGCATACCACCCGCTATACGCCACCACAATGATTCAATGCCGTTGCCAATCGCTTGTATCAAGTGTCCGAGTCCATACGCGAGAATCACCGCAAACGACGTATCACCGACCGACAGTCCGGTTCCCAACACGCGAGTCGATTCCTGGGGCAGGCAGAAGACGACACCCGCGATCAGGGCACACCCAGGAACGATCACGCCCACGAACTCGTAAAAGTCAAAACTTCGCATCACGAATAGACTCCGCTCATACTTCGGATTGTCGTCGCCTTTCGCGGATCGTCGAGGCCATACTTGCCAATCCCCGGTGGAAGAAGGCCCGAACGTCCGCGCTACCAACCGCGACCTACCGCTGCCGTTCGTTCCGGTCCCGGTGAACCGCGCCGTTTCAGGACCGATTGCAGCGTCTTGACGTTGAAACACCTTGCGGCTAGGCTAACCGTTGCCGTGGCGTTTCGATATCGAGTGGAGTGTACCATGCGTGAAACGGTCGTCAAGGGCTTTTTCGGAGGAAAAATGTGGCCAACGGCGAGATGAACGTGGACACGGCGCTTCTCAGCGAACTCGTGCAGGAGAAACGGGGGCGGGACGGACTCTCGCTACGAGACGCTGCCGCCGAGATCGGCACGAGCGCCCCCACGCTCCAACGGATCGAGGCGGGGCAATTACCAACGGCCTCGATCCTTTTGAAGTTGACCGATTGGCTGGGAATCACGGTCGATGATTTGCGCGGGCCACGAAACCGCGCCAAAAAGGGTACGGTGGAGCAAATCGAGGTGTTCCTTCGCGCTGATCCCGACCTGGACAAGAAGGCGGCGTCAGCCATCGCTAACATGGTCCGGGCGGTTTACGATGGTTACACCAAGAGCCAAAAAGCAAAGTGACTTTCCGCCCAATCCGGCCCAGTGGCAACCGGAGCGAAACGGCCTCAAGTTCCGACATCGCTTCGCCGTTCCGCCTGATGTCCCACTCCAACCCTTCGAGATCGGGAAACGGTTCCCCGATGCCACCTTGCTGCGTAGAGACGATCTTGAAAGGCTGGTTGCCCCGGAGGATTTAGCGGAGGCGTTCGGTCCAGCCCGTTTTCGGTGGTCGGCAGTCACCGTGCCGATTCCCGGAGTCGGAAACGTCATCATCCTCAACGATACCCATGCGACGACACGTCAGAACGCGACCTTGATGGAGGAGTTCTTCCACATCGTGCTGCGGCACAAGCCTTCCAAGATCAAACCATGCCCGCACACGGGGCTGATGCGACGAGAGTTTGACAGTTCGATGGAGGAAGAAGCCTACTGGTCGGCGGCCGCTGCGTTGGTGCCGTACGGGGCGCTCCGTTGCATGGTTGAACAGGGACATACGATCAGCGGTATCGCCACGTATTTTGAGGTATCGGTCGATTTGGTGGAGTTCCGTCTGAAAGTGACGAAGCTCTGGCGAAAGGTCTCCGTCGGATCGTCATCCAACGCGGCAAGTCAGCACCGAAGCGGATATGCAGTGTGGTCTGCCGTATCACGAAATTGATTTTCTCTCGACTCTCGCCGTAGGGCTAGGCGCGACTGTCTGATCAGCGGGCCACAGGTGGCGTTGCAGAATGTCGGGTTTCTACTTCCCCTGCTCTTTGCCGCGTTCGATGCCTAAAGCATTGTCCGCCGAAAGCCGTTTCCCCCAACCGTCATAGCCGGAGCCGTCGGCGTAGAAGTAGAAATCGGCCCCGTCAATAGTCAGCACGTGCAGACCGTCCGAAGCGGAATCGAGTTCCAGGTGAACGTCCAGACCCGTATGGTCCCGCAAATCTTCTGCGAATCGTATCAGATCGTCCCGCTTCATCCTTTGGCCACCTGCACCCCTCGCATCATGGTCGCGACGGAACCGCCACGCCTTCCCCCTATCCCAGAGATCATAGGGAGCTTTGCTTTAGTGTCAAGTCTATGGCACTACGCTGCGCTTCGATGGTTGGCAGAATAGGGCATGGGTTCAGCTAGACGCGCTTGTGTGTTTCAACCTGAGTTATGACGACACATACTCAAAGCAAACCAATTCCAGCGCATCGCGGTTCAAGGGCGGCTCGGCGGACTCATTGTTTGGAGAAGCATCCTTTCGGAATTCCACGGCCAAAGCCAATACCGCGTCGAGCATGATTCGATCGTCGTGATGTTCTTCCCATGCCCTTTGCAGGTCTTTCAAGCGCCTTATGGCGAACCTACCCATCGGTTGCGAAAGGAATCGAATGGCTGATTTGGCGGCCTCGCGGTCTACGTTCCCACGCTGGATCGCGTTCTTAAGCTCCTCCCGAACGGTCTGTTGGATCGAATCCACGACGACCGGAGCAGCGGCCTTGGCGTCACGTTCCCGCTCGGTCGCCAAGATGTGTTCGATGACTCTTTCCTGCAACGCGAATACGTCTTGGTTCCCAATGAAGCGAGGTTCGTCCGGTTGGCAGGCGATCGTTCCCGCAATCTCAAAACGGTTGTCCCGAATCGCGTGAGTGCGGGAGTCGATGTACCGCCAGAAGTGTCGCTGACCATTTCCGTCGGAACGCGGGGCACGGAAGTAGAAGAACATCCCATCGGTGCTTTGTCGTCGAAGCCCTGAATGAATACCGTTCGGGAGATCATCTACGGCGTCGGTTCCTTCGCGACCAAGAAGCTCCCGCAACTGTTTGAGGAGCAACTCCGGCCCGGCAAGTTCGGCCCGTTCCTCTTCTTCATCAAGCACGGTGCCGTCTTCATCGCGTATCCGGCGGATCGTGTTGAACGTGCGGGGGTGAACGACCTCACCCAGCACGCTTGCGTCCAGAAATCCGGTGTCGTCGATTTGCGAGATTCGTTCGGTCAGTCGTGCGACCAAGCGGAGCAGCTTCTCAAGCTCATCTTCCGGGAACATGTTGCAAATCGTGATGACTTTGTTCGGACTGAGAAGCCGGTCGATCCGGCCATTCCTCTGCACGAGCCGGATCGGATTCCACGTCAGGTCGTAGTTAATGACGACGCCGCAATCTTGAAGATTCTGCCCCTCGGACAGCACGTCCGTGCTGATGAGAATGTCGATCTGCCGATCTTCGGGAACCTCGGCTCCGTTGGCGACAGGGGCAAAGTGCGCGAGAATCTGCACTCGCTCGTCGGGATGATTCCCGCTGTCGATTCGACGTACGATCGGCTCACCGGTCCGCTTAATCCACGTTGCATCTTCCGTGAGTCGCCTATGTACGTACCGCGTCGTGTCCTTAAACGAACTGAAAATGAGCACCTTTTTGCCTTTGAGTTCCCCGGCCAGCAACTCCTTGAGGATTTCAAGTTTGCCGTCGTTCTCGACCAGAGGTCGCGTTCGTTCGTAGAGGCTTCGTAATAGTTTCACGTCGGCCTCCACGTCGTGCCGCAACTTTCGTAGGTCGTACTGATTCAAGTCCACGGTCGGCAAGTCTGCGATGTACGCCTTCGACTCGGCCTTTGCGTCGAGCACGTCGGCAACGCTCTCCGGTTCGTCCTCGCACTCGTGCTCGACATACCGCATGGCCCGACGGAAGTCCGTGCAGGAGACAACTTTCCGATCCAGCAGGTATTCAAGGTATGTCTCCTCGAAGGTCAGCGCCCAATGCAAGCTAAGCCGAAACGCCTCGACGCTCGATTCGAGTCGCTTGAGGAACCGGCTTTTGAAGATGCCGACCAACGCTTGTTCGCGGCCCGTCTCCCATTCGTGACCTTGAGGATCGGTAACGGCTTCGGGTTTTCGGTATGATTCAAGCTGATATGGGGCGAGAGACAAGTGTTCCACCGCGTCCACTATCGTGTCGTATAGTCCCGCGTAGGTATCGCCCAAACTGTAACGGACCGTTCGCATCTTGCGATCTGGGAATCGCACCGGCTCGCCGTTGATCGTCGCCTTCGGATAGGCCAGTCGGATGTACGGTCGCGTGTTGCGAACGACGATCTCCTCCAGCAGGTTGAACAACACCATGCCTGCTGTGGCTTCATCGCGTCGGACAAGTTGCCGCCCGCGCCGGAAATACGCCTTCAAGTCGCCGATTCCAATGTCCGCGAAGTAATCCGGTTCGGCTTGGGTGAAAAGCTGAATCTGCGCAAGCAAGTCGAGAAGGTCGTTGTTGATCGGGGTGGCCGACAGAAGGATGATCTTCTTTCGCTCCCCATCCCGACCGCGCCCACGGTTCAACTGAATAAGTCGTTCAACGGCGTCGTACCGGTTCGACTTATCGTTGCGAAAGTTGTGACTCTCGTCGATGAGGATCACGTCGGCATCGCCGTAGGGCTTCGGGTCGAACGAATCGCGTCCCATTTCTTCCATGCCGACTTGCTGTACCGCAATCGTGGCCGATGCGAGCTCCCGCTGCCACATGCCTTTAAGGGAGGCGGAGCAAATCACGACGGCCTTTTGGCGACGGTGATAGGCGAAGTCTTCGAGGAGCTTCTTGCCGATCCACGTCTTGCCAAGTCCGACCGAGTCGGCGATGAGCACGCCGTCGTAGCGGGACAGAATTCGTCGGGCCTTCCGCACGGCGTCATCCTGAAACTCCGCGAGATTGATGGCACTCCGCCCAATTCCCGTCTCGCCCTCGCCGAGTTCGTCCTTGAAATACTCGTACAGGGCCTTCATGTAGACTTGGTACGGCGTGTACGGTGTGGCCCCAAACTTACTCGCGTCGAGCAGTTGAATCAGGTCGCTCTTGAAATCGCCCGACTCGCTCCATTGGCGTTCAAACCATCCGGTCAGGTCGGCAATCGCACGTCCGCCGACTTCGCTCTTTATCAGGCGACGGGCCGTTGCCGGAACCTCAACGCCGCTTGGATCGAGGATCGTTTCACGTTCGCCGTCGCGTTTGACAAGGTACTCGACGCTGCGAGCCGCTTCCGCGTCGGCGGGAGCATCCTCTTCGGTGAACACGCGATGCACGACGTTGAGTTCCCGGTTGCTGCTCAACCCCGGTCCGGTGAAATTGCTTGAACCGACAATCGCCGCATACGGTCGAAGGCGATCATTGGGATTGTTCGGGCCGACATCATCCTGATGGATTAGGTAGCACTTGGCGTGCAGGAATCCTTGGTCATAAAGCCGCACCTGCACCTTGTCGGCCCGAAGGAACGAAATCAGATCCTCGATGAGCCGCAGCGTTTCAGGTGTAAACGGTTCCCCCTCTAGGTCGCCCTTGACTCGGGCCTGCAACGCTTTTCGATCGTTGGGTCGCAACCCCACGTCGGCGCCGGTCTGCGGATCGGAACCGATGAGCAATCGGAACGCCCCGACCTTGTGCAGCCGATCCGCGACGAGCCGATAGCCGGAAATCGAGAAGTACGCCGTAGCCACGTCGAACGGCCTGCCCATCGTGGTCAGAAGCAGCCCGTTCAGCACATCGGCAAGCTTATCCCGCTGGTTGTCGATGACGAAAGGAATCATTGGTCACACCGACGGCATTCACGCTCTCAAGGTCGCTCCATGCCCGTACCGCGAATCATGTCCTGTTCGCCTTGCTTGGTCCACCGGTCACGGGCTTCTTTGCGGAATTGACTTGGCAGGGCGCGACTCAACCCGATACGGTCAAGCGCCTCCTCAAGCGACAACCCTTGCTCACCCCGATTCAGGCGACCCAAGATTCGGAAAACAATGGCGTCGCTGGAACACAGGAAGCACGGGTCGCTCGACAGGAGCATGTACGCCAACGATTCCGCTTCGCCGGGGTCGATTCGCTCGAAATAGGTTGGGTCGAATTGTCCGCGAAACGCTTCGATCGCTGAAATCTCGACCCGAACGACCGTGACGCGGTTTTCTTGAATGTCCTGCGACAGGTCGATCCGTCGCTGTTCCTCACCCGCCTCGCAGTATCGAGCTTCGTTCACGACCGTTTCAGCGAGAAGGACTTCGCATCGCTCGATGATTTGCGGCCACAACCGGAGTTCAAAAAGTTCGATCACGACATTCGCGTCAAGCAGAAGGAATCGCAACTTCTTCATCGGTTGGAGCCTCCTGCCCAGCGAACTTCATCGCCTCTCGCCGAGTGATTCCGATGTACTCGGCGAACCTTCCTTGTGAAAGCTGTCCCCTGCGAAACGCCTTGATCGCCAAGGCAACGAAGCGCGCCGGTCGCTCGGTCGGGGTGTCTTGCTCACGGTCCTCCCAGGCCGCTGCAAACAACTTGTATCGCTCAATATCCTTCCGGGTGTCTGCCTCATCGCATCGGTACAAGAAATGAATCCGCCAGAGCAGAGCCTCGACCGACACGTCGAACTGTCGGGCAATGGCGAACAAGTCATCGAATCCGATCTTGTCGTCCTTGATTGCGTCGTTCACGGCCAGACCGGTCACGTCGGCAGGCATAAGCAAATTACTAGCGAAGCATGTGGCCAGCTTTTCTTCGCGTTCGGATGCAACGATCCCGTCGTCGTTGTCCTGCGTTCGGAAGACGTTCCAGGTGAGCAAGTGAAAAAGTTCGTGGGCCAAGTCGAAGTTGCGACGCCATCGCACGTTGTTTGCGTTAAGGAGCACGGCTGAACCGAATGACTCGCTGACGGTGCTCGCTGCCGTGCCGCTTGGCTCAAACGAAAGATGAAACAGCTTGACGCCGCAAACCTCTTCAAGAACCGGCAAGAGACTTTGGCCCGGACGGTCGCCGAGCTTGAGCTTCGCCCGCACCTCATACGCCAATCGTTCCGCGTCCCGGTAATCGAAATCGGCGGCGCTGCCTGAAGCGACGGGCAACTCGCAAGGCCGACGCTCGACGCACCAAACTTCAAGGTTGTGGTACTGTTCGCAAAGGCGAAGAAACTTGCCTTCGATGTCGGCGGCCACTGCATCATCGGGTCGCTTTCGCCACAGCACGACCTCCGGGGCGGGTTCGCCTTCGGCGAGGAAAAACGAAATCGACCGCCGGTAGACTTCGGCCAACGCTTGAAGCTGAGCAAGCCGCGGCGCTCGCTTCCCGGCCTCATACTCCGAGAGCGACGATTGGCCGATCCCGGTTCGCTCCTCGATCTCGCGTAGCGTGATCCCTGCTTTCCGGCGTGCGTGTTTCAGCCGCTCGGATAACGTCATAAGCAACCTCCCTTGCTCGGCTCATGGGTAGAGCCTACAGAAGATCATATCAAGGAATCGGCCATCCGGGAAGCTTTTTTTCTGTAAAACAGAAGTTTTTCTTGACGCCCGGAGATCCGTCGAGTAGAATACCTATCGGACCGCTCAAGGTATAGAACCTGGGCGGCTGGAAGCCCAACAGATTGGGGGTTGGAAGGCAGAACCAGACGGTGTGCCTTGGCAACCCCGAAAGGAGTGATTTCGATGAAAGATCGTGACCGGATGGTGTACCGTCGGAAGGACGGGACGTGGGCCAACGAACGAAATGACGCTGACAAGGCGTCGAGCCTGCACGGGACTCAGGGCGAGGCCGAACGGGCTGCCCGTGCGATGCTCCAAAACCAGGGCGGGGGCGAGCTTATAACCAAAGGGCTGGATGGCAGAATCCGCAGCAAGGATACGATCCCGCCGGGCCGCGATACGAATCCGCCCCGCGACACGGAGCATTGATCCAGCGATCCCCGACGGCAAGGGAGGCGACAAGGATGGGCGGATCGTTAGTGCCAATCGTTGGCACGACGATTGCCGACTCGTAGCACTGTTGACCATTGTGTTTGACTCTGTCATGGAGGAACCAACGCATGAACTTTCTTCATTGGGAAGCCTGGGCCGGACCGTGTGATGAAATCGTCGTCACGCTGGATCACGCTGCCAACGTTCAACTTATCGACGACATGAACTTTTCGAGCTATCGGTGCGGTCGCTCGTTCCACTACACCGGAGGGTACTACCGACAATCGCCGGTCGTTTTGCGACCACCGCACCACGGGCACTGGCACGTGGCGATCGACTTGGGCGGATGTCGCGGATTCGTTCGTGCCGGAATCCGCTTGGTGAAGGACGCGGCCTGACCCGGGTGCGGAATGACGCCGATGTTTCGCCTCAGGGCTTGGTGAGTTCCTTAAAGAGCTTGTCCTTTGTCTCGGAGATCGCGTCCTTGGCGACTTCGTAGCTCCCACTATGACGGCTTCCGGCGTGCTGAGATGCTAGATGCTCGATCGCCTTGGTGACTGCTTGGGCGACGTGCATTCTCAATTCGACTGCTTCCGCTTGGATGCAGTGAACGTTCACCTCGATTCCGAGTAGCCGTTCGCTGTTCTTGCCAATGCGAAGCGTGATTACCGCGTCTTTCAGGTCGCGCCTCCACGGCTCATCACCCAGATAAAGAAACTCGATGACGAACCGTTGCAAACTCTGGTCATAGTTCCCGCGAACGGCCTGCGGCACATCGTACGGAGAGAGCAAGACGTTAATCTGAACGCCTCGAACTTTTCGAGTTCGAGGGCGATTTAGTTTCGTTGGGTCAAGCTGTAACCAGTCCGTCATGTTCAGCCCCTTCCCAAGAGAGTTCCAAGCTGCTTGGCGATCAGCCGATAGTAGGCATCACCCTCTTGCTTGATCGGTTTGTCGTCTCGACTGTCCAAGACAATCACGCCCCAGAGTTTTCCCTTTACCTCGACTGGGATTCCACAAAACGATCGTGCGTGCGAACGCTCATTCTGAAGCCAACCCTCGGAAACCCACGTCTTCTTGGCATAATCGCGGCACTTCGTGTTCGACATTTTACCATCAAGGCACGGAAGCCCATCGACGAAGATTACTTCCTTACATACCCAAGTCTGTCCCGCGATACCCTCTGCCCTATCCGCATCGTCAGGTGCCAGGAATCGTACACCGCATCGACGGGTCGCGTGGCCCGATCGTTCAACAGGAATGAGCCAACCGGACCAAGGCCACCGACGGAAACAAATACGCCATCTTACATGCTTGAAGAGCGTGGCTCGGTGATGGTGAAGCGGTCCAATGCGGTCGTTGCCGAACGCGCGTCGTTGCAAGTCATCGAGTAAGGAGTGAATCACGTTCCAAACCCACGGTGGGCCAAGAATCTTTTTTACAAGGCTTGCGCCACCTACCGCTACGGCCATGACGGGAATCAGATACCAAGCGTTCGCTCCAGCCCATTCCAACAAGTCCGCCGCCGGTGCGAACCATGAACGAGTCTTTGCAACGTCGGCCTTGAGCGAAGCAGCGACTACCGTGCCCAAACTACCGCAGACCCATTGGCTGGCGGTTAGCGTATGGTACAAGAAGTTATACGCCCGATGCTGCCGCATCTTCGGTTACTCTCCGTTGGCCGCGTGACCATGCTTCCGACATACACAGACCCCTTACAACATCTTCGCCAACCGGTGCTCCAGGGCGGCGGATTCGGCGTCGGAAAGGCCCACCATGCGGAAGATGATCCGGTCGAGAAGGTCCTGCAAGGGCTGGGCCTTGGGGTCGAGGGCGGATCGTTCGCTGCGGGCGATGTCGCCCCGCTCTGATTCGATCTCGATCATCCGTTCGACCAGCCGGATCATGCAATCTCGCACGGTGACCGGAAAAGGTGATTGTCGCAACAGCGGTTCGACCAGAGCGAATGCTTCATCCTGTCGCCCAGCGCCGACGGCGTCGTCGAAGCAAGAAACGAGCCGCTGATCGGAGGGTTCGTCCTCGAACGCTGGGGTAGGAAGAGTCGTTACTTGATAGTCGCTCACAGTCGAGTTGGTGCTCCCAAGCCGGAAGTACCAGTCGAGGAGCTTGGAATTCAGTATCGCTGCGAGCAACGGAAGGGGAAGTGATGCTTCATCTTCGGGGAAGTAGCTGATGGAATCGAAGCAAAACTCTCCGGCTGGCACTGGGCACGCAATCAATCGCCGAAAGTTGTTTTGCGGCGACTTACGCTGAAAACCAAGCCTTCGCTGGCGATGGTGCCATGCCTTGGCATCTTGTTTCTTGCCGACGAGATATTTTCCCTTTCGCAAGTAAATGTCCTCGCCTTGGGATGCCTCGCGTAGGAGGTACAGGCAGACGTTGGAACCGCGAAGTATTCGTGGGCCGTCCTTCGGATTGTCCGAGATGTTTTCTTTCTCGCCGTCCGTCGTCTCGTTCACTTCGCCTTGGTAGGCCGAACAGAACTCGCCGAGCCGTCGCATTCGCCCACTCGCGATGATCCTGACGGCCAAGTCCCAGTCTTCTTGGCTGCACGCAACGATTGGCTGATTCTCCGGGTCATAGAGCTTCACGTCGTCCGGTTTGAGAACCAGCGAGGGCGATCCGGGTAGAATGTCCTTGCCGGGATGTACACGAATACGGAACGCTGCACGATCGGTCGAGTTCTCGGTGACAAACACGCACGTACTGAGTTTGGCATCCTCGAACACGCGGTTCGAGGGATCGTCCTTCTGCGGGAACGCTTCAACGGCTCGAAGGGACGTATCGGTCAGGAGCTTCTTGCGAACACCGACCGCTTGTTCATCACCAAGAAGCGGCATGGGGACAATGTGGCCGACTCGACCGTTGCGACGGGGCAACGCAATGTCACGACAGACGAACAGCTTGTAGAGGTTTTGCTTGCCTTTCTTGGCCGGTGCGTAGATCGGTTCCACGTTGAAGAATCCGAGCACTTCATTGAGCCGTTTTTCCAGTTCCTTTTCAGCGAGCACATCATAGGGCGGGTTTCCGATGACCGCGTCGAAACCGGCCGAGCCATCGCGGATTATGTTCTTGGATTTGATCCGTCGTTGATCGGCGTCCTCAAAGCCGAAGAAAATCTCTGGAAACTCGATCTCCCAGTGGAAAAAGCGACGGTCGGAACGGTTGGACAGTTCCTCAACGGCGGCAACGAGTTTGCGTTCAGCGTCATCATGCAGCGAGTGAATGAAAGCATCACGGCTCTTTAAGTCCAGGTCGGAAGCGTGGGTGAGAAGCGATGACGGTTTGTGTTCGCCGCTCTTCGTGCCTTTAGTTCTTCGGCTCTTCGAGCCTTTCGTCGTGTCCGCTCCCTCACCGTCGCGGCTCGGAATCAAGAAGTAATCGGCCACGAGAAGGTCGAACACGATCTTGTAGCCGGACAGGGCCTTGCGTGCGTCGCCGTAGCGACGGACGGATTCATGGACTTCTGCGGCGGTGGCGTCGGCCATTGCGTTGACGAACAGCACGTTGCGGATCGCGTCGAGCAACGGTTGATAGTCGATGCTGAAAAGCTGGCCTTGGGTTGCGGCTTCCAGATTCTTGAACGCCGCTCCGATGAGGCTGTTGCCGCAGCGAAGGTGATGGTCGAGGAACGACAGCGGAGCACCGAGCGTAAAAGCGTCGAGCCAGAGGCTTACCTTGGCGAGCTCGACGGCCATCGGGTTGAGGTCCACGCCGTAGATGCAACGTTTGAGTACGTGCCGCTTGAGCAGATTCACGTCGGTGAGCTTGGCCGCATCGACCTTGACCCCTTGTTCGTCGAGGGCATCGAGAATGCTGTTGCGGGTTCTTTCAAGAGCGAACGCCACTGGGTTATTGGGGAAGCGGTTCAGGAAGTCGAGGAGCGTGTCGGTGATGAAGTCCACCGCCTCGACGAGAAAGTGTCCGCTGCCCATTGCCGGATCGAGGACTTTGAAGTCGAAGAGCCGATCGACAAGTTCCTTGTGCTCGGCGTAGGTTTTCTCTCCGGCGAAGGTGCGATGATCCTTCCCCCGCGGAACGAGACCGGGGTTGTTGCGAGCGTTATCCATCCACTTGTGGAACGTTTTCCCGGCCTTGCGGAATTCGTCGTGGAGGCCGTCGAGCTTTTCCTTCAACACGGGACCGACGGTGTGCTCGACGATGTATTCGACGATCGGATCGGGCGTGTAGTAACTACCGGTGGCCTTGCGTTCGGCCTTGTCATTGGAGAGATACACGTCCCCCTTGTGGACGGTTGCGACGGCGGTTCGTTTCCCGCGACCGGGCTTCGCTTCCGACAATGGGATGTACTTCTCTTTCTTCTTTTCCGTGGTCGTCGTCAGGTCGTCGTCCGCGATCTTGAGTTTGAATTCGAGAAGCCCTTCGTAGATGCTGCCCAGGTGCCGCACCTCAAGCGACTTGTAGTCGATGAAAACCAGGCCGAGCGTCTTGTCGTCCACGTCACGCGAAAGCCGGTCAATCGCTACGGCAAGAAATCGGTCCGGCACTTTGTGCTTGATGAGGAACCGGGCGATGCGATGCTCACGGTCGTCGAGCTTCTGGGGATCGGTGACGAACAATCCGCCGTTGTAGCACGGTACGTTCAAGGCCACGTCGCCTTTGTCCATCACGGCGAATAGGTGCGACAAACGATCGAATAGCGTCGTTGATTTTCCGTCGTAGATTTTTCCGAGGCGTTCCCCGACGGTCCCTTCGGCCACGCCGGCGTGTTCGGCGATTTCCTGTTTGATCCGCTTGAGGCTGGCCTGCTCGTAGGGTGATTCGCGGATCGGCAGGAGGTCACGTGCTTCGGCGTACAACAGAAAAAGCAGCCGGTACAGCAACGTGAGCGTGGCCTGATACGTGTCGGACAATTCCGCTTCGGTCGGCTGGTTCTTGATTCCAAGCCGTTGCTTCCGATCGGCAAGAAAACCGTGGGCAAGATGCGGGAAGATTTCGACGAATACTCGATCCTTCAACCGGTCGCCGAGACGTTTGGCGTAATCGCGGCTGCCTTGAATGATCGTGTCGAGCCAGCACCGTTTGTCCTCGCCGATCGGCTTGAAGGCGTCGGCACGGAAGAATAGCCACCAGTAGCGGAAGGCTTCGTTCGGATCGGTTTCGCCGGAAGCGGCCAGCGCTTCCTCAAGATCGACTTCGTAGAAATTGGTCGCACGGGAATGGGCGTCTTTGCTGTAGAGTCGCCAGAGCTTGCCGTTGGTGACGATGGCCCAGCGGATCTCATCGCTTCCAAGGGCTGACACAACGGCGGCACCGGGATTTTCGTCAGGGGTTTCAGGATCATTCGGATCGGGGCCGTCAAGCCATCGGTCCCATCGGTAGGTGAACGCAACACCGAGTTGCTTGCCGTCACGCTCATCCAGAATGTAATCCGGCTCCAACCGGTCCTTGGTACTTGGCTTGTTGGCCTTTGCCTTGAAGCCGAGCAGTTTCCACAATGGATCGTAGAGTTCTTCGCGTAGAAGCTCTTCGGGCTTGCCGGACAAGCGTGTACGGGCATCCTGAAGCTGCGACTTCGTTGCAGCGAAGGCATCCGACGGATTCTCTCGCCACGCCGAATCTTCGCGGAGCCGGGTCGTCAAGTAGTGATCCGCGAACAAAGCCCGGTTCTGGAAATACTCCGTTGCGAACGCTGCTGACTCAAAGACGCTGCGAAGCTTCTCGAATTGGGCAAGTCCATCGACGCAGGTCCAGGTCAGGCGGCGGAGAATGCGTCGATCCTGTTGTGTATTCGACTTTCGGTGGACAGTGACGATCCGCGTGACGATCTGGGGGCGAGTGCCGCCGATCGGCCCGCGTTGTTGACGATTTCGCTTGTCGAGCAACACGAATTCCAGCACGTCGAAGTTGCTGGCCAAAACGATCAAATGATCGACGTTGGTTTGACCGAGCCTCCGGGCAAGTTCGTTCCGCACCTTGGCCGTGATCGACTTGACCGTTACCAGCAACACGCGAAAGAAATCGTCCGTATCGGCGGCCAGCAGTTCGATTCTTCGGATTGCCGGACCGGCTTCCGTCGAAACGCCCAGCGACGCGGAAGTGAGTTCCCGACGGCACCCGGTCGGATAGCCAAGCCGCGTGAACAATCCCGCGACACCGTCCGGCGACGAAAGGCTACCGATGTCTTGGGCGGTCAGGTCAAGATCCGTCTGAACAGCCATAGCAAGGGTCCGTTACCTAGATTCTCGCTTCTTTGCCCTGGATTCGATGAGCCGAACCCGCCCAGTGCCCGGATCGGCGGCGGTCACCCGCGCAGGGCCGAACGTAAGCAGTCTAACGCGAGCCGCACAGGGCGTAGAGTTTGATCGCGAGGATGATGACCCGTTGGGGGATCGTGGCGAACATCGCAGGTTGCGATGCCGTTCCAGGTTCGACGCCCGACAGGGCATGGGCTACCATGCGCTGACGCCGAAGACAAGCCCCACGGGAAAATCGGTCCAAAGCGATCAGCCATGTGGTCTCCGGGGTCGCTGGGCTGCCGCTGAGCCGATGCTGACATGCTGACTTCCTGAGTAAGCGACTTGGAATGGCGGAGCGGGGTCGGGCGCCTGTCAGGCGTTCACCGGTTTTCTAACGATCCGATAATCGGGGATCATTATCGGATCAAATCGGGACTTGTCCACCTTCGCTTCAAATCCTATGATTTAGAAGGGAAGGGATTTTAGGACCTTGCGGTCGGAGTCGCTTTCCTTCCTCGCGTCCAGGCCGGTCCGTCCAGAAAAGCGGATTCTCGTCCACGTCCCCCCGCCTGCGAACTCCAAGGGTCTCGGCTCAGGACCGGGCTTGCGGTTTGCGCACGCCAACGATGGTGGCTGGGGGGGCAGGATTGGATCGGCTGAGGTAGGTTCGGTGAGTGCCATAGTATGGCACTAAGTGAGGAGGGGCAAACATGCTCGAAGCAAGAAGGCACACGCCCGTCACGCGGAGTTTCAAGATGATGTTGTTCGTCGTGTTAATGTATGCCGCGCTTTGTTAGCGAAAGGCAGCCGCACCGGGCAAGTTGGTCGTTTCTACGTCGGTTTGAAACTTGGACGAAAAGGGTGGGCCAAACAAACGAAAGGAAGGGTAAGACGCATGATGACGCTCAACTATACCGGGGTCGTGAATCGGTGGGCCATTGTCGGAAACGCTGTTCTTTGGATACTCGGGCAGGATATCGTGCTGGACGAGACTCCGCTCGACGACCTGCCCGAAGAAGTTCGAGCCGCGGTTCTGTCCAACGATCACGATCGGGCGATGTTCTGCCTCGAACTCTTCGGCGTGATGACCGTGATGCCGAATCAGGCGGCTACGGACCCCGAATCGCATCTTGAAGAGTGATGCCGAGAAAGCAGTCAATCCAAATCGGGGCACGCCTTGAACGACGCACCCTGAACGGCGCGATTGCTCACAAATCGAAAACGCTCAGCGAATCACTGTTACTGTTCTCCGTAACGACGGCGGAACCGCGTCAGGTGGGGCTTTCAGGAACGACAGGCCCCGCAGTGACGCCAAAGTAGTGCCGCTCAATCGCGGCACAGGCCGCTGCGACAACCGCCGGGGTTCTGGTTACGTAATGATCGGTCATCCCGCTCCGATGTCCCGCCAATGCTTTGGCGTCCTTCTCTCCGATCCCAGGGGCATTGTAGGCGGCGGAATATGCCCCGTCGCGAATGTGGGCGAATTGCACGGTTTTCGGCAATCCCGCCGTATCGCGTCGTTTGGAGAAGTTTCGGCTCACATGATTGTCGCTGTATGGTGCTCCGGTTTGCGAGACGAATAGGTGCTCCGATTCATGGGGTTCGGCCTTCTGGTACGCGCGAATAGCGTCGATCGTTCGTTTCCAAAGTACAGCAATCCGAGGCACACCGGTTTTTCCACGTTCCATCGAAAGCGTTCCCGCGTCCAAGTCGATGTCGGGCCTTTTGATCGCTGCGACTTCGCTCGGATACATGGCTGCGTTAAGGGCAAGAAGAAACATCGCCTTCCATTTCGGCTCATCCTCAACGGCGTCCAGCAATTTGCGAAAGTGCTCCGGCTTGATCGGCTTCGGGGACACCCGTTCCTTGCGTGGCAGCTTGAACACTGCGCACAAGTCCACGACACGACTGATTTCTTCAGGGCGTTCGACCTCCGATCGTGCGTATCGAAGAACGGCCTTGACACCACCGAAGCGATGGGCAACGAACGTCCGTGACTTGCCTTCCTTTTGTTTCTTGTAGATGGCGTCCCGATAGCGGATCATCGACTCCCGTGTGATATCCCGGATGTAGGCTGCGCCGACCAACTTAATGAACTCCTGCCAGATCCGCCGCATCTTGCGGTTCCAGTGGTCGGATGATTGCAGCGGACGGCGGGAGTACATCTCGCCGATGTCCGCAAGGGAGATCGAAGGTGGCGGCGGTTTGACATCGTTGAGCCACGCAAGCTGATCGATCTCCAACTCCGCAGCGGCCTTTCGCGGATCGGTGAGAATCAAGTCGCGGATGAACTCGCGGTACTTCTCCGCGTACTTCGATGAAAGCTTTGCCACTCGACGGTCTACGATTTCTTGAATGGCGGACTCGGACGTGGTTTGACCATGTTTCTTGCCTCGATCACGTTCGCCGATGTAAGTCAGGCCGACCATCACCGCATCGCCGTATGGCGTGTTCTCCTTGTGCTTCTCCCACGGCGTGCCTTCTTGCTCGGCCTTCCAGCGAAGGTAACGACCGATGGCCTTTCGCTCCGAGGCAAGGTCTCCCTTTCGGACAGACCCGAAGTACGGCTTCGACTTTCCCGTGGGGTAGAGATGCCAGACAACCGGCTCGCCGGAGGCATCACGCTCCATGATTCGGGGGCGAACGCCAGGGATCACCTCGGACCATTGAGTGACGTAAGGTTTGAGCGGTTTTCGACCGCGCTTGGCCATGAAAGAACCTCCCTAGAAAGCCTATCGGCAGCCTGGCGTTCTAGGGAGAATTCTAGGGAAAACAGCGTTGTAGATCAAATGAACCTATTGGAGGCGGGGGGAATCGAAGGGCCGAGCTCGAATCCCAGAACCGCCTTAACTGCCTTATTTTCAAGGGTTTGCGCACGTCCGAAGTGACATCCGATAACACGAAAAGACGCCGAAAAGCACCTGTTTGCCAGGAACCAGCCAGGAAGTGAACGTGGGTGGACGCTCGGGGGAAATCGCCCCCCGTCCCACGGCTCCGACGCCCCCCCAAGCGGGTCCCGCTGCCGGGCCGGTGGGCTTGAAGATATGGCCAGCAACGTCGGAATCGTTGACCGGCATTTGCAGGCCTTAATCGTAATTACTGCATCATATCCGAGCTACGCTGGCAGTATTGACGAGCAGGTTTCGACGCCGAAAGTCTCCTCCGCTCCCTCACAGTCGCGGCTCGGATAAGATGTAAACAGCGTGACTAACTACACTAGGTTCCGGCATCCAGCTCGCACCGTGTTCGCTGTGGCTTCATCAGTAGCGAATAGAGGGAGGCCAAGTCTCTGATTGAGTCCAACTGAGTGCTCTCTTGACGTAGCCGCGGCAGAGTTCTTTCAGCCATGGGCGACTTTGGCCAGCAACAAACTGTTGAAGGAACTCCGTACCCTCCTTCTCGTCCGCCAGTCCGAACGCGTACCACAGTACACGTTGCACAGCGTGATCATTCTTGAAGCCCAATGAATCCTTCGGATGAGTGTTCACCCAGTCAACACCAGGTGGTGCCGGCGTGGGGATTGGTGGATTCTTGAAATCCTCATCGATCACACTGTAGGTGTCGTCAGTTGCGTCGTAATCGAGATTCCCGGCCTCATAGAGACGTTGAAAATGCCACGCGACCCATGCAACATCGGCGTCGTCGATAATCTCGCTTTCCCACTCCGCATCCTCTTCGACGACGTCCGCGCGTGTGAATCGTTCGCTAATTGTGCTGCATTTTCGCAGCAAGCTCTTCAACACCTTCTGAAGACTCCGACCGTCATGACAACTTTCGAAGTATGGCTCCTTGTGTTTTTCGTCCGGACGGACATGCCACCGGTAGCTACTGAACGCTTCGTTCCACTTCATGAAATTCCGGTGCTCAAGGCGCAGAATCTGAAACAATAACGCAAGACCTCGCACTTGCTTATATGAAGGCCAATTATCCCTCAGCGTTTCGTTGAGGTTCGCAGTTGGGGGCCCTTCGACCGGGACGAAACTCTTGTCAAGCACATCCGCTGCATCCTCGGAGACGGTCGTAAGCCAGCGCAGCCGTTGGACAAACGCTCGGATTTTCGGCCAGCCATCCGGATCCAGATCACATGGCGTCGCATCCTCTTCCACCGTGAAGCAGCTTGGCGGGAGTGGGTCAAGCTCGGGATCCCGCGTTCCCGAATCCCACACGTCGGCGAACAGGGAATGAAGAAATAAACAATCAGGGTTGCCGTCGGGAAGAACGAACTGAACGCCAGGGTCCTTTGAACAAAGTGGTGTGGGATTCGACGCCATGTCTTTGCACCATTGTTCAAGGCGTACCCAATCGTCCGGGAGCACAAGGACAGAACTGCGACTGAAATCCTTGCCAATTTGGCCAACGAGTTCGAGAAAACGGATCCGGTACAGCCGAATGGCCTTCTGAAGACCTTGTTCAAAGTTGTCGGCGGTGTGGTCAGCAATCCACTCCCAGCACCTCTCAACAGTCGCCCGGTCGCACGCCGCATCCACGTTCAAATCCTCGCCAAGCAGTGCTGCGAGTTCGCCCGCCTCGTGCGCCGCGAGCAGGGACATCCGCGCTCGAGACTTGGCGTATAGCTCCGGCCATTTCTCCGCGGCCCGCGTGTACATCGCGATCGACATTGGCTTTCCGAGCGCCCGAGCGACAGCTGCAAACGGCTTTGCATGCGACAAGCCTGTCGGAATCTCCTGCTCGTCCTCGCCTCGAACGCCCCAGCGCAGGGGCGTCGATTCGTCCTTCGTGAAACGGATGTCACTGATGATGAGGTCGGGCAATTTGTCAGGATGAAATGTTATCCAATAACGAATCGCCTGTGCCCAGCTTCCGAGGGCAGGCTGTTGCTGCCCGCCAGCGCCGAGCGGCGCGCAGGCGATCCCCTGTCGCCAATACACCTTGCCGTCCGTCTGCCGCTGGATCGGGCGCGGCAACAGGTGAGGCTCGTCGTCAAGTACGCCAGCGCGAAGTTCTCGGGGGGGCATCTTCATGATGTCACTCCTCAGGTGGACGAATTAACTTTGCTAGGTTCCACGGACGTATCTCAAGGCGGATCCACCGCATGTAAAGGTTATCAACCGGCCCGGAATGAACTTCGGGCTCAAACTTGACTAACTTGATTGCTGAGAAGAAGAGTTCGAGGTCGTGAAGAGTTGGAGGCATATCCCTGTCGGGAGGATGGAGCGCTTGGTTGCCCACGCGCAGAACGAACGGTTCGCTGGTGTGATTGGTAGGACACTCCACCTCTGCCACGAGCGGGTGAGTCGCCGCCCCACCCAAGTTTACGACGGCGTTGGCCGCGTTCATGAGCGGCTCGACAGCGACAGTATACAGGATGACCGCGAAATCGCTTTCGGGTGAGAATGGCGGCAGCCGCACCCTGTGGAACTCCCGGAGTTCCTCATCCACAGGTTCGCCGGGAGACCAAAGCGTTTCCGTGAGAATCTCCTTGCCCGCCCGAGCGCGAAGCAGCACTGGTAGTCTACGAGCATTGCTCACGGCCTTAGCTGCAAGGAACAAAATACGTCGATAGCCCTCGGTGCCTGTAAACTCTCCTGCTTGCCAACGACTGAAAGCCTCGTCGTCCAGCCAGCCAACCAGCTTCTTCCGCCGTTCGGGGCGGACATCATCCAAGATACCGCGAAGTCGCATGAGGGCACCGAGACCATGAGCGAATCCGAACAACGCGCACGTTGCTGCCCCGCGATTAAGTACGCCCGCCAGCCACTCATCGGTGCAGCGGCGCGAGGCGGAAGCCAGCTCGCAATAGGCGTTCCGCCAACCGGTGGCATCGACGCATACTTTAATAGAGTGTCCACCCGCAACATAACTCTCTACTTGCGTGGCCTTATGCATCTGTTGACAAGCGTCCTCGCCGACTAATGGATCAAAGATATGATTTGCGATCAGTTCCCATCGATTCACTTGCTCTGACGACATCGGCTTCTTCGTGCACAGCGAGAGGACGCCAGTACGGTCCCGGCCGTCGACCCCAATCGTAATTGGGATGCTGAGGAATGCACTTCCTCCCCAGATCGCATAGCAGCGTAGCAGATGGAACACGGCCCATGCAGCACTGCTCAGTACCGTTTCGGCAAGTGGCCCCGGCGGGGCCATCTCCTTCCAGCCTTGTTGCAGCAACGTAAAACTTTCATGGGATCCGTCTGGTTGGCGAAACGCATCCGGTGAAAGCTCAAGAAGCCGGCGGACCCATTGTTCGTCACAAGGCGAGGGTAATCCGATAGCGGTCGCTGCACGGTCGTCAACGGCCACGTAGCAGTCGGCGTAACTGCTCCTCTCCTGCGCTTTCCAGACGATACCGATGGGCACCGGATTGAGGCAATGGCGCAGCACGAACTGGTTCCAAGTCGTCCAACCATTCTTCTCGGCTGCGTCAGTCAGCTCTTTGTAGTCCTTCCAACGGTCGAGCCACAGTCTCTGCGCGACATCCTTGAGGCCGGCATCAACTGATCTCGCCTGTATAGCGATGATCTGCGGAGCCTGCGCGCCTGACACGGAGACCATGCTAACAGAGTTTTGGCGCATCCACTCGCACGTCCTTGGTTCAACGTTGTCCGAAACGATTATGGCGACGAAATCACGCTCATCGGGTCTTGTCAGCGGCGTGTGATTAAGAACCAGGTATACGGCGTCGTCCAAAAGGCAGAGGCGACCCTGTTCCAATTCTTCCCTTAGGGGGTGCGCAAATGTCTCCTGCAGAATGTCAACTATTATGCTCCTGGGGCTGTTATGAACGCGCGTCGGATCCTCCTGCACGGTTTTTCGAGCCGTCCGCCTAACATGTTCAGCAAACTTCTGGAAGGCGTCCATGTTCAGTGACCCCTAACTTCAGTGAGATTGTCCGTACGGCCCGGTATGGACTCTCTTCCCTATGCGGGCGTATAAGCCAACCGTCTTGCATCCCTGATCGGGTCGATGTCCGCACCGAAGTAATGATTGAACATCTCGATGACGCTTCCCTGGTCGTAGCCCGCCTCAAGAAGCGCTAGTGTAAGCCCGCCGCGCCCGCCCTCCGATGCGTCCTGAAGCCGTACCTTTTTGCAAGCCCGCAGGAGTTGCTCATCTATTCCGAAACGCACCATGTCTCGCGCGAGCATGCGCGCCATCAACCCTGCCTTTCCACCTAACGCCGCGAGTGCGTCGTGGGGAATGGCGACAAGCCGAGCCAGGAGCCCGCTCTCGAGGTATGGGCACTCGAGGGCGAGACCCTGCTTCAAGAACGGTTTCACCATTCGAGAGATGCCGTGCTTCGCCAAGCCTGACCCAAGCTGGCGGTTGGACTTGCCGACATCCGAAGAATGGCCCCATACTAGAACTGTCCGCTCCTCAGGGCGACGAAGCCGATCGTGGTCTACTCGTTGGAGAACGCGTACACGCCCGGTTTTCGGATCGGCCACCGTCCAGTCCGTGTAGTCGCCGATGGCCTCATTCACGCCCTCGCCGCAGAATGCGTAACGTACTCCGGACGCTGTTAAATGCCTAGCCAGAAAGACCATGCCCACCGCGCAGAACACGTTGAACGAGTGGTAGCACTCGCTCGCGATGACGGCACTCTCAAGCGTCGCGACTGCGGCCGCTCGGTCGACCGGAACCAGGTTGTGCTTCACGCCGAGGCGTCTCGCGAACTCGCGGGCCATTGCAACATCTTCACTGTCGGCGTCGACCACAAGTGTGTATGCCTCGAACGGAATATCAAGGGAGCGCATGAGGATCGCGACGGAGAAGCTATCCAGCCCGCCGGACAGAAGGACCGCCTGCTTGTCGGAGCCGTGCGATGCCGCACGGCGTTCGATCGAGCTGACAAGGTACGATCGAATCAGCTCCAAGCTCCCCTCCGCGGAATGTAGGGCCGAGTCCTCTACGGCCTCTGTGGCGAAGCGCCCAAAATCAAAATAGAGCACGGCATCGCGCGGCCGCATGGTCACCGAGACGCAACCGGGCTCGATCTCCGAAAGATCGATCTCTTGCGTATGCGAGTGCGGAAACGCTCGGACATATCGATACTGGTACTCATCGCCGGCTGCCCGTCGGATGTCCTCGATCGTATTCGCGACGAAGATTGCGCTCGGCGTCGCCAAAACATGAAGGGGCAACTCCCCGATCCAATCACGCGCAAGGAATAGGAGACCGCGCTCCTGGTCGTGAACGGCGACGCCGAAACATCCTTGGACCTGCCGTAAGAACGGCTCGCGGTGGGTTCGATAACCCTCGTAGATCAGTCGATCGATCCATCCGTCGTCCGCGCCGTCCCGCGTTTGGCGGACAGGCGCTTTCGATAGCCCGAGGGAGTAGCGCTTCAGGAGCTGCTCTACATTCCACACCCGTCCACGAATGCGGCGAAGATCTCGCACGACCTGCGGTTGTGCCATACCCAGGGCCTCCAAATGCCGGCTTGTTCGAGAGCTTACACCCCGATCATCGAACCCGCCACTCAGGTCACCGGGCGCGGCACAGGCTCCTGCTACAACGGCATCGGCCTCGACCTCCACCAGCCAGTCCGGGTCGATAAACCGTCCGACCTGCATCAGCGATGTCGCCGGCTGGATGTCGGCAAAGAACTGCCGGTGCACGTCGGCGACAGCAGGCCAGTCTTCGATCCGCCTCAGTAGGATGCGCGTGCGCACGATATCGTACACCTCCGCCCCCAGATCTCGCAGCGCTTCGGCAACGATCTCCAAGCAACGACGCGCCTGGCCGGCGGCATCGCCGGGCGTCACCGTGCGCCCACGTCCGTCGAGCGGGGCCGTGCCTGAGACGGCAATGAAGGATCCCTCACGTGAGGCCCGGCAGATCCCAAGCCGGTCTTCGAAGGGAGAATCGCTGAAAGCACGCTGACGGAAGGATCTTCTCGTGACACGCCTCTTTCGCCTTACATGCCGTCAACATCGTCTTCGACTACTCGTCCGTTTGAGATCGTAACTGTCCGATCGACCAACCGTGGCACGTCGCGTAGGCCTTCTCCCGTTGTAAGCACAGCGACGCCGCGCCGCGATATCGAAACCATCGCCTCCATTACCTCTCCCATCACCTTAGGCGACAATCCCATAAAGGGATCCTCGATGAGGAGGACTCGAGGATTTGCCAACAACGCTCGGCCAATCGCCAGCATTTGGCGCTCTCCGCCACTTAGATTTCCTGCAACCTGATGCCGTCGCTCGGCCAAGACCGGAAAGAGTCGGAACACCTCATCCAGCCGGGTCGATCGCTTCTTGGTCCACGCGCCTGGCGAAGCGAGCAGATTATCGTGCACGGTCATCTCGTTGAATGTGTGACGGCCGCGCAGCATGACGTAGAGCCCCCCCCGCGCCGGGCCCCATGCCTGCGGTTCCATCGGCGCCCCGTGAATCAGGATGCGGCCGCTAATCGAAGCGCGCAGCCCCGCGAGGCATCGGCAAAGGGTCTCCGTCCCCGAGCCGTTGGGACCAATTAGGGCAATGAACTCGCCAGCCGAAACGCTTAGAGTGATGCCGCGCAGGGGAGGCTCCCCTGTCGGTGCACAAGAGAGATTCAGAATCTCAAGGGCCGGTGGTCCGCACGCCAAAATAGACATCCTTCACCTGTTGGTCGGCAAGAACCCGCCGCAATGGTCCAGAAACGAGGCATACCCCGCGATGAATGAAATAGACCGTCGGTTCATTCCTCATCGGTCCGGAAAGTTGATGCGCCAAGTGCAAATCGTGCGTGATCACGCCTATCGAAAGTACAGGGAATCGGTATGCTCCACGTCGATGCAACGAATCGACAAGTTTCGGCAGGCCACAAGTCAGAAGTCCGATCAGAAAGCCGACGTCATCAGCATCCGACCCAGCAGAGGGTTCGTCCAGCAGCAGCAGTCGCGGTTGAGTGGCGACACAGCGTCCGAGCTCGGCACGCCGAAGCACTGATAACGGAAAGTCACTGCGACAAGCATCAGCAACCTCCGTCAATTCGAGGCGTTTGATCAGGATATCCGCTAGCTCGCGGACGCGCTCATTTCTCTTACGTAGGGATATGCACCTGACGACAGATTCACACGCGCGCGCTGCAAGAACAATACTCTCCCGGATTGTGATCGACTCAAATACCGGCGGAAGTTGGAAAGTCCGAGCTAGTCCTGCACGAACCACCGATGCTTTCGGTAACCTCAGCAGATCGATGCCGTCGTTCCGAAAGCAGTGCAGCCTAGCGGTCGCACCATTCTTAGCGCCAACATAACCGCTGACCAGGTTCAGAAGCGTGCTCTTGCCCGCGCCGTTTGGACCCATGATGAGCGCGGCGACACCTGCCAGCGGAGGCACTTCGAGTTCGGTGAGCTGCAGGGCGCGTAACCCGCCAAATTCCACGACGACGTCGCGAATTTCCAATACTGGTTGAGCCAGACTCATGCGCCTTGTCCTTTTTGCAGCACCGGCACCGGCCGTGGCGCGCGACGAGCGATCATGGCCATGATGGCTGCTGCGGAAAGGATGACCATTTGCCATGCAAATAGGGCCCGCAACGCCTCCGCAGCGAGAACCGTCACGCTGGCGGTGACAAAAACGCCGCGCAGACGACCGACGCCAAGGAGCACTAGAAAGCAGATGTACAAAACCGAGTAGCCCACGCCGAAACTTTCAGGGCCCACAAATCCATCAATGTGAGCCATAAGTCCCCCGGCTAACCCTGCCAACACGCCGCCAAGCAGGAACCCGCGCATTCGTAGGCGGCTTTCGCTGATTCCCAGCGAGGCGATTTGGCTTCCTACGTCGCCCATTGCCCGTAATGCGTGGCCGAGTGGCCAGGATTCCAACTGCCGCACGAAAAACGTAATTGTTAATCCCGCACAAGCGACGACTGGGTAGTACATTGCCGGCTGTGAAAGCTCATGCCCCATCAGCGAGAGCGGTGGGACGCCAGTCATGCCGTTCACCCCGCCGGTGAGATTCGTGGCACTGCGGAAAACGTTCACAAGGATCTCGTTGGCGGCGAGTGTTGCTAGCGTCAGGTAATGGTCGGCGAGTGTTCGCGTCAGGAAAGCGATCGCGAATGCAACGGTGCCCCCTGCAACAGCGCCGAGAAAAACCGAGAGAACCGTCGGCGTGTATTGGTGCAAAGACAGGTAGCCCGCCGTGTATGCGCCGACACCCACCAGGGCGAAGTGGCACAGGGACACAATGCGAGTGAGCCCCAGCACGACGTGGAGGCCAGAAGCGATAACGACGGCCAGGAAGAATAGGCTGGCAACGCGCCACGCCGTCGGACTCAACGTGAACACGGCGGGAGCAGCACACACCCCCAAGGCAGCTAACGCTAGAAATGGCCGGACGATGCGCATCGGCTACCCCACCCGGCTAGGCCCTGTGTGCACGAGTCCACGAGGTAACAGCAGCAGCGTGATCAGCAGGCATGCGTAGACTCCTAGATCTTTCCAGGTTGATGAGACATACCCAGCCAAAAGGGCTTCGAGCACACCCACCATCAACCCTCCGAGAGTCGCGCCTTTGAGGCTCCCAAATCCCCCCAACAGCGCGGCCGTGAACGCCTTGACTCCAACCGGAGAACCAGCTGCGTAGTAGACTTGCCAGACCGGCCCGACGAGAACGCCTGCAGCGGCCGCAAGCATACAGCCGCTACCGAATCCCAACGCCTGGATATTCCGAGTAGAAATGCCAATCATCGCTGCAAGCTCCGGATCTTGAGCTGCCGCGCGCATTTGAATGCCGATGGAGGTCATCGTCACCGCAAGGCCGACGCCGACAAGCAACAATGCAGTCAGAGCGATCACTATTAACAATGAGCTAGGGAGGACCATTCCGCCAATTCCGATCACTCCCGTTGGATATACAGCGTCGAAGCTCTGACTGTCAGAGCCAAAGATGATCAGCATCCCATCCCGCAGACCGAGTCCGAGAGCGATGGTCGACACGGACCGTTCAAGTGACGTACGAAGTCGCCAGAGAACATGATACGAAAACACCGCACCGCCCAAAAACACCGCGATAGACGCGCCTACGGCAGCCAACCCGAAGTGAATGCCCAGGTGTCGTTGCAAGCCAAGACCAACAAACGCGCCGAGCGTAAACACGTCGCCGTGCGCGAAATTGATCACACGGCTGGTTGAATAGGCGAGGGCAAGCCCGAGAGCCAGCAATGCATAGACAAAGCCGAGCGACACTCCATTGACAAGTTGCTGCGTGAACACTCGCGGTTGCTCCTAGCAGTCCTCGATGCCGGCGACGGTCGACTTCGTCGTGAATCACCAAGAAAATTCTGGTCGGTCAGTGCCCCGTCATTCAGTGAACGGAACAAACTGGCCATTGGTGACTCGCACGACCGAGACCCCGCGAAACTGGGCGTCTCCTTCGGACGTAAATGTGATCTGACCGGTGATCCCCGAAAAGCCGTCGGTCCCGGCGAGAGCGTCACGGAGCGAAGATCGGTCCTTACCTCCGCGCTTCACAGCATCGGCAATCAGAAACATGCTGTCGTAAGCCTGCGCGGCCCAGGTATCTGGCATTGTCCCGAAGCGTTTTCGATATTGCTCGATAAATTTCGCCTTCCCGGGAGTGGCATCGGTCGGCACGAACAAACAGATGTTGATCGCACCCTCCAGCGCGGCACCACCCAGTTCGATCGTCTTGTCGTTCACCGGCGCCTGGTTTCCCATCAGCTGTGCTGAGAAGCCAACTTCTCGCATTTGCTTCGCCACGATGGCGTATTCAGCGTAGTACCCCCAAAACTGTACGTGAGTTACGCCCAGCGATCGCATCTTCGTTAGCTGGGGCTTTATGTCCAAGTCGCCTCGCTTGAACCGCTCAATCGCGAGCGGGGCCACGCCGAGGTTCTCGGCGTGCTTTGCGAAATGCAGACCCGTCTCGCCGAAGGCGCTATCCTCGATGAGCAGCCCGATCTTTGAGGCACCCAGCTTTCGAACAGCAAACTCAGCCATCTGGGTTGCAGCGATACGATCATTCAGCGCCGTGCGGAACGTCCACCGCGATCCCATTTCGGTGATCTTCGGGAGTACCGCAACCGGAAGAACATGTGGGATGCGTGCCTTATCGACTAGCGGAAGATAGGCGGGAACATCGAGGCTCGCCGCTGACCCTATGATGCACAAAACGTCCGTACGTTCCGATAGCCGTGTGAAGGCTGTGACCGCTGTCGGTGGCTCGGTTTTCGTATCCTCGCTCACCAGCTTGAGGGCTTTGCCGCCGACACCTCCCTGCATATTCATCTCATCCATCGCCAATTGCACGCCGTTCCGTTGGCTTTCGCCGAACCGCGAGCCGGCACCTGTCAGGGGTGCAAGCATTCCGACCGTAACCGTTTGTGCGGACGGAGACTGCCGCTCGCAACCAAGGGTGCTGAGCACTAGGACTGTCACGAACGTCGTTCGCGCAAACTCGAAAAGACTTCGATTCATGACCTTTCATTCTCCTGAAATGGCACGTTTCGTGTTGGTACGACGCCCTTGTCGAACTTCCTGTTCGTCCGTCGGAATCGACAGCCTTGGCGCAACCAAACCCATCATCGAAAGGTAATCTACCCGATCCGCTTCCGCCGCAATGACGATGCCTGACAAGTCCGGCAGGCGACCTCAAGTGCGGTCTACACGCCACGAGCAAATGGTTTTATCGGACTATAGCATCTTTCGGACAACTCGGGCGGTTCGCTTGCGGGCTTACGATGGGCACCTAGTGCGTATGCGGCCTATGCAACGGTAACACCAACCTGCCGTTCAGTTTACCGCCAGCGCTTGCCTGGGCGCGACCTCCAACTAACCGGCACAGGCAACATTCGAGTTTGCCATCGGTGACTTCTCCCAACGGCAGTCTCAGGTCTAGGCAGAGTGCGTTCCGTCTCGCAATCGCGGAGATGCCGCAGCTCGCAAGGGTCATCGTAATCGATCACGGATTGCTTGCCGCTGAACAGCTTGCGTCAGTTGCCCAATAGCGATGTTCATAAAGTATCCGCAGATGCAAATCGAATATGTAGACAAGACGCTCCCTTGTCGAGGACGGAGAAGCGATCGATGCCACTGCCGAGCATGCGCCTGGAGAAAACGAAATCGCGAATGTTTTCGAGTCAACCGCGAGGTGCCCCAATCCGGAGTTCTTATCTCCTTGTCGTGCAGCATGTGTCAGATGTCGAATTTCGTGGTTGATATAGATACTCCCATGAACAACGGGCCACACGCTAATACCCGAGCACCTATCGCCCACGAGGCAGCTATCACGACGACCGGCGACCCGCGCTTAATGAGATCACCAGCGCCAACGTCGTCCATCCCGAGTGCGCCTTGCGCGACGGCTTCGAGTCTTCAAGTCGCGTTCGGCGGTTCATGTCAGATGTCCAATCACGCCTCTGATAAGAATAGCCGCATGAAGAACGTCATGTTCATTCAGGATTCAGACCACAAAAAAGAAAGGGTCACAATGAACACCAACTCATGCAGCACCGTGGATTTCGCGAACATGGCCGTTGCCGCCAACCGTTCCGCCAAGAAAGCGCAACGGGACGGTGACATCCAAGAGACTCGCCGCCAGTACGCGATCAAGGACGCGGCACTCTCCTTGTTGATTATCACCCTCGACGAGGCTGAGGTTGATCTAAGCTGGCAGGAAACCGCGCCGAACTTCACGAAACTTCTAATTAGCTTTCCACATTCGAGCGGACGGCGGTACCAACATGCAATCTTGGATTACCTAACCGGGGTGGCGCGACGCGAGGTTCTCGCCCGTATCGGCCGACCGAGCATCCCGGCGCAGTCGATTCGGGTTGAACGGCACACTGTAGTGGCGGCGTAACAGCCAACGCCGAGGTCGTAGGACAGGAAAGGTTCAGAGGAGAACGGTTCACACAAGCGTACGATTTGAACAAGGAGTGTGTATGAGACGCAATACCGAGACATACAAGAAGGTCCTCGCAATGTTCGTTGGGATTCTTCCCGCGACTATCGCTACCCTCCCTCCCGCTGCACTCGCGCAGGCAAATCCACCCTCTGCAACGCAACCGTCCGTCGAGCAGTTTCCCCCAAAACAGCCGCGACCCGAATCGGCTGAGCCCGGAGAAGAACTCGGCACAGTTGTCCTCGACCTCAACAAACGCATTGGCACCTTCCGTGATTGGCTGGAGCACCAGGCCGAGGCGTCGAAGCTCCCGCCGGACTTCGCACAGCGCGTTGCTCGGCTTGCCGAGCTTCGAACCCAGGCGGGAACCAGCCTCGGTGCGCGAGCCGAGTATGAGTCCCAGTTCAGCGCCTTGCTGGTCGAATTCGACGGGGCGTTGGAAGCCTTCGTGGCTGGCCAAGAGGAGACCTTCCGGCGCATCAACGAGATGGAGTCTTCGCTCAAAGACGGCAAGGCGAATATGGACGCCGCTGCCAGGACGAGCGACGCGGCCTACGCACAGCACGCCCAACGCGCCAAGGATCTGCTCGCCTCTCTCGTCGACGGCGGACGCAAGGCCAAAGTCATCGTCGACTCCGGCGCCACGGTGCCCCCCGAAGCACTGTCCGCGGCCATCGAGGCCGACAACATGAAGCAGACGGCTGAGTTCCTCGCCGAAGTGTCAACAGCCCAGGCCGAACAAGCACGCAGCGCCGCGGACGAGATCGCCAACCAGCTTCGCGAGCTCAAGAATCTCCGCGCATCGTTCCAAGAGGACTTCACCAACGCCAAGAACGCACGGCTCAAGGCCAGCGCTATCGGCGACTACCGCAAGCAGATTGCAGATTCCTCAGCGCTGCTCGCTCAGCTTGAAATCCTCAAGAAGGCGCATCGAAAGGGTCGCAGTGCCATCGACAATACCGCCTTCAGGACGCTCACCGACCGAGGACCCGCGCAGGCGCATTCGAATTCCGATTCAGCCAGCCCCCCTCCGGACAACCGCGGCCTGGAGTTGATGCTCAAGTACGCGAACCAAGAAGACCAGAAGTCGGTGCCCAACCCGACCACCAACACTGACACGTCGGAGAACATCTCCTCAGGAGTCAACCCATGAGAAAGCCCAAAGCCATCATCCTCAGCGTTCTGTGCGTACTGATCGCCCTTGTAGCGGCCACCACGGTCAAACGGACCGACCTCTCGGACAATGACGGGAAGGCCACACTCGGGATCCGGCCCGCTACTGGGACTGTCTCACGGTCGGAAACGCCGTCCCAACCGCTTCGCGATGAGCTGGCCTTCAAGGCCTTTCAGGAATTGGTGCGTGAGTTTGCCAAGTAAGTTTTTTCGCTGGCGAGTCCAGCAAGGAGCCACCATGAACCACTTTACGGCCCTCCATCAATCGACCCTCCAGCCTCGTATCGCCGCCGCGCTAGTCGCCATCGGCATGGTTATTACCATCTCCGTCAGGCCCGTCGTCGGCGAAGTTCCCGCCGACGTCAAGCGCGCGGCGGACACTCTCATTAGCACCGGCATTTCGAAGCCGCCGGCATCAACCATGCCCTCTGCCACGCCCACGAGCCTTCCGACCGCGCTCACCGATATCGGCTCAGACGACGCGTCCAAACTCCAGGCCGCCCGCATCCGATACGGCCGCCTGGCGCAGAACTTTCCGGATCAGTTCGCGAATTTCGAAGCCCGCGTCAAAGAAATCGACCAACGTCTTCGCCAGTCGCTCCCTGTACCGTGCGAAATCGGCCCGGTCTTCATCACGGCAACAGTCCCCTTAACCTCCGTTGACAGCGGCGACCTCGTGGTCACACCGCAGAGGCCCGGCACCGCGATTCCGTCGAACGCCACGGCTACCGGTTCTCTTCCGGCCCTGACGCCGACCGCCGAGCCGTGGAGCATCGACATGAGGGTGGAGGACCTCAAAGACCTCGCCAACCGACTTCAAATGAAGGCCGCGTCGGTCCGCGATCTGTCGGAACAAACCGAGAACGGTGTGACCGTGCCACTTCATCCCGACGCGGAAGCGCGCCTGCGTGTTCTGTATGACTTGCTCCGCAAGACCGAACTCACGACCGACGGCGCCGTCCAGCGATAAACCATCCGTTGCCCAATTGGAGAACGATATGAGTAATGGCTTCAGTTACCTGATCTGGCTCCCAATCGCCGCGCTGAGCACAACCCTGCTCGCTTTCGCCTTCCAGGCGCTTGCGACCCGCCGGCGCATTTTGAAGGAATGCCGCGCGATCCAACGTCATGGCGAATGGATCGCTTCAACCATCGAGAAAACCGCCGAAATCACTCACGGCCGCCTCTCGATCCGCGACTTCCGCAAGAGGATCGCTACACATTCCGCCAAGTGCGATCCAGTCTTCCAACTGCTGATCGAATCCGTCGGCGCCCCGGCGGACACTCAGGCTCGGCGTATCGACAGCCTGGTCCACCGTGCCTTCGGCGGCACTCTTTCCGCTTCGATCCGCACACTCGGTAATCTTTCCGTGCTCGTCGCTTTGGGTGTCACGTCCACCAAGATCCTCATGTCGCTCATCCAAATGGGCAACGCGGACCCAAAGACAACCACCGCCATGATCGGCCACGGCTTACTGAGCACCGTAGCTGGTGCAACGCTGGCAGCGCTAGCGTTATTGCTCAACTGGCTCATCTTGGACAGTTCTCTCGAACGGATCCACGACGTCCTTACCACCACGGTCCAACGCGGCGACGACGCGTTCCGGATCCACACACAGCCCGCTGCGGTTCCCAGTTTTCTCCCCATGCGCGCCGACGTGTCGGCTCCTCGATCGACGCGCGCCGCAACCCTCCCAAGACTGAGTTCGGTCGAATGTCTTGGGCGCGCGCCGGTACCGTCAGCCCCACTACCTCGCAACTCTGGAAACGGCAATGGAGACCGCCCCCATGCGCAGGACTAACCCGTATGACTTGACTCACGATACACATATCTGGGTTCCCTTTGTGGATGTGCTCCTAATCGTCGTGGCTGGCCTCATCCTTCGCGATCTCGCCGCTCGAATGGACGGCGGCAAACGAGATGCCATGTACCGAGGCCTTGAGAACGTTCATCTCGTTCAGGCATCGAGTGATGGTGGTTCCGTTCCCGACGCCGCCGATGTCATCAAGCTCGATTCTTCCGGCAAAGTCCTTGTGCGTGGCAGGAATATCGAACTTGCGGAACTCCCTCGTTACCTCGGTACCTCGCCCTTCCCAGGTCACTACGTGGTCGCAGTTGATGACAACGCGCGCGCCGGCGACGCCCAACGCATTGAACTGATCCTCAAGGAGGGCAGAGCCAATTACACCCGGCTATTTAGGCGCCAACCCAACCCGAAGGGGGAAAGGCCATAAACGTGAAGAAGTCTTTCATCCTCTCCATCATTATCCACGCGGTTGCCGGCTGTGTGCTCCTTCTGTTCATCACCCGCTATCGCGAAACGCCGACGCCCGTCGACCCGTCGCCACAGGAACTCGATCCTGCGCCGATCACGGAAGTCTCGGACGAACAGCTGGAACAGCTTGACGCGGCAATTGAGGGGTTGGAGCAACAGCAAAAGCCGCACGCCACCCAAGCCAACAACTCTTCGCCCGGCACCCTCGATCATGCCGCCAACGAAGAGCCTTCATTGCCGCGATCGGTGCCCTCCAGCGCAGTCGCAGCTCAAGCTTCGGCAACGACCCCCACTGCAAGTACCGACGCGGTGAGCAATGCATCGCCTCCGCCCAAGCCATCGACCGCGTTCCACAAGACCGAATACGCCTCGGCCGGCCCACTCTCCGTCCCGGCCGATATCGCGGCCGGTACTTCGCTTCCCCGCGTTGCCGTCGCTGATCCCTCCGCGGCGATCAACCGATTGCCGACGGGGGAGAGCTCCAACGTCGGCGGATTCCGTGCTCCCAGGGCACTGTTTTCCAATGTCCGTCAAGCAGACATCGCTGCGTTGCTAGCCGCCCGCCAGGCAGTGGTGCTCATCGACTTGCCCGACAAGACCTCCTACCTCTTTGACGCCAGGACGGTCGTGCTTTGCACTTCGCGAGACCAGTTCCTTGTCTTAGCCGACCGCGCGATCTCCTTCCCGACCGACTCCGGGATTGCCACATCCCTCCTCCGGGATGCTGCCCGTCCTCTCAAAGCCCAGGAGGGTGTCGATTCCAAACAACTCGCGAATGCAACGCTCACACTGGTTTGGACGAACCCCCTCGACGCAGCAATCCTGCAGAGTCAGCAAGACGCAACTGCCACCCTGCGAATTCCCTTCGAGCAGGTCGCCGCCACGCGGGGCTCGATCGAACTTTCCGAAGGACGATTCTCCCGTTATCGCATCAGCCAGATTCAGTTGACTGACGACCGACTTGTCCCCGTGAAGGAATAATCGCGATCTACAGGAAGCCTTTACGCAGGAGATCGACTATGAAATCTCTGGCCTCGGGGTTCTTCAGGGCTCTTGTCCGCTTTCCCTGCATCCTCGCCGTCATCAGCCTGGGTATAGCTGCGGCTATGTTGACCATAACGACTTCCCCAGCCGACTTCACCGCGAGCAAGACGGACGGCCAAACAGCGACTGTCCTCGGCATCGTCCGCGACCCTTCTCTCCAAGAACACATTTACGCGCTCGACGGTTTTCGCGGCGGCCATCCGCTCTTCGTACTCGGGAAAGAGGGGGTCCCATCCACTGCACTCGTCATTTCCCGAGGCCACAGAGCCACAAGCGACGCCGGACGCGCAATCCTTGTTGAAGAGAAGCACTGGGCGGTCCCGCTTCGCTCGGCCAATTTTCCAAACCTAGAAAGCGTTCTCATCCAGTTCATCCCGTTCGAGGCATTCCACTCGCCGTGGATTGCTGTTGTCGCACTCTTGCTTTTGGTCGTCGTCATCACTCGCTGGTTTGGCCGCGTCCTCTCGACCACGTTCATTGCAGCAACAAGCCTGATCGCGGGCGTGACCCTTGCGTACGCCGCAGTCGAGCACGGCCTGATCGCGATCACAACCCTGCCGCTGGCCTCCATCTGCGCCGCGACGATGCTAACCGCGGCGCGTCTCAAGCGATGAACCGCATGGCCCAGCGGCCGTCCTCGTGCTGCGTGATCTCCGCCGTCACTTCGTAGTGGTCGAGGCACTTGATCGGAACCTCTCCGGCGAATCTGTCCAGCGCCCGTTCCCGCGCCGTATTCGCGTCCGGGGCCATCAGGTGGTACGTGAGGCTACCTGTTGGACCCCAATCGCAGTCGTCGTACGAGAGTTCCTCGTCCCGCACAAGCTGCCGACATGTGACCCGCACGGCGAAGCACTCATCGGCGTCCAGCGCCGCTTTCACCGACTCGACATTGATGATGCGCTCGACGAGTCTGTCAAGCATCTCCAGCCGCCACTCTGGGGGCGGTTCCAGGCGCTGGGGCGCGTCATCATCGTCGCAGTCGTCCTCGTCGTCCCGACTGGAGGGGCGCAGTTCCGCCAGCACATCCTCAAAGGGCTTGACCACGGGCCTTAGCGGAACACGTACAGCGCTTGGTTGTTCATCGGCACTCCGTAATAACGGACATGCCCGCCACCTACGGACCGCAGCCACTGTCCTACCGCAGGAATCGGGTCGTGCAGTCGCCGCCGGAGTTCGGTCTTCACCTCACTCAGCTTGGCCTGCAACCTCTTCCGCATCGTCTGCCGAATCACCGGAAACATCCCGTTGCTCCTCTTCTTCCCGCAAATGTGCGTGAAGCCGAGGAAGTTGAAGGTTTCCGGCTTGCCCCGACCGCCGCGTCTGCGGTTGTGGGCCGCGGACGGCCCGAACTCCAACAGCCGCGTCTTGTCGGGATGCAGTTCCAAGTTGAACTTGCGGAATCGCTCCCGCAGTTCTTCCCGGAACCGCTCAGCATCCGACTGGTGCTGGAATCCAACGATGAAATCGTCAGCAAAGCGCACGACGATCATGTCGCCGCGGGCATGCCTTTGACGCCACTGCTGGACCCAGAGGTCGAACACGTAGTGCAGGTAGACGTTGGCCAGAAACGGCGATGCACTCCCGCCCTGGGGCGCTCCCTGCTCGCTACGTGTCCGCGTCCCGTCCTCCAGCACGCCGGCGTTCAGCCATTTCTGGATGAGCCGCACGACGCGCCGGTCCGCGATGCGGTGCTCGATAAACTTCACCAGCCACTTGTGGTCGATGGCGTCGAAGGAACACACGACACACTACCCACATCGAGGCTCAACCTGCACGAGTCACAATGACTCATGCGTGTCACCCACTGCACGGGACGTCGTTGGCGGTGCTCGGTCATACCCACCGCAGGGGCATCTTGCACCTGACGCTCGTCCTGCCAGACGGAACCCGATCGTTGATTCCGGCCTCGTGGACGGACATCGAGGAACGAGTCTCCGACTGGCCCACAGGAAGCACCGACATCGGCCTCCGCTCATTGCTGCGTAATGAACAGCCCGGATCGTTAACCTCGCTGGGATCGGTTTTACACCTGTTACAGGCACGCAAGGTCGTGGATGCTCTCCTCAGAAGGCTCGATCGTGTCGAGCCGTCCACCGAATCGGCATCCGTACAGGAGAGCAACCGTGCCACGACAACTGGAGTTCTGGATCACCGAGGAACCTCGTCCTCCAGCATCGCCTCGATGGGAAGAGCTGGAGACAGAGCAACGCGCCGCAGTCACCGCTCTGCTGGCCAGAATCATCGACAAGGCGATCCAATGGGCCGGGGCCACTATTCAGCCCGACCGTTTTTCGCCCCAACGCCCCTGCACACCGTGCCAGAGGGGCTTGGGGCGGGAAACGGACCTCCATTCGAGGCGCTGGCGCTGGTACACTCGAAGTGATAACTCGTGGCCGGTTTTGAGTGATAGATGACATGCTCGATGCTCGCATTTCGCCGTGGCCTGCCCCCGAAAACTTGATCCAGTCGTTGTGAGAGTCTCTACTGCCCGGAACCCGGGCAAGGAGGCTTTCGATGAAAGGGAAGCGACACACTCCGGACCAGATCATCGCCAAGCTGCGTGAGGCGGACGCGATGCTGAGTACGGGAGCGACCATCGGTCAGGTTTGTCAGAAGCTGGGGGTGAGCGAGCCGACGTTTCACCGCTGGCGGAATCAGTACGGCGGCATGAAGGGCAGCGACGCCAAGCGTTTGAAGGAGCTGGAGCAGGAGAACGCCCGGCTCAAGAAGCTCGTCGCCGAGCAGGCCTTGGCCAACGCGATGCTCAAGGAAGTGGCCGAGGGAAACTGGTAAGCCCGACACGTCGGCGCGAAGCGGTGGAACGGTTGCAGGATACGTTCGAGGCTTCGCAACGGACGACGTGTCGGGCGATCGGACAACCGCGGTCGACGCAACGGTACCAGGCCAGGCCACGGGACGACGAGTCCCGCATCGTGCATCGGATGCACGAACTGGTTCGGGCGCGGCCTCGGTTCGGCTATCGGCGCATCGGGTCGTTGCTGCGTGACGAAGGCTTCGTGGTCAACCGCAAACGGGTGTGGCGGTTGTGGAAGCAAGAGGGCTTCAAAGTGCCGCAGAAACAGCGGAAAAAGCGGCGTCTGGGGAGCAGCGCGAACGGCATCGTCCGTCATGCCGCGGCGCACAAGGATCACGTATGGGCGTGGGACTTCATCCACGATCGCGACCGGCGGAACCGCCCACTCAAATGGTTCACGCTGATCGACGAGTTCACGCGTGAGTGTCTGGCCCTGGAAGTGGAGCGATCGATGCCGCCCGTGGCGGTGATCGACGTGCTGGCCGAGGTGCTGTGGATCCGCGAAGCGCCGCAGTACATCCGCAGCGACAACGGCCCGGAGTTTATCGCCGAGGCGATGCGCAAGTATCTGGAGGCGGCCGGCGTGGGCACGTTGTACATCGCCCCCGGAGCGCCGTGGGAGAACGGTTATGCGGAGAGTTTCCACGGTCGTTTGCGCGACGAGTTGCTCAACGCGGAGGACTTCGCGGACCTGCGCGAGGCCAAGGCGCTGGCTGCCGCGTGGCAGAACGACTACAACCATCGGCGGCCGCACTCGTCCCTGGACTACCGGACGCCGGCGGCGTTTGCGGCTTCGCTCGGACGGGCTCGCTGCGCTCCGTTGCCTGGGGACTGCACTCCGCTCGCCCGTCCGAGCAAAGGACAACCGACTCTCATAACGGCTGGTACATGAATCGGGGGCGGGTCAGCCGCACGAGTCCCAGGATTTGAACGAAAGCTTCGGCTGGCGCTGAGGGTTCGTCAGCACGACATTCTATCGCCGCAGGTCAGCCTGCAAGAGGCCTTCTCTTCGCCAAGCCACCGAACAACAAGAGACCGCCGTGGAGCTTGCCTTTCACTCACATCCCCAAGGCGAGGGCCTCAGGACATGTTATACTCCTACGGGAATGAGCCATGCCGCCCAGCCCCGGCTGGAGTTGGCGCGGTTCACGGTGAGGGTCGGTTATGGCGCCATTAGGACGTCACCATCCTTTTATAGTCGCGGTTTGCCAGATGTGGACGGCTTCGCGCCGCAGCCTCTCGATGCAGGTGGTTTACGTTTGCGCAGGGTTGTTCCTGGCCGTGGCCGTAGTGGATCTGTTGAACCTATCCAGCCGTCGGCAATCGATCGAGTTCCTAGGGCTGTCGTATACGGGCCTGGTACGGCACTGCCGGTTGCACCAACTGGTCACGGCACCGCTGATTCATGGGGGAGTTAGCCACCTGCTTTTCAACATGCTGTCATTGTGGATGCTGGGCCCATCGGTGGAAAGGGTGCTGGGGCTCCGGCGGTACATCGTCTTGTCCGCGGTCTGTGCCGCGGCGTCCATGCTGGGCTTCCTGCTGCTGAGCTGGGGGACGGAGCGGATCGTCTTGGGATACTCGGGTGTGATCTTCGGCATCCTGGTAGCGCAGGCGGTCTACTTTCCTAACATGGTCATCGTGCTGTGCGCCTTCTTCCCCATGAGGGTGAAACACGCCGTGATGCTGTTCATGGCTGTCGAGATATATCTGACGATCTCTCCAGAATCGGGGGGCATCTCGAACGTCGCGCACCTCTTCGGTGGCCTGGCGGCATTGTGTTATCTGCGCGCCGCGCAACTCTGGCGGGTGGTGCGGAACCCGTGGGCAAACATCTCGGGGCGGCTCAAACAGACCACGACCTTCCGTCCGCCAGCGGCTGTCCCTCCGACAGTATCCGCGCATCAGCGGGTCCCGGAACCGCCACGGACGCGGCCCAAGAGAACGATCTGGCGTCCCTGACAAACCCAGGGGATGCTGGGTCAGCCTCCCACCACACGCTGGACACCTTTGATCATCCACTGCAAGATGCTGCCTACCAACACTTGCATCATCCACAAGACGAACACGTAAGCTGGCCAAGCCCAGTACCATGAGATGAGACCGATGAACCCGGAAGCCACGATGGTTCCGAGGAACACCTGGGGTACCGTCTGCATCGGATTCCTCTGCATCAGGCCAACGACCAGCATCACGAAAGAGAAGCACAGCACGATGGAGGAGCTGAAGCGGGTCACATCGGTGACCCAGAAGAAACGGGCGTAGTCCAGGGACAATTGGACGGAGAAGTCGCTCATGACCACCAATGCCCAGATGACAAAGACCAGGTCCAGGAGTGCTGACAGGCAACCTGCGAAAATGTTGATACCCTTTGACCGGTAAAGTTCCATAGTGGCCTGCTGCAGGGCCAAGGGATCGCCCGCATAAACGATTCTCAGGTGCTCAAGCTCAGGTCTCAGCTTCGCCAGCCGTCGGCCCGCACTGACCCCCCTGATCAAGAGCGGTAGTACGAGCACTCGCGTGGCCAGGGTCAGCACAAGGAGCACCATGATGTATGCGTAGGGCCGAGGGAACGGAGACCGCGAACGCAAATACTGGAGGAATCCGAATGATGCATGGTTCCCCCGCAGCCCGACGAGCATGTGCAGGGCGGCCTCCCGGGTGGTACCCTGGATCCACTGGTCATCCACCCGGAACCACCCATCGAGTGGGGGCTTCTTGCGCATCGCCGTGAAGACCTCGCCGACCGTTTTCTCTCCCAGGCCGTTCAATCCCAAGACCTGCATCCGGAAGTCTGCCGAGACGGTGTAGCGCGTCTGGGGCTTCAGCAACCTCAGTTCCTCGTACAGGGCCTTGGCGCTGTCGTCATCGCCTGCGACCTCGACAGCTGCCGCCTCCAGGAGTGTCGACGCCTGCGCACGTTCCTTGCCTGCCTTGGCTCCGTTCTCGCGGATCTCGCGAAGGGCGGTGGCAAGAGCGCGAGCCTCCTGGCACGAGGCCTTGGCGATCGCGTTGAGTTCCTGGGTGACCCGTTCCAACGGGATGGGATCGGTCGAGAGCCACTTGAGGTCGTCTACGGCCGGAGCGGCGGAGACCGGCACCAGCACCGCTAGGCTCAGGACCAAATGCTTGTTACTCATGGTCGTCTCCTTTGCTATCCGTGAACCGGCGAGGCCAAATGTTCCGGCCGGATGCCGTCCCTCACGAAACCAGCCCGCCTGCGACGCGGAAACCTTGTATCGAGGCCTCCGCAATCCCTCCCTGCCGGAGCCTCGGCTGACTCCAAGATTGGAGCGGAAAATGAGAATGCCTTTCACTTGAGCTGTTGCATTCTCGCGGTAATTCGTTATTCTAATCGACGCGAACTTGCGTGCCACTAGGTTCGTTCTATTCTTTCGGTACGGACCCTCGAGCGAGGCCGCCAGGAGTGGCCGATGGCGAAACCGAACCTCATCGCCGACGAGCAGCCCTCTTCGCTGCGCGCCTGCTGCCAGGCCTTGTCGGGGGCGACATTTCCTCAGATCTTTTCTTCACAGATTGAGCGCGTGTTGCGGCATCTGTTGGAGGACGACGTGGGGAAAATAACCGGCCCCGAAAGCATCGTGGCGGCCTTCCGCTCGAACGGGTTGATTCCCCCAAGTCTGATTGAAAGTCTGAAGCCGTACCCCCAGCCGGAAGCCCAGGCGGTGTGCTTTGCGGCCTGCATCTTTCCCACCCGCTCCCATAGTCTGGAGCAGGAGCAACTTCGACAGCGGCTGGCGGCGTTCCAAGAGGCGTTGAGGTCACACGACATCTACGATTTCCTGGGAATGCACCGGCTCGGAAACATGCCGCGAGAAGAGATCGAGCGGCTGCTCAGCGATCTTTCCGCCGCGGATTTTTCCGGCAAAGAGCAAATTCGGGAGCAGCGCAAGCGGGGCGCCGCCCTGTTCGTGGCCGCCTGCACGCCGGAGGACATCGAGACCATCGTGCGCAACTGGAGGGACGACCAGGATCTTGTCCGGTATATCCGGAATGTCCTGAATTCCTGCCCCTCCGACACGCCCGGGGCCGAAGTGGAGGTGGTTCAGAGCGAGAAGCTGGATTGGGGCACCTGCGGCGAACGGGACAGGGCCATGGCGCTGGAGCGTCACGTGCGGCGAAAGATCCGTTGTCTCCGCATATACGATTTGACCAATGCCCTGATCTCGCAGGCGGTTGCCGATTGCTGGCAAGAGCACTTCGACAAACTCACTTCGGGCTTCCCCTACTATGCATTCCGCTCGCATTATGCCCGGTGGTGGCGCGTCTGCGTGGAACGATGGATAAGGAATCATTTCCTCCGAGGTTCGAGCGCCGGCGTTGAGTATCTCGGCGCCGAGGAGGCCGAGCCTCCCGACAGCGACCTGACCCCCGAGAAGCTTCGGCTCTACCGGGAGGGGTATCGGCTCGTCCGCAGTACCTTCTTCCACCTCACGGACCCCAGCCAAAACGAAGCGGTGCGCCAAGCCGTGGACGACCTCTGGTATTGCCGCCTGGAACGCATCATCTCGGCCGAAGCTGAGCCTGAGATGGTCAAGAAGATCGCCGAGCGTCACCGGGAGCGGGGCATTACCGCAGCCCAGGTCAACAATTACAGCCACCGGCTCCGGCTCAAGATGTGGGCGTACACGCTGGCCAGGCAGGAACGGCGGAGCAACCAAGAAATCCTCGATGCCGAACGCCCCACCAAGAAGGGCATCACCGAGTACCCATTCTGGGAGGAAACCAACCAGGCTGGCGTGCTGACCATCGCCTGCCTAGCCCGAACCGCACATGAGGATCACACGATGCTTTGGCCGTTCACGGCACACCGGATTCTCCATCCGCTGATCGATCGGCAACACAAGGAGTCGAGAGATTCCTGGGATCTCACGTCCTATCTGCCGGAGGTCTGGCAATGGATCACTGCAGGCAGCCTGGAGGTCGTTCCCGAAGGCGGGCCCAAGGACTGGAATCGAGTCGAGCGGGAAGCCGTGAGCGCATTGCAAGGCCAGCCGCTGAAGGCATTGCTCGTGCAGTTGGCCCGACTCGAATCGGAAAAGGAGGTCCGGTCGTTTGCAGCCGGCGACGGCCGAGAATCGGTGGCGGAGGCGGAGCGTGCCTGCCGTGACTGCTGCCTGCGCCTGGCGCAGTCCAGCGCTCTTCTCCAGAGCATCGCCGGGCAGATGGGGAACCTCCGGCAGATCGGGGAGTTCCATTGGTTCGTCTCGGTCTGGTACCTGGCCATCATGGAGCAGTTGGGGCCGGACGAGGTGATCAAGCGGTTGTGCGTCGAGCGGTGTGACCGCAAGAAGGTGCTTAAGTGGTTCTCGCTGGTCTTGGAACAGTAGACCTGCTCTCCGGAGCAGACAATCATGGAACTGACCAAGGGTAAACAAGTCGTTGCCAAATTCCTCACGGGGGGCCTCGTGCGCCTGGAGGAACTCCAGAAGGCGATCGAAGCCGTCCAGTCGGACCCGGAATACGTGCTGTACCTCCGATCCCAGATGGGCGCACACGGCTGGGTATCGCCGTGCGAGATTTTCCTCTCCTCGCTGGACGAATTCGCGGAGATGTCCCCGGAGCAGCGAGAGCGGGATATGCCCAGATCGACGGAGCACCTGCGTACCTGCCCGGCGTGCCAGCGGGCTTACTGGGAGGTCATGCCCCTGTGGATCGCTGAGCCGGACGCGAGTCGGTCCACGTCTCCGCAGGAGCCGGTCAAGCTGCTGGCGACGGCGGTTTCCGTCGTCCGAGGACCTCGGGGCCAGATCGTCTACCGGCTGGGACCGCCGCCCCAGGAGCAGCAGGTGAGGGGAGCCGCGGCTAGATGGGTTGGGGTCGGCCCGCCCGACGCGGACATCGGCCGGCGGCGAGAGTGGGTCCTGCCGGACGAGGAATCAGGTATACTCATTGCTCTGCGGCTTGAGGCCCTGGAGGACGGTGACTTTAGCCTCGCCTGGACCTTGAACGTCGAGGACGGTGAGGCCATCGATCCGAAGTTGATGAGAATCGAAGTGAAAGATCGCGTGCAGGGGAGCATCTTTGGTTCTGGTTGGCTGTCCGATTTCCAGTCCAGAATCGTGCTGCCAGCCGGCTCCTGGACCGTCCGCCTTTCGTTGACGACCGCCGGGGCAGGACGAAGCTGGGAGATTCCTTTGGACCTCGAGCGGGAAGACGATGGGTAACCAAATCCTGCCGCAAACTCTGGCGGTCTCGTACGTGCAGGATCAGTTCGAGCGGGCTGCAATTTCATACACTCCTCGCAGCCTCAGCACCGACGAGGCCATCCCCGAGGTGTTCTACAAACCGGTCAAGAATTGGAACATCGTCCAGGGATGCATTAGCCAAGTACGCAACCAGATCAAGGATCTCATGGGCCGGGCGGTGGTCGGGCAATGCCGCGAGGGCAACGAGTTAGAGGCCGCAGCTCGAGGGCTTGCGTCACACATCCTCCCACTAAAGGGTTTGGTGGAGATGGTCCCTGCCGGAATGCACCCGCAATTCGACATCGTATGGGGCGCGGCCTCGGAGATTCCCTGGGAGGTCCTGGAGCAATCCTACCTGTACTGCCCAGAGTGCGAGCAACCGGTGACGGCCGGCGGACAGGGTGGTTGCCCAGCCCAATACTGCCCTCTGCACGGCAAGGCGCTGCAAAACGGCGGCGGGAAGCTGGCCTTGATCTATCACCTGACGCACCTGGTCCGCGGACAGGGCCGCCCGGCGGGAACAGGTAACGAGTTCCTGTTCATCGAGGACCCGTGCGGCGACTTGTGCAGCCCCGCGAAGGATCCCAACGGCCGCTGCCGAGCCCATTCGCAGAAGCTCCGCAGCTTGATCGAACAGAGCGGATTCAGATTGAACATCATGTTGCCCAGCATGATGACGCGCGATGGGGTACTGACGGCGATGCGCAACCCTGGGCTTGCGGGGATCTATTACCTCGGCCACGGATACCTGTCCAAAGCCCAAGACGAGGGCTGCCTGATGCTGGCCGACAACCCGGTGTGGGCCAGCGAGATCGCCGAGTTGTGTCCCTCCGCAAGGTTCGTGTTTATCAACGCCTGCGAAGGCGCTGCAACCGGGGCGAACTGGAGTCTGGAGAAACGTTCTTCCAGCATCGCCGAAGCCTTCGCCCGCGGGGGCGGCAAGGTGGTCATTGCTCCGATCTTCCCGGTCGTTAACGTGCAGGCGGCAGAGACCGCCGTGACGTTCTTCGAGCAAGCCCTCACCTCCGCGAGTCTGTCGGAATCGCTGCTGGCGGTCCGCAAGAAGAGCTACGAGTTGTATCAGCAGGGCCAGCCGGACTTGTCCTGGTTCGCGTACCGGTATTTCGGCGATCCCAACAAGACGCTTTTTCCAACTCGCGCAGCGCCCGCCGGAACCGCCTCCGCCGGAAAACCTGCGGCTCCGAAGAGCCGGCTGTTTGACCCGGAAGGCCGTCTGAACGTCGACTTGTTCGGCTTCGATGTGGACGCGCTTCTGCTTCGGGCCGCCAAGCGGCGCAATTCCCAGAATAGACGTCAGGTTACCTTGCGGGATTTAATCGCCGGCCTGCTCCGCAAGGGCGACCTAACCCGGTTCGTGCTCGGCCGATTGGCTCCCCCGAGCGACCCCGACAAGTTGTATGAGCGACTCTCCCAGCCCGTCGAAACGGAAGCCGGCCAGGCTACGGACCATTCCGTAGAGCCGGTCGGGCCGCAGGCGCGCGACGAGGCTCCGGAAGCGGGTGGATCGGATGAGACGAAGATGCGGGAGCTCCTCTCCCGCTGGGTCGTACGGCGGAAGGAGGAGTTCAAGGCGGAGGTGCTCAACGTCCTGGAGCGGGCGGATGTCAGAGCCGTCGGCCGCCGGGGAGATTCGGCGCTGATCTGTGAACGTGAGATCCTGGAAGAACTGTTCGCCGCGAAGGGAGGCATGCCTTCCGATGCGGGCATCCCGGCCGGCTTCCACGCAGCTCTCGACGAGACGGCGCAGAGCTCCGCGGTGGACGACAACGGTCACATCGTGCTGCCAGACTGCAATGCGGGGGCGCGGAAAGTAATCGAAATCGCCCACACCCTGGCCCAGCACCGGGGGGTGTGTCCGATCACCAACCGTCTGATGCTCGCTGGCCTGCTCGCGGACAAGAAGGGCTTTGCGGCCAGGGTCTTCCGTTCGGTCAAGGTCAAGCCTGAGCATGTGTTCGTCCTCATGCTGGCGGCAACGCAGGAGCAAAGCTCGCGCTCCTTCGGCCTGAGCCCGGAAGCCTGCAAGAAGATCGTCCTGCCGGTGGTCGAGGAAGCTTCGCGTCTGGCCCAGCACCACGGGCGTACGAAGGTCTCCGAGGAGGATCTCTTCAGGGCCTACTGCCGAATGGCATCTCCCGAGTTCAAGAGAGCCATGAAGCAGCCGCCGCTGGCCTTCGACCTGGATGCGATGGAGAGCATCGATCCGCCCGAGTCGTCGAGCGACGAGACGGAACAGGAGGGCGATCCCGATACCACGGGAAGGCTCTCAATCTCGACGGATCAAGGCTCGGTCGGCGGAAACGTGGGAGAGGAACGGCCTGAGTCCCAGAATGAACGGATCGACGAGCAGTTTGAGAAGCAGAGAGCTCAGCGACTTAAAGATCTGAACAGTCGTGACCCGGCGAAGCGCAGAGAAGCCAGGGAGTGGTTCCGTGAAGCTGATCGGAACAGGAGCGCCGGTACCGAAGTTGGCGGAGACGTTCGGCCCCTCAGCTTTGACGAACCAGCGTGGCAGGTGGTTCAGACGGCGGGCCGGCTCGCACGCACCGAAGGACACCAGGTCACGCGCAGCGCGCACGTGCTGGTCGCCTTGGCGGCCAGCGAACATGCCGCTCAAAGCCCGATCCCCCGCGAAATCCGCAATCAGATGCGCTCCATGATTCCCTCCGAGACCCACGGGTCATCGTCCGCCACCCGGGGTTTTTCAGCCAACGCGGTTCGCATCCTCCGCGCTGCCGTCGAGCGGGCCTCGTCCGAGGGACGCGGGAAAGCCTCGGTAGCCGACCTCGAGGCCATCGTCTATTCCGATGGCGGCGAGGCGGCGCGGGGGATGTTTGAGCAGATCGCCGGAGCAATGTTTCCCGCGCTGAGCGAGGCTGGCCCCGCGCTCCACGCCCGCGGGTCGGGCACGCTGCTCCAATCGCTCGGCCGCGACTTGACCGACAAGGCCCGACAAGGCGAGCTGCCGGAGATCATCGGACGGGACAACGAGATCGATCTGGCGATTCAGATCCTTTGCCAGCAGGAATGTGCCAATCCCCTCTTAATCGGCGAGGCGGGTGTGGGCAAGACGGCCATCGCTGAAGGCATCGCCCTGCGCATCGCACGGGGCCAGTGTCCCAAACGGCTGGCGTTCATGCGGATCGTTGAGGTTTCCGCCGGATCGCTCGTGGCCGACACCGTCTTGCGCGGCCAGTTCGAGCGCCGAATCCAGGACCTGCTGGCCGAAGCGCGCGAGAGTGTGATCCTCTTTATCGACGAGATTCACACCCTGGTGGGTGCGGGCCTGGCCAGCGGCGGCTCGCTCGATGTGGGCAACATGCTCAAGTCGGCCCTGGCCAAGGGCGAGATCCGCCTGATCGGGGCCACCACCCCCTCGGAATTCCGGAGCTCCATCGAACGGGACAAAGCCCTATCCCGCCGGTTCCACCCGCAGACGATCTCACCGCCTTCCCGGGAGGCGACGATCCGGATCCTCTCTTCGCGCCAGGCGGCACTGGAACACCATCACGGCGTGACCATCGGCGAGGAATCAAAGGTCGCCGCCACTGACCTGTCCGACCGTTATATCGTCGATAAGCAGTGGCCGGCCAAGGCGCGCGACCTGCTGGATCACGCCTGCGCCCTGGCGGCGACGGAGCGGGCGGCGACCCAAGGCGTACCCACGGTGACGGCGGAACACGTGGCGAAGGTCGTTTCCCGGCTCACGCGCGTGCCCCTCGAGCGGCTAACCGCCAGCGAGCAGAATCTCTTGGCCACGCTGGAAGAACGGCTCCGCAATCGGATCATCGGACAGGAGGCCGCCATCCGTGCGGTGGCGAACTCGATCCGCCGCGGCCGGCAAGGACTGGCGAATCGGAACCGCCCCTGGGGCGTCTTCCTGTTCGCCGGGCCGCCGGGCGTGGGAAAGACAGAGCTGGCCAAGGTTCTCTCGGACGAGGTATACGATGAGCAGGAGGGTTTCATTCGGTTCGACATGGGTGATTTCACGGAACCGCATTCGACCTCCAAGCTGCTGGGCGCGCCGCCTAGTTACATCGGATATGGTGAAGGGGCTCCGCTGGTCGAGCGGTTGCGGCGTCGCCCGTATTCGCTCGTGCTGCTGGACGAAATCGAGCACGCGCATCGCGACGTGCTGGCGGTCCTGCTGCGGCTGCTTTCGGAAGGCACGATCGAGGACCACGAAGGCAACATCGGCGATGCCCGGAACTGCATCATCATCATGACCACCAATGCCATCGATCCGACGCAAACGGAAAGGATGGGCTTTGCGGCCCGGGACGGTGACGGCGTCCCGGCCGATTTGGAGCTCCGCTCGATGCTGCAGCGGATGCTGCCGTCGAAGCTGGTCGATCGCGTGGATGAGATCGTGTGCTTCCGCGCCCTCGAGCGGAATGATTTGGAGGCTATCGCTTCAATGCAGGCCATTGAGATCATTAACACGGTCGCCGCCGAGCGGCGAATCCACATCGATCTGAGCCCCGAGGTTATTCCGTGGCTGGCTGAAAAGGCCGCGGTCGAGAACACCGGCGCTCGCGGGATTCACCGGGTGCTGAACGCCTGCGTCGGGACCCCGCTGGGCACGTTTCTCACACGGACGGTGCTCGCACCGGGTGCGCAAGTTCAGATCTTCCTCAAGGACGGGGAACTGAGGGTTTCATCCATTGGACCTTAGTCTATGGTCTGGCCGTTGTCAGGGTGGTGGGCGCCGAAAGTCCTGTGTGCGAACGACATCTGCGCGCACTTCGGCCGGGGCGTGCGCCCGAACGGCCACGGGGGGGTTTGGACGTGCCGGCAATGCCGGCAGCCGCTCCCGGGGCTGCCAGGTGTGTTCCACGCAGCTAGGACCAGCGTGCTGATCCTGGTGGGCACGGAGGGAAGCGGGAAGAGCAGTTGGCTGATCCAAGGTCTGCAGAAGCTGGAGAGCCGGCACCCATTGGCATTTCCGCTTGACGACCAGGACAGCCTGTGGGAGGGCTGCAAGACCGCGGTCTCGCAAGGCTTCAATCCGCCGCCCACCCCGGCGGTCCCCACGACGGCGTGGTGTGTGGACGTTGTGAAGGGTACCTCCAGGCAGCGGCTCCACATTCATGACCTCAGCGGATTGGAGGCGGCGGACCAGGCCATGCTCTCACGGCATCGAAGTTTCGAGCACGTGAATTACCTGTTGCTGGCGCTGGATCCGTTCTCGCTGCCCGCCGTTCGCAGCCGGCACGGCGAGGCGGTGCGGTCGATGAGGCCGCCGGTCCGGCCTGCCTCTCAAGCGTTTGGAATGGAGCACCTTGGGGCGCTGCTCTCGACGCTTGAGAACCTTCATCGCAGACCGAAAGGCCCGCAGTGGGACATCGCGGTAGCGGTGATGCTGACCAAGTTGAACGTACTAGGCCTAATGCGTAAGGTCAGCGAACCCGGTGCCTCGCTCGAATGTCTGGATCAGGGCTGTCGTCAACAACTTGCGTCGTGGGACGGCGGCGGTTTGGTCAGAGCGTTGGACAGCCAGTTCCGCCAGGTTCGGTATTTCGCGCCCACACCGGCGGGAGAAGGCGTTTTCTCCGCTGACCAGCCGCTCCTGTGGGCGCTGGGCGCGAACTAGCGGAACACGCCGGTATTGGAATCGGAAATGGAAGCGTGCGAGAACAAACCTTGCCCCTCAATTGAGCAAGGCCGTGGGCAGGAGATGCGACTCCTGTGCGGACGGCTGAGCGCGCACGTGGCCGAACGGTCTAGATCTGCCGAGGGTGATGGCCGCAACGATGACATTGAGTTTGCCTGCGCGACACTGATTTCCGGTCCGGCGGAACTCGGCACGGAGATGGCACCATCGCTCCTGCACGAACAGTTGCGTGCCCGCCTGGCAGGGATTCGGCCGGAAAGCCTTCCTGAGGCCAAGCTCTGTCGCCTGTGGCTGATGGCCAGCACCAGGAATGCGCCGACGGATTCCGCGCCCGAGATTGCTGTCCTCGCCGCGCTGCCGCTGTGGGACCCGGTTCAATCGCTGGCGTTCCGCGCGCTAGCCCATGCGGGCCGGCAGGATCTTCTGGAGCAACTTCTGAGCGTAGCCGCGCCTCCGTCCCTGGTACGTGACGACGCGATGTTGGAGACGGGGCTGACCTGCAAAGACCCCACGTCGCCCGTCGCCTGTGGAGCTTCGCCAGTCAGCGCCGTTCCGGAACTCGCGGCACCTTGGCAGGCGGTGCTCGCGGCCGAGAAGGCGCTCGCGGTGGGAGCGCAAACCGATCAAGTTGAAGGTGCTTTGCGCGAGGCGATGAGGCTCCCCGATCCGGGTGAGCCGATCGAATACATCGCTTTGGAGAAGCAGCGGCTGGCGGCCCGCGCAGCAGCGGCGATGGTCCGCCTGCGCCTCGCCCGGTGCCAGGACGACGGCGGGATTCTTTCAGAGCCAACGAGTGTGCACTTGCCGAACTGGGAGCGTGCGTTTCTCAAGGCCCTGAGCCGGTGGGTAGCGGGTGATTTGAGCGGCGCCCAATCACTGCTGAAGCAGGCAGCAGAGATGAACGTGCACAAATCCTGCGTGCGTCTTGCCCTGGCATCCCTTCTCGCGTCGAGCGATCCGTCTGAGGCCCTCTCCCAGCTTCAGTCTGGAACGGTGACGCGCGAGGTGCTGGTGGCGCGGGCGGCCTTGCTGATTCGGATGCAGCGGCACGACGAGGCCTGGTTTAACATCGACCAGGCTCGTAGCGGCTCAGAGCACTCCGAGCCGCTGCGGTACAGTTGGCCGACAGCCCGCAAGCGCCTGCGGTGGCAAGAGCTTGCGATCCGCGCTGGTCTGGCCGAGCACCGTAGCGACTGGAAGGAGGCACAGGCCGCCTGGCGCGAAGCCTGCACCGTCTACCCCAGGAAGTCTCTCGACATGGCCAGGCAGTGGTTCGCGGCTCAGCGGGAACGGCGGTCGCTCGGGGCTTCCGAACGTTGGCGTCAGGACGAACTGACTCGCCGGATTCAGCGGGCCGAGCATGAGATCGGCCAAATCCCCTTGAAGGAGTCAGACGCCTTCTTCCGCGGCCTGGCCAATGTGGACTGTAATACCAATCTGGCCGCAAAGGATCTTGCGTCCCTCCTGCATCGCCGGACGTGGCTGGCCGCCGAGGCCCGCGCGGGCGGTTCCAGGCTCGTCGCGCTGGGTGATGGCCTGACTCGCCTGGGCAAACCAGCCGAGGCCATTCAGGCCTATCAAGCCGCGCCGCCTCACGTTGCGGACGCGGCACAGCGCCTGGCCATCGCCCGGGTATGGGCGAGGGTGGAACAAGGGGCCACCGGAAGCGAGATTGCCGCCGCCGTTCATGAAGCGGTAACCGCCGTTCCCGGCAGCGCCTGCCTGCAACTGATTGCGGCTTTGGGGCTGTTGATGGCGGGCCAGCAGGTCGAGGCCCGACGGCACCTCGAGGCCGCCGCCAGCCTGGATGCTCCTCCGCCCATCTGCCGCGCACTCCTGACCCTCATTGATTCGTCCGCGGGACGGCCAGCGGAGATCTCGAAGAAAGACTTCGCTGGGCTGAACCTGTCGGCAAAGACCCAGAGTGCGTTGCGGCTGGTGGTTGGAGGGGCCACGGCGAGTGAGAGACTGTGCACCCTGCTCGAGCAGTTCGACACCCAATGGAGCGGGACCTTCCTCGTGGATCCGCAGCCAATCGCCCAAGCTGCTCTGGCGGAGCTGTGCAATGCCGGCGAATGGGATCAAGCCCAAGCGCTGGCGGTGCGGCTCCAGAAAACCGGCCAGAACTGGGCTGTGACGCTGGGGCAACTCGTCGCCATTCGACGGTCTCTGCAGCGCGCGATCAAGCATGCGGAGCAGGCCCCGGAGGCCCTCGCTGACCTTCAATCCGTGCAACCACCGCCCGGGGTTGATACCCCCGGCCACGCGCCCATCAGGAGATGAGTCATGGAGCTGTTTGTGGACGGGAGGGTCAGCCCGCAGGCATTCGATGCCAAGGTCCGCCAGGGAACGCAGGATCTCAACGAGGTTTTGCTGGCGGCTGTGCACACCAACAGCTCCGCCATCGAAAGCACCCATTTCCTCATCGCGATGGGCAAAATCGAGAATGGTGTTACCGCCAAACTGCTGAGCAACAAGGGCATGACCGCGGCGGCCTGGGAAGCGGGCCTGAGCCACTGCGCCAAAGCTGGCGGCCTGGCGGTCATGCAGTTGACCGAGGCCGCTCTGCACGCCACCGGCAAAGCCGCGCTCGATACGGCTTGGAAGCGCTGCCCGAGCATCCGGCAGGACCGGATCGGCGAAGCTAATCTGCTGCTTAGTGCGCTGGAAAACTCCACACCCGACGTCGAGGATCTGTTCGACAGTGCCGGCTTGTCGATCGCCGACTGGCGGAGCGAGATCGAAGTCCTCATCCGTCCTTGCACACCCCTCGAAGTCTTCGAAAAGGAGGCCCCGGAGGCGGTGAAATGGAACGCTTTCTCCAGCGTCGCCCAACGCGCCCTGAAAATCGCCAAGAACGAGGCGGAGTCGCTGGGCTACGAGATGCTCGACGCCCGTCACCTCCTGTTGGCCCTGGTGGAGCAGGAAGGCGGCGCGACCTGCTACGCCCTGCATCAGCAGGGGCTCCTACCCCGACGTGTCCAGGAAAGCATCGCCCTCAGCCTGCGAACCAAGGCCCGGCCCAAGCGGAGCGATCTGACCCTCGATCGAGACCACCTTCAAGCCATCGTTCGGAGAATCCTGCGCTTGTCCGGCGAGCTCGCCGCCAAGGCCGGCGCTGACCGCGTCCACGAGCCGCACCTGCTGCTGGCCCTGCTGCAGGTGGAAACCGTCGCCCGGCGCATCCTGGAGGAGGAGAAGGTGGACGTCGACCGCATGTCCCGCACCGCGGAGCGCGCCGAGCTGACCGAGGACGAAGCTGCCGAGCAGCAAGATCAGCACGTCATCGCCGACATCGATACCATCGAGAAGCACCTGAAGGAACAGTTGGTGGGCCAGGAGGATGCTGTCCAGCGAATACTGCCGTACATCCAGCGGATGAGGTTCGGCTTTTCCATGCCGGAGCGCCCGGTGGGCGTGTTCCTGTTCTGCGGGCCCTCCGGTAGCGGCAAGACACAAATGGCCAAGGAGCTGGCCCGCGCGGTGTTCGGCTCCGAGGAGGCGATGGTTTACCTGGAGATGGGGCAGTTCAACTCGAGGGAGAGCATGAACATCTTCGTGGGCGCGCCGCCGGGATACGTCGGATACGGCGAAGGGAAGCTCACCAACGGCCTGCGTGACAAACCGCGCTCGGTGGTGCTGCTGGATGAGGTCGAGAAGGCCCACCCGCTGGTGCTGGATGCCCTGCTGCGGTTCCTGGACGAGGGCAAAATCGACGACCCCGCCGGACCGGTCCGCGACGGATCTCAGTGCGTGTTGGTGCTCACCAGCAACATCGGCGCCGAGGACCTGGGCAAGCTGTGGTGGCAGGTACAGAAGGATCCCAATTGGCGAGCCATTATCCGCACGACACTACGGGATCTGTTCAAGGAGCATAAGTTCCGTCCGGAGTTTCTCAACCGGGTGGATGAGCTGGTCTTCTTCCGCACCCTAGGGCAGAAGGAGTATGCCGAGATCGCCAAGCGTACTCTGAACAAGCACTTGGATCGGCTGCGGAAGGAGCGGCAGATTGAGGTGGAGATACCCGGCGTTTGCGAGGCCATCGGCCAGTATTGCTTGGCGGTCAGCGAAGGCGCCCGGGCGGCGCATCGGCTTGGGCTGTCGGTGGTCGTGACCCCGGTGATCGACTTTGTACTCAGAGAGAAGATCAAACCCCCCGTGAAACTCCGGGTCACCGCCACCACGCCTTCCGACGCAGCCGATGCCGAACCCAGTGGCGCGGTGAAAAGGGCATGACGCCGAGCGCGGGACGAAGCCAGAATTGGAAGTCGAGGTTCAGAGCGCATGGAAGACACGATTTGCATGCGTGATTTCGAAGGCCAGATGATCGCCGACAAGTATCGGCTGGTCCGGTACCTGAACGAGGGCGCCTTCGGCGCCGTCTATGAGGCCTCCCACGTCGCCTACGAACTGCCCTTGCGCACGGTGGCCATCAAGGTCGCCAAGAGGCCGATGGACGACCGGCAAGCTCGCGACATCTTCCGCGATGCGCTGGTCATGGCCAACCTCGTGGATGCCGCCCCCGAAGCGTCCATCCGGCAACACTTTGTCACGGTCCACGACTCCGGCCGCTGTCCCCAGGATGGCGTGCTGGCTGGCCACCCGTACGTGGCGATGCAAATGATCCACGGCGGAAGCATCCGGACCTGCCTGCGACCGGGGGCCTTGCCCCTCAAGCGGGCCATGACCTACTTCGACCAGATGCTGCGGGCCGTGGCGTTCATGCATCAGGGACTGCCCCAGGCCGATGGCAGCCGCCGCCCCCTGCTCCACCGCGACATCAAGCCCGACAACATCCTCGTCGATCGCGGGCCGCAGACGGCGCAGGACGTGGTCAAGGTGACGGACTTCGGCCTGGCGGTATCGGTGGAAGAGCTTCTGGGGTGGGCGGGCAGCGGTGGCGACCTCGCCTACATGGCGCCGGAATCCTTCTCCCATGACCGCTGCTCGCCGCAGACCGATGTCTACATGCTGGCCCTGGTGTTCTACGAGATGCTCACCGGCCACAGCCCCTTCCTGAAAGTCGGCTCGCACCTCCGTGGAACGGACCAGGAGAAGCGCGACCAACTCCGCAAGCTACACCTAGCTGCGCGGCAGCACGAGGTCTTCCCCCGGCTCATGACTCACCCGCAAATCCGGCAGCGCCCGGCGCTGGGAGAGGTCATCCTGGCAGCTCTGACCCTTGATGCCAATAGCCGCCCCTACCGGAACGCCGCGGATTTCCTCGAGGCTTGGACGCGGGCTAAGGAATGCGGCGCGGGCCCGCGTCCGGAAACCCCCTGGGAAACCGTCCGTCGCCTCGTGGGAGAAGCGCGGCAGTGCTTCGCCGTCCACGACCACTCAGGCGGCGACAGGCGGATCGACCAGGCGATGACAATCAACCGCGACCGCGCAAAGGTCCCGGACCCGATGATGGTCGGCGAGGCCTACCTGATAAAGGTCGAACGCCTCGTCGATGTTGGACGGCCCGCTGAAGCCCTGCAACTGGCCCAGGAGGGATACAACCGGCGGCGATGCCCTTCGACTTGCCGGGCCCTGGCGCGTTGCAGTTCTCCGGGCATGAGAAAGTTATTGGAGGAAGAAGCCAGCAAGTGCGAAGGCCGGGAATGACGCAATGTCTACGTTGTCTCAAAAGGCGGACCAGCTTCTTTGCGAGAGCCGGTCCGCGCTCGACGAGCTTATCGTTCGGTCGCACGCGGTCCGCGGCTGGCAACTGCTCCAGGAGCGGAACCTCGAAGGAGATGCCACCGGATCCTTGCCCTACACGGACGAGGCCCTGGCGGCGTTCCAGGCCGCGTTGGCCAGCTTCCCTGACCATGTAGCGGTCATCCACCACTTAGCCATCGGCCATCACGCCCGGGGGTGGGATCTGGAACTCCAGGGTGACAGCCGCGCAGCGAAAGAATGGGAGTCGGCCTTGGGCTACTGGCGTCGGCTGGCCTCCAGCGGCGAGTTCTGGGCGGAGCAGAAAACAAAGCTCCAGGCCTGCGATCCCAACGCCAGCCCCGCCATACTAGACGCCGCCAGGAAAGACCTGATGGAGAACCTCCTGGACATCCACGTGGACTTCATCCGCCACTACTTCCAGTTGGATCAGCCGGGCCGGGCCATCGAGCACGTGCACATTATCCGCCGGGCCCAGATCCCGCCAGCCGTCAAGAACCGCCTAGTGGACAAGGTGTTCGAGGTGATGACTGCATCAGTGGCGCAGGCGCTGCTTGTCCAGGAATACGAATCGGCCCTCGTGCCAATCGAGCAGTTCCTCACTCTGTTTCCAGACCAGCCGCACCTCGGGGCCTTTCGGAAACATGCGGAGGTGTGCGCGGCCTGGCTGTCGAGACTGTCCTGGCAGGACGATTGGGGGACGATCGGGCAACTGTCTCAACGGGCCCTGCCCGTCGCCAGCCTTCTGGCGGCTCATCCCGAACTGGAGCAGCAGGCTCTGGCCCGGACTGCCCTGGAGCAACTCACTGGCGAGATGGCGCTCCGCAGTCACGATCGCGCCGCTACCCATTTTGCCGGATTGGAAGCGGGCAAATGCACCGCACCGGAGCGAGAAGAGACCGCACAATGTCTGCAACTCAGCCTCGAATGGGCCCGTCTGGGCTACCCGTATGCTCGAGATAGTTCCCTCGTCCGAAAGCTGCTCCCGGTCTGCCTCCATCTTCGAGCCGTCTGCCTGGACGCGGCGGCACACGCGGAGCAAGAAGCTCTGGGCGCGATCTTCAGCGACCCGATCGCAATGCTGGACGTGGATCGCCTCCGGGGCGAGACCGCCACCAGAATCGCCTCCGCCCGGGACCTCCGACGGAAGGCGGTCGAGGATCTGACCGAGGCCGTAAGATATGAACCGGATAATCCGACGCTCGCGGAGCATCTCGGGGTCATGAAGTCACGGTTGGACGAGCTCGAATTCATATCGAGTAGCATTTCGGGAGGGGTCCCTGACAATTTACCCGGGCGCTGGGCGCCGGATCCAAGCCGCGACCGTAAGGGAGCGGACAACCTGCGGGCAATGGAGCGTGGTGCCCGTCCGAAAGCGCGACCGGGGCAGGAGAATCCATCGACCGCCGATTCTGTCACGGACCCTGTCGGGAGGGCCCTCATGAACATCTGGCGGGGAGGATCGTTGACCGAAAACCCCTATGTGCGGAACGCCTTCCGGGTGGCTAGGGTGCCCCGGGAAGTCGCCCGCCGACAAACCCTGGTGCAGTACATCGGCCAGACTCGGGCCATGATCAGCGCCGATCCCGGAGCGCATCGCATTCGGGGTGAGAGCGTCACCCACGAGGAATTGAATCAGGCCGAGGCGATCCTGCTTTCGTCGGACCAGCGGATTCTGGAGGAGCTCCTGACTCACGCGACCGAGAGCCCGCAGATCAGCCGGCTTCGACGGCTAGCGAAAGAGGCGGCGGCGGCGATGGCCGTCGGCCAGGACGCCCTCGGACCGATCGACCCTCGCATACTGCACCCCATGCTGCTGGACATCGTTCGCCTGTACCTGCCAGAAATCCCGGGCGCCGAGGCGAGCCTGGGGGCCTTGGAGCTGGAGCTTCCGCCGCCATTTGGCTGGCAAGAGAAGGAGTAATTTGATGCCTGCAAGTTTTGACGTGGCGGTCCCTGTGAGGACAGCGCCGGACGCCCTGGCGGATCTGCCGCTTGTGACGATTGCCTGGCGCGCTCTGCGTGCGGATTATCAACAGCGTGTCCGCCAACAGGAGGAGCAGGATTCCCGGTTCAAGAACCTGCTGATGGCCCTGATCCGAATCGCGGACCAAGCCGTTCAACTCAAAAGGCCGACCGCCGGACCGGCCCCGGATGCTGCGGACGCTGCGGCCAACGAGCGGCTGGCTCAGGCGGCCGATGCCCTCTTCAACGTGCTGTCGGACGTGGGCCTGACCGTGATCGCTCCGCAGGGTCAGGCGTACTGCGGAGACCTGACCGAGGTCCTGGAGAATTGCGCCCAGGTGCCGGGCTTGGTCGCCGATGTGCCCCGAGTGGCGGAAGTGATGGTGCCAGCGATTCTTCAGGATAGCCGGATCGTTAGAATGGGCAAGGCCGTCATCGCCGTGCCTCCTTCGGCCGACGCGGCGGCCGGGGGAGAACCGGAACAATCACCCGAGGTTTGACTGAGCCGGGCCTGCCGCGACGAGTGAAAGGTCCGGCCGGCCTGGGCCTCTAACCCTGAGCCGCACACGAACAATCGGCCTGCTCGGCCGGTGAGGATAAAAGGAGACTCTCGTATGAAGCGTCCGATCGCAATCGACCTGGGGACATGCAACAGCGTGGTGACGATCCCGGGGGCACGCACCGGCAAGGGGTACAAAACCATCGCCGAATGCCCTAACTGTTCGGTGATCACGGACCGATTCGCCCGGCCCTTCGTTCCATCGGTGTTGGCCGAGGACGCCTCCGGCGCGCCGGTCGTCGGCTACCCCGCCAAGGCGCGTGTGGGCCAGCTGCCCGCGCCGATCATGTTCGCCAAGCGCTTCATGGGCGGGGACAAGACCTGGCAGTTGGATAAGCTGGGCGTGCTGCGCCCGGAGGAAGTCTCCGGCCACGTGCTGCACCATCTGAAGGTCATGGCGGAAGACGTGTTGGGCGAGAAGGTGACCGAGGCGGTCATCACCGTGCCAGCCTATTTCACCCTGCGTGCCAAACAGATGACCGAGAAGGCTGCCACTCTGGCGGGGCTAAAGGTGGCCCAGATCGTGCAGGAACCGGTGGCGGCAGCCCTGATGTATTGTGCGACCGACCCTCGCGACCCCCTGCGGATCATGACCTATGACCTGGGCGGCGGGACCTTCGACGTGGCCGTTCTGGAGAAGCGCGACGGCATGATCACCAGCGATTCCATCCTGTCCTTCGACGGCGACCGCTTGTTGGGCGGATACAACTTCGACCGGACGTTGGCCCTGTGGATCATGGACCAGTTGGTCGCTCAGGGTTATGACCTCCAGCTCAATCCCGACGCCCCCGCCGACGCCCCGGCTTTTGCCAAACTGATGGTCATTGCCGAAATGGCCAAGATCCAACTCTCCGCCAAGGAGGTCCACGACATCAACGAACCTGCCACGGGGATCACCGATCATTCCGAAAATCCCGTCCCGATCAACGGCCTGGTGCTTTCCCGCCAGCAGTTCGAGGACATGGTCTCCACCGAGATCGAGTACACCATACAGATCTGCCGCCGGGCCATGGATAAGGCGTGCGAGACCCTGAACCAAAGGGCGACAAAGGAGGGAAAGGCCACCCCTGAGACCCTGCTGAATGAGATCGTGATGGTCGGCGGCTCGTCCCGAATCCCGATGATCGCCCGCCGGCTGAAAGAGGAATTCGGCAGGCAACCGAAGCTGCTGGAGCCGGACCTGGCCGTGGCCCTGGGCGCGGCGATTCTGGCGGGCAGTCTCGGCGGGATTCAGGGCTGTTTCAAGCTGCCGAACATACCGGCCGAGACCGACGTGAACCCCTTCACCGTTTCCGGTCAACTGGTGGCCGGAGGGGATCACCAGGACGTAACGGGGGCCGCCGTGCGCCTCGCCACTGAAGACGGGTCGTACAACCGGACCCGAACGGTCAGTGCGGACGGCGGATTCACCTTCGAGAATATCGATCTTGTTCCCGAAGACACGACGAGTTTCACACTTTCGGCAAGATCGAAGGATGGCCGCGATCTGGGCTCGCACCGGTTCGCCGTCCGGCACACCGCGAATCCCCAGGGCGGCATCACGGACATCGTGACCAATGTACTCGCCAAGCCAATCAGTGTCCTGTTTGTGGACGGTCCTTACGAAGTGGCGGCGGCCAGGACTCCGTTGCCTTACGAAACCATCGTCCCAGCCAGGCGCGTCAGCGCGACCAGTGAAATCCGAATTCCGATCTTCGAAGGCGAACACCCCATCGGCGAAATCGTCATGACCGGTATTCCAGACTCCCTCCCGGTTGGGAGTGCGGTAGAGATTCGCCTGTACATCTCGGCGGATTACATGATCCGCGGCGAGGCCTATGTGCCCGCCTTGGCGCGGACCGAGCCCGTGGAGATACAGATCCCGGTGCCGGAAACCAAGACGCTGGAGGAACTCAGGCGAGACTTCGAGCTGCTCTCGGAAAGGGCGGATGCCGCACGCCGCGCTGCCAGTCCGGACGTCATGTTCAAGGTTGGCAAGCGGCTGAACGACGATCTCGCCCGCGTCAAGGAGATGCTCAGCGGGAAAGATCGGAGTTTAGAGCCGGCGCGAGTCCAGGATCGCCTGGACGAAATCAGGACGCTCATTCGCGAGATCGAAGGCGGCTGGAGGCCCGAGCCGCCGCGCGACGAGTTCGAGAGCAAGGTGAAAAGTGTCGGCGTCCTGATCAAGCAAAAGAGCAAGGACCATCCGGAGATCAAGAACGATGGATACGAGGACCTGTTGGCCTCAATCCGCAAAGAAGCCGAGGACGCCCTGAAGACCCAGAACGCCGCAGAGTGGAGGGGATGCTACCAGCGATTGATTGAGTTGGAAGACACGGTCAGCGGGATTGGTAAACACATCCCGCCTCCCCCGTCGGCGGATGCGCTGCTTCTTCAGTTGGCCCAGTCGCTGACCCAACTGCGCGAGAGAGCCCGGACGGAAGGGCGACTGAGCAACCTCGAAAACCAGTTCCAGGAAGCGGCTGATGGCCTCAAGGCAATCAACCCCAAAGCCTCTGACGCCATGATCAAGATCCGCGATTGGTACACCACGAAATATGAGCCGCTGTATGCGGCGGTTACCGGAAAAGCTGAAGATCCGCGCAAGAATACCCTCCTCGAACCGGACAAGAAGAAGATGTAAAGGAATACAAGACCCGCGGGAGGAGCCTAAGCGCCCATGTACAGCTGTCCGGCATGTGGAAGAAGCGACGTGGCCGAGCTATCGCGGTGCACCTGCGGCGCCGACTTGGCGATTCTGCAGAGCCTCGACGCAGTCGCGGATGCCTGGTTCAACCGGGCTTTGGCGGCCCTGGCGAAGGGAGAACCCGGCAAGGCCCTGGAATGGGTCTCGGCGTGTTACGCGGCGCGTCCCAACGACGCGGCCGCCCGGCTAACCCAGGCCATGGTGTGGGCACAACTGGGCCACTTCCTGCAGGCCCGGGCGGCGCTGGATCAGGCGGCCAATCTCGACTCCAGCCTGCCGGGGTTGGCAGGGTTTGCCCGGGCTCTCCAGGATGCCTTTCGCCCGGCGGCGCCGGATGCCCCGAGGCCCGGGGCCAAGCCCAAAGCCGCGGCCAAGCGGCTGAGCAAGGCCGCCAAGGCCCGGAGTAAGAAACTCGTCCGTGCTGCTGGTACCCGGCAAAGACGGGCTGGCAGGAACAAGAAGAGGTAGCCTCCGGCTCAATCCGTTCCGTAGAGAGCCTGGACGGTCTTGATCAAGGGAGCCGTGGGCCACCAGAACTGCAAGGACTGAAGGAGACCAAGGTCATGGTGATACTCGGCATCGATCTGGGAACGACGTTTTCCGCTGCCGCGTACGTGGACGAGCAGGGAAGAGTCGTGGTCATCGAGATCGGCGACGCGAAGTGGCTGTCTTCGGTGGTCCTGATCCGCAACCGGAAAGTCGTGGTCGGCGACGCCGCCATGAACGAGTGGATCACCGACGAGGAGCATGTGGTTCGTTGGATCAAGCGGTCCATCGGCGACCGGGACTACCAGTTCCCGCGAACCCTTCTGTTCAGCGCCGCGATGCCCGCGCCGGAGGATCTGGATGCTAAGGAACTGCCCGACGAGCTGCGCGGGTCATTCCAGAGCCACGGCCGGCCGCTGTCGGCGGGGGCGTTGGTCGCGACCGTGGTGCCCCGCCAGCACTGGCTGATCCATGAGCCCCAGGTCAGTTACATCCTGAAGAAGAGGGACGGGGAACTGGACGTTTACGAGGGCCTGTCGGCGGTGGACATCTCGGCCGAAATCCTCAAGGCGGTCAAGAGCCACGCGGAGAAACAGCTGGGTTACGCGGTCACGGAGGTCGTCATCACCTGCCCGGCCTACTTCAACACCCAGGAAATCGAGAACACCAAGCGGGCGGGCGAGCTCGCCGGTTTCCGCGTCGTTCGGGAGATCATCGAAGAGCCGGTCGCGGCGGCGGTGCACTACGGCGTCGAGCACATGAAGAGCGGCCAGAAGATCCTGGTGTGCGATCTGGGCGGCGGCACTTTTGACGCGACGGTCCTGACGCTGGACGGCCGCGTGTTTAAGCCGCTGGCCACCATGGGCGACCGGCGCCTTGGCGGCCACGACTGGACGATGGAACTGGTGGACCTCGTCGCCGAACGCTGCTGCGATCTGTCCCTGGACGATCCGCGCAACGACTTGGTCGGCAGACAAGCGTTGTACGAGAACTGCGAAAAGGCCAAGCGAGATTTCGCCTCGATGGCGACCCAAAGCGTCATTTGCCAGTGCGCTGGCCAATTGCAGCAGGTCACGATCCAGCGCGAGGAGTTCGAGGCCCGAACGGAGTGGCTGATTCAGAACATGACCATGTGGTGCCAACAGGCGATGGAAAAGGCAAACCTGTCCTGGAACCAGATCGACACCATCCTGATGGTCGGCGGGTCCAGCCGGCTACGCCGGATGGGAGAGGCGTTGGAGAAGTTGTCGGGCAGAAAGCCGGTGCTTTCCAGTTCGCCGGACCTGGCGGTGGCCTGCGGGGCGGCCATCATGGCCAAGGGCAAAGTCCGGGCTCGCCGGCCGGCTGCGGGACTCACTGATGCCAGCCCCACCCCGGGATTGACGGATGTGCTCTGGACCGGAACAATCCCGCGCTCGCTGGGAACCCGGGCCTACGACCCGGACACGAAGCTCATCACCAACGCCCTGATTCTGCCGCAGGGAACCGAGATCCCGGTCTCCAAGTCCAGCGACGACTTCGAGGTCTCGTGCGATGGCCAGGAGCTTTTCGACATCCCGATCGTCGAGTTCGAGAATGACGCCGACTACGAGACCATCCGGAACTACCGCTTTCGCTGCCCCAGCAACGTCCGGCAAGGCGACGCGATCCGCGTGACGTTCCGCTATGATCGCAGCAAAATCCTCACCGCCGATGCCCATCATCTCGCCTCCGGCAAGGCACTGACGGGGGAGGAAACACCGTACCGGGAACCCCAGGTCTCCGACTTCGAGATCCGAATCAAGCCGCGATGGGTGGTGTTCGCGCTGGACGTTTCCGGGAGCATGTCCGGCGAGAAGATCAAGAGCGCCAAGCAGGCCTTGCTGGAAAATGCACGCAGCCTGATCGGGGCCGGCGGCAAGACCTGCAAGGTCGGCGTGGTCAGCTTCTCCAACGCGGCCGAGGTCGTCTGTCAACCGACCAACGACCTCGATTTGCTGGCCGGCCATATCGCCGGGATGGCCGCTGACGGCTTGACCGCGATGGACGACGGCATCAACCTGGCGGTGAACCTGGTGGCACAAGCGCCGTGCGAGTACGATCGGGATGTAGTGCTGCTAACGGACGGCAACCCCGACTCCCACCGCAAGGACAGCACTCTCCGTGCCGCCAGGACGGCCCACGAGAAAGGAATCACGCTGTCGATGCTCGGCATCGGCCGGGACGGGGTGGACTTGGCTTACTTGCAGAGCCTGACGCCGCTGACGCTGCAGATCACGTCAGCCCAGGACATCGGCGGCGGCGTCAACTCGTTGCTCACCAAGGCTTCGTCGCATCGATCCAAATTGACTGATAAACGTATTTGAGTGAATGATGTTGGGAGTTCTGACATGAACGCAAACAGGGCTGAAAGATCGCCTCAGGAACCGGGAAACCAATCCCAATCGCTAGGCGGTGGCTTGGCCGGCGTGGACGTTCCCGCATCGCCGGCGGCTGACCAGCCGGCTACGACGCCGGTACCGGAGCAGGCGGCGCCCGCAATGATGATTCCCGATCTGCCGCCGCTCGAAGCCCCGGCTTCGACTCCAATTCTCCGCGCCACCGCCGCGCAGACCGCGGTAACGGCCGAGACGGCGCAGGTTTCGGATCAAGTCGCCGCACAGATGAAGGAGTTCCGCCAAGACTTCGAGAGCCTCCGGGGGCGCCTGGACGCCGTTGAAAGGGCCGTGCTGGACACCGCCAAGCAGATTTCATTCATTCCTCCGCAGGTGTCCATGGTGGGAGACAAGGTGGACACTATGACCACCTCCATCAGCCACGGGCGATGCCGATCGCTGCTCGACGACCTGCTGCGTATTTACGACCTGACCGACCAGATGCTCCTCACGGCCGACGCCCAGGACGGACCCTCCAGGGCCAGGAGCAACCTCGATACCCTGCGGACGCAGATCGGGCAAATCCTGGAGGTCAACGGGCTAACGCAGATCGCGACCCAGGGCCTGTTCGACCCGACAATCCACCGCGCGGTACGTCGTGTCCCCTGCGGCGAGCCGAGTCAGTCCAACCAGGTGTTCAAGGTGGTCCGGAGCGGTTTCCGTACAGAACGCCGCGTCCTCCGCTACGCGGAGGTGGAAGTCTTTTTTTACGATCCGAAGGGCGCGCTCGCCCCGCCGGAAACTCTGGCACAGCCACCCGAACGTCCGGAACCGATCCTGGCGGAGCCAGTCGCCGCAGCGAGTGAAAGAATCGGACAAACTGCCCCTCAATTATAGGGAACGCGAAGCAACAGGAGACCTTTCATGGCTCGATGTGGAATTGATCTCGGGACGACCTACTCCGCCATTTCCTGGTATGACCGGTACAACAACCGGGTCGATACGATGGACCTGAATATGCTGGCCGACGGACAGCGAACGGCCCGGTCTGTGGTCTACTATCCCGGTTCCGGCCAGGAGCCGGTGATCGGCGAAACTGCCTGGAACGCCTACCGTCAGTATCCCGATCAGGTGGCCGTGGGCATCAAGCGGTCTATGGGTACGGACTACCGGTTCAAGCCCTTCGACGGAGAGGAGTTCACTCCGCAGCAGGTCTCCGCGGAGATCCTCAAGGCCCTGGTCAAGGACGCCAGGACCGCGCTGGGCGAGGATGTGACCGAGGCGGTGATCACGGTACCGGCGCACTTTGGCGACAATGAGCGGGCCGCCACAGAGGAGGCGGGGCGCCTGGCGGGTCTGAAGGTGTTGGCGCTCCTGCCGGAGCCGCACGCCGCCGCCCTGGCTTATTGCATTGAAAAAGCGACGGAAATTACCGACAAGTACCTCCTGGTCTACGATTTGGGCGGGGGCACCTTCGACGTGACCCTCATCCACGCCACGACGGCCAGCAACGCCCCGAACGCGCTCAACCTCAAGATCAACACGCTCTGCAAGCGCGGCAACTGCATGCGCGGCGGCCTGGATTGGGACCGGGCCCTCGCAGATATCGTCGCAGAGAAGATCGCGCAGGCCGACGGCACCGACGTGCGCCAGGACCCCAAGAACGAGGCGGCGTTGATGGACAACTGCGAGAAGGGCAAGCGGCAGCTCGGCCGGCTCAGCTCGACGTCCATCCTCGGCGACATGGGCCAGCACCAAGTAGAGGTGACTCGGGTGGAGTTCGAGGCCAGGACGGCGGCTTTCCTGCTTGAAACCAAGATGCTCATGGAGCAGGTGCTCGACGAGGCGGAGAAAGGCATCATGGACGAGAACGGGAAGAAGCACGAAATCCCCAAAGAGAAAATCCAGATCCTGATTTCGGGCGGGGCGTCCAAGATGCCTATGGTCAAGGAGATGCTCAGAACAGTGACGAACGTGCCGCTGCTGGAGCACGGAAACCCCGAACTGCTGGTAACCATCGGGGCAGCCTACTGGGCGTTTCTGCTGGGCGATCAGGACGGCAATCAGGCCGCGCCGACCGCCCCTCGGACAATCCCCATCCCTGTACCCTCCGACGACGGCAAGAGCACGCAAACCAAGGACCTGACCGTTGAAAGGCCTATCGACATCGCCGCTTACACCGTTGGCGTGGAGGTCATGCGACCCGACGGCCAGGGTAACATGAAGCCCAGCTACTGCGTTGTTGTGGAGAAGAACTCCTCCAGCGGTCAGAAATTCGAGAAGGTTTTATACAAGACCCAGAGGGGCATGAAGGAAATCTCGATCGTGATTTACAAGAGCGACGAGCCGACGGACAATCTCGACCAGTGTACGGAATTGGGCACGTTCGTGCTCTCCGGTCTGCCCGACGGCGGCGAAAAGGGCGAAGAAGTCCTGGTCCGGATGTGGCACGACGACAACCTCATCTTTCTCAAGGGCGAAGCCATCGACAAGAAGACCGGGCAGAAAGTGGACATCGAGATCAAACGTCGTCAGGACTGACCCCAGTGCTCAAGTTTACCCACAAAGTTGGAGGTAAGGAGTTGGGCGATGTTCTCAGCCTAGAAAACGCGTCCCGCCGCCCCCTACCTTGCCTGACAACCCGCTTGCCAGTCTTGTGCCAACGTGTCGAGCAGATGTGGGTAAACTTGAGCCTCAATGCCTCGGCTCGACATCGGGCGGCAGAACCATGAGCACGACCTCATCGACAACTCCGGCAACTCCACTCCCCAGGGATCTGACCGCGCAGAAGGTCATCGAGATGTTCGCGGAACTGGGGCTTCCGGTCTGCGATGACGACGTACGCATCAGGCAGGAAATCGAGAAGCAGCGCCCCCGCCGGCTGAGAGAGATGAACAATCCCTCGCCGGACATTCGACAGCGCGCCAAGGACTGGTCGCAACACGCTCTCTGGCTGACCGATCGCCGCAGCGAACTTCTTGAAGTAGTCTACAAGCAGTTTGAGCAGGTCGCCACCTTGGGGGTGCAATTGGCGTCCGCTCAAACTGTTCTCATTCTCACGCCGGAGGTGCATCAGTCCCTCTGCAACCTTGCGCGCGAGAGTTGCAAATTGGATGATGCGATGACCCGTCGCTTCATCGACAGATATAAGACCGATCACAACGTGCGGGCAGGCGGCGCCATCATTTCAGTGGAGCCGGCGAGCATCGACGATTTTACGGCGACCTGCACCGGCAAGTCGATCATCCTCCGATGGAAGCGCCCGCTGGATCGTTGTGACAAAGTCCTGATCTTCCGCTCGGACAAGTTCGCCGTCTCTGGCGGCGATTCCCACGCGACCGAAACGCCCATCGCCGAGACGACCGGAGATTTCTATGAAGACCATGCCGCGCGCCCGGGAAAGTGGTACGAGTATCGTGCCTGTGCTCTCTATCGCACGACGAAGGGCGTCCAGAGACCGTTCTTCATCGCGTATCCGGGCGAGGTGGAGGACGCAAACGCCGTTCTGGAAAACGGCAAGGTCACTTTGACCTGGAAACGTCCAGCCCAGCGCACTACGGTGTGGGTCTTCCGGCGGGAGAGTGCCAATCCGGAGTTCCGCGTCGAGGACGAGATTCCCGTTCCGACCGGCAGTCACACAGTGCAACTGTCCTGCGGCGACATGGAGTGGATCGAAGACCAGAATCTTCGCGAAGGCGCCACCTATCATTACTTGATCATCTCGGACTTCGAACAGGGCCGGATCACCAAGGGCGTCGTCCGGCAGATTCATGTGCCGCAACCGCCGCCCGCCCCGGCCTCCGTGAAGGCAGCATATGCCCACGCGAAGGACACGGACGAGGTGCGTATTAAATGGGAGCCAGCGCGCACCAACCTGCCTGTGAGCTACAAACTCGTGCGCCGCGAAGGCAGCGCCGCTCCAGACCGGCCCGACGACAACAAATCCCAGGTCATTGAGGAATCCACCCACAGCACCAGCATCAACGACAAGTCGGTGGTGTCAGGTAAACGCTACACCTACGCCGTGTTCACCCGTGCGGGCGAGATTTACAGCCGGACCGGCACAGCCTCCAATCCGGTGGACATCCTCACGGACGTGACGGGGGTGCAGCCGACGGCCGGCAACCAGACGGTCGAGCTGCGGTGGAATGTCCCCAAAAACATCTCCGAAGTCAGGGTACGCAGGAGCGTGGAGGGCTATCCGAAGAGTGTCCTAGATGGAACAGTTGTAGCGGTAATCGGCACAACTGCCGTCAAAGACTGCGGACTCGTGAACGGCCGTCGCTATCACTACAGGATTTTCTGCGTATATCGGCCGGAAGCGAACGCGGAAGTCGTCTCCGAGGGCGTCAGCATCAGCGCGATTCCGGAAGACCTGCCGGACCCGGGAACTCGCCTCGATTTCAAAGTCCAGGCCATAGGCTCAGCTGTGAAATGCTCCTGGAATCCGCCGCTAAGAGGCAATGTGTTGATCCGCCGGTTCAGCGCGCCGCACGGCTTTGCGTGCGGCCAAATCTTCGACGCCGTCAAGCTGGACATCATGGGCGAGGGGGTTGCCGGGGCCGGTCCAGATACCGCGATCGATGCCGATCCCACAATCAAGAGTCCCTTCTATGGCATTTTCATTGTTTCCGGTAGCAATGCGCGCGCAGGAGAGATCAAACTCTGCGTTGTAGTACCGGACGTCAGGAACCTAAAAATCAATCGAACCATGACCGGGTTCGTGCTGGCGTGGTCCTGGCCGCAAGACTGCGATATGGTGACCGTGGTCCGGCGGTTCGATACCTGGCCTCAGGGCCACAACGATCCGCAGGCTACGGCAATTCTCTTCTCTCGGAAGGATTACAAAGACGCCGGCGCCAGGTTCGTCGATGCCATCACCACGAAAGAACCCTGGATTCACTACACTGTCTACGCCCGGGCCACAGCCGGCGGACATTTCCATCATGCTCCGGGCAGCACCAAAGACTGCCGCGCGAAGGCCCACGCCGGAAGTTGGACCAAACTCAGCTACCAGATCATTTGTCCGACAAAGCGTCCCTACGCGGGCAGCCACATCCTGCTGAAGTGGACACTGGACGATCCCATGCCCGGCTTCGCGGGATTTGTTTTCGTGGCCGACAAGGACAAAGTGCCTTCGGGCCCCTACCGGGGCTTGACCATTTTCCGAACCTCGCCCGACCAAGCCGCCGCCGGTTCCGGTGAAGCCTGGGTTCCCCTTGAGACGATCCAGCGAGAACAATGGGGGCACTTCTTCTGCAAGGCTTTCGTGTCCGATCCCCTCCAGCAGGCGTCCACAATCATCATCCATCCCAACACCTGTGTTTGCCTGACCGAGAAGGGCCGGATGGAGGCGATTTCGGTCAATCACCACGGGCAGACCTACAGGGCGGGTACGCCGCGGACGATCGTGTGTCCGTTCGACTTCCAGGAATTCCCCATCGAGGATATCCAATACCGTCACAGAGACAAAACCGATGCCATCAAGGCCAACTACACCGCCTGGGAGCGGCTCTGGGGCCGGATCCGCGGCCGGAAGCGGAAGGTCAAGGTCGCAAAGGACGCTTCCGGACTGATTTACCCCCAGAAGTTCTGTCCCCAGGGTCACCTCCTGCCGATCAACGCGGACCGCCAGGAGAGCCTCACGATCGGCCTGATCGGCGCGAAATACAGCGGCAAGACGCACTACGTTGGCGCGCTGGTGAACCGGCTCTTCAGCCGCACCGCCGAGGACCTGAACATCGGGCTCACTGGCGTCACCGACGATACCAACAAGCGATACGAGCGGGAATTCAGACGGCCCTTCATCGAGAATCATAACGAGCTGCCCATGACCGTGGGGTCTCCTCCGCCGCTGATTTATTCGGTCCGGTGTAACCTGCCGGACAAGAATCAGTTTCAATCAGTGAATCTGGCCTTGTATGAAACAGCCGGCGAGAATCTGGAGGATCCGGAGACTGCCCGCGAGATGGTCAAGTATCTCAGCGTGGCGGCCGGAGTGATGCTCTTGGTGGATCCGCTGCAGATCGAGACCGTTCGTCAGAGTCTCCCGGCTTCCTTCCGCAAGCCCGCCCTTGATCCGAACGCCACGCCCTGCGGCATCATCAACAACATCAACAGCATCCTCGAGACCCACAAGGTCGATGGCGTGCTCTCGATTCCTGTGGCCGTGGTCATGACCAAGTGCGACGAACTGCGCGAAACCGGTCTGATCGAGCCCAACCGGCTCTGGTGCATGGAGGACAAGAGGCACAGAGACTATTTTCACAGGGAGTGGCACGAGGACATGTCCGGAATGATGGGTGAGTACCTGCAGCACTGGGATTTGGCGGCCTACAGCGCAGCCGTAAAGCAGTATCCGCGGCACGCGTTTTTCGGCGTCTCCGCTACCGGCTGCGCCTCGGAAGGTGGGCGATTCAAGTTTGTCTCGCCGTGGCGGGTGGAAGATCCGTTGGTCTGGCTGCTGACGGAACTGGGCGTCCTGCCTCCGAAGCCGGGGCATGACGCATAACCTGCCCGAGCGGAAAGGAACACGGTATGCCGATTGAACAGATGATCGTGACCGAGCGTGAAGGCGGTAGGGGAGTCAATCGCGCACATGGGAACGGCTACCAGTTGGCGGCGCGTTCCCCGGGGCTGAACGACAAGACCTGCGGATTGATCAGGGATCTCTGTGTGCCGTTGGCGGCGTCCCTGCGCATCGAGGATGCGACCCGGCAGGAGGACGACTGGCGAAAAACGCTGCCGCGCGGCGCGGACCCGAGGTCCTGTCCCCATCCACCCGAGATCCTCCGTGCGTTTCCCCTCATCTGGAGTTACTGGCAGATCGAAAACGACATGTATGTCCTGGCCCAGGTCAGATACTTGGGCTGGTGCCGTTCGGATCAAAGGCCCAACAACTTCCTGGCCCACGCTCTGGTCTTTTCACCGCGGGATCTGGCCCCTTGCGGCTACAATCCGCTAGCGCTGTCTAGAGCCAAGCTGATGCAAACCACCGATGACGGCGTCACCACGGAGTTGCCTGTCATCCCTCAATTCCCCGCGGTGCCAACCCTGGCGAAGAACACGAGCCTGCTGACGAAATCGCCCTACCGGGAACAGGCGGCGGCCCTTATTTCGTGCCTGGCCGGCCAGGCCGACTCTAGCCCCCCGCTCCTGCTGTGCATGGCCGATTGGGACCAGGGGCCGCAGTTGATCGAGGCCTTGCTCGATCTGCTGCCGCCCCCCGCCCGGTGCCGGACGGCCTTCCGCTCATTCGCCGGCCACGGCCCATCGGCAAGACCCCAGAAGATCCTCGTCGCCTGGAAGGAGGATATCTCCTCCTTGAACCTTAATCCCTCGAGCTACCAAGCCAATACCAGCTACCAGGTCTTCAATTTCGTCGAGGGCAAGTACTTGTCCGTGCAACCTGGCCGCTACGCTTCCTTTGTCACCGCGGAGATGCAGAAGCCGCAGTCGGATCGGTTGGATCAACATCACCGGTTGGCTCGGATCCTGGAGTTGTCGGAGCCGGCCGATTGGGACCGGCTGATTGCGGTGACGGAACTCGACGCTTGCGGTGTTGGCCGCGAGACCGTGCGCGAGGCGATGCAGTTCCTGGCCAAGCTGGCTGCCAATCCCGCCACCACCACGGAGGTGCTGAAGTTCGTCGAGCCCCACCTGCGGCGGTTGGTACAAGAGAGAAACACCGAGCAGCTGCGCGCCGTGTCCGGCGACGTGGCGACCATGGCCAACGCAGCGGTATCGCTCCCGGACCCGGCTTCAGCCCGAAATTTCATCGGGCAGATCAGGACCCTTGCCCGCGAAGCCCTAGCGGGAGAGCAGGTCTTAACCGCGTCGGCACTCCTCGACGCTTGTGGTGAAGCCAGGAAGGATGTGCTGGTGGAGGTGCTCAGGGAACAACTGACGCCGACATGCAAGCTCCAGACCCCGCCGGATGAGGAGAACCGAGGCCAACTCGTGGACCTGCTGCTGGAGGCGCTGCGGTTGGCCGGTGTTCCCTCCCCCAAAAGCGCGCCGGCGCAACCCTCCCCGGCCCCACCCCCCCCTGCCGCCGGCGGTCCGTCACCAAGTACATCCGCAGCGGCCGGGCGCACCGAGGAGCCTCCCCTGCCCTATGGCCCGCTGCTGGTGGCGCTGTTCCGCGCGGCGAGCGCAGTCTCAAGGGTGCCCGGGGTCTGGAAAGATGTGGCCGACAAGCACGTGAAACCGTTCTTCGGCGATGGTATGGACCCCGTCCATAAGGAAACGCTCAAGGAACTCGCCCGGCTTGTTCCGGAGCAGTCGTGTCCCCAGGGAAGCTTATGGCTCAACATCGCGCTCCTGAAAGCCGGCGACGCACAGGGAGAGGATCTCTACCGCAGCCTTGAGCGCATCGCGGTCGCCGCTTCGCAGGCCTCGGATCCCGGCACGCTGAAGGAGGTCCTGCCGTGGCTCCAAGGCCGCCTACAGGAGGAGGATCAGGTCCTGGCCATCGGTAGGATGGCCGACAAGACCAGCGGCGATTCCCCGATCGGAGAGCAGTTGTACTCCCAGTATCGCGATCAGCTTGCGCAGATCGCAAAGCCCCAACAGCAGCAGGAGATCCGCCGCGACCTAGCGACGGCAGGCGCGGCCAACGTGCTCTGCCGGGAGTTTCTGGAGCAGGTGCTGCCCTGGCGGGATGAACACCAGGAGAGTGCCACCCGATTGCAGTTCTGGACCGACGCGATTCTCAAGAACTCCCCCGCAGTGCTGAACGCCGTTCGTGAGGAGGTGGCTCGACGCCTGCAACAGCAGCACGATCTCGACTCGATGCTGTTGCTGGTCCTGGGCCTCCTGCGTCCGCCGTCTAACCCGCAGGATGCTTCCCCAGGGTTTCTATCGCTGTACCAGGCCCTGATTCAGGTCTTGCCCATTGAGCCTCCATCGAAGGAGGTGGCCCCGATTCTGGCCGCGCCTCCAGCCGGGATTGACTCCAGGATCAAGGCAAGAGTCGAGGTGATAAACTTCCTGAGGGAAGTCGAGGGACATGCCTCCAAGCCAGGCTGGTCCGTGGTCCAGTTCCCGTCGGACAGCCCTGTATGGCAGGCGGTGGGCCAATTGGACGGCCAGGACAAGGAGGCTGCGATCCATTGGTGCGTGGACACGCTGAATTCCAGCGGTATCGCGACGCCCCAGGAGGCGGAGAGTCTCTGGAAGATGCTCAGCGCGGCCAAGACGAAATCTCCGAAGGACGTGACCGAGGCGGCATACAGGCTCTTGAAGGATCGGGACGGCGTGACCGCCGTTCAATTCGCGATGGCCTTCGCTCAGCACGTAATCGGCAATTCCGCTCAGGCCGGCAGCTGGGCGGATATGTTCGCCGAATTGGTGAAATCGTTCGACCCAGCCGACCGAAAACTGCTCCAAAAGCATCTCGATCGCCGATTCTGCGTTCATTCTGCGGCGTATGACCAAGGCATCGAGCGGCTTTGTAGCAGAGCCCGGCTGCCGCTTCCGAAATGGCTTTCCGAAACCGCGCCGCTGCCACCTCCGAAACTCGGAGGAAGAGCGCAGTCGCAGCCGCGAGAGAACTCCGAGGGCATCGTGGGCTTCGCGGTCGGATTCTTCAAGCGGCTCTTCCAAAAGTCGCGCGGCCCCAAACAGCCCGGTGCCAGCCAGAACCCCGCTCCCGAACCCCGTATTCCGACTAAGCCCCTCGACAAGAGCAAGCCCAACCAAAGGCGCGACCGTAAACGGTAATCTCATCGCACGCTGGGGTACGATTCATGATTCCTGCGGAAGACCTGCCATATGATGTGAAACTGCGGCTCCTGGCCGAGCTCAAGGACAAGCTCGGGGCTTCCGGGGTAGACCGCATGGTCCGCCGTTTCGGGGAAGACGGCATGGTGGATCTCGTGCTCAAGGCGTTGGCCGAAGGGAGCGGCGGCTCGCCACGGTCCTCGATCTGGTCGCCTAGGCGTTCCTTGCGGCCCCCGAATGCCTGGCTGGCCGCCCTTGGCTTCGTTGCGCGGGAGTTGGGCGCTGGGGGATGGTGGCGATGGCTGCTTCTACCTACTGGCCGCATGGGATGGATGGGCGTGGTGCTGTACATCCCGATTCTCGTGGGGATCCTTCTTGCTGCCGCCCTGTTCTACCAGATCTGCATTCGGTGCCGAAGCATGCCTGCGCTGGCAGCAGCATGTGGAAAAGTGGGCAACCTCGTACTGCTTGCGGGAGCCTGATATTTGGTTTGGAGCGGCGTGCCCTGGATTGCCAGCGGCGTCGGACAATGGTGGAGATGGTTGCGTGGGGATTTCAGAAAGAATTGGCGGGGATTCCATGAGCATCGCAGGCCAGATTTGAGAGAGCACGATGGGCGGCAGCGGTGGAACCCGCCACGAAATCTTTCTTGGAAGGACGATTCGCCTCCCCGGCCATGTGGACCCGTCGACCGATGTTAAGGGAACGAGTGAAAGGTTCCGCAGCCCGGCCCTTCTTGAGGGGTGAGGCGGCCGAGAAACCGGAACCCGGAGCGGAGCTTGACCATGTCCATCAACGTCACCTGTCAATGCGGTGCGAACCTCCGAGCGAACGATGACCTGGCCGGGGTCCAGGTCAGATGCCCCCGGTGCAAACAACCGCTGACCCTGCCGGCAGCCTCCGGCACCCCCGCCCCGTCGGCCTCCGCACCGGTCCCGGCAGTCGGACACCGGCAAAGAATGTACGCCTTCGAGCGCGCCTACGTCGCTTTCGCGTTGAGGGCCAAGCGCTATTACCTTCGCGTGACCGGCAGTTGCCGGGAGGTGTGGAAGTGGTTCTGGAACGGGAAAGGCTGCGAGATTATAGAGATCCTCCTGAGGATCGCCGTGGTCGTGTCCGGGATCGTCGCGGGTGTGTTGTATATGCGGTACGAAAACGCGCACGGGCGCTCGTTCGGGGTTGCCATGCTCTTTACCTTCCTCCTCATCGCGGTCTACGTCTCCGTGGTGGTATGGGGCTATAAGGCACTCGTGCACTGGCTGGCCCGCGTGGTTTCCGGGGCGTCGGCGGCCGGTATCGTCCTGGTGCTCAGCCTCCTGGCGGTTGTCGCCGCCAGCGTCGTCTTCTCGGCGTACTTGCTGGGGCTGTTCGGACTGACCGCCCTCTCGTTCATCGTCTTCCTGCCCCTGCGGGCGGCGCAGGAGATCGCCCTGCTGTACCGGCGGATCGCCTACGAATGCCCGCATGACGACTGCCCCGACAAAGGAAAGCGGCTCCCCATCCACGTCTGCTCCTGCGGCGCCGAATACCCGGACCTCAAACCCAGCTTCTACGGGATTTTCCACCACAAGTGCTGGCACAGTGACGGAACCTCCTCCAAGGTGCCGACCATGGACTGGTTGGGAAGATACAAGCTTGATCGTCGCTGCTCCGGCTGCCACAGGCCTTTGGTCAACTCCCCGTTCGGCCCCAGCCGCCCGTTTCCGGTCCTGGTCGTCGGCGCCACCAACGCGGGTAAGACCGTGCTGGTTCTCCAGGCCGTGCAGGAGTTGAAACGGCATTTTGAGTCTCGGCCTGGCTGCAAGGCCACGATTGCCTCCAACGAGCCAGAGTTCAAGAAAGGCATCGTTGGTCTCGGCCTGGGCCGACTCCCGGGCAAGACGGTGGGCGGGGCCATGAAGGCCACCTCCCTGGCATTGCGCATGCCCGCTCGCCGAAGCCAAAAGGTGCTCCTCCAGTTGTACGATTCACCGGGCGAGCACTTCGAGACCATAGAGGACTTCGGCCGCAAGCAGGTCTTGCAGCGGGTGGAAGGGATTGTGCTGCTCGTAGATCTGTTCTCACTGTCGAAGCTGGCCGGTTCCACACCGGCCGCTCCGGGCAATCCCGCGCGGGCCTCGGCGACCACCACCATGGGCAATCTCGTCGAGATGATGAACTTGATGCGAAAGGCCAGCCGGGGGGGTACCTTCGATGTCCCGGTAGCGGTGGTGCTGGGCAAGGCCGACGCCCTGCCCGCGGACCAGTTCCCCGCCCTGAAGGACCTGTACCGTACCAACGGCCAAGCCATCGATCAGACCGAATTGAACCACCGGTGCCGCGAGGCCATCATCGCTTTGGGCGGCAAAGTGACGCTGCGCACGTTGCAGCAGAGTTTCTCCAACGTCCGGTTCTTCGCCTGCACCGCCCTAGGTAGAGAGCCCCAGGGCGGCGACGCCAGCCCCTTCAAGCCGACGGGCGTCACCGAGCCGTTCTTGTGGCTCATGGGCGACGGGCAGCCCCCCTGAGGGACCGAGTTGTCGTGACCGGATCTGCTTGAGCCGATCCAGCATCTTGTCTTCGCTCGGCGGTTAGAGAGTGAGATCTACCAGTCATACTGCCTCCATTGTCACAGGTTTTATGATGATTCGGGTCTCCGACGACCGCTGGACGTCGGAACTGGTAGTGCGTTCCACTCGCCCCAACGGGCATTACGCATCCAAGTGATCGACATTGCGCGCCGATTGCCAGTTTACTTAAGGCGCTCATTACTTCGTTTCCAGTACTGAAAACGCCGCCAAACTGTAAGAAATCGTCTAAAGTAAACCGTATTGGGGTTAGCTTCGCTCTTGACCAGATCGTCCACAGTCGGATCGAGTGAAAGCTCCTGTGCCAGCCCATTCTCTATAAATAGAGCATCGGAGCGGTTCCTGTGCTCACCTTGATCGGTCGCGTGCTCCAGGCACGCTCAGGCTTGGCGGCCATCGCGCCGTCGTGGAGGTGCCGACCCATGAGAACCCCGTTCCCTGTGATCCCTGTGGCATTCCTGGTCGTAACCGCCTTGTTGTCCTCGTGTACTCGATCCCCGAAGCCCGTGTCGGCTTCCACCTGGGAGTCGGCCTTGCTGGCTGAGAACTGGACGGCGGTCGCGGCCGACTGTTCAAATCAGCCTGACGCCTCGGCGGTCCTGCGAGCCCTACGCGGCCATGCCTGCCTGGCGCTGAACCGCAACGACGAATCGCTCGCGCTGTTTCGTTCGCTGGCCAATGATCGCGATCGGCGAGCGTGGCAAGAATGTGCCTCTGGCCTGGTGGCGAGGCATCCGTCCAGTCCTGTGGCCCTGTACCTCAAAGGGGACGGCCTGGCGCGCAGCGGGCATTGGTCCGAGGCGATCGAAGCCTACTCGGCGGCACTGCGGCTGAACGGACGGTTCGCCTTGGCCCTCAATGCACGGGGGGTGGCTCTCGTGGCGTTGAACAACCAGGACCGGGCCTTGGCTGACTTCGAGGCGGCCTGCCAGGCGGGACCGAACTTCGCCGACGCCTTCGCGAGTCTCGGCGCGCTGCTGGTCCTGCGAAACGCACCGGAGGGTGCGTTGGCCATGTACCAGGCCGCGGTCGCCAAGTCCCATCAGTTCGCATTGTCCCTGAACGGCCGGGCCTGTGCCCGGCTTGTGGGTCGCGTTGACCCTTCAGCGATGGCTGATGCGGTCCGCGACTACCTCGACGCCGCGAAGTGCCCAGCCGTCAAGGAACTGGCCGAGACAAACCTCCGGACTTTGGCAACCATCGCTTTAAGCCCTGATGGGTCTGATCTGGCAGGGAATCCGGGCATGACCCTCAATGCGAATCAGCTCCGCTCTCTATCCAACGAACAGCGCATGGAGTATCTCAATACCCGGTCCGCGCCGGAATTGTTGACGCTCAGCCATGACGCCGGTCGCAATCAGGCATGGTCCAGGGGATGGGGGGAGGCCGTGCAATCGACCAGACTCGACGAATTCAAGGTCAACAAATTGGTGGAAGTGCGCATTCCTTTCACCAACGTTGAGCAATCCTTCAGGCACGCCGCGGAGCACAAGGCGGTGCTCAATGATATCCAACAGGTTCAGCACGACAAATACGGCGTCAGGCTCGACCTGGGCGGGATCACCATGGCACACGTTCAAAGTGGTTTCCTGAGTTTCGGCGGCTTGGTCAGGACTCGATTCGGTTTGGACCAGGACGCCCGCGACGCTGAGGTCGCTCCCGCAACGCAACCGGTCGTTACCACGGCCACAGCACCCTCTTGAATCGGCAGGACAATCGACCCATGCGGAACATATTCAAAACCATCGGCACGGGGCGCGCTCGTCACCTCCTGACAGTGGTCGTGATCTCACTGCTGGTTGGTGCTGTCACCCTGTTCTATCGCGGATCCATGGCATCGGCCACCGTCCACGAACCGTTCATCGCTTTTTCACTCCGCGAGGCGGAAATCCGAGCCCGCTCTGGCCGGAGCAACACCGAGCTGTTGAGTCTGGGTGGAATCACGCGCATCGCGGGATTGGTGTACGACCGCCATAACAAGGATCTCATTCTTGTGGGGTTGGCTCAATCCAGCATGCCGCCGCTGACGCTGGATGATCTGGCCGTGGCGCTGCGAGCCAGACTCGTTCACAATGAATGGCCGCTCGTCAGCATTGACCCTGTCGCCGACACGGAGAGAACGAGGTTTCAGTCCGTCCGATTCGATGGCCATCTCGCAGACACGGCCTTCGGTCGTGTCTTACTGGACTGCGACATACTTTTGAAGAGGTACAGTCTTCAACAACTGGCGCCCATCGACGGCGTTCGGCAATACAACCTTCTCGTCGAGGACTCCATCAGGGCCGACGCAGAACGAGCCGGTGTCGCGCTGACCGGCGCGCTCTGGCGCGCGGGTAAAGAGGGCCAATCAGCGAGTATGGCGGAGGTAGGACGAGACTTCGTTGCCTTGGATTCCTACCAAGCGCGATTCTGGTTTTATGCTCGGCAACCGTACACGCCGCTGAATCAAGACGTATTCTGTATCAAAGAGCTGCGCCTGGCGGTTAAATCCGAGCGGAACGCCAATGGATCGCCGATGTCATCACATGATCCCAGCGAGCAATATGCACATCAGTGGACGGAGCACTTCGAGGAACTGTGCCTTGCCCACCCAGTACTCAAGCGGTTGAAGGGTCTTTACGACCTGGTGTCGGTCGCCGAGGCCTTTCGTGAGATCGGCGACGGACCACCGTTGACCTTCCTACTGCACGACTACCGAGTTGTACAACAGAAGACAGCCACGACATACAAGCTCGAAGAGCTTTACGGGATCTTCGATCGTGCCGATCGCACCCGCCAGCTCATCCGTCTCAGCGGCGGCATCGAACTCCGTACGCAGATTAAACTCATGAATTATGGGGATGAGACGCCCCTGCGCTCGATTGTCATCGACTCCCGCCCGTCGCCCGATACCCTCTGCTGGCACCCACCATTGGCCGGCTGGCGGATGCCCAATGCGGAGCAGCCAGTGGCTGCGGAGGCGGAGGATGTCCCTTCCGGTAGCACATCCTCCTCAGAGGGTAGTACCAGCAATCGGGGATGCTCCGTCTTGTGTCAAGCGGTGCTGCTGGACCCAGTCGGCCAGTCCGGCGGTCGTCGCGTGTTCTCGGGGTTTCCGCCCCCACCGTCCCCGCTGCCTCCGCTCAAGGGGGTATCCATGCGGATGGATATCGACGCGCGTTCGTTTCAGAAGGACTCCGCCGGCGCCATTGCGCATCTGCGCGACAACGCCCTCGAGAGCCGGCCATCCCCAGACAGTCCCGTCTGGATGTTGCCAGTACCGAAGGAGAGTCAACATGATCCTCGACCGAAATGAACGGCGCCGGCTCCACTGTTCGCAAGCCAGTTCGCTCAACATCCGGCTGCTCATGGCGTGTCTCTTGTGTGTTGACGTGGCTTGTAGTGACAATGCCGGGCTGTGGGCGCCCGATGATGCCAGCGTCTCCGCCAACCCGAGCTCCATGACTCTGCCGGAATCTGAAGAGCGAATCTGCGTATCCCTGCGCGCCATCGAGAGGCTCGTCCATGAAGCAGCCTCAGGCAGTACTTCGCCGCCGGAGGCGCTGCACAATCTGTGGGGCTTGAACTACTTAGAGGGGTTCATTGTTGATGGCAGCGGCGGGAGAGATCTGATACTGGTCGGCCGCCGGCCGAAAGACACGGCAACGGACCCGAAACGACCCGCCATCCGGCTCGACGATCTGATCGTGAATCTGCGTGACCTGGCGGACTCAGGCCAATACCCTTATTGCTCCCTCGATCCCCGACCGCAAGACGTACAGGTGCTCAGCCGTCGGCTTCAAGAACTTGCGGATGCCACCTCACCGGAAGAGATCAAGGCAATGTTCTCGAAGCTGAAGTCATCCGTCGGACCGCAGACAGTCGTGGTCGGCGGAGTTCCCAGAGACTCTCGGCACGCACACATCATGATCGACGCCGACTATCACATGAAGCAGGCCTCTCAAGGCCATATCCTACTGGACGGAGTGATTTCCTACCTGGACCGCGCGCTCGCCGAGGCGCGGCAGGACATGCTGGCCGGCCGGCCAGCGAATACCGGCTCCAATATGGCCAGGTTCTGGTTTCATCTGGCCAAGCGTGGTCCTACGTTCCTTCAGGACAAGGGTATCGTTTGGATCGACTCATGTCCGGTCGTGGTGCTGACCGAAAAACAAGCGGCGACACCGTCCGGAGACCTGCACGACGTCGAAGAAGACGATCCGGTCGCGGAAGCTTTCGCGAGTGATCTCTCGCGAGACTTCGCCCGCCTGACCGTTTCCGTGCCTGTCTACGCGGACATCGAGAACTTGTTTCGGCTCAGAGCCCTCCTGCTGGCCGCGCAGTTCCGTGATGCTTTCACCAAGGCCGGTCTGGATCTGAAGCGCTATTGCCAGAACTACCTGTATCACGATGAATCACCGATGCCCCCCGATCTACCGGGCATCGCCAATCTCATGGAATGGACCCATATAACCTCGGACGGTCTGTCCCAGACGAAGCATTACATCTGTCCGATGGTCTTCGGTGGCGTGGGGATGGACATGGCCGTCAATGAATCTACCGTCCGGGGCCGAAGGAGCGAACAGCTCACGTCCCTGCGGACCTCCGCACTCGGAGCAAGGCCATCGAAGGATTCGATTCAATGGCTCGTGCCGAGTGCTGCGCCGAATATGGCCGGAGCGGCAGGACAGGAGAGCCATGGATCTCGCTGATCCGCTTCGCCCCAGGGCTCTGGATGATCTTTTGGATTTCATCGAGCCTGGCCAGTACCACAGCGGCTACGGGCCGGCAATAGAGAGTGAGGGCGGCTCGTGCTGCAGCGATGTCCGACCTGAGACCATCAGCGTGGTGCTCCGACACTCGTGTTTTGATGGGTAAAGCGGTCGCTCTTTTCCGATCTGTATGGAAACCCGATTGGGCAAGGAGTGCCGAACAGTGAAGAAGTATAAGGTCACCAGGTTTGCCACGCATTTCGAGGTGGCCCTGACGGTGTCTGATCTGCGCAGCGGCACGGACCTGACGATACCTCGGGTGGAGATCGTCAGTGCGGCGGAAACTTCCGCGCTCAACTACGACGTCGCGGACCGCCTGACCACAATGGAACAAGGCGGCTGCAGGATGCGGCTGCGATTCGATGACCGCGGACGTCTCACCGGATTGTCCAGTCCGGTCAAACGCACTCGCGAGCGACATTCAAGGCTCGATGATGATCCCGGTTCGCCTCCCGCTGCGGAACTTGTAGCTTGGTCAGAGGCCTTGCCTGCGGACGCGCAAGGGCGCTCTTTGCTGGGCGATAAGTGCAGGCGGAGGGGCGGCCGGCCCCGGGCCGGCCGCCCTCGCGAGGGCCGCCGGTCGCCGCCCAGCGCACGCGCCGCCTTGCATGAGGGACCGCCTCGAACGCGGTCAGCGCCGGTCTCCGGGCGGCGTGGTCCGGCGGCAGGCGCGTCCGCGCTCGTTCGGTCGCCTGCGCCTCTCCTCGCCCGAGACGTAATCTCGCGTCTCGTCGTCGATCGTCGGGGCGTAGCCGGGCGGGAGGTTGGGCATCAATTCCCTGATGTCGTAGTCCGCGCAGTCCTCCAGCCACCACTCCAGCTTTCGCACGCCGCCGGGGCACTCCTCCAGCACCTCGGGGTACTCCGCCCGCGCCGTCGCCAGCATCCGGGCCACCGCCGCCCCCACATCATTCGCCTCCGCCGTGCGGAGGAAAGCCCGCAGAAGGTCCCGCGCAGCCGCGCCGCTCCCATCCATCATTGAACACCCCCTTCTCTTTTGTGGACGGCCCCACGCCGCCTACCTGTTCTATCGTGCGGCGTTTCCGGCCCGCATCCGCGCGGAGGTCGCCGTGTGCAGCGTCAGTCGCCCACACGCCCTTCAATGCGTCTGGGACCGTCGCGCTTGCGGGCAACCGTGGAAGGCGCACCGGAGGGCAGCCGGGGTCGGGGAACGATCCTACGCCGCTCGGGCTGGGCGGGCAGTGCTGCGCCGCTTGCGGCGGTCGGGGCCAAGGTTTAGCCTCTCCGTGGGCGTGACGCCGGTCACCTTGCAGTCGGCTGCACCGACGCCGGCTCAACCGGCCAGCGGGCCGCATGTTCGGCCGCGCGCCTCCCCGAAGGAGTCCCCCGAATGACGGAATCCGAGGCAAAGACGGTGGCGAGAGCGCTGGGCGGCGAGGCTTGGAACAGCGGCGGAGGCATCCACCTGATCGTCCTAGAGAGATCCGATGGCCGGGTAGTGGCGATCTCGGACGAAGTCGTCTGCGAGTATTCCGACCGCAACGAGATGATGGATGGACAGCCGACCAACTCGATCATGCTGGTCTGACAAACGGCTGACCCCAGACGACCCGGCGGCGCACGGTCCGTGTCCGTCGGTCCTCGGGCAGACCACTGCTGGGCCGGCCGCCGCGCGTGTTCTCGCCTCGACAATCCCGCGGTCGTCTCACGCAAGCCGGCCAGCGTTCGCGGCTCAGGTTCGAGGGGCGGGCGACGCGGGTCCAGTCCGAAGGGTCCTGCGTCGCCACTTGTCCCCTCTAGTTTACTCGGGCATCCCGTCGTCGAAGCAGACCCACAAATCGCCCTGTCGTGAACTCCCCGTCCAGCTGCTTGCACTCTCCAAGGTGGACATTCGTGCCGTCGCGTAGAATCGGCCAGAGGAAGACCCCTGTTTCCGCGCCGATCTCGACCGCGGCCATGAGGGCCTCTCGCCGGTCGGCGCACTGCGACACGGGCGTGACGCCGTCCCAGTTGTCGCCGGAGACCCATGTTTCGGCAAGGAAGACCACCGCGACCGCGTGAACTTCATCGGCGGTCTCGGCGACCATGCCGGCGAAGCGACTCTTGACGTCGTCGTCGGGCAGGCACTGCGGCACCAGAAAGGTGGGTTTGCCGTAACCGTCGATTACGACAGCATGCGTGGGACACGCGCCTTGGTGCACAAAGGCTTCCACGCCGCAGGTGACGATGTCCATCACCAGCGCTCCAACGTCAAATGAATACAAGTTCTCCCCGCGATTCGGCCTTCTTCTCGACGGGTTCTTCGCGCCTTCATCTCGCTGTCCACGATACATCGTCTTAGCCCTCCAAATCGTTTCTTGTCGCGCGAGCCGAACGTCGGATCGCCATCCTCTGGCCCACTATACGCGCGCGCCCCGAAAGTCGGGGCGTGATGGGGTCGGCCAAGCTCGGTGACGTGCGGATCTCATGAAGGCGTGGGGTGCGCGACCACGGGCGGCAAGGCCCGGCTGCGGCGCACCCTCCGGGAGCCATGGTCGCCCTGGAGCACCCGTAGCGGCCCTTCGCGGTCCAAATGCACTGCAACTGGGCGAGGCTGCAATGCACACCGAGAACGTTTGTGCGGACGCACCGACTGCGTGGATCACGGGCCTGCTTGCGTCGGGCGCGCTTCCGGACTCGAGCCGTCCTGCTGAGCCCACAGGAGCATTGAAACTACAGGCGGGGCATCCGCAGGCAAGGCGGGGGCCTCCGCCGCACCAGCCCGGCGGCTGGCCGAGAAACCCTGAATGCGGGTCTCGCGACCGCTGCTGGGCGGATTGCGAGGGCCGAGGCGACGAGGCTCTCGTGTGCGGCGTGGGCCAGGGGCCTGCGCTGGATGTCCTGCTACGCGATAGCCTGCAACCAGGCGTCAGCGCGGCCCGCGTTCTGATTGACAGGCTCGATGTGCATGCCCTCGTAGCGATGGATCGACGTCGGGGCGGCCGCACTCAGAGGGGGGCGCAGGGCCTGCCGCACCCTCGATCAGGCTGGGCGGCGGCCCACGACACCGTGAGGGTTCTTGCCCAGCTCGCGCCGCCGGCGGCCGAAACCTGAGTCGTGCTCGACCTTGAACGACGTGGGCCGCACCGGCACCAGCGCGACACGGCCTGCCCGCAAGGGATCGATCGTGGGACGCCGACCGCATGCGTACGCCGCGAACATGGCGCATCTCGCCGCCGACTCGCGGCCCGCTCCGCCGTCGATGGATGCCGCCCGGCAACATCCATCGACGGCGGCGGCGCGACATCCCCGTGCCTGCTAGGCTTCGAGGCAATCATCTTTGTCGATGAGGTCATCTTCTTCGGTGAAATCGTCTTCCTCGATGGAATCGCTTTCCTCGGCGAAGTCCGCAGGGAACGCCGCGCGTTCACTGTCCGTCGGCCCGTGGTGCCGGACGCGAACACGGTGCACCGCATTCGCCGCGTTCTCGTGGTCGTCGTCCGCCGTGTCCGGGTCAGGGACAACAAGGTACAGATTCGCCGGCGACGAACCGTTACCCGAATCGATGCCGTGAAGCACGATGCGATCGACGTCGCGCCCGCCGAGATAGTGAAAGACGAGAGAATTGCCCGATGGCAGCCTGATCTCAAGCCGGTTGCCCTTGCTGCCGGCTTCAACCACGTTTGCCTCCTCCCACAAAGGATAATCGCCTTCCTCGACGAAATCCGGAGGGAGCGCCGCGCGACCGACGTCCGTCGGACCATGGTGTCGGACTCGAATGCGATGCACCGCGTTCGCTGAGTTCTCGTCGCCGCCGTCCGCGGTATCAGGATCAGGGACGACAAGGTCCAACCTGGCGGGCGACCTACCATCGCCCGAATGGACGCCGTGAAGCAAGACGCGATCGGCGTCGCACCCGCCAAGGCAGTCAAGGGCAAGGAGATTGCCCGACGGCATCGCGACAACAAACCAGTACCAGTCACTATTGCTATTTGGCATTTGTGCCTCCCCCCCCGTAGGGGTACCGGGAACCCGTCCCGCCGCGGGTGGATCGTCGACTGCCGTCCACCTCTGACTATACCCCCCCAGCGCGAGCTCCCTTCCTGACGACGGCGGGACGGTCTCCTCAGCTGCGTGCTGGGCTCTGCCACGGCGACGCGCATGGCCGCTCTGTCCGGGGTTGCTCGACCGCGGGTGCGGGCATGGCGTTGTGTGACGCCGACCAAGGACCCCAAAAACTGGGACCGACTGGACGGACCCCTGCGCTGAGGGCAGGGAATTGGCGAGGAGGGGGGCCGTCTCCTCCCTTGCCTAATGGGGTTATGACGAATGTGCGGTCTTGGGGGCCGCCTGGCGACGTCAGCGCCGACCCGGCGTCGGGTGCGGCACGTCCGAACGTCCGCGTCTCCCAGCGCGGATCCATTCGCTTTCACTTCGCCTCGCTGGATCGACGCCGCAGACCACGTCCTCCATGGCGTCCAACTCGCACGTGCAAACCACGATCATAGGACCGCAGGACACGCAACCCCCGGAAAGGTTCCGTACATACACTTGGTCGTCACCGTCGAACCCGCCCAGCGCCTCCAGCAAACCCGCCGTGTGTAACACCAACCTGTCGCGCGAGTTTCCGTAGGCACTCCTGCCTCGCGCGTATGGTGGGCAGGAGGGAGGATGAATCAAACCAAATTTCTGCCGTCATATGTCGGCTCCAAGGCATGTTGGACAGGGAAGCTGGAACGATACAGAGGCCGGGCCTTCGTGGAATTCTTCGCAGGCTCCGCCGCTATATCGGCCACTCTGGCCGGGCGGGCGTGGCTGAATGACTCGGACCCATTCTTACACAGGTACTTCCGGCAATATCGAAACCAGCCGGTCCTGGAGACATTCACCGACAGCGACTATTTTGCGAAGAGGTCCAGACCGGACTGGTACAAATACACCTATTACCTGCAGAAAATGTCCTTCTCCGGAACCTACAGGCACAACAGGAACGGGTTGTATAACGCGTCGATTAAGGAGAGTTACAAATCAAAAGCCGTGCATCTGAAGGATGACGTTGAACGGTCCATCGAGAGGTTCGAGGCGCTCAATCCATCGCTATACAATCTGGATTATTCGGATGTGCCGATACCTGAGAATCCAGATGTCGCGGTCTTGGACCCTCCATACGCATCCAAGCAGGCGGCGTACAATTCGCCAGGCTTCGATTACGAACGATACTGGGATTTCGTTCACAAGTGCATAGCCGTGTTCAGGGTCGTCATCATGTTCGATTGGGATGTGAACATGCGCGCGCGCGGTTTTTCCAATTACGATACTCGAAAGATGAGGGTCAACGGCAAACACAAGGGCGCGTTGGAAGCGATGTGCATAATAGACAAGGCGCCGAATTGGGCGGGACTGGACCGACGCCGGCGCTGAGAACTCGGATTCGGCGCGGAGGGGGGCGGCCTCCACGCTTGTCTGGTGGGGCCATGACGAATGTGCAGTCTTGGGGCCGGCCGGAGGCGTGAACGCCGACCCGGCGTCGGGTGCGGCACGTCCGAACGTCCGCGTTTCCCAGCGCGGAACCCTCCGCCTTCACTCCGCCGCACACCAGGTTCTCGAGCTGGGCGCTGGGTCCTGCCACCAGCGTGCATTCGGCGAGAGCTTCTGGGCGCGTTCGGGTAAGCTCAGCCGGCACCTCGGCAGGCAGGCCGGACCGTTCGGTGGCGGCTTGCGGCGTCCTCTCCGCCATGCATCTCAGGCCGTCGCCAAGCCACGGCGCAGGCACGTTGCCGTGAGCGGGCATGTGCCGCACCGCGGGCCTCGGGCCGTGCAGATCTTGCCGCCCAGCAGCATGATGCGGTTGTGCAAGGCCGCACCGTCGGCGTTCGGAACCACGTTGCGGAGCGCGACATGCGCAGCCCTGATCTTCTCGGGCGCGGGTTCACGCCTTGCGCCCAGGAAATTCGACGGCAGTGCGCCAAACCGCCACATGACCCGCCAGTTGTGTGCGTCCAGCGGCACGCCGGGCCGCCCGAAGGCGAAGACCCGCAGGCACTCCAGGATCTTGGTGCCGACGCCGGGCATGGTCTCCAGCAACGCCCACAGTTGGTCCCGCCCTTCCAGCCGCCGCATGGTCTCGTCGTCGTATTGCAGGCCGCGTGCATGGAAGCCTTGAACCACGCCCAGAATGGTCGCGGCCGCGCGCCGGTTGTTGCCCAACGGCCTGAGGATCGTCTCGATCTCGCCGCGATCGGTGTCGCGGATTGCATCCAGATGAGGGAACGCGGGGAAAAACCGCTGGTGCATCACCGTTTGCAGCCTGTCCGCGTGGGTCCGGCGGGACACCAGCAGGTAGATCAACTCCCTCGCCGCGTCGCGCATGTCCCCGAACTCCGGCGCCACCGGACACCAGGTGCGCATGGCCTCGGCCAGGTCGAGCAGGGTCGTGACGTTCAGAGCCGGATCGTGGTCCATCCTCTGTCCTCCATCGCGCACACCGGACAGAGATGTTCTAGCGGGGCGTGCTCGCGCCACGATGCGGCCTTGGAAGACAGGAGGCGCCTCGCGCCGCCCTCCAGTGAGCAGGGATGACCGGCGCTTGGTCCGCACACGTCGCCAACCGAAGTTCCGGTTTCGACCGCCGAAGTCCTTCTTGCGCTGGGATCCGGTGCGTTGGAGTCGGTGTCCGGCCCGAAGCCGCGAGCCGACAGTGCGGCGCCATTCGGCGCGCGGCCTATGCGACCCTGGTCGATTCCTTGTCGTCCACCCGCCGCCCAAGGAGATCACCGTTCTCGACGCCCTCTTCCCGGCGCCGCGCGGTCTCGGCGAACCGCGCGAAATCCTCTCGCACCGCGTCGTGGTCGGTCTCCCGGTAGAGCTTCCACATCGCCAGCGAGTCGTGGCCGGCGGATTCCAGGACGCTGGCCAGGCTCATGCAGGTGGACGCGAGGCTGACGAAGTACCGCCTCAGCCTGTGCCAGCCAAGCCGCGACTTGCCCGCGCCGTTCATCATCGCCGCCGCCGTGGTCGCCGCATCCTTCAACCTTTCGAGGGCCTTGTTGTGGGCCCGCGGATGTCCTGCGTCGTTGGCGAACAGCCACGGAATTCCCGTCCGCCTGGCCGCGTCCACGCGGCGGCGAAGCACATCGCGAGACACGCCGGTGAGCGGGATCACGCGGTCGGTCGCGTCCTTGGGCCACCAGAGGTTGCGCGACCGGTCCTTGAGAAGCTGGCGGGCCGTCTTGGGCATCTCGTAGGGCAGCGCCTTGCAGCCGACGAGGAGCGTGTTCTTCTCCAGATCCACGTCATCGACGACGAGGAACATCAACTCGCCGTAGCGGATGCCGGTGTTGGCCGTCAGCCGCACGGCGTCCGCGGTCCACGGGTCGCACGCTGCCAGCAGGGCGCGATACTCGTCGGGCGTGGGCACGCGGCTGGCCGTCTCCTTGCGGCGGACCGAGCGCTTCGCTTCCGGTTCCACCGGCAGCTTCAGCTTGCCCCCCTTGCCGATGCCCGCCGGATTCGCCGCCATCCAGCCGTAGGTCACGGCGGCGTTGAAGAAGCCGGTGAGGGTGGTCGCGTAGTTCTTCACGCTTCGCGCCACCAGCCGCCCCGAGAGGTCGTTGACGTACTGCTGGACCGCCAGCGTGGTGATCTCGTCCAGGAACCGGATGCCCGCCGCGTGCAGGTGCGCGGCGAAGTGCATCAGGCGCTGGCGGGTCTTCTTGCGGTGTTCATAGCCGCGGCCGACGCTGTCCAGGTCGCGCAGATGCACGCGGACGGCGTGATCGAGGAGTGTGCGGCGCGGTTCCGCCGTCGTCGCCGCGCCGTTCAGCCGCGCCCGTTCTAGTTCGTCCTCCTTCCGCTGGGCCACCTTCATGGCCAGTTCCAGCCTGCCGTGGCCCGTGGACCTCTCGATCACGCGAACGCCGCGCGCCCGTCCGTTCATCCCGGCGGGCGAGGCCGGTTCGCTCCAGCGCAAGTACCAGTTGTTCGACCGCCGCGGCCGGAAGATGGTCACGCGCAGCCCGACCTTCCTGGCCGCGCCGTCATACCGCTTGGTTGCCATTCCTCGTTCTCCTCCGCTTGGCCTGGGCGCGTTTCGCGTCGCGCCGCGAGATCGCTTCGTACTCCGCGTGCCACGCCGCGAGTTCGTCGCGGTAGAAGTGCCAGCGGCCGCCTTCGCGGTGGCAGGGGATGTCGTATTTGCCGACCTGGCACCATCCCCGCAGGGTTCGGGGGGTCTTGCCCAGTGCCTTCGCCGTCGCGTCCAGCGGTACGGGTCCGCCGGGCAGATCCTTCAAGGCGATGCCTTCATACGTTCCCCCGACGGCGGGGCTGTCTTCGTCGGCCGCCACAGGCACGTCGTCGCCTCCGTCCTCGCCGGCCGGGTGAATGTCGATGTCGCGGTGCGGCACGCGGCCGCTGTCGCGCGGGGTGTCCTCCGAACCCACCGCCGGCCACGACTCCTCGCCCTTGCGTTCTTCCAGCACCTCCATGCGCCGGCGGAGGTCGCCCATCTGGCGCAGCAACTCGCAGACGATCGTTTGCACGCTCAAGGGCACGTCGTCTGTTTCACACGGAGTCCGGCTCTCGGACCGGTCCGGGAAACGCCGCCCGACCTGAGGCGTGGACTCGCACGAAGCATCCAACCCGCCGCCGAACCGTGACTCCCGCCCTGTGCCGAGACGTGCTTGCTCGTTCATGAGCGAGTCTATCGTGGCGGCGCCGAATTCCCCGCGATGCCGTCGCGTGTCACCCATGCCTCTGGTCCGCCGTGGCGGCGCGACGCCTACGGACGACGCCAACGACCGAGAACGTCGTCCACGCACGCAGTTCGAGTCTCCAGGGCGGAAGGGCTGCAGGATTCCTTGATTGAGGACCGCCCAGAACGGGCGATGAGTGGCCGGCCGGCTCCGGATGGACGCGGCTCATCGTCCCCTCCAACCCACATCTCACGCCACGCGCCGAGCGTGACGTGTTCCTCCGTTCCGGGGCGCGCATGTCGCCACCGAACCACTCCGCCCCGGCGCCTCCCGAGCTCGCACGGCTGGAGGGGTATGGTGGTTCATGAACAGACAACACGAAGTAGAGGGGACACGGAACGGCGGCGACGGAGGGGCAGGGGACGCCCGTTTCACGTTCACGGATTTCTTCTGCGGCATCGGGGGGTTCCGCCTCGGACTCGAGGCGTTGGGTGGTCGATGCGTGTACTCGGTCGAGCGCGACCGGCACGCGCGGCGAACCTACGGTGCTTGGTTCGGCGCGGAACCCGAGGGCGGGGACATTAACCAACTTGACCTGAACCGGATTCCAGCCCGCCACACCCTCATGGCGGCGGGCTTCCCGTGCCCCGCGTTCTCCGCGGCGGGTGTGTCCAAGCGGAACTCGATGGGCCGCCCTCACGGGTTGGACGATTTGGATCAGGGGGTTCTCTTCTTCCGACTGGCCGAGGCGCTCGCGGCCGGCCGCCCGCGGGCCTTCATCTTCGAGAACGTCAAGAACCTACTGCACCATGACTCCGGCCGGACGTGGCGGATCATGCGAGAGCGCCTCGGGGAACTCGACTACTCGGTGTCCGCCCGAGTCTACAACGCGAGGCATTTCGCGGTCCCACAGCACCGTGAGCGCGTCATCATCGTCGGGTTCGACAAGAGACTCTTCGGCGAGGACTCAGGCTTTCGGTTCCCCGAACCGGACCGGCGGATCCGATCGGTGCTGTCCTGCATCCTCGATCGCCGGCCCGACCCGAAGTACACGCTTTCCGACGAGATGTGGGCGTTTCTACAGCGGTACAAGGCGAAGCACGCGGCGAAGGGCAACGGGTTCGGCTACAGCGAGGCGCGGCTGGACGAGATCACCCGCACGTTGTCGGCGCGCTACTACAAGGACGGTTCGGAGATTCTGGTTCCGCAGTCCGGCGACAATCCCCGAAGGCTGACCCCGAGGGAGGCCGCTCGGCTGATGGGCTTTCCGGACAGACTGCCCATCGTGGTCTCCGACACGCAGGCGTACCGGCAGTTCGGCAACGCCGTGGTTCCGGCGATGGTCGAGGCCGTCGGGGCCGAGGTGCTGAAGACCATCGAGCGCCGTGCGCTTCTGAACTGAAGGCCGCCCCGCGCCGGGCACGAGGCCGTGGCCGGCGCGTGCCGCCTCGCCTCGGGTCTTACGCCGCGCACATGTGCCGGGCTTCGGTCGGCCGGGGGGAACATCGAGCCCCAGCGCATTTCCGCGAAGCGGCGAGTCGAGACGGTGTATAGTGAGACGGCAATGACGCCGTTGGAGGGTCAAGATGACTGTTGAACGCAACAAGAACGAAAGGCTGCTGACGCGACGGGAACGCGAGGCGATCGGGGCGTTCGTTGAGTATCGCGCCCTCGGGGGCCTCTGGCGGAAGCAGCAGGGCATCGAAAAGGTCGCCGACGAGTACGGCATTCGCCCGGAGAGGATGGAGGAGTTGGCGGATCTCGTCCTCACCCGGCCGCCCTCGGACGGCGTCACCCCCTCATGCGGTGACTGCGGAGATCCGCTGGACACCGTCGAGGGTCCGCCGGGGTCCTGCGGCCCCTTTGCGCTCTGCCCAAGCTGTGACGCCGAGTACTGGAAAATGGACTCGGATGATCAGGCGGACTTTCTCCATGACCTCTATCCCGACTACTTCCGGTAGAGGAACTCGTGCCTGCGAGATCGCCGAAGCCGAGGAGGGCCTGCGGGGCGAGAGGCCCGGTCCGAGCCGCTTGCGATGGAATGCGTCGGGATCGCGCGTGAGCAACGGACTGCGGTGCTGTTCCGGCAGCAACGTTCATCGCCGCGGGTTACCGGACGCGCGGGCGATGCTCCGGAAACAAGGGCCGGAAGCTGGCGAAGGGGGATGTTCTCTTTGCCCGACGCATGCGCCGGACGGCTCGCCGAGCCGCGGGACGCCGGGACGCGCTGCGGCGCACGGCGCGAGATCCCGGCACCCGGAAGGCTCGCCGCATCCCGAACGTGGAATCGCGCACCGCGTATTCCGATAAGACAGCCGGTGGCCCGGCGCGCGGTCGGCGTCCCTGTCCGACTGCGCTCCGGCCCCGGAAACCGAGGAGCGACCATGCCGGCAACCAGCACCATTCACCGCATCGGGAACGAGGCGATCGAAGTACCGCCCCTGCGTCTCCTGTCGTCGAGCGCTGAGGAAGCCGAGCGCATCGCCTTCATCAAATGCCATCTCGATGCCATGGAGCGATGCGGCCGCCGCACGATTCAGCACGGCTGGCTGGTGGGCCGCGAGCTTGTCTACATCCATGAGAAGCGCCCCGACTTGCGTGGCCGGGCGTGGATCGCCTTCATCAAGAAGCACTTCGACCTTGGGGAGACGCAGGCCTTCGGTGTGATGCGGATCAGCAAGGCCTTCCCCACGCTGCGCTCCATCCCCGCGGGGATCGACTCCATCCGCGGGGCGATCGCCCATTTGCAGGCCCGGCGGGAGGTCGAGGATGCGGAGAGCCGGGTGCGCGAGCGCCCGCGGGATTTCGGTCGATGGGCGGCGCGCGGAGACGCCCGCGAAGCCGGGCCGCCGGCCTCGCCCGGCGAGGTGGAGTCGTTTCAGCCGTCGGCTCTCCCGACCTCGGCGCGCACCTGCGCGCAGTTGCGCACCGCACAGCGGCAGTTGGCGGAGATCGCCGCCGGCGATGCGACCGCGTTCAGGAAGGTGCGCGACCTCATCCGGCGGCAGCACGCGCGGGTCCGCGGCCGCGTACGCGCACGATCGGAGACGGCTGTTTGAGCGTCGCGATGTCACCTCGCCCGAGCGGGCGGCCAGGACGAAGACCGCTTTCGCAAGCCCGGAGGAACGACCGGACTCCGGCTCGCGACAAACCCCTCAGGATCGCCGACTACCACTGCGGCGTCGGTTCGCTGCGACTGGCGTTCGAGGGCATCGCCGCGGATTGGGTGTGGTCGTTCACCGCCGACGAGCAGGCGGGGCGATGCCACCGCGAGAACTTCGGCGGTCGGACGTCACGCACCGTCGCCGACGTCCCGGCCCATGACCTCCTGCTGGCGAACCTCGACGAGTGCCGGGCCGCGTGGAATCCGCGCTCATCCCGCCGGCGCCCCTTCGACACGATTCTCGACGTGATCTCCCTGTGCCGCCCCTCGTCCTGCGTCCTGGCCGGGTCGAGCGCCGCCGCTCATGACGAGGCGGTTCGACAGATGATCGACGAACTGGTTCGCGTCGGCTATTTCGTGCACCGCGCCGCGTTGGACGCCATGCGCTTCGGCCTTCCGCAGGCCCGGAAGACGGATTTCGTCGTCGCCTTCGACCGCAAGACCCGGTTCCGGTTCCCCACCGGACGGGGGCGGGCCGGAAGTTTCGACCGGCTGCTCGATCCGAGTCCGGCCGACCGCTGCTACATCTCCGACACGGAGCGGGAGAAGCTGATCGCCCGCCGCGCCCGCGGCCTGACCGGCGGACGCCAATGGCGGTTGGGCTTCGTGGACGGCCGGGCCAACGAGTTGCGCGACGCGCCGGACGCCCCCTTCGACAACATCCGGATCGAGCCCGACGGCCGGTGGCGCGTCCTCACGGAGCGGGAGGCGGCCCGCGCGCAGGGAATCCCGGACGGCTTCGTGCTGCACGGGGACGGACGAACGGCCCGCCGGCAGATCGCGCGCTGCATCCCGGTTGCCCCGGCGAGCGCCGTTGCGGAGCGCGTGGTCGCGGCGCTGCTTCCAGGCGACGACCCGCCGAAGGCACGCGCCGCCGTGAGAGGTGCGAGCGGCGGCGCCCCCCGGCGAAAGCCGTCCGGGTCGCGGTCGCGGCGCGGTCTCCGCGCCGGGCAGGCGTCCGCGTCTCCGCTGCGCTGGTACGGAAGCCTGAAGCGCGTCGCCGGCAGGATCGTGGGACTGTTCCCGAAGCACGAGTGCTACTGCGAGGTGTTCGGGGGAAGCGCCGCGATCCTGCTCTCCAAGCCGCCGAGCGAAATGGAGTGCTACAACGACATCGACGCGCGGCTCGTGAACTTCTGGCGTGTGCTTCGCGAGCCGGACCTGCGCGAACGTCTGGTCGGGATGGTCGAGATGACGCCGTTCAGCAGGGCGGTGTTTCGGGCGTGCGTGGCGGATCGGGACGACACCGGGGATCCCGTGAAGAAGGCGTGGTCGTTCGTCGTGGCCTGCAACCAGTCTCGCAACGGGGAGCCCGGATGGGAATCCCAGTGGTCGTACAACAGGCGGGGCGGAAACAACGCACGGGCTTGGGCCAACCTGCCCCCACGACTCGCCGAAGTAGGCCGGCGCCTCAAGCATGTGCAAGTCGAGGACCTTCCCTTCGAGGACTGCCTGCGGCGCTACGACTCGCGCGGCACCCTCTTCCTGCTCGATCCGCCGTATCTCATAGAGACGCGGAGCCACAGCGGCCGCTACACCCATGAGTTCGCCCGCGAGGACCACATCCGCCTGCTGCGGATCGCCCGCGGCCTCAAGGCGATGGTGGCGATCTGCGCGCACCGCAGCGACCTGTACGGCGAGATGCTCCAGGACTGGCGCCGAACGGACTTCAGGCGCGGGAACATCGCCGGCTCGGGCGCCGAGGGACGCAAGGTCTCCCACCGCGTGCTTTCGGTGTACACGAACTACGATTTGCCGTCCGGGCCGACTGCGTGACACGTCAATGAAACTTCGGCGCGCCGAAGGCCGATAATCCAGGGTCTCCTGGGGGCGAAGGCACCACACCAACCGGGGCCGTCGGGCCGCCGCAGGTGACGCTCCGACGTCGCCTGCATCCACGCCCAGAACCCTCGTAAGACCACCGGGGCGAGCGCTGGCAGCGCGGGACCGCTGAGTCCTTGACCAGGCAACCGGCGCGCGCCGGAGGCCCGCCCAGCCCCCAAGCGACTCCGCGGCGGCTTCCGCAGCGACCTCCGACCCTCGTTCATTCAGGCCACCGCTCGGACCGCACTCCGCAGTGCGTGTGCCGCCGGCCGGCACTCTACACGTCTCCCTGCCGGCGAGCCGGAAGGGCCGCGGCATCTCAGACCACGCGCCCGGCACGGTGCGTCGCTCGCCTGATCGCCACCCTTTCCATCTGCGGCCTCGCCAGGCGTGCGCCCCAGTCCGCGCAGTCGCGATTCAGCGTCGTCCGAGGACGCAGGCACGCTCGGTCGCACGAGAACACGACGACGTTCCCCCGGTCTTCGGACAGTTGCTTCATGGGGTCGGATAGAACTCCCCATGAAAGATACCAATCGAAGGGGAGGGAAACGGAAGGACCGAGACCGCCTGACGGTCCTGTCCTTGTTCACGTCGTTCGGGCTGGGCGACCTCGGCATTCGAGAGGCCGGCGGTGACTGCCTGGTCATGGCCGAGTACGACGCGCAACGCTGTTCGTTCCTGCGTCGCAACTACCCCGGCACCGCGGTCGTCGAGGGCGACATCCGATGCACGAAGGACGGCATCGTCGAGGAGGCCCGTCGCCGACTCGCCGGCGATGAGTTGTTCCTGCTGGTCGCCACGCCGCCGTGCCAGGGCATGTCCTCCAACGGGAAGGGCCGGATCAACCGGGCCGTGCGGGACGGCAAACGTCCGGCGCGCGACCCGCGCAACGAACTTTTCCTCCCCGCACTCGAGGTCATCGAACGCCTGCGGCCGCGTTGGGTCGTGTGCGAGAACGCAGTCGGGATGCGCGCCACCGAAATCCCGTACCACGGTCGGCTGCGGCCGATCCTCGAGGTGATCGAGGAGAGACTCGGGTCCGTGTACTTGGGCAAAGCCGAGGTCGTGAACTTCGCGTCCTACGGCGTGCCGCAGAATCGCAGGCGGCTGGTCACCATCTACACACGCGACCCGAACGGAATCGCCCTGCTACGCGAGAAGGGCGGATTGCTTCCTCCCCCGACCCACGCAAGTCCGCTGACACTCCGTCAGGCGATCGGGCACTTCGATGAGTTGGACGGACGTTCCGCCGCCGTCTCCCGGCACGACCCCCTGCACCGCGTGAAGAAGGTGCGTCACTACGACGCGGTCCGGCACACGCCGGAGGGCGCGTCCGCGTTCGACAACGGCTGCGCCCGCTGCGGCGACCTGAACGAGTCCTCGGTCGACGGGTGTGAAGGACCGGCGCGCCGGACCCATTGCAGACAATGCGGGCTGCGACTGCCGCGCCCGATGGTCCTGCGGAACGGCGGTTGGGTCCTGACGCGGGGTTTCCGCTCGTCCTACCGGCGCATGGCATGGGACAAGCCCGCGCCCACGGTCACGCGGAACCTCATGACCCCGTCGTCGGACTACAAGCTGCATCCCGAACAGAACAGAACGCTGTCGCCGGCCGAGGCCGAGACGATGCAGACCGTGGACAGGTACGCCTACGACTGGGGCGAGAAGCCGACCGACCGCCAGCTGTGTGACGCGCTGGGCGAGGCGGTCCCCCCGCTGTTCTTCGAGAAACTCACCCGGCACCTGAAGGAGGTCTCGTGGGGATCGACCGAGTCCCAAGGCGGCCTCATCGACGCGAATCAAGAGACGTGAGTCGTGACCCAGCAAACGGATCTGATTTGGTTGCTGAAGTCGAGGCCGGCCTCGTCAGACCAAGGCCGCTCGGTTCGTGGGAAGACGGACCCGCGACAGTCCGTCGCGCGCCGGCGCGGATTGCGTCCCCCAGCGCCGATCCTCGGACAGCAAATCGACGGGACCCCGCAGGCGAGGCCGTCGGAGGCAGCGACACCGCCTCGCGCCATGGTGCCGAACGAATTCGTCGCGCTGGGGGGGCGGCGAGGTGTATAGAAGAGCAGTAGGGCTGGTCCGCGACGTTCGCGGGCCGACTGGAACGAAAGCCCGGAACAGGGTTCCGGGGGAAGGGAAAGGCCGATGAAGAAGATTGAAACCTACAGACGCTTCTACAACTACCAGCTTGCGTGGCAGGCGCGGGAGATCGACAGCCTGGTCGTCCTCGGCAAGCCGGGTCTTGGCAAAACCTGGGCGGCCAAGCGGGTGCTGGCGAACACACCCCACCACTGGTTCAGCGCCAGGCAGACCCCCCTTCAGATTTACAGGGAGATCTGCGACCGCCCGGACCTGCCCGTGGTCTTCGACGGCGTCTCCGCGTTGCTGACCGACAACAACATCGTGGATATGCTGAAGAACCTCTGCGAGAACGAGGGCGTCAAGACGTTGCGATGGGGATCGACCACCTCGAAGCTTGAGGACCGGCCCACGAGTTTCAAGTGCACGTCCCCCGTCCTCATCCTTTTGAATCGGATGCCGGCGCGCAACCCGGACGTCGCGGCAGTGCTGGACCGATGCCATCACTTCGAGTTCGAACCGACCAAGCCGCAGGTCATCGGCTACCTGCGCGAGTACTTCCCGGGCGATGCCGCCATCATCGACATGTTGGAGGAACTGTCGGTCATGCCCAGCGTCCGAACGCTGCAGCACGCACGGGACTGGGCGCAGTCCACGCACCTCGACCTGCACGAGGAACTGCTGCTGGAGTGCGGGGCGCCGCCCGAGGTGAACGTGCTTATCGACATCATGGCACGCCACCCGGGGAACGAGTGGTGCGCGCGGTACGTCGAGGCCACCGGCAAGACGGAACGGACGTACCGCCGCCACCACAAGATGGCGGACCAGATGCTGGCCTGTCGCGGGCGGGAGAAGGCGTGTCCGGATGTCCGCCTCGACCCGCCACCGCCGCCGCGGACTCCGTCCGTCCGGGCCGCGAACGACTCGCCGAAGGGTTCCGGACAAACGGACACGCGCAATCCGTTGCGCGACCGCCTCGGCCTCGAACCTCCCTATCGTTGGTGGACGGATCCAGAAAGGAACTAGCAGGGTCGGCTGGCGGAAGCCGTACACGTAAACGCACCGCTGGCCGGCGACCGGCCGCCGGGACACCGACCATGTCGGGCCTCATGTTCCCGGCAGGGTTCGCCAGCGCGAGCGACCCGCGGGCAAGCCGCCGGCCCGTGGAGGCGAGGCGGTTCAGCGGTTTCTGCATAAGGTTTCAACGCGGGAGGTTGGTCCGGCCGATAACCAACAGCATGGAAGGCAACGGAAACCTCCTGCAAATCCGGGAGGCGGCCAGGCTCGCGGGGTGCCATCCCGATTCGCTGCGACGCTACGAACGGGCCGGGATCCTGACGAGCCGGCGCGGGGCCAACGGCTACCGGCTGTTCGACACGCGCGACCTGGCCAAGCTGCTCGGCGGCGCAAGGCGGCCCCGCCGGGTGCCGTTGGATCGGGTGCACCGGCGTTCGTTCATGGAGAACGGATTGCCCTCGGACTGCGTGGACCTGATCTTCTTCCGTCCGCCCACGGCCGACGCCAGGGCCGGCGTTCACCCCGACCGCTTTGTGGCCTTCATTCGTCCGTACATCGAGGAGGCGAGACGCATCCTCACGCCGAAGGGATCGCTGATTGTATGCGCCAAGGAAGCGGCGCGACGCAGCCGCGACCTGTACCTGGTGGACATGTTGGGGATCGCCACGGGCGAGATCGGGTTGCGGTTCATTGACGAGTTCTGTTGGGTGAGATCCCACGTCGCGCCCGCCCGCGTCGGACCCGACAAGATGCCGGACGGGTGGCTTCGCTGCCTCCATCTTTCGCCCTCGTCGTCGCCGGAGACGCACCCGGAGCAGGTGCAGCGCGGCGAAGGAAACGGCAAGTCGGTGACGGTCTCGCCGTCCAACGTCTTCGTCCTGCCGCCCGAGCGCGGCGCGGATCGCGACGAGGACACGCCCGTCAATCTCGTCCGACGCTTCGTCCGGTACTGCACGCGCCCCGGCGGCATCGTGTGCGATCCGCTCGCGACTCCGGCGACGCCGCTCGCCGCGATGAGGGAGGGTCGTCGATACATCTGCTTCCAGCCGAACAGGGCCCGCTACCACGCGATCATGGCCTCCGTCGCCGGGGAGGAGGAAGACGTGAAGAGGGCCGCGCCGGTCAATCCGGTCAACGATCTCTCGCCCGCGGAATGGATGCGCTTCGGGGCGAGCGTCTGGTCGGTCCCCAAAAGCGCCGAAGAGCGGCGCATCACCACCGAGGGGGAGCATCCCGCCGTCATGCCCCTGGAGCTGTGCACCCGGCTGATCCGCTGCCTGCTGCCGCCGACGGACGAGGGCCCCGTCCTCGATCCGTTTTGCGGCCTGGGCTCGACGCTCCTGGCCGCGAAGAGGCTCAACAAACGGAGCATCGGAATCGAGATCAGCGAGGACTACGCGCGTCTCGCCGGGGAACGCGCGGCGCGCGAACCGGCGTCGTCGGCCCGCGTCGACGTGCATTGCGCGGACGTCCGCGATGTGGCGGACCTGCTTGAGCCGGGTTCGGTGGCGATGGTCCTGACCAGTCCGCCGTTCTGGAACGTCCTGGACCTCAAGCGCACCAGCGACGGGCGTCCGGTTCGCACCTACCGCAAGGCGGCGGCCAGTCTCGCGTCGATACCCGGCTACAAGAGCTTCGTAGCCGCGCTCGGCCGCTGCTTCACCGGAATCGAGAAGGTCATGCGGCCCGGAGCGCCCTGCGTGGTCGAAGTGATGGACTTGCAGCGCGGCCCCAACTTCTACCCCTTCCACATCGATGTCTGCAACGCGATCACCCGGCGGACGGACCTGTACCTGGCCGACGCCGTGGTCTGGGACCGCACCACCGACTACAACGACCAGAAGCCGCTCGGCTGGGCCCACCGCTGGTTCTGGCGCCGCACGCACTCCTACATCCTGGTGTTCCGCAAGCCGGCGTGACCGGTCGGTCCGCTCGGCCTTTCCGCCCCCGACTCGGATTCCCGGCGGAGAATCCGTAGGCGAAACGCCGCCGCGCATTGCCCGGCGAACGGTGAATAGGTGCGCAACAGCCGACGGCAAATGGGACCTTCGGGCGATCAACCGCCGACCGCGACGCGCTGATGCACGACCGGCCCTCGAACTCCATCATGCCGGTCTGACGCGCGCCGCGACGACATCCGTTTCCTGGACGAAGCCGGTACGCGCGGCGCCCGGGGTTTGTGGTTCTGCGATATAAGACTCGCAAAGGAAGCTCGACGATGGATGTCAGGACGCGGCCCGCTCCAGCCTTTGACGTGCCATGTCGCAGTATTTCTTCGCTTTTTCTATCAGGATGAACCTTCGCCCCAACTGCTTGCACGCGACGCCGGTTGTCCCGGAGCCCGCGAATGGATCCAGAACCAAGTCGTGGTCATGTTGGGAATAGACGCGGATCGCCCACAGAGGCAGCTCGACGGGAAACGCGGCGCAGTGATTGTCGAGTCGTGCCGATGAGGTCCAACCATCGCCGATGACGCCCCTTTGGGAGAGCTTCCTGTCGTTGACGAATTCGGCCTTGGAGCCGTTTCTTTTCCGGAACGTCCAGATGTGCTCATAGTCGAACACGGGCCGGGGGTGGC
>Ga0326597_10000249_pt1 | contig 102184 bp, 89 predicted proteins | sample RVTome_12_FD_203789 | JGI IMG/M metagenome (GOLD analysis project Ga0326597, IMG submission 203789) | Soil microbial communities from uranium-contaminated site in the Upper Colorado River Basin, Wyoming, United States - RVT100D185 | ecosystem: Environmental > Terrestrial > Soil > Contaminated...
GCTGGCGCCTTCGTCGTCGTCGCTGTGCGCGAGTTGGGCCTGGTCCTGCACCCACCCGGCGAACATGACCAGCGCCCGCATCCCTTCCGCATGGGCCTTTTGTTCCATGAGGATGCGGCGCACGTCGGGGTGGTCGATGATGGCGACCTTCTTGGCCTCCTTGTCGGCCATCTCGGTCATGTCAGGGCCCTGGACGCGGATCTTGGCGTACTCGAGAGCGTTCAGGTAGCCCGTGGACAGCGTGGCCATGGCCTTGGTCCCCACCATCATCCGGGCGTACTCGATGACCATGAACATCTGGCGGATCCCCGCGCCGTCGGCGTCGGCGTCCCCGGCGAGGTAACCGATGCACGGCATGTCGGTGTCGGCGCCCATCGTCAGCTCGCAGGTCGCCGAGCCCTTGATGCCCATCTTCTTCTCGATGTTGGTCACCTTGACGCCATTGCGGGCGCCAAGCGAGCCGTCCTCGTTGACGAGGTGCTTGGGCACAACGAACAGGCGCAGTCCCTTGGTCCCTGCGGCCCCTCCCTCGGGACGGGCGAGCACGAGATGCACCGTGTTCTCGTGGCCCTGGTAGTCCGCCGAGGTGATGAAGCGCTTGACGCCTTCGAGATGCCACAGCGATCCGAGGTCGTCAGGCCCATTCTCCTCGACCTTGACGGCCCTCGTCGTGCCGGCACCGACGTCGGAGCCGGCATCCGGCTCGGTCAGGACCATCGTGCCGCCCCAGCACTTGTCGATCATCGGCATCGCGAACCTGGCCTTCTGGCCCTCGGTGCCGACGCGGTCGAGGATCCAGCCCATGAGCGCCCCGATGGGCCACAACGACGCCGTGGCGTGGCCTCCGGCGAACAGTTCGGTCGAGGCCCACCGCAACGTCGGAGGAGCGCCGTACCCACCCAGGTGGGATGGCAGGGCAAGGGTGTGCCAGCCCGCCTCGTAGTAGGCCTGCAGGGCCTGGTGGAGTTCGTCGGGGACGGTGATGTCACCGTCCCCACTGAGTTCGAGTGGCGTGCGGTCAGCCGCCACGAACGACTCGGCCCAGATGCTCTCGGTCGTGAAGCGGTCCACCTCGCCGAGCAGCATCTTTGCCGTCTGCGGGTCCATTGCGGCGAACGGACCGCTGCCGAGGTAGTCCTGGATGCGGAACACCTCGTAGAGGTTGAACTCGATGTCGCGGAGATTGCTCTTGTAGTGGCTCACGGGGACCGTCCTTGAAGGTTTTGGAGCGCATGCTCCACTTTTGAGCGCGTAACCCATATTGTAGCCTTCGCTCAAGAAGTGCGAAACTCGTGCGAACGAAAGGCGGCCGCGGATGGCCAGGTACCGGGTGGGACTGCAGACCCGCGCGCGGATCCTGCAGGCCACGCGCGAGTTGCTCGGCGAGGTCGGCCTCGAGAACGTCACGTTGAAGGACATCACCGAACGGGCCGGCGTCGGCGCGGGTTCGTTCTACAACCTGTTCGACGCCAAGGAGCAGGCGGTCGTCGAGGTCCTCCGCGAGGCCATCGTGGCGGTCGACCCTGACCCCTCGGGCGAGGGCGACGAGACGATCGACGACCTGATTGACGCCTTCGTGCAGTTCATGACGGGCCCGTCGCGCTCGCTCGCCAGGATCCATCTGCAACTCGCTGGCACGGCCCTGACCGACGATCGCATCGCCCCGTTCCTGGCGCGGTCCCATCGTCGCCGTGTCGAGCGCTTCGCGGCCGCCGTCGGGCGCAGCGCCCCGACGATGGGCAAAACCGAGGCGCAGGCCCATGCCGAGGTACTGCTCGGCGCGCTGATCGGGCTGGCCATGCGCTGGATGCTCGACGAGTCGTTCGACTTCCGCGGCCACGTCGCTCGCCTTCCCCGTACACCGGTCGGTGTGACGGCCTGAGCCTCGCGCGGCCTCGATCCCTAGGATCACGCCCCCGACCGAACAAGGCACACGCCCCACATGAGTGCAGGCTTCGCCCTTGCCCTCGTCGGCGTGCTCATCGTCGCCAATGGCCTGTTCGTCGCGGCCGAGTTCGCATTGGTCGCCAGCCCGCGTGGGCCGATCGAGGAACGAGCCGCTGCCGGCGACCGCCGGGCGCGGATCGTGCTCCACGAACTCCAGCAGTTGAGCTTCGTGCTGTCCGTCGCCCAGTTCGGGATCACGGCGACGTCGCTGCTCGTCGGCTTCCTCGCGGAGGGTGCCGTCGGGGACACGATCGTCCGCCCGGTGCTCGCCGCGCTCGGCATGTCCGAGGGATCGGGACGGGCGCTGTCGATCACGCTCGCCTTCCTGCTGTCGACGGTCGTCCAGATGCTGCTCGGCGAACTCGCGCCCAAGAACCTCGCAATCGCTCGACCGATGGGCGTCGCACTGGCGGTCACGCCGTTCACGCGGGTGTTCGGGCTGGCGTTCGGTCCGGTGATCCGACTGTTCGACCACGCAGCGGCATGGGTCACGCGTCGGATGTTCGGCGTCGAGTCCGGCGAGGAGCACCTCGCCGGACACTCCCCGGAGGAGTTGGCCAGGATCATCGCCGCGTCGGGCGAATCGGGGCACTTGTCCCCGCACCAGGTCGACCTGCTCAGCCGAGCGGTCGCGCTGGGGGACCGGCGGGTGAGCGAGGTCATGATCCCGCGACCGGACGTCGTCTGGCTGTCCGCGAACGACCCGCTGACGACACTGCGCGAGACCGCACGGCGAACGGGCTTCTCACGGTTCCCGGTACACGGGGAGGACATCGACGACGTCGTCGGGTCGGTGCACCTCAAGGACCTCTTGCGGATCGATCCGGCACGCTCGAGCGACCTGCGCATCGGGGACCTCGTGACGTCGGTCCACGTCGTGCCCGAGACCGAGACGTTGCGCCGGTTGCTCGCCGGCCTGCGCAATGCGAAGCGGACGTTCACGATCGTCGTGGACGAGTACGGCAGCACGGTCGGCATCGTCACGCTCGAGGACGTGGTCGAGCAGTTGGTCGGCGACATCGAGGACGAGTTCGACCGGCCGGCGGCATCAGGGATCCATCGCCTTGGGCGTGGCCGGGTCCTAGTGCCCGGAACGACCCGGATCGAGCCCTTCACGAAGGCGACCGGAATCGTTCTTGACGACGGCGAGTACGAGACGGTTGCCGGTTTCGTGCTGGACCGGCTCGGGCGGATCCCTGATCCCGGCGATGCCATCGACGTCGGCGGGGCGAGGCTCGTCGTTCGGCGCATGGACGACATCCGGATCGCCGAGATCGAGGTCTTGCAGCCCGGGGGACCGCGATGATCGTCCTCGCGGCGGAGGCTGCCCACGGCCAGTTCAATCCGTGGGCCCTGGTCCTCGGCGCGGTGCTGCTCGTCCTCAATGGGTTCTTCGTGGCCGTCGAGATCGCCCTGCTCGCTGTGCGACGCGCGCGGATCGAGGAGCGCGCGGACGCGGGGGATCCCCGGGCAGCCGTCGCGCTGGCCGCACTGAAGGAGATCTCCGTCACGTTCTCGGGCGCGCAACTCGGCATCACCATGGCCTCTCTGGGGCTCGGGGCAATCGCCGAACCGGCCCTCGCCGCCCTGGTCGACGACCTGCTCGCCGCTGTCGGCCTGCCGGCGGCGCCGCGGGGCGCCATCGCGTTTTCGATCGCGCTGTCGATCGTCGTGTTCCTGCACATGGTCATCGGCGAGATGGCCCCGAAGAACCTCGCGCTTGCTCGGCCCGAGAACGTGTCGTTGCGGCTGGCCCGGCCGTTCCACTGGTTCGTGGTGGTCCTCCGGCCCTTGATCGTCGGCCTCAACATGGCGGCCAACGGCCTCGTCCGCATGACCGGGACGCGACCCATCGACGAGCACGACCTCGTCCATACACCGGAGGAACTGGCGATGGCGCTGCGCGAGTCGCACCGCCACGGGATGCTTGGCAGCCAGGACCTGCGGGTGATGGGTGCTGCGCTGCGGCTGGCCGAAATCGACGCCGAGGCCGCGATGACGCCACGGACCGACCTCGTGACGCTCCCCGAGGGCGCACCCGCGCAGACGATCCTCGACGCGGCGTCGCAGACCGGGTTCACGCGCTTCCTGGTCGTCCACGAGAACCTCGACGACGTCGTCGGCCTCGTGCACGTCAAAGACGCGCTCACCCGCGACGCCGGTGACATGCCGGGCCTCACGGTTGGCGACCTGATGCGGCCGGTCCTGGCCGTCCCCGAGAACCGCGAGCTTCCCGAACTGCTGGCTGAGATGCGCGCCGACCGTTCCCACGCCGTCCTGGTCGTCGACGAGTACGGAGGGACGGCTGGGCTCGTCACGCTCGAGGACGTGATCGAGGAGTTGGTCGGCGACATCCAGGACGAATTCGATCCTGGGTCCGTGCTGCGGCGCCGCATGGGGCGGTCAGGCTGGGTCGTCGACGGGACCATGCGACGCGACGAACTGGAGCACCTGACCGGGCTGCGACTGCCCGAAGGCGAGACCGAGACGCTGAACGGCTTCATGGTTGAACAGTTCGGACGCTTGCTCCGCCGTGGCGACACGATCGTCCACGAGGGGTGGCGCCTGCGGGTACTCGCCACCGGAGGTCGCCGCGCCAGGCGAATCCAGGTCAAGCCGCCGGAGGCCACCGGCGATGCGGACGACTGGCGCTAGTCGTCCGGGTTGGGTCGCCACCAGCGACATCGCCAGTTGCTCGTCGTCGGTCGGCTGTGGCAGCGACGCGTCGTCCATCGAATCCTCGAGGCTGGTGGCGATGAACCGTACTGGCGGTTGAGCGGCATCGACGGTGTCCGCTTAGCCTGCAGCCGCCGACCGGGATGAGACCGTGGACATCGTTTCCGACGCACGAGCCGACGCCGCTGCCGCGCTGCGACGCATGGGGCACGCGCTCGTCAGCCACGAGGCGGACGAGGACCTCCTGCAGCGCGTGGCTGCTGCGGCCGACCGCGTCACCGCCGATCTGGAGGCAGCCCCGCGCAGGCAGCGCGACATGCTCGCCCTCAAGCAGTCGATGTTCCCGCAGGACGTCCCCGACCGCGAGCGGATCTCGCACTTCCCGGAGTGCTTCGTCAGCGGGGTGCACAACCCGATGGGCATCGCCATCGACGTCTTCCGCGAGGGCGACGGGGTCGTGGCCGACGTCCAACTCGACTGGGCCTTCGAGGGTGCACCGGGGCGGTCCCACGGCGGCATCGTGGCTGCGGTCTTCGACGACGTGCTCGGCTACCTGCTGACCGTCATTCAGGAGCCGGCGTTCACGGGAGAGTTGACGGTCCGCTACCACGCGGCGACACCGATCCGTGAACCGCTCACGTTCCGCGCCGAGGTCACCGGCAGGGAAGGACGGCGGGTCTTCACCCGCGCCGAGGCGACACGCGATGGGTCGGTGGTCGCGAGCGCCACCGCGACGTTCATCACCGTCGACGTCTCGCACTTCCGCCCCTGACCGTGGGCTTCACGCGCCACGAGCTCGAGTCCTTCAGGGACGCGACCGTGCCCGACCTCATCGGGGCGGACACCCGGCTGCTGTTCGTCGGCATCAACCCTGGGCTGTGGACCGCCGCCACGCGAACCCACTTCGCGCATCCGAGTAACCGGTTCTACCGCGCACTCTGGCTGGCCGGGATCGTCGATCGTGAGGTCGACCCGAGTGCCGGGATGACTTACACGGACCGCGAACACTTCCTCGCACGTGGGCTCGGCATCACCAATCTGGTTGCTCGGGCGACTGCGAAGGCGTCGGAGCTGTCCGTCGATGAACTGCGTGCCGGGGGTCGTGACCTGCGTCAGCGGATCACCGCCATGGACGTCCGCGCCGTCGCGGTCGCCGGGCTCACTGCGTATCGGGCAGCGTTCGAGCAACGGCGAGCCGTCGCTGGCCGCCAACCCGCCGACCTCATGGGGGTGCCAACCTGGGTGGTCCCCAATCCCAGCGGGCTCAATGCGCACGAGACCGCCGAGTCGCTCGCGCTCGCCTACCGCGAACCCGCCGAATTCGCCGGCATCCTGCTGTCTGCACCACGCGGGATCTGACGGGGTGTCAGATTGTGCAAGACTGTTCGGCCCAGCCGCGTCGAAGCTCCGGAGGTCATTGAGGTGCAGTGGACGATGGCGGTCGCCATGACCCAACCCGAGCACTACACCGCCCTGGCCCGGACGGCGGAGGAGTGCGGCTTCTCGCAGATCGCCGTACCCGACTCGATCTTCTGGTCCGAACAGGTGTCGGACGCGTATCCGTACACGCACGACGGGTCGCGGATGTGGACCGAGGACACCCCGTTCCCCGACCCGTTCGTGGCCATCGCGGCCATGGGTGCCATGACCGAGCGACGGCCCGGGGCGCACGCACCGACGAGAGCCTCGACGGCTGGACCTGTGGGCCGACGACGGCATCCTCGAGGATCCCATCGGCTCGAGCCCGCTCGACGAGGCGGGGGACGGCCACCGCGGCAAGGACGCCATGCTGGCCACGATCGCCCCTGCCGACTGAGGTTCTCAGGGGTGCAGCGGCAGCGTGGGGCCGGCAGGGTCGTCGGGGGTCTCGGCGGGTAGGGAATCGACGGCACGCTGGAGGGGATGGAGGAAGGGCATGGCCGTGGGGTCGAGCTCTTCGTCCGGAAGGGTCTCGCCGAGCGTGCCGTCGTCGCCGACCGGGGCAGCCGTGATCCGTGGGGCGTGCTTGTGCGCACCGAAGACGATGATCACGACGTCGTGCCCGTCGAGCTCACCCTCCACGAGCAGGCCCCACGCCGGGATCCTGTCCGCGACGAGATGATCGTGCGCGAACGTCGCCAGGTAGGCGAGCCGGTCCTCGTCGTCGACGGGGAAGTCGGACAGGCGAAGTAGGCGGGTGCTGGCCGGCCCCGGCAGGACGATCGTCGCAGGTACCGGCCGTTCGCCACGGGCTGCCAGTTCCTTGGCGGCCTCCTCGCAGACGAAGCGCAGTTCCTCGAAGCGCATCAGACGGAGGTCGTGGCGCCCTCGGACGCCGACCGGACCGTTCGGGCGTACTTGGCGAGGACGCCGCGCGTGTAGCGCGGTTCGAGGGGGACGAACGAATCGCGGCGCCGTGCGAGTTCCTCGTCGTCGACCAGCAGGTCCATCCGGCGTTCCGTCACCGAGATCCGGATGCGATCGCCGGGCTCGATCAGCCCGATCGGTCCTCCATCGGCCGCCTCCGGCGCTACGTGACCGATGCAGAACCCGTGCGTCGCACCCGAGAAGCGCCCGTCGGTCAGCAGGGCGACCTTGTCGCCCATGCCTGCTCCCTTGAGAGCTGCCGTCGTTGCCAGCATCTCGCGCATGCCGGGACCGCCCTTCGGACCCTCCCAGCGGATCACGATGACGTCGCCCTCGTCGATCTGGCCGGTGAGTACCGCCTCCAGGGCCGCCTGCTCGCCATCGAACACCCGGGCTGGGCCCTCGAACTCGTGCTGCTCGGCCGGGATGCCGGCGACCTTGACGACGCAGCCATCCGGCGCCAGCGATCCCTTGAGGATGACGAGTCCACCGTCGACGTGGAGCGGCTTGTCCAGCGGATGGACGACGTCACCGTCCGGGCCGGGCACGTCCATCGCCGCGAGGTTGTCTGCCACGGTCATGCCGGTGACGGTGAGGGCGTCCCCGTGCAGGAGGCCGGCGTCGAGCAGTTCCTTCATGACGACCGGCACGCCCCCGATGCGGTCGAGGTCGTGCATCACGTACCGGCCACCCGGCTTGGTGTCGGCGATGTGCGGGACCCGGCGGGAGATCGCATCGAAGTCGTCGATGGTGAAGTCGACCTCGGCTTCGCGGGCGATGGCCAGCAGGTGCAGGACCGCGTTGGTCGATCCGCCGAGCGCCATGACGACCGCACACGCATTCTCGATCGCCTCGCGCGTGACGATGCGACGGGCCGTGATGCCATTGGCCAGCAGGTTCACGACCGCTTCACCCGACTGCCGGGCGAACTCGTCACGGCGGGGATCGGGAGCCGCGGGGGAGGCCGAGCCGGGAAGCGCCATGCCCAGCGCCTCGATGGCAGACGACATCGTGTTCGCGGTGAACATGCCGCTGCACGCTCCCTCGCCCGGGCACGCGTTGCGCTCGATCTCGAGCAGCTCGTCGTCGGTGATCGAGTCGTTGCTGCGCGCACCGACGGCCTCGAACACGTCCTGGATCTGGATGTCCTTGCCGTGCAGCGTCCCGGGCAGGATCGAACCGCCGTACAGGAACACGGACGCGACGTCCATACGGACCGCCGCCATGATCATCGCCGGCAGGGACTTGTCACAGCCCGCGAAGGTCACCATTCCGTCGAAGCGTTCGGCGTGCATCACGGTCTCGACCGAATCAGCGATGACCTCGCGCGAGACGAGCGACGCGCGCATCCCTTCGTGTCCCATGGCGATGCCGTCCGACATGGCGATGGTCATGAACTCGATCGGGAAACCGCCTGCGTCCCTGACGCCGAGCTTCGCCTGTTTGGCCAGCCGATCGAGGGGCATATTGCACGGGGTGACCTCGTTCCACGACGACACGACCCCGATCTGCGGCTTGCTGAAATCCTCGTCGGACATGCCGACGGCTCGAAGCATCGCGCGTGCGGGAGCGCGTTCATATCCTTCGGTCACGTCACGGCTGTGCGGGCGGAGATCTGACATGCGGCGAGTCCTGTGGTGTCGGTGGCGCGTGACCCGCCCATCTGACCACACGACGGCCCACCGCGGCCAACCGAACGGTGGCAGGGAACGGCCCATCGGCCCGCCGGGATGGTTGACTGTGCAAGAGGCGCCGGCCGGCGTCGACAGTTCGGGAGACTCCGGATGAAGATCCGGACACGCGTGGCGGCGATCATCATCGGGACGATGGTGCTCGCGGTCGCGGCGACCGCCGTCTTCGCGTCGCGTGCGCTCATGCGGGGCTTCGAGGCGCTCGAGATCGTGGACGCCCGCGAGGATCTCGACCGCGCTGTCAACGTGCTCGAGGCCGAGGTGGAGTCGGTGTCGTTCAAGGCGGTCGACTGGGCCATGTGGGACGACACCTACGCGTTCCTGGCTGCCCCGGGCAGTGACCATCCGTGGATCCGCTCGAACCTCGTCGAGGAGACGTTCGCCAGCCTGAAGATCCACATGATCGCTGTCGTCGACCTCGATGGTGACGTCGTCGTCGCGGAGGCGTACGACCCGGGCGCCGGCGAACCGTCAGTCGTTCCCGATGCGCTGATCGTCGCCTTGCAGCCCGGTGGCCCGCTACACGTGACCGGGGATGGCCGCGAACGAGCGGCCGGCGTCCTGCGCGTCGACGACGGAGCCGTTCTGGTCGCGGCACACGCCGTGACCGACAGCTCGGGCACACAGAGCGCGCGGGGGGTCCTGGCCATGGCCAGGAGGGTCGATGCTCCACTGGTGAACGCCTGGTCGCAGCGGATCGGCCTGGCAGTCGGCGTGACCACGATCCCGCCGACCGAGGGGAACACAGCTCGAGGGACCGAGGTCGTCGTCGACGGGGACGACGTCGTCGGTGTGACCGACTACGCCGGCGTCCGCGGGCAGGATCTGCTTCGGATCGAGGTGCGGCAGCCTCGAGGCATCGTCGAGGCCGGCCGCTTCTCGATCGCGATGCTGTTGCTGGTCCTCATCGCCACGCTCGGTGCGGCCACCCTCCTGCTGACCCCGGCTCTCGACCGCATGCTGCTACGGCGGCTGCGCACCCTGACGCGGGCAACCACCGACGTCGGCATCGCCGGCCAGGTCGGGGCAAGGGTCGCGGTCGAGGGGCGCGACGAGGTCACCGAACTCGCCCAGTCCATCAACGGGATGCTGGCCGGTCTCGAACGTGCGCATCAGGAACAGGAACTGCGCAACGTCGAACTCGTCGAAGCACTCGAGGGCAAGGACCGGTTCGTGTCAACCGTCGCCCACGAGCTGCGGACGCCGATCACCGCACTCAAGGGGCTTGCCCTGACGCTGTTGGGAGCGGACGACCGCCTCGACCCGGCCAAGCAGCGCGAACTGCTCGGACGGCTCTCCGAGCGGGCCGACAGCATGGAGCACCTCGTCGAGGAGTTGCTGACCATGTCCCGGCTCGCCGCGGGGAAGGTGACCCCCCTCCCCGTCCCGGTCGACCTCGAACACCATGTCATCGGGCTGCTCGACGACCTGACGACGATCATGGCGGACGTCCGGACCGACCTGCAGCCCGAGGTTGTCGTCGTGACCGATCCCGATCACCTGTCACGGATCCTGATCAACCTCCTCGACAACGCCAGGCGGTACGGGGCACCGCCCGTCGAGGTCCGCACGCGCCAGGACGGCGAGATGGTCGAACTCGAGGTGCGCGACCACGGGCATGGGATCACTCCTGAGGACGTCGACCGACTCTTCGAACGATTCGAGCAGATGGAGCACGCGGGTGGGGAAGGCCTCGGTCTGGGCCTGTCCATCGTCCGATCACTGGCCGAGCTGAACGACGGCGACACCCGGTACACGGACACCCCGGGGGGCGGCGCGACGTTCGTGGTCCGACTGCCGGCCGGCGACCAGCAGGACCTCGTCATGCATCACCACATCAGGTCGGCGACTGCGGGAACCTGAGTCCGCATCACTAGCGTTGCGGGTCGACGACGACCTGGGGATACCCGTGACGCCGGATCACCGCGAGCCCGATCTGTGGCCCGAACACATGCAGTCGATGCTCGGCAAGGGGTTCGAGCAGCACGTCCACCTCGTCTTCGACGAGGTCCGGGGTGACGAAGTGCACGCGCATCTCGATGCTGGCGAGCAGCACCACCAGCCCTACGGGATCGTCCACGGCGGCGTGTACTGCACGGTCGTCGAGACGATCGGCTCGACCGCCGGAGCCCTGCTCGCACGTCAGCACGGCACCGTCGTCGTCGGCGTCAGCAACACGACCGACTTCATTCGCGCCCACCGCACCGGCCGCCTCGACGTCGTCGCGCGCCCGATCCACATCGGTCGCTTGCAACACCTGTGGCAGGTCGATATCGCGCGCGCCTCGGACGGCAAGCTCGTCGCGCGCGGCCATCTGCGCCTGCAGACCCTGCCAGCCGATCGAGACCTCGCCGGGCAACCGGCGGTGAAGGACGGGCCGTGAAACTCGACGCCGTTGCCCTGACGCCCAGTCTCACCAGTGCGCCACAGGAAGCCATGGTCGCTGAGGCCGCCGGTTACGCCGGGTGGTTCACCGCCGAGACCGGTCACGACGCCATGCTGCTCGCCGCGCTCGCCGCTGGCGCGACGAGCGACCTCCAGGTGGGGACCGGCATCGCGGTCGCCTTCGCACGCAACCCGATGTCGCTCGCCTACCAGGCCAACGACATCCAGCAGTTGTCCGGCGGCCGGTTCGTGCTTGGCCTCGGCTCGCAGATCAAGGCCCACATCACCCGACGGTTCTCGATGCCCTGGTCGTCGCCGGCCGCCCGGATGCGCGAGTACGTGCTCGCGCTCAAGGCCATCTGGGCGAACTGGAACGACGGGCAACCGCTGGACTTCCGCGGCGATTTCTACAGCCACACCCTCATGACGCCGTTCTTCGCTCCCCAGCCACACGATCACGGGGCACCACCGGTCATGTTGGCTGCGGTCGGGCCCAGGATGACCGAGGTCGCCGGTGAGGTCGCAGAGGGCGTGCTGACCCACTCCTTCTCGACACCGGAGTACCTGCGCAACGTCACCGTCCCGGCGCTGCAGCGTGGGGCCGAGGCCGGCGGGCGGACCCTCGCCGATGTGACCCTGGCCATCGGCACGTTCGTCGTGACCGGCCGGACCGACGACGAACGTGCCGCCGCCCGTACGGCCGTCGCGCAGCAGATCTCGTTCTACGGCTCGACCCCCGCCTACCGGCCCGTCCTCGACGAACGCGGCTGGGGCGACCTGCAGACCGAGTTGAACGCGATGTCGAAGCGGGGGGAGTGGGTCGAGATGGCCGATCGCATCGACGACGAGGTCATCGAGGCATTCGCCATCATCGCCGACGACCCCGATGACGTGGGACACGCGCTGCTGGAACGATTCGGGGATCTCGCTCCGACGATCCGGTTGTCCCTGTATCCGACCTGGATCCCCGACGAGCTGGCGCTGGCCGCGATCCAGGCGACGCTCGCCGACGCTTAGTACCGCGACAGCTCCGGTCGGACTTGGCCATTGGGCCTCTCTCACGGTTCTCTGGTGATTCCCCGTTGGAGGTTTGGAATGAGTGAGCTCCGTGACGCCTGCTACATCGATGGTGTTCGACTTCCCATCGGGCGGGCCAGGGACACCGGCTACTACGCCGGAACCCGCGCGGACGACATGTCCGTCCGGGTGATCCAGGCATTGCTCGAGCGCAACCAGGGGCTGGATCCGGCACGGATCGACGACATCGCCTGGGCCGCGACCGCCCAGGTCGGCGATCAAGGTCTCACCCTTGGACGCTCGCTGTCCGTGCTCGCGGGCCTGCCGAAGTCCGTGCCCGGGTATGCCATCGACCGGATGTGCGCCGGCGCGCTGACGGCAATCGTCCACTCGGGCAACGCCATCCGCGTCGGAGGTCAGGACGTCGTCATCGCGGGCGGGGTCGAACACATGGGCCACCATCCGATGGGTGCCGAGGTCGACCCGAACCCGCGCTTCCTCACCGACAAGCTGGTCGATCCGTCGGCGCTGATCATGGGCAACACGGCCGAGAATCTCCACGACGAGCACCCCGAGATCACCCGTGACCGCACGGACGGGTACGCGCTGCAGTCCCAGGAGCGCACCGGCAAGGCCATGGCGGACGGCGTTTTCGACGATCACGTCGTGCCGATGACCGTCTTCTCCGACGAAGGCTGGCAGGTCGTTCGCACCGACGAGCACCCTCGCCCCGGCACGACCCTGGAGTCCCTGCAGTCCCTCCAGTCCCCGTTCCGGCCCGGTGGATTGGTGACCGCGGGCAACGCGGCCGGTCTCAACGACGGCGCGGGCGCGGTGCTGCTCGCCTCACGCGACGTCGCCGACGAACTCGGGCTGCAGCCGAGAATGCGGATCGTCGACTTCGCGTTCGCCGGCGTCGAACCCGAGACGATGGGGTACGGCCCGATCCCGGCCACCGACAAGCTCTTCACGAAGACCGGACTGTCGATGGCCGACATCGACGTCGTCGACGTCAATGAGGCGTTTGCCGTCCAGGTCGTCGCGTTCCTCGACCACTATGACCTCCCGCTGGACACTGCCAAGGTCAACCCCTATGGCGGCGCGATCGCACTCGGTCACCCGCTGGCGTTCTCGGGTGCTCGTCTGGCCATGCATGTCGCGAGCTTCTTCGAGAGGCACGACGACGCCCGCTACGGGATCACCACGATGTGCGTCGGGCTCGGCATGGGTGCCTCGGTGCTCTGGGGACGCTGCTGACGACCGATCTGATGACGAAAGGACCTGCGATGTTCGACAAGCCCACGACCCGTTTCAACCTCACTTTCTCGACGTCCCGTGTCGGTCGCCTGGCGATCGTGACGATGGACAACGGCACTCGCGTGCCGAGCCCCAAGCCGAACGCGTTGGGTGAGGAGCCGTTGCGGTCCCTGTCCGAGACGCTCGACGCCCTCGAGGCGGCGTCGGACGTCAAGGGCATGATGCTGACTGGCATGCCGTTCATGTTCGCGGCAGGTGCCGACATCACGACGTTCGCGGATGCCGACGCCGAGTTCGCCCGTCAGGGAGGCGAGGCTGGGCATGCCCAGTTCACGCGGATCAGTGCCCTGCAGTTCCCCACGCTCGCCGCCATCAACGGTGTCGCGCTCGGCGGTGGACTCGAGGTCGCTCTGCACTGCGACTACCGGGTCCTGTCGACCGGCGCCATGATGGTCGCGTTCCCGGAGACGTTCCTCGGGATCCTCCCCGCATGGGGTGGCACGCAACTGACCCCGCGGCTGATCGGCGCGCGCAAGGCGCTCGAGGTCATCGTGCAGAATGCGTTGAACAACAACACGATGCTCGAGCCGCCCCAGGCGTTCGAGTTCGGCCTCGCCGACGAGCTGTACGACTCGGCCGGTTTCCACGACGCTGCGGTCGCGCTGCTCGAGCGGATCGTCGCCGGCGAGGAGTCCATCGAACGCGTCGAGCCCGACCAGAGCGATCTCGACCAGGCACTCGCCGACACTCGGAGCTTTGTCGAGAACAAGGTCCACGGTGGGACCCATGCCCCGAATCGAGCCATCGAACTCATCGAGTTCGCGGCCCGTGGCGGTGACCTCGACGAAGGCCGCCGGAAGGAGATCGACGCACTGGCGGAACTGCTGCCGAGCCGGCAGTGCAAGGCGTCGATCTACGCCTTCGACCTGACGCAGTCGCGCGTGAAGAAGCAGCCGGGCAAGCCGCGTGATGCCGCCAGCCGGCCGATCAAGAAGATCGCGGTGATCGGCGCGGGGCTGATGGGGGCCCAGCTCGGCGCCTACTTCCTGCAGCGCTACGAGGTTCCGCTGGTGATGAAGGACATCGCCGAGGATGTCCTCGGCAACGCCAGGCAGACGATCGATGGGGCCGTCGACAAGCTGGTTCAGCGCGGACGCATGACGCCCGGCAGAGGCGAGTTCCTGAAGGGTCTGGTGACCTACACGACGTCCTACGACGACGCGGCCGGGAGTGACCTCGCGATCGAGGCCGTGCTCGAGCGGATGGACATCAAGAAGTCGATCTTCGCCGACCTCGAGCAGGTCATGGACGAGACGGCGATCCTGGCGACCAACACGTCGTCGCTGTCGGTCGCCGAGATGGCCGCCGATCTGCAGCACCCGGAACGGGTCGTCGGGCTGCACTTCTTCAACCCGGTCAGCGCGATGCCGCTGGTCGAGATCATCGCCCACGACAGGGTGTCGGACCATGCGCTGGCCACGGGCTACGACATCGTGAAGAAGTTGAAGAAGCAGGGGGTCGGCTGCCACGACGCACCTGGCTTCATCGTAAACCGGCTGCTGATCGCTTTCAACGGTGCGGCCACGCAGGCACTGCAGCACGGCAACGACTTCAAGGAGATCGACGGCGCGATCAAGGAACTCGGCGTCCCCATGGGTCCGTTCGAGTTGTTCGGACTCGTCGGACTCGAGGTCGCGTTCCACACGGCCGAGACCCTTGCAGAGGCCTTCCCCGACCGGTTCACGATCGATCCCAATTTCGAGATGATCGCCGACTCGGATCTGCCAGGGATCTACGATTGGGGCAGCGGTGGCGAGGTCTTTCCCCAGATCCGCGAGTCCCTGAGGATCGACGAAGGTGCGGACAAGTTGACCGACGACCAGATCCGGTCGATGGCGCTCGAGGCAACGGCCCGGGAGATCCAGCACATGCTCGACGACGGTGCCGTCCAGGACGCGCGTGATGTCGACACGGCGATGATCTTCGGTGCGTGCTTCCCGTTCTTCATGGGCGGGATCAGCAAGTACCTCGACCAGGTGGGCATCTCCGAGAAGGTCCTGGGTCGGACCCTCGTCGGCGAGACTGATCAGGCGTTCGTCTGATCAGAGCGGGCCGGCCAGGGCCCCCGTTGGATGCCGCGCATCCGATTCCCTGACCGGCCCGCCGCCGCTGCCTGGAGGAAACGGACACCGGCACCTTGCCCTGGCATCCTGACACGTGTGAGGAGCCCAGAAGGGCCAGATACGGCCGATCCAGCCAGATCGGGACCCGAGTCCCCGCTCGGCGAGGACGACGGTCTGCGACCTCGAATGACCTCAGCCCATGTGGGGGTAGCGATGGTCCCGGGGAGGGTCGAACGCCTCCTTCAGGGCGCGGGTCGACATCCAGCGCAGCAGGTTCTGAGGAGCCCCGGCCTTGTCGTTGGTCCCCGAGGACCTCGAGCCACCGAAGGGCTGCTGCCCGACGATCGCGCCCGTCGGCTTGTCGTTCACGTAGAAATTGCCGGCGGCGTGGCGCAGTCGGATCGATGCGTCGGCGATGACGTTGCGGTCGGTGGCAAAGACCGCGCCAGTCAGCGCGTAGGGCGAGGTCGTGTCGACGAGGTCGAGGACGTGGGACCAGTCGTCGTCCTCGTAGACGAACACAGTGAGGATCGGGCCGAAGAGCTCGGTCGCCATCAGCTCGTGGCGGGGGTCGGACGTGACGACGACGGTCGGTTCCACGAACCAGCCGTCGGCTTCGTCGGTCCCGCCGCCGACGAGGACCTCGAGCGTCGGATCGTGGGCGGCCTGGTGAAGGACCGTCTCGTGCCGACGGAAGGCGGCCTCGTCGATGACCGCGCCCATGAAGTTGCCCCAGTCGCGGACATCGCCCATCGTCAGCGCCGCGGTCGTATCGGCCAACCGGTCGCGCATCCCGAGGTCCCAGAGGCTGTGAGGCACGTACGCCCGGGACGCCGCCGAGCACTTCTGGCCCTGGTACTCGAACGCGCCGCGGACCAGTGCGGTGACGACGGCTGCAGGATCTGCGGACCGATGCACCGCGATGAAGTCTTTTCCGCCGGTCTCGCCGACGATGCGCGGGAAAGCGATGTAGCGATCGATCTTGCTACCGATCGTCCGCCATAGCCCACGGAACACGGTCACCGATCCCGTGAAATGAAGCCCGGCGAAGTCGTCCTGGTCCGTGCAGACGTCAGCGGCGAGTGCGCCATCGCCGTGGACGAGATTGATGACGCCGTCCGGTAGCCCGGCTTCCTGCAGCACCGTCATCAGGTAGTGGGCCGACAGCGCCTGCTTCTCGGACGCCTTCCAGACGACCGTATTGCCGCACAGAGCCGGAGCGGTCGGAAGATTGCCGGCGATGGCCGTGAAGTTGAACGGTGTCAGGGCCAGGACGAACCCGTCCAGCGGCCGGTAGTCGACCTGGTTCCAGACACCTCGCGCGCTGTGCGGTTGCCCGGCCAGTATCTCGGCGTAGAAGTGCGCGTTGAAACGCAGGAAGTCGATGAGTTCGCAGGCAGCGTCGATCTCGGCCTGCTGGACTGTCTTGGACTGGTTCAGCATCGTCGCCGCGTTGAGGGTGTCGCGGTGCGGGCCGGCGATCAGGTCGGCGGCCTTGAGGAAGATCGCCGCGCGGTCGCGCCAGTCGAGCGCCATCCAGTCGTGCCTCGCCGATCGTGCGGCCTCGACGGCTGCGATCACCTCGTCGCGGTCGGCGCCGTGGACGTTCGCGAGCGTCAGCCCGTGGTCGTGCGGTGCGCGCGCCCGGAAGGTTCGGCCGGTCGTCACCGACCGACCCTCGATCACGCACGGCGCCTCGATCGTCTCGCCGGCCATCGCGTCGAGGCGCGATTGAAGCGCAGCCGTCTCGGGCGAGTCCGGCTGGTATGCCCGCACGGCCTCGTTCGCCGGGTCTGGCGGGAGCGCACGCGTGTCCGGCATCGGCAGTCTCCTGCGGTCGGGCGAGTGGTGTCGAGCCGGTCCGATCCTAGGCAACCCCGCCATCTCGGGCCGGGGACCACAAACACTCCCACGAGCCTGGAAGATCGTGCCACCTGCCCGACCACGGCCTACGCTGCACCGCCACGACAATGCCCGGTCTGCCCGAGCCCAGACCCGGACGACGGAGGCAGCCATGCCGGACACCACTCCGTGGCTCGTCGAACTCGCTGGCGAGCTCCTCCACGCGACCTCGACCGACGAGGCGACGCGCCTGGTCGATGCCGCGCTGACGCGCGCCGGGGCCGCAGCGCGCGACACCGATGACCCCGGTGTGGCGACGGCCGACGCGATGCTGCAACTGGCCCTGGATCGTCTGAACGCGCTGGACGAGGCCGCGCACGTTCAACTGCGGCTGCAGACGAACGAACGGATCGCCGCGCTCGGCTCGTACGACTGGCACGTCCCGACCGACACGAACACGTGGTCCGACGAGCTGTACCGCATCTACGGCTATGAGCCTGGGGCGTTCAACGCCTCGTACGACAGGTTCATCTCGCTCCTCCACCCCGACGACCGGGAACGAATCAAAGCCATCCATGCGAAGGCTTTCGAGACGGGCGAACCCTTCGAGATGGAGGAGCGGATCGTCCGTCCCGACGGCGAGGAGCGCCTGCTGTGGTCCAACGGCGTCGTGATCACCGATGTCGACCGCCAGCCGCTGCGGTTCGTCGGCACGTGTCGGGACATCACGGACGCGCGCCGTGCCGAGGAGGCACATGCCGCAGCGCTCGAGGAAGCGGCGGAGCACCGGCAACGGATACACGAGGCCAGTCGTGCAAGGCAGCAGTCGCTCGAGCTCAACGACAACGTGGTGCAGGGCCTCGTCACGGCGAACTGGTTGCTCGCGGACGGTGACGCCGAAGCCGCTGGAGCCGTGATCAGACGGACACTCGATGCGGCACGCCGCATGATGGACGACCTGTACGTCGCGGGACAGCTGGACACCGACGACGACCTCGTCCGGTCACGTCCTGCACCCTCGTCGGACTTCGACCACGATCCTGTTCCCGACACGGACGGGGGCATCCGCGTCGTCATTGCCGACGACAGCGAGGACGTCCGGTTCCTGCTGCGGCTCCGGTTCGAGCGTCATGGCGAGTTCCGGATCGTCGGCGAGGCCGACAACGGTCGCGACGCGATCGACCTCGTCATGAAGCACCAACCGGACGTCATCGTGCTCGACCTCGCCATGCCCCACATGGACGGCCTGCAGGCCGCATCGGAGATCCGCCGGCTGAGCCCTGACATGAGGATCGTGATCCTGTCCGGCTACGGCGAGGAAGCGATGCAGAACCGGGCGCTCGAGGCCGGCGCCGACGACTACGTCACCAAGGCGGCCGACTTCGAGCACGTCGTCACGACGGTGCGTGCACGGCTCGCGGCCTGACCCGTTCGGACCAGCTCCGGGTTGGAGCCACTCTCGACGAACGGGAACACTTGTCGCACCCCGCCGTGCCGCCGTCCTGCCGTTCGGAGCTGCTGTGAGCAATCTCGACCTGGCAACGTCCATCGTCGACGCCCTCGAGGCGACCATCGACCAATCGACCAGCCATCTCGCCGAGATCTGCGAGAAGGACGGCAGCATCTCGGTCGGCTTGATGGACGAGCGGCAGACGGTGGCCTACGACCTCGCCACGGTGGCTTCTGCCATCCGGGCCGGACGTTCGCTGCTCGAGTACGGCGAGCACGGTGACCACGAGGCTGCCCTGGCACTGGCGTACGCCGCCGACGTCGCGGCGGACCTGCGTGGACGGCTGACCGGTCGCGAGGGCGACTGGGGCACCGATGGCAGCGCACTGGCAGGCGTGGCCGAGGCGATCGCTGCGGGTCGTGATGCCGCCTTCCTGGCATCGATCGGCGACAAGGTGATCGCGTCCGGCGAGGCCGGGCCGCGACACCTACCCGAAGAACTCGACATGGTGCGGGATGCCTTCCGGCGCTTCGCCGAGGACAAGGTCAAGCCGGTCGCCGAGCACGTCCATCGGGGCGACGAGGACATCCCGGACGAGATCATCACGGGCCTTGCCGAGATGGGGTGCTTCGCGCTGTCGATCCCCGCCGAGCACGGCGGCATGGCCGAGGGCGGACCGGACGAACTGCTCAACATGGTGCTGGTCACCGAGGAACTGTCGCGGGGGTCGCTGGGTGTCGCGGGTTCGCTGATCACGCGCCCCGAGATCATCGGGACGGCGATCCAGAAGGGTGGCACGGACGAGCAGAAGCAGCGGTGGCTGCCGATGATCGCGTCGGGCGAGAAGATGTGCGGCGTTGCTGTGACCGAACCCGACTACGGGTCCGACGTCGCCGGCGTCAAGGTGTCTGCGACGCGCGATGGTGACGACTGGGTGATCAACGGTGTGAAGACCTGGTGCACGTTCGCGGGCCGCGCCGAGTATCTCCTGGTGCTGGCACGCACGGACGCCGACCGTTCGAAGGGTCACCGCGGCCTGTCGCTGTTCGTGGTCGACAAGCCCTCGTTCCCCGGCCACGAGTGGTCCGTCGAGCAGGAGGGCGGCGGGAAGATGGAGGCTCGCGCGATCCCGACCCTCGGCTACCGGGGCATGCACAGCTTCGAGGTGTCGATCGACAACTGGAGGGTGCCGCACAGCAACCTGATCGGCGAGGACGGCGGCGAAGGGCAGGGCTTCTACCTCCAGATGCAGGCCTTCGCGAATGCCCGTCTGCAGACCGCGGCACGGGCGCTCGGGGTGATGCAGGCCGCGCTCGAGGAGGCGGCTGGCTACAGCAAGCAGCGCCATGTCTTCGGCCAGGCGCTCGGCGACTACGAACTCAGCAAGACCAAGATCGCCCGCATGGCGGCACTCATGGCCGCCAACCGGGTGTTCGCGTTCGAGGTTGCCCGCATGATCGCCGGCGGTGACGGCCAACTCGAGGCCTCCCAGGTCAAGCAACTGGCGTGCCGCACGGCCGAATGGGTGACGCGCGAGTCTCAACAGCTCCACGGCGGCTACGGCTACGCCGAGGAGTACACGGTGTCCCGCCTGTTCGTCGACGCTCGCGTCCTGTCGATCTTCGAAGGCGCCGACGAGGTACTCGCCCTGCGAGTGATCGCCCGCCAACTCCTCACCAAAGCCCTCCCAAGCTGATGTGAGTACGTCCAACTGATGTGTTTCCGTCCCACATGTTGGACTTATCCACATCGCTTGGACCTACTCACATCACCTCAGGGGGAGGGATTGGCGGGGGGCGTGTCGAACTCCTTGGGCAACGCCATTGGTGAGGTCGACTCGTGGAACTGACTCGTCGTGATCTGTTGAAGGGCTCGCTGGCGGCCGGAGGGCTGCTGATCGCCCGGCAGGGCGGTGCGCTCGCGAAGCCGCTCGGGCCTGCGGATGCCTACGGCACGTCGCGGGTGTCCCCGTTGGCGCCGGGGTATCTGTGCGTCCACGCGGACATGCACAACCACACGCTGTTCTCGGACGGCGACGGAGACCCCGTCGAGGCCTTCGTGTCGATGCGCGATGCGGGACTGGACGTCGCGGCCTTGACCGACCACACGACGATCTCGGACACGCTGCCGGAGTCGCCGTGTCTGCCGTTCGCGCTTCTCGGTCAGGGACACCAGGAGTGCCAGTCGCTGGCCGGAATGAACGAGACGACCTGGCAGGTCACGGCCGACCTCGCCGCCCGCAACTCCGTGCCGGACGAGTTCCTCGCCATCCGTGGGTTCGAGTGGTCGTCGCCCACGCTCGGTCACATGAACGTCTGGTTCTCGCAAGAGTTCACCGATCCGCTGCACACCGGCGGACTCGGCACGGCCGACGACCTCGCCCTGTTCGCCGCAGGGGAGGACTTCCCCGCACCGCAGGAGGTCCTCGACGCCCTGCAGGACCTCGTCGAGGCGACCCCGGCCGCTGGGCTCGGCATGAAGGCCTGGTACGAGTGGCTGAAGGCCGACCCGTCGACGCCAGCGCTCGGGGGTGGTGCGGACGGCGTGTTCGGGTTCAACCACCCTGGCCGCGAAGCAGGCCGCTTCTCGGGCTTCGAGTTCGACCAGGGACTGATCGACCGCTGTGTCTCGCTGGAGTTGTTCAACCGGCGCGAGGACTACCTGTTCGAGCGCACCGATGACCTCGGGATCGCCTCGCCGCTGGTGGCCTGCCTGGACGCCGGATGGCGGCCCGGCATCCTCGGCGTGACCGACGAACACGGCACCGACTGGGGCTTCCCGGACGGCAAGGGCCGGGCGGGGTTGTACGTGACTGGCATCGGTCCGGACGCGGTCAGAGAGGCCCTGCTCGCGCGCCGGTTCTACGCCACCAACCTCAAGGGCCTCCGCCTGTTCGCAACGGCCAACGGCCACGCGATGGGATCGTCGGTGCCGCATCAGACGGGTGAGGTCGAGATCGCCATCGACGTCGACCGCGGTCGGGCATGGTGGGGCCGTGAACTCGGTGTACAGATCCTGGGGACCGGATCACCGCTGCCGACGGTCGTCGAAGCCACCACGATCACCGTGCCCCGCGGCGGCCAACAGCCTCCCACGATCACGGTCTGCCATGACCTCGCCGATGGAGAATGGCTGGTGGTCCGGATCACCGATCCCACCCTGCCTGCGGACGGCCGCGCCGACGCCACCTACGAGTCCTTCGGCGGAGCCATCGCCTACGCCAGCCCCTTCTACCTCACCCCATGGGTTCAGGTGCCGGTGAACTTCGGGGGGCGGCGTTCTCTTCCGGCAGTGAGGCCTTCGATGAGGTCCTCGGTGCCGTAGTTGACGGCCTGAGCGGCGGCTTCGCGGTTCAGTTGCTCCTCGAGCGTCGAGGTCGGGGAGACCGCCAGGGTCCGCTTCAGTTGGCGGACGACCAGCGGGCCGGACGCAGCAATGTCCCCGGCGAGGTCCAGCGCGGCAGGCAGGACGTCCTCGGCCGGCAGGGCTTCCAGTGCCATGCCCCAGAATGCCGCCTGCCCGCCGGTCACGATCCGTCCGGTGTAGAGCAGTTCGGCGCCGCGCTGCCAGCCGACCCGGCGGGGCAACAGCCACGACCCTCCCATGCCGGGGTGCAACGCCAACTTGGCGAAGTTCAGGCCGACTTTCGCGTCCTGCGCGACCAGGATGAGGTCGCACGCCAGCGCGACGCAGAGGCCCGCCCCGATGGCGTGGCCGTTCACGGCGGCGATCACCGGCACCGGCACGGCTTGGACGGCAAGGAAGCGCGTGTAGAACGCGCGCATCTCGTCGGCGGCGTCGAAGCCCTCCTCGCGTGTGCGGCGCCCATGACTCTCGAGCATGTCGAGGTCGCCACCCGCCGAGAATGCCGGCGGGGCGCCGGTCAGCACGACCGCCCTGAGGTCCTCGTCGGTGGCCAGTTCCCCGAACGACGCCTGCATGGCCTCGCCCATCTCGACCGTCATCGCGTTGCGACGGTCGGGGTCGTTCAGCGTGACGACCGCGATCCCGTCGCTACGCCGTTCGACCTGGACACCCGCCATCAGGACGCTTCCACGATGGGCAGACGGAGGGCCGCCGGGGCGTCGACTGGCACCACCGGTCGCTGCGGCGGTACGGGTGCGATCCGCTCGTATGGCTTGCCGAGGTCGGGGCGTGGTTCCTCCTGCCCCTTGTTCGGCCACATCGCCAGCGCTCGCTCGCTCATGGCCGTGATCGTCAGCGACGGGTTGACGCCGAGGTTCGCGGTGATCGCCGATCCGTCGACCACGTGCAGCCCGTCGTAGCCGTACACCCGGTGGTAGGGGTCGATCACGCCGGTGTCCGGTGAGTCGCCGATCGGGCAGCCGCCGATGATGTGCGCGGTCGTCGGCACGTCGAGGGTCGCTTCGAAGATCGACCCCATTGGCTCGCCGCCCATCACGTCGGCGGCGTGCTTGGCGACCTCGCCGGCCTGCGGGATCCACGACGGGTTCGGTTCGCCGTGCCCGCGTGTGGTGGACAGGAAGGTGCCGAACAGTCCCTTCTTGCGGAACGTCTTGAGGCTGTTGTCCATGCTCTGCATGACCAGCAGGATGATGCTGCGCTCCGAGCCGCGGTAGACCCAGAAGGTCTTCAGGAACCGGATCGGGTGCAGCACCGTGAACAGCAGGAACTTCAGCCATCGCGGTGTCGGCCCGCCGCCTTCGATGAGGTTGGTGGTCAGCAGACCGACCGAGTTGCTGCCCTTTGGGTAACGGACCGGTTCGACGTGAGTGTGCTCGTCGACGTGAATCGACGAGGTGATGGCGATGCCCTCGGAGTAGTCGACGTCATAGTTGTCCGCGGTCGCGGCGAGGATCGCTTCGGAGTTCGTCCGGGTGAGGTCGCCGAGGCGCGCCGACAGGTTCGCCAGGCGCCCTTCGTCCTTCAGTTTGTGCAGCAGCTTCTGGGTGCCGAGCGAGCCCGCCGAGAAGATCACCTGCTCGGCGTTGACCATTCGGTAGTCGTGCCGGACCAGAGCTCCCGGACGGTCCGTGATCAGCCGGTGGCCGCCGTCGACGAGCGGCTCCAGGTCGATGACCTCGGTCTCGGCGCGGACCTCGACGCCGAGTTTCTCGGCGAGGTAGAGGTAGTTGCGGTCCAGCGTGTTCTTGGCCTCGTGCCGGCACCCGACCATACAGCCGCCGCACTGGATGCAGCCCACGCGGTCGGGGCCCTCGCCTCCGAAGTAGGGGTCCGGGACGCGTTCGCCCGGGGTGCCGAAGTACACGCCGACCTGAGTGGGGTGATAGGTGTCGCGAACCCCCATGCGGTCGGCGACCTCGAGCATGACGCGGTCGGCGGGCGTCTCGAGCGGGTTCTCGACGACGCCGAGCATCCGCTTGGCCTGGTCGTAGTAGGGGGCGTATTCGGACCGCCAGTCCGAGATGTGGGCCCACTGCGGGTCCTGCCAGTAGTGCTCGAGCGGTTCATACAACGTGTTGGCGTAGCAGATGGACCCGCCACCCACGGCTGATCCGGAGACGATGAAGACGTCCTTCAGCAGCGTGTAACGCATGATCCCGCGCATACCGAGTTTCGGCATCCACAGGAAGTTGCGGGAGTCCCAGCTGGTCTTCGGCAGGTTGTCCGGCGTCCACCGCTTCCCGCATTCGAGCACGACGACCTTGTAGCCCTTCTCGGCCAGCCGAAGCGCCGAGACACTTCCGCCGAACCCGGAGCCGATGATCGCGACGTCGTAGTCGAGCGACATGTGGAGCGACCTCCAGCTGCGGGACGCCCGCGTTACACGGACACGGCCAACGTTACCCCCGAGCCACCAAGCGCCCGAACCACGAGGCGGTGCCCGGTGCCTAGCGGCGAGGCGCCAGAGTGAGATGCGTCAAGGTCGTCTCGCCGCCGGGGCCGCGCTTCATCCAGAGTTGGTGGTGCTCGGAGCTCGAGACCAACTGTCCGAAGTCGTCGGGACTTCCGGAACCGCCGCACTTCCAACTCGGGCCGCGGCAGGTGCCACCGCCCGAACCTCCCCCGTCACCGCCGGCTAGCGTCGTGTAGCTGTCGACGTGCCCGTAGATCGCGGCCAGCTGATCGTAGTCGTGGCTGTTCGGATGCTGGCTCGTCACGCTATTGGAGTAGTCCATGCATGTGTTCTGGGACGTGCCGTCCTCAGAGGTGTGGCCGAGCCCGAAGAGGTGGCCGATCTCCTGACACATCACGTGGAGGGTCTCACCGGGCTTTGAGGCGAAGTACCAGTCGTAGGAGTCGTTCATCTTGGCCACGCCACTGGTGATGTGGTGGTTGCTGTCGATGCTGATGGAGGCCAGACCCAGCCAGCCGTTCTGGCCGTAACTGGCGTTGCAGACCCGAATCATTCCGGTCGCCGTCTGGCAGCGCTTCCGCGTCTTGGCATCGTCCTGGGCGGAGGTGGTCGTCATGGCGAACTCGTCCGCCTCGCTCCAGTCACCAAGCGCCGTGTTGTAGTCGGTCTGCCAGTTGGTCGTGACGCTGTCGATGACCTGAAGCGTGAACGGATTCGACTGCCGTGCCCAGTGGTAGTCGTTCCAACTGTGGTCGGCACTTGCGGGGCCAGTGAGCAGCGCCAGCAGAAGGGCCATGACGCCGATGGTGCCGACGACGAGTCGGGTGCGATGCATGATGAGCGTGCCTCCTGAGGCGACCACCTGTGGGCGCATTGTCGCGGATCGGGAGAATCGGGCATAGCGATTGTTCGAATTCGCCCCTGGGGGCCGACGATCTGAACCGTCCGGCTCACCCTTCTGGGAAAGTACCTCGCGATCAGCGGTGGACGTCCTCGTCCGCCTGGGTCACCCGCAACCGGACGGTGAACACCGAATCGCCGGACAGGATCCCGGAGCGGCCGAAGAGTCGGCCCCCCTCCCAGTTGGACAGTCCCAACTCCGGCTTGCCCAGTGCGTACTGACCATCGACCCAGCGCGTGAACCCGTCGCCGACGTACGGAGCGTCGATGGCCTCGAAGAACACCTGATGCTCGTCAGGGTCGTCGGAGACGAGGGAGGCCACGAACCTCGGAGCCTGCTCGTTGAACAGCGCGACCGCTTCGTCGAGGTCGTCGACGACGACGAGCGTGATCTCGGGGGAGTCCTCCCACTCCCACTCGACGCCGAGCCGGTCCTGTCCGATCCTGTCAGCCATGGCCTCCTCGTGCTCGCCGTCCGCACGGGCGATCTTGACCGACGTCGAGAACCACTCGTCCGGCACGAACCGCCCGCCGCCGGCGGCAACGTGCAGCTTCGCGTTGACGCCGCGTGCGGCGGCAGCAGCCTCCAGCCCGGCCAGCACCCGCGGCACGAGACGTTCCGCGCTGGCCCCGATCACCGCGCACGTGTTCAGCGTGTTGCAGACCTTCCGGTCCAGCGAATGCTGAACCACGGCCTGTAGACGGTCGCCGTCCGCCGCCGCCGACGCGACGATCCATGCACCGCCGGTCCCGTGGAGCGAAACGGGGTTGCCGGCCTGACGGGCGACCGCCCCCAACTGCGCGACTGCCGGCCCAGACCCGCGGGCGACGGCGAGCGCAAGTCGGGGGTCGCTGAACATCGCCCACGCCGCCGCGTGGCTCGGCGAGGCGACGAGGTTGACGGCCCCTTCCGGCATGCCCGATTCCTCCAGTGCCGGGTCCAGCGCCTGCGTCACCAGCGCTTCGGCGGTCCCGAGGGCATCGGAGCCGATGCGGAACACGACCGTGTTGCCGCCCCGCAGCACCCCCGTCGCGTCGGCGAACACGTTCGGCCGGCCTTCGAAGACGAAGGCGACGACACCGAGCCCGTCGACGACCTGCTCGACCCGCCACCCGTCGTGATCGATCGTGTCGACGACACGATTGCGGTTGGTGGGCGCATCCCGCCAGGTCCGCAGCCCCGCGATCATGTCGGCCCGCATCGTGTCGGACAGCACGAGACGCGTCGTCGAACGCTCCCGTGCCTGCGCGGCCTCGACGTCGGTGGCGTTCGCAGCGGCGATCGGCCCGAAGGCCTCGTCGTCCTCCAGACGCCGCGCAAACGCCTCGTAGAACGCCGATACCTGGTCGTCGGTGACCGCACCCATCCGGCGGAAGGCGGCGACCGCGCGATCGACCGCCTGTCGCGCGATGTCCCGTTCCTGCCCGGGGACGTGCAGCAGGTCGCAGCTGTCGTCCACCACGATGAGGGCGTCGCCCGGTTCGAACGCCGCGGCGAGTTCGGCCGACACCTCCACAACACGGTCGCCGCCGACGATGATCGGCATGCCGGACTCGAGACGATCGAGCAGTCGGGGTTCCGTCGCGTCATCCATGGGTCGAGCGTAGAACACCTGGCGCAGCCCTTGATCGTCGGCCGAGACCCGCGGTACCATCGCCAGCCGAGCAACGGCGCTCCCGAATGACCATCGGGGCGCCGTTTCCGTTTGTGCACGGTCGTGCACACGTCCGCACGGGCAACGGTGCCCCTGAACTCGAGGAGCGATCCGTGTCCACTCCGTCAACCAACCCTCTTGGCCGCGATCGATTCGGACTGTACGACCCCCGGTTCGAGCGCGACGCGTGCGGCGTCGGGTTCGTCGCCCACGTGGATGGTCGACCACGCCGAGACGTCGTCACGATGGCGCTGCATGGACTTGCCGGCGTCGAACATCGCAGTGCCGTCGCGGCCGACGCGAAGACCGGCGACGGGGCGGGCCTGCTCACGCAGATCCCGCGCGACCTGTTCGCCGCCTTCGCGATCGAGCACGACGCGACAAGGGTGCACGCCGACAGTCTCGGCGTGGGCTTCTTCTTCCTGCAGGCCGGCGACGGCAACGCGGACGAACGAGATCGCGTCACCGCCCGCACGGCCGTCGAGGACGCCGCCCATGCCGAAGGCATCGAGGTCGTGGGCTGGCGTGCCGTGCCGGTCGCGCTCGGGGTTCTCGGCGATACCGCGGGCAGCGTCATGCCAGCGTTCGAGCAGGTCGTGATCGTTCGCCCCGACGGCCTCGACGACGTCGAGGCAGAACGCGCCGCCCACCGGATGCGGCGTCGTGCCCGACATGCCGCCGACGACGCTGGCGTCCGCTTCTACGCGGCCTCGCTGTCCTTCCTGACCCTGGTCTACAAGGGGATGACCGGCCCCGCCCAGCTCGCCGACTTCTACCTCGACCTGCAGGACGACCGGTTCGCATCCGCGTTCGCGATCTTCCACTCCAGGTTCTCGACCAACACCATGCCGACATGGGAACGCGCCCAGCCCTTCCGGATGTTGTGCCACAACGGTGAGATCAACACGATCCAGGGCAACCAGAACCTGATGCGCGCTCGTGAGGGCCAGATGACGGCGGGCAACCTGGCCGTCGACGGCACGGACTGGGTCGACCCCGACCTGTTGACGCCCGTGATCGACGGCGACCAGTCCGACTCCGCCAAGTTGGACAGTGCCCTCGAACTGCTGGTCCGCGGTGGACGGGACGTCCGACACGCGCAGGCCATGCTCGTGCCGCAGGTCTGGGAGGGGGCGCGCGACCTCGACGGCGCCGTCCGCGACTTCTACCGCTACCACTCCTGTCTGGTGGAACCGTGGGACGGACCGGCGGGCCTGGTGTTCACCGACGGCCGTCGGGTCGGCGCGGCCCTCGACCGCAACGGACTGCGGCCACTGCGCTACCACGTCTGCGAGGACGGCTACGTCGCCGTCGCGTCCGAGGTCGGCGCTGTACCCACCGACGGCCACGGGCCGATCCGCCGCGAACGTCTCGGCCCAGGGCAGATGCTGTGCGTCGATCCCGACGAGGGCGGTCTGCAGGAGAACGCCGAGATCAAGTCGTGGCTCGCGCAACTGCGGCCGTACGGCGACTGGGTCAGTCGGTACCTCGAGCCGACCACGGTTGGTCAGCCGATCACCGGCGTCCCCGACGACCTGCGTCGCCGCCAACTCGCCTACGGCGTCACGAAGGAGGAGGTCATCTCGATCCTCCGGCCGATGGCGACGCAGAGCAAGGAGGCGACCTCCTCGATGGGCGACGACACGCCGATCGAACCGCTCGCACACTACCGCCGGCCGGTGTCGCACTACCTCCGGCAACGGTTCGCGCAGGTCACCAACCCGCCCATCGACCACTATCGCGAACACGAGGTCATGAGCCTGCGGACGCTGCTCGGTCCCCGCCAGCCCATCCTCACGGAACGCCCCGAGGCCGCCCGACTCGCCGAACTCGGCTCGTTCTTCCTGTACCCGGACGGGCTGCAGCGGGTCGTGCTGCATCCCGACATCCCGTTCGACGTGATGGCCGTCGACGGCACGTTCCCGGTGACCGACGGTCCCGAAGGCATGGTGGCCGCCCTGGAACGGATCGGGGACGAGGCCGTCGCACATGTGCAGGACGGGGCCGGGATCGTCGTCGTGTCGGACGGTGGCGTCGATCAGGAACGCTGTCGGGTGCCGATCCTTCTTGCCGTGGGCGCCGTCCACCAGCGTTTGCTGCGTGAGGGGTTGCGCACTCGTACCTCTCTGGTGGCCGAGAGCGACGAAGCCCGCGAGACCCACGACTTCGCGGCGCTGCTCGGGTACGGCGCCGACGCGATCGTCCCACGGCTGGTCCTGCAGACAATCACCGACCTCGCTGACGAGGGCCGCATCGGCGGCGACAACCCCACGGCCACCGAAGCGCAGCAGCGGTACCGCCAGGCGGCCGAGGACGGCGTCCTCAAGATCATGTCCAAGATGGGGATCTCGAGCCTGGACTCCTACCGATCGGCGCAGATCTTCGAAGCGCTCGGGCTCGGCCCCGACGTGGTCGACCTCTGCTTCACGGGGACCGTCTCGCAGCTCGGTGGTGTCTGCCTGCTCGACCTCGCCGAGGACACGCTCGCCCACCACGTGATGGCGTACCCGGGGGAACTCGCCAGCGAGGACGACATCCCCGACCTACCGTCGCCAGGGATCATCAAGTACAAGCTCGGCGGCGAGTTCCACGACATGAACAAGCCGGTCGTTGACGCCCTACACGACGTGCTCGGACTCGGTCGCCGGCCGAAGACGCAGCCCTTCGCCTGTCCCGACGCCTATTTCGACCCCGACCCGGCGCAGCGTGCCAAGATCATTCACGAAGCACTCGTGGACGAGGGACGCAGCGACCTGTACGACGAGTTCACCCGCCTCGTCAACGACCGGTCGCCGGCGTTCCCCCGCGATCTGCTCGAATTGCGCAACCTCGGACCGATCCCGCTGGAGGAGGTCGAACCGATCGCCGCCATCGTCGGCCGCTTCTCGACCGGCGCCATGTCCCACGGTGCGCTGTCCGCCGAGGCACATGAGACGCTCGCCGAAGGGCTGAACCTGATCGGCGGGAAGGCCAATTCCGGTGAAGGGGGTGAGTCGCCCCGGCGGTTCCGGACTCGTGGTCTGCCGAATGACAAGGACTGTCGGATCAAGCAGGTGGCCTCTGGCCGCTTCGGCGTGACCCCGGAGTACCTGGCCTTCGCCGAGGAACTGCAGATCAAGATGGCGCAGGGCTCCAAGCCGGGGGAAGGCGGACAGATCCCCGGGCACAAGGTCACCGACGAGATCGCCGCCCAGCGTCACACCGCCGCTGGCGTGACCTTGATCTCGCCGCCGCCGCACCACGACATCTACTCGATCGAGGATCTTGCTCAACTGATCTTCGACCTCAAGCAGGTCAACCCCGAGGCGTCGATCGACGTCAAGTTGGTGTCCGAGGCAGGCGTCGGCACCATCGCAGCAGGCGTCGTCAAGGCGCTTGCCGACTCGGTCCACATCTCGGGATCCGACGGGGGGACCGGGGCGTCGCCGTTGTCATCGATCCAGCACGCCGGGCTGCCATGGGAGCTCGGCCTGGCAGAGACCCAACAGACCCTGCGCCTCAACGGCCTGCGAGGGCGGGTCAAGGTGCGTGTCGACGGAGGTTTCAAGACCGGTCGCGACGTGGTGATGGCTGCGCTGCTCGGCGCCGACGAGTACGCGTTCGGCACGGCCGCGCTGTTCGCCGAGGGCTGCATCATGGCACGTGCGTGTCACCGCGACACCTGCCCGGTCGGTGTTGCCACACAGCGTCGGGAACTGCGTGACAAGTTCGCGGGGACGCCGGAGATGGTGGCCGGGTACTTCGTCCTCGTCGCCGAAGAGGTGCGTCGCCTGCTCGCGTCGCTCGGCATGCGGTCCGTTGACGAAGCCATCGGTCGAGTCGATCTGCTCGCCCCGCGCCCGGTCGATGGCCGCGCCGCAACCCTCGACGTGACCCCCTTGCTGGCTGACCCCGGCGTTGGCGAACGTCGCTTCGTCGCCCGTTTGCCCATCCAGTCGCCGAGGTCGGAGCTCGGCGATCAGGTCTTCGACGACGCACTCGAGACCGTCTTTCTCGGTGGGATCGTCGAGTACACCTATGGGATCCGCAATCGTGACCGGACCGTGGGCGCGCGGCTCGGCGGATCCATCGGCCTGGAGTTCGGTTCTGGTGAGGTCCCCAACGGAACCGCCCGCCTGCGCTTCGCCGGTCAGGCCGGCCAGTCCTTCGGGGCGTTCCTTTCCGACGGGGTGGAACTGGTTCTCGACGGCGAAGCGAACGACTACGTCGGAAAGGGCCTGGGTGGCGGCACGATTGTGGTCCGGTCGCCCGAAGGCGACGTCGGCGACCCCGTCCTCGTTGGCAACACCGTGCTCTACGGTGCCACGGGCGGCGAGTTGTTCGTCGCCGGTCGTGCAGGCGAGCGGTTCGCCGTCCGCAACTCCGGAGCCGTCGCCGTGGTGGAGGGCACAGGCGAGCACGCCTGCGAGTACATGACGGGCGGCACCGTCGTGATCCTCGGTCCGACGGGCAACAACATCGGTGCGGGCATGTCGGGCGGCGAGTGCTTCGTGTTCGATCCGTCGTCGGAGGTCCTGGCACGAATCAATCGGCAGTTGGTCGAGGCGCGTCGCCCAACGGGCTACGAGGTCGGTGAACTCCTTGGGCTGATCGAACGCCATTCGACGCTGACTGCGTCACGACAGGCCACCACGATCTTGGAGCGGTGGGACGAGACGTCAGGACAGTTCTGGCGTGTGGCACCCAAGACCGAACTCGAGCGGCTCGCGGCTGCTGAGGCGGGCTCGAGCAAGACGGATTGACAGAGGTACCGCCGTGGGACCCCCGAGTGCCCAGCGGTTCCTCCTGAGACCGTTGACATCGTCCTGTTCCACTCGGCGACATGCCCGCACTGCGCCGCGGAACTCGCCTGGCTCGTGGTCTACGTCGACGGACGGGACGACGTCGTCCTCCACGAGTATGAGATCACCGGTAGCGCACAGAATCGGGCCCTGTTCGTCGCGACCGCCGAGCGACTCGACTTCGAGGTGACCGCCGTGCCGGTCACGGTCGTCGCCAACGAGTACGTGTTCGTCGGCTTCAGCGACTACATGGCGGTCGAGATCGACTATGCCGTCACGCAACTCCTGGAGGCGGCGGAGGTCGACCCGGGGCAGATCGATCCCGGATCAACAACCGACGTCGATGTGCCGCTGTTCGGCCGGATCGACCTCGGCGACCATTCGCTCGTACTTGCGACGCTGCTGATCGGGTTCCTCGACGGTGTGAACCCGTGCTCACGGTGTTCCTGTCCTCACGACGGCTGTGTACGGCTTGTACATGCTCGGTGCCTACAGCATCCTGCAGTAATCGCCCATGTGGGGTGGATCCGGGTCGGGGTTGCGCTGATCGCCGGCATCACGGGGGTGGTCAACCTGCTCGACGCCTTCGACGTCGATCCCGCTCATGTGGAGCAACCTGCTCGCGGCGCGAGGCGTTGAAGGAGCGGGTGCCGCGGGCCTGTTCGGCCTCTACATGTTCGTGTTCCTGCTCGACGAACTCCTCGTGTTCCTCGCCCCTTCGCCGGCGCCGGCCTCGTGGTCGTGCTCCTGTGGTTCGTGGTACGGCCCGCTCCTCGCAAGGCGGGAAACGGGCCGTAGTGCCGTTCAGCCTCGCACGGCCGGTCGCGGCTCTGGTGCCACGACGTCGGCCATGGCCCGCAGGGCCACGGCGACACGACGCCGTGACGGACTGGGAGGCCGCGGCCATCGATGGCGCTCGTGGTCACGGGCGCGCAGGTGCTCGGCAGCGTCGAGACGAACGACCTGGAGATTGATGTCGGGGTGCATGGGCGTGCTCCTTGCGGTTGTGGTGGTGGCTTGCCACCGCAAGGGCATCCCGGACAATGGCCCGAAACGACGGAAGCGGTGGCGTGGCCACCGCTTCGGACAGGTCCCGGGTCGCTCAGAGCGCCCGAGGGTCAGCCAGGGTGGCGTCCACGAGGGATCCTGCGGCAAGGCCGCAGCGCGTCGTGTGCATCCTCATGAACTCACCTCCTCTGGCAGCGGGCGACGATAACGAGATCAGCGCCGGGTGTGAAGTGCCGGCGTCTGGTCGTGCGATTGGCGCGCGACCGGTTCAGCCGCACAGCCCCTTCACCAGCGGGTAGGGGTTCACCGCACCGCCCCCGCCCGGGTGGTACTCGAAGTGCAGGTGGGGCGTGCCACGGGCGTTGCCCGTGTCGCCGGTGGTCGCCGTCAACTGCCCGGCCGAGACACGTGCGCCGTCGCCCACCCGATGGCGCTGCAGGTGCATGTAGTAGTAGACGTGGCCGTCGTCGCCTCGAAGCATTGCCCAGTTGCCGGCACTGCTGCCGTACGAGCGGACGTCCCAGATGCCCGACGTCACGGCATAGATCGGCGTGCCGTAGGGTGCCAGCATGTCCACGCCCTTGTGCCCACGGCCTCCGGATCGGGGAGCGCCCCAGGTGTCGGTGAACGACCTTGGCTGCCCGATGGGGCAGGCGACCCCCCCGCCGCCCGTGGGTGGCGGGGCCGCGGCCGGGGCGCTGGACCGGGACGCGCGCGAGGCCGCTTCGGCTGCGCGGCGCTCGGCCTCAGCCCGTCGACGGGCCTCCTCCTGCCGACGCCGGTCGTCCTCGACCAGGCGGGCCTCGAGTTTCTTCGCCGCCTCGAGATCGCGCTGCAACGTCGCCAGGGCCTCACGTTGCACGCCGAGGGTCGCGGTCAGCTCGGCCTCGGACTGGGCGAGCAGCGTCGCGGTGTTGTCGGCGCGGGCGCGGGCGCCGACGGCGATCTCGGCTGCGACACGGTCGAGCCCTATCAACTGCTCGATCGTCGTGGCCTTCGCGATCGCGTCCTGCGGGTCCGTGCCGGTCAGCAGTTGCAGCACCGGATCCTGTGCCCCGTGCTTGAAGACCTCGCGGATGCGGCTGTTGATCCGTGTCTCTGCGGCCCGTGCCTCGTACGAGTACTGCGCGAGCTGAGCTTCCAGCAGTTGTTGGTCGCCCTCGAGCTCGGCCTGCCGGACCTCGAGGTCGTTCAACTGCACCGCCGCGGCATCCAGTCGTTCCTGAAGGGCCGCCCGTTCGGCGCGGGCCTGGCCGAGCGACTGGGCGCCGGCCGTGGACGCGGACAGCAGACTGGCCGCCAGTGCGAGGCTGACGGCCAGTGTGATGAGTCTGCGGGGGCTTGGCATGGTCGCCGCGAGGCTACAGCGTGCAGGCTGTCACGAGCGATGTTCCGCTGGGATCAGTACCGCAGGCCAAGGCGACGCGATCCGATCACCGCGAGGCCAGCGAGCAGCAGGAACAGCGAGGTCGTCCCGGCGCCGCCCCCGGTGGCCGGCAGCCCTTGCCCGCCCTCGTCCGGCGCCGAACCGCCGTCGTCCGGGGTCGGGGCCGGCGGGGGAGCGGGAGGTTCCTGCCCGCTGTCCACGAACTCCTGCGCCGGCGCGGGCAGCGTGACCTTGTAGACGTCGATCGCGTTGCGTCCGTAGCCGGCCAGGATGAAGTCGCCGGTCGCGCCGTAGTACGTGTAGGTGCCGTCGCCGTTGTTCTCCCAGTGGAAGATCGCGGACACCCACTGGTCGGCGTTCTCGGGGGTGAAGTGGGCGACCTCGTGCCACGAGAACGTGCCGTCCTGGTGTTCGACGTAGTCGACGACGCGCGTGCCCTGCGAGTACCACCCCATGAAGATCCGGTTCTGGCCCTCGATCTGGTGGAACACGTGGGCCGTGCAGAACGTGCCGCCTGGGACGGTCGGGATGGCCCGGTAGATGGCCTGCTCGCCCTCCGGGGCGGTCGCGTACGTCTGTGCACGGGTGGCCTCGGCCCGTTCGGCGCCAGGCGCGTCGCCGAGCTGCTCGGTCAGCAGCTGGTCGACCGCGTACACGTGCAGGCCGCCGTTGCCGTCGCCGACGTTGCTGCCGACGGCCGGGCACGATGCCCCACCAGGTGTCACGCCGCCGCCGCGCTCGTCGGACACGATCATGTACTTGCCGCTGTGGGTCAGTTCTGCCTCGTGCGCAATCGCCACGTCGACCGCGGGGCCGGACGCCGGGTCGTGGTTGACGAAGCCGACCAGTTCGACGCCGTCCACGGAAGGCGCGCCCATGGCCTGCCACCCCGCCACCGTGAGGTCCGCGCCCCCTTCACCGACCACGCAGTCGATGACCTTTGCCGTCGTCGGCGAGGCGACCGACGTCGAATCACGGCGTGCACACGGCAACGGGTCGCCGGTCACCGTGTCGTCGAGGAAGTTGTTCGGTGTGCCGTTGTCGTCGAACGCGCCCGACAGGTCGAGCACGACGCTGCCCTGCAGTCCTGCACAGGTGAGCAGGTCGTTGGGATAGATCTCGACCTCGTGGCAGGCGCCGAAGGCTGTGGGTGCGTTGGTGTTGCGGGTCCACTGGGGGTCCCACGGCATCCGGTAGACGACGGGGTTACAGGCGTCACGCCGGTCCTGGACCGACCCAGCCGGGTCGAGGTCCATGCAGGACGACAGGTCGATGATCTCGACCGTGTGGAGGGCTCCCGACGTGATCTGGCCCTCGTCGTCCACGTTGCCACTGTCCGACGATGCCACGAACGCAATGTGCGGCCGCTTCGGGTCCACGTTGATCGTGTGCGCCTCGCCTGCGTGGGAGGTCAGCGCCAGTTCGAACGGCATCGACACGTCGCGGATGTCGATGATCTCGACGCCGCCGTTCGGGCCGTCGAGGGCGAGGTTGGCGTTGTCGTGACAGCGGCCGGAGGCATCCGTGGTGTCGAGCAGTAGTTGCGCGTCTCTGCGGTCGGCGAACGGGTTGGCCGTGTTGAGCGGCACGTTGCCCTTCGGCGTGGCCTCGACGTCGTGCTGTAGGCCTGTGACGCCGGTTGCGGCAGCCAGGCAGGACGCCGACGGGTGGGTCGACACGAAGTCCGGAACGACCTCGCCGCCTTCCATCAGCTTCACGATGGTCTGACCGCCGCCGTTCGCGCCGAGCGCGAGCGTCCCGACGGATGCGTACAGCGTGTCGCCCTGCGTGAAGTAGTCGAGGTCGGTGTGGGGGTTGCCGGTCGCGAGCGTCGTGATCAGCTCCCACGCCGTGCCTTCGACACCGCCTGACACGAACGCGGAGCTGAGCGGTGCGCTCACCCCGGTCCCCGGGGCGGCCGAGTGGTCGAACTTGTCGTGGGCGGCGGCGGGGCTCGCCCCACCGAGCAGCACCACCATCGTCGAAGCTGTGGCCAGCAACCGGCGCATGGATCCCTCTCCGTCACCCCACCCGACCTGGGTGGTCCCTGCATCCGCAGCCCTTCCACAACCCGGCGGGAGATTCCTGCTGTCCTTTGGTCGGGATGCGTCCCGATGTGCGGCCATCGCGCACGATGGGACCTTCGTCACCACGACAGAGGTCGAGTGTCCGAGAAGGCCGGGGATCGGCCCGATAGGTTCGTGGATGCCGCCTCCGGCATGCGGACGCTGCCGTCGCGGCAACAGGTCAGCGCCAGAGGCGAGGAGAACCATGAGTACCACCGAAACCACGGCGAAGAACGGCCAGCCACGGTCACACGTCACGCTGACGGGCGCGGTCATCCGGTTCGCCGGTGACTCCGGTGACGGGATGCAGTTGACCGGCGACCGCTTCACGTCCGAAACGGCCATGGCCGGCAACGACCTGGCCACGCTGCCCGACTTCCCCGCCGAGATCCGCGCACCTGCGGGGACTCTGGCCGGCGTCTCATCGTTCCAACTGCACTTCTCGGACGAGGACATCCACACGCCGGGTGATGAACCCGACATGCTGGTCGCCATGAACCCCGCCGCGTTGATGATGCACCTCGCGGCCGTGAAGGGCGGGGGGACGCTGATCCTCAACATCGACGCATTCACCGAACGGAATCTGCAGAAGGTCGGGTACGACTCCAACCCGCTCACCGACGGCACGCTGTCGGGCTATCAGGTGCACGAGGTCCCGATCACCGACCTCACGCTGCGGGCTCTCGCCGAGTTCACCGAGGACGGCCGCCTGAACAAGAAAGAGGCCGAGCGCTCCAAGAACATGTTCGCGCTCGGGTTGGTCTCCTGGATGTTCTCCCGGCCGACTACTTCGACCGAGCAGTGGTTGGGAGTCAAGTTCGCCGACCGGCCCGAGTTGGGCGAGGCCAACCGCAAGGCCCTGCGGGCCGGTCATGCCTACGGCGAGACGACCGAGGCCTTCGTCTACACCTACGAGGTTCGTCCCGCCCAACTTCCTCCGGGCCGCTACCGCAACATCACCGGCAACCAGGCCCTGGCCTACGGCCTGGTTGCTGCCAGCGTGAAGTCGGGGCTCCCGATGTTCTACGGGTCCTACCCGATCACGCCTGCCTCGGACATCCTCCACGAACTGTCCAAGCTCAAGCACTTCGGTGTCCGTACGTTCCAGGCCGAGGACGAGATCGCGGCGATGGGCTCGTGCATCGGTGCGGCATTCGGCGGCTCGCTGGCCGTCACGGGGACGTCGGGGCCGGGCGTCGCGCTGAAGGGCGAGGCGATCGGGCTCGCCGTCGCCACCGAGCTGCCGATGATCATCGTGAACGTCCAGCGAGGTGGCCCGTCCACGGGCCTGCCGACCAAGACCGAGCAGTCGGACCTGCTGCAGGCGATGTACGGGCGAAACGGCGAGGCGCCCCTGCCGATCGTTGCGCCGCAGTCGCCGTCGGACTGCTTCTACGCGGCATTCGAGGCCGCGCGGATCGCGCTGACCCACCGGACGCCGGTCATCATCCTGTCCGACGGGTTCTTGGCGAACTCGTCCGAGCCCTGGTTGCTGCCCAACGTCGACGACCTGCCGGACATCGACGTCGAGTTCCTCACCGAACCAAACCACCCCGACGGGTTCCTGCCGCTGCTGCGCGATCCCACCACCCTGGCGCGGCCGTGGGCGGTCCCCGGAACCAAGGGCCTCGAGCACCGTATCGGCGGGCTCGAGAAACACGAACTGACGGGCAACATCAGCTACGACCCGGCCAACCACCACCACATGACCGAAGTGCGCCAGGCCCGGGTCGACATCGTCGCCAACCAGCTTCCGCCCCTCGAGGTGGACGACCCGTCCGACGACGCCGACGTGCTGATCCTCGGATGGGGCAGCACGTACGGACCGATCCGCGGGGCATGCCGCCGTGTCCGTGACCAGGGCCACAGGGTTGCCAGGCTCCACCTGCGGCACCTGTCGCCGTTGCCGGCCGACCTCGGCGACGTCCTCGCCCGGTACGACTCGGTCCTGCTGCCCGAGATGAACATGGGACAACTCCGCATGTTGTTGCGGGCCCGCTACCTCAAGGACATCACCGGCTACAACCGGGTGACCGGCCAGCCGTTCCGGGCGAAGGAACTCGCCGACCAACTGTTGGCCATGCTCGGCCAGGAGGTCCCAGCATGACTGAGGCGACCACGCTCAGCAAGAAGGACTTCACGTCGGACCAGGAGGTCCGGTGGTGCCCTGGATGCGGGGACTACGCCGTCCTTGCCGCCGTGCAGTCGCTGCTGCCCGAACTCGGCGCCCGACCCGAGAGCACCGTCTTCGTGTCCGGCATCGGCTGCTCCAGTCGGTTCCCCTACTACATGGACACCTACGGCATCCACTCGATCCACGGGCGGGCCCCGGCGATCGCCACCGGCATCGCTGCGTCGCGCCAGGACCTCGACGTCTGGGTCATCACGGGTGACGGCGACGCGCTGTCGATCGGCGGCAACCACCTCGTCCACGCCCTGCGTCGCAACGTGAACATCAACATCCTGCTGTTCAACAACGAGATCTATGGGCTGACCAAGGGCCAGTACTCGCCGACCTCGCCGCTCGGATCGGTGCACAAATCCACGCCGATGGGATCCATCGACCGCCCGCTGAACCCGGTGGCCCTTGCGCTCGGTGCCGAGGCCACGTTCGTCGCCAGGTCGATCGACACCGACCGCAAGCATCTGACCGAGGTTCTGCGTGCGGCCTACGAGCACCGTGGCGCCTCCTTCGTCGAGATTTACCAGAACTGCGTGGTGTTCAACGACGACGCGTTCCAGGCGATCACCGATCGCGAGACCAAGGTGATCAATCAGATCCCGCTACGGCAGGACCAGCCCATCGTCTTCGGCAAGGACGGCGAGCACGCTGTTGTCGCCCGTCCTGACGGTTCGATGAAGATCCTGCCGACCGACGAGGCCGGCGACCGTGTCGTCATCCACGACGCCCACAAGGACGAGCCGACGACCGCGTTCGCGCTGGCGCGCCTTTCCCACAACCCCACCGGACCGACCCCGCTCGGCGTCTTCCGAGACGTGAAACGCCCCGTCTACGACGACATGCTGAACGACCAGATCGCGCAGGCCAAGGCCAAGCGGGACGACGGTGACCTCCAGGCCCTGCTGGAGTCCGGCAACGTCTGGGACGTCCTCAAGAGTTGACGGTTCGCAGGGGGGTCAGCAGGTGGCTGACGTAGACGACCTGGGCCGTCAGGGCCGTGAGGCCGGCCAGGACCAGACCGATCGTGGTCGGCAGCGGTAGGGCGGTCGGGACGACGGCGCCTGCGACCCAGGCCAGTTGGAAGAGCGTCTCGGAGCGGGTGAACGCGCTACCTCGGGCGCCCTCCGGGACCGCGGACTGCAGCAGGCCATCGAAGGCGAGCTTCGCCGTGCCCCACGCGAACCCCGCTGCGGCCGCGAGGAACGCCGCGGCGGGCAGGCCGAACCACTGGCCCGCGATGAAGGCTGCCGCCGCCTCGACGGCGAGACCGGCGACGACCATGGGTTCCTCGCGCAACCGACGCTCGAGCGCCGGCGAGGTCAGCGACGCCACGAAGAACCCCGCCCCGCCGGCTGCCAACACCGCACCGAGGTCGAGGATGCCGCCACCGAGGTCCTTGAAGGCGAAGGCGAGCAGCAGGAGCAGGAACCCGTTGAGGACGCGCACGACCGCGGTCGCCAACTGCGCCAGACGGACCGTCCGCGGCAGCCGGAAGCGATGACGGGCCCTCGGCGCCCCGTCGGCGTTGCCGTCGGTGCCGGTGTCGATGCGCGGCACGAGCCGGCCCGAGAGCGCGGCCACGAGGAAGGCAAGGGTCGCGGCGACAAGTGCCGCCCTCGCATCGACGAGCCAGATCGCCAGGGCACCGATCGGCGCGGCGACCGCCGCGCCGATGACCGAAATCGTCGCTAGGCGGCCGTTCGCCGCGACGAGGGCAGCCGGGGCGCCGAGCGCGATCGGGAGCAACGCATTCCGGGCGATGCCGTGGATTCGCGACGCGACGAGCAGGCCGAACGCGGCAGGGAACAGCCACAGGCCGTCGAGCATCCAGATCATCGCCACGGCGAGCCCCGCCCGCGCGAGCCCGGAGAGAATCAGGGCCCCCCGCGTCGCGGCCGGGCGGGTGTCGAGCAGCCAACCGAGGAGCGGACCGATCACCGCGAACGGCGCGATCGTCAGCAGCAGGTAGAGCGCGACATTGCCGCGTGCCTGGCTCGATGGCACGGAGAAGAAGAGCGTCCCGGCGAGCGCGAGTGCCACCATCGTGTCGCCGAAGGTGGACGAGACATGGGTGACGGCGAGGTCTCGGAATCCGACCCCTCCGGTGTTGAAGAGCGTGTCGAGGCGCTGCCGCGCAGCGGACCCGGCGGCCCGGGACGCTGCCGCTCCGGCGGCGGCGGCACGGCCGAACCCGCGGCCGGCCATCGCTGCAGCGGCCATGGTCCGGGAACCGTCGGAATGTCGGTCCCGTTCGGGCTCGTTGTCTGCCGGAGCGGTTGGTGGCGCCATGGCCACAACGCTACCCAGCCCACCGCTGCGACCGTGGGCTGTCGCTTCAGACCTCGTCCGAGAACGTCTCCTCGATGGCGTCGGCCAGGCGGCAGAGCACGCGGGTGAGGTCGTCGACCTCGTCCTCGTCGAGGTGATCGAGCACCTTGCCGAGCATCCGGCTACGGACCGTCTCGAGCTCGTCGAGCATCACCTTGCCGTCGGCGGTGACGCCGAGAACGACCGCTCGCCGGTCGTCCGGGTCTGGGTCCCGGGTCACCAGACCGGTCGTGACCAGCTGGTCGACCACCCGCGACGCCGACGAGATGTGCGCGAAGACGCGCCTCGCGACCTCGCTGACCTGTCGGGCGCCGTCGCCGACGGCCTCGAGCGCCAGTGCCTGGGGGAGGCTGAGGGACAGTTCGGAGTCGATCGCCGACGTCACCTCGACCGTCAGTCGGCGTAGCCGGTTCATGGCGTCGGTGGTCTCGCGCAGCGACGGCCGTGCCGCCGTCCGACGCGTCCCGCTCATCTCGACCTCCCCGACATCTCGAGCTCCCCGAAGAACTACCGCAGTGAGAATATCGCACCATGCAAGTAGTTGGATACCCTCGCGCGAACGCCCTCCAGCTCAGACCGTGTCGAGGTACCTCGTGGAAGCTCTCCTCCGCGCCCTTCGTTCCACCGTGCGCAACCACGCTCCGAAGGCAATCGCCGCCATCGTCCTGCTCACCGTCGTGTTCGGTGTGCTCGCCCGTCAGGCCGAGCAGACGGCCGGGTTCGAGAACTTCGCCCCCGACAACGAGATCTCGCAGACGTTCGAGGCCATCGAGGACGAGTTCGCCTCCGCTGCGGTGCAGACGTCTCAGCTGGTCGTGTTCGCGCCGGGAGGCGGAGACGTCCTGTCGGCGGCGGGTGTTCAGTACGCGTTGCACCTCCGGCAACGCGTGGCCGAGATCGACGACCTCGCGGCGGGACTGGCCACGCAGCAGCCGACGGGTCCGGTCTTCACCTACGCCGACCTCGTGCTGCAGGCGGCGCAGGACCAGCAGATCGACCCGATGACCCTGGACGACGCCGCCGTCGATGCGATCTTCGCGCAGGCGGCCGCGGCCATGCCGGAGGCCCAGCGTGGGCGGGTGATCCAGTCGCTGGGCGACTACGACCCCGCCACGCAGACGGCCGCCGTCGGCGCCGCCGTGCTCTTCCTCGACGGCGACCTCGACCCAGCGGTGCTCGAGAAGGCCCGCTCGGCGACCGCCGAACTCGAGGAGGAGTTCCAGGGACTGCAGATCCGGTCCTTCGATTTCATGGTGCTCTCGGACGAGGTGACGACCGAGGTCCAGACCCAGCTCAGCCGGCTGCTCGGATTGGCGTTCCTCCTGATCCTGCTGATCCTCGTCGGCATCTACCGGCGCGCGAGCGACGTGATCACGTCGCTCGTCGGCCTGGTCATGACCATCGTGTGGATGCAGGGCATCTCGGCGCTGCTCGGTCCGAAGTTCCTCGGGCTGACGGGCGGGATGAACGAGATGGCCATGATGATCCCGATCCTGCTGGTCGGGCTCGGGGTCGACTACGGCATCCACCTGACCATGCGGTACCGCGAGGACCGCGCGCACGGACACGAGCCTCGCGAGGCGGCCGACACGGCGATCCGGGCCGTCGGCGCCGCCCTGACCCTGGCGACCATCACGACGGTCGTCGGTTTCGCCACCAACGTCACCAACCCACTGCCGCCACTGCAGGACTTCGGCGTGTTCGCCGCTGCCGGCGTGCTGTCCGCGTTCGTCGTGATGGCGACGTTCGTCCCCGCAGTCCGCCTCGTCCTCGACGAGCGCGCCGCCCGCAAGGGCAAGCTCGCGCCGGTGCCTGGTCACGGGGAGGGCCAGCCCGGCATCCTCGGGCGGATCTCGTCGGCGTTCGCGCCGTACGCCACCCACCACCCGTGGACGGTCCTTTCGGTGGCGGCCCTCGTCACGGTCGCCGGCCTCGTCGCGTCGTCGGGCCTGTCGACGGAGTTCTCCCAGACCGAGTTCTTCCCGTCGGACTCCGAAGCCCTCGACACGATCAATACCGTCCAGGACTCCTTCGGCGGCGACCTGACCGAGACCACCGACATCCTCGTGCGGGGCGACCTCAGCGCGCCCGAGGCACTTCAGGCCCTCGTGACCTTCGAGCAGGCGCTCACGGACGACGAGGACGTGCGCCAGGTCGCCGGCCAGGCGCAGGTCGATTCCGTCCTCTACCGCATTCAGCAGATCACCGACATGGTGGCGGCCGGTCCAGGAGCGGGTGGTCACCCCGCGGAGCCGGGCACGGACGCCCCGGTTGGCCCAGACCCGCAGGCCCTGGCGACGCTTCTCGCACAGGTCGATGCGGTCGGCATCGGATCGCTGGACGGGATCGACCCGCAGGCTGACGTGGCCGCCCTCTACGACGCGCTCCTCGCCGTCGACCCGTCGGCCGGAGCGGTTCTGTCCCGCAACGACCAAGGCGGCTACGACGCCACCCTCGTGGACGTCTCGACATCCGCCATGACCGATGTCGGTCAACTCGCCGAGGACCTCGACGAGGACGCTGAGGTGCTCCGCGATGCCGGACTGGACGCTGACTTCGCCTCCGAGGGGCTGCTGATCGACTACGTCCTCGACCAACTCCGGTCGAGCCAGATCACGTCGCTGGGGCTCACGCTCGTGGCATCCATGCTGATCCTGTCCCTGGTCTTCTGGGTCCGCGAGCGCAAGCCGATGCTCGGCGTACTCGCCATTGCGGCCGTGGGGATCGTCGTGGCGTGGGTCCTTGGCCTCATGGCTGTTTTCGGCATCCCCTTCAACGTGATGACCGCGATGGTCTCTGCCCTTGCCATCGGCATCGGAGTCCCTTACGGCATCCACGTGGTGAACCGGTTCCTCGAGGACCGGACCCGTTATCCCAGCCTCGAGGATGCCGTGCGGCAGACACTGCTGCACACGGGCGGTGCTCTGGTCGGTTCGGCGGTCACAACGATCGCCGGATTCGGCGTGCTGGCGCTGTCGACGGTCCGACCGATGAAGCAGTTCGGCATCGTCACCGCGATGACGATCGGGCTGGCACTGCTGTCCTCGATCGCCGTCCTGCCCGCCATGCTGACGGTCTGGTCGAAGCGCCACGAATGGAGCGACGAGCCGCCGGCCCCGACAGATGCGCCCGAGGGCGAGGTCGTGCCGGCACCTGCCGCCCGTCAGCCGTGATCATCCGCCTCGTCGACCGTCGACCGGTGGGCCGGATGGACCCCGTCGCAGGTGCGGCACGTTGCCCGGTACCCGGTCGGGAAGACCTGCACGTCGAGACGCCTGCCGCACCGCGTGCAGAAACGAGGCGGCTCCAGCGCCGGGTCGACGACGCAGCGGGCATGGTCGCCGCCCGCAGGACGGCCGCACGCGGGGCAGTGGGGGCTCTCCACGACGGCCCCTACAGGACGTCCTGCAGCGCTCGCACCGGGACGTCGAGGTCGGCGAGCATCTTCACGTCCTCCTGCGGCGTCCGGCCGAGGGTGGTCAGGTAGTTCCCGACGATCAGGCCGTTGACGCCACCGAGGATGCCAGCCGCCTGAAGGTCGCGCAGGGCGACCTCGCGCCCACCAGCCAGACGCAGGAGCGTCCACGGCAGTACGAGCCGGAACAACGCGATGGCGTGCAGCGCCTCGCGTGGGCTCATGGGCTCGCGCTCACCGAGCGGTGTGCCCGGTCGCGGGTTCAGGAAGTTGAGCGGGGTCTCGGTCGGCCGGAATGCCGCCAGTTCGAGCGCCAGCTCCGCGCGCTGCGTTGGGGTCTCGCCCATCCCGACGATCCCGCCCGTGCAGACGTCCATGCCGTGCTCGCGCACAAGGTTCAGGGTGTCGGAGCGGTCCTCCCACGAGTGCGTCTGCACGATCGACGGGAAGAACGTCCGCGCGGCCTCGAGGTTGTGGTTGTACTTGACGACGCCGGCATCGGCGAGCGCCCCGGCCTGGTCGGCGGTCAGGATCCCTGCGCTGACCGCGACCGACATCCGGGTGTGTTGATGGACGGTCGCTGTGAGCTCGAGAATGTTGCGCATGAGTCGCTCGTCCGGTCCACGGACGGCGTAGACGATGCAGAACTCCGTGGCGCCCTCGTCCTGCGCTGACTGTGCCGCCTGGAGTACCTCGGCGGGCGTCAGCAGCGGCTGGGGCTTGACCGGAGAGTCGAACATCGACGACTGCGAGCAGAACGAGCAGTCCTCAGGGCAGCCGCCGGTCTTGCCCGACACGATGGACTCCAACGCGACCTCGTCGGAGGTCCAGGCCAGCCGCACGCGGTGGGCCAGGTCGAGCAGCGCGTCGAGCACCGTGCCGTCACGCAATGGGGAGTCGACGTCGACCTCGGCGATCGCATAGGCCTGGGCAGGCGACAACTCCCGGCGCCCGTCGAGCAGTGCCGTCTCGCAGGCGGCGAGCAGGCGGACCGGATCCGCGACCAGCGAGGCGACCGCAGCGGCGTCGCGTGGAGGGGCCCCGGCGGGGATCGTGGGGGTCACAGGAACTCCTTGCCGTAGCCGCGCAGCCTACTGACCGGCGTCGTCGCCCTCGTCGCCCCAGCTCTCCCACTCCTCGTCGGCGTCGTCCCAGGCGTCGTTGCGTTCCTCCACCTGCGACTTCCAGTTCCGCGCGGCCTCCTCGGTGGGGTAGGGACCCATGCGGTTGTCGGCACGGCACTTGTTGGCCTCGGTCTCGACGCGATCGTGCTCGAGGCAGAAGTAGAACGTCGTCATCACAGGTCCTCGTCGAGGGTGGCCGGAGCAGGAAGAGTCGCGTCCGACCAATGCCCGCCGAGCGCGGGGCCAAGCCACGCGGCGGCGTCGTCCAGCATCGCCGGTAAGGGATCGCCGAGGTCCGGGACCACCCCCAACAGTCGCCCGCCGCTGCATCGATCGAGTTCGTCGAGATTCGTCCGCGTCGCCTCGTCGACGTCCCCCACGGGGTAGCCGCAGACCACCACGCCGAGCACGGCCAGGCCACGCCGGTCCAGTTCGGCGAGCGTCAGGGCGGTGTGGTTCAGCGTCCCGAGGCCGGGGCGTGCGACCACGACAACCGGGAGTCCGAGCTCGACGGCGAGGTCGGCACACGTCGTGCCGTCGCTGCCGAGTTCGACGAGCAGTCCACCCGCGCCCTCGACGATCAGCCGCGCGTCGGGACGACGTACCCGTGCTGAGGCCACCACGTCGACGAGTTCAGGTCCGAGGAGTCGTGCCCCCGCCCGGCGCACGGCGACCCCGGGGGCAAGGCTCGGCCCGACCACCGGCCCGACCGTTACCGCGACGCCGGTCAGTGCCGCGACGTCGGCCGCGTCGTCGTCGCCGTCCGCAGCACCGGACTGCACGGGCTTGACGTAGACGACCTCGATGCCGGCGTCGCGCCACAGCGCTGCGACGACGGCCGACACGAGGGTCTTGCCGACCCCGGTGTCGGTGCCGGTGACGAAGACGCCGGGCAGGTCATCCATCGCGTCCGGCCCCGAGGACGTCGACGAACGCACGCACGGCGAGATCGACATCCCCGTCCGTGTGGGTCGCCATCACTGTTGCTCGCAGGCGGGCGGTCCCCTCGGGGACAGTCGGGGGCCTGATCGCCACGGCCAGCACGTCACGCTCGACCAGGGCGTCCATCGTCTGCAGCGCCCGCTCGGCGCTGCCGACGATCACCGGGACGATCGGGGCCTGGGGCTCGGCGATCGCTCCGATCCCGCCGGCACGGAGGCCGGATGCCAGCCTGCGCGCAAGGGCCAGGGCACGCAGGCGCCGCTCCGGTTCCCGGCGAGCGATCCGCAATGCAGCGTGGGCGGCAGCGATGGCCGGGGCGCCGGGTGCGGTGTCGAACACGAACGGCCTGGCGCGGCTGGTCAGCCAGTCGACCAGCCGGCGCGACCCCGCGACGTAGCCGCCTGTCGACCCGAGGCTCTTCGACAGCGTCGCCACGATCGCGTCCACACGATCCTCGCAGCCCAGCAGCGCGGCGGTCCCACGTCCGTCGGGCCCGATCACACCTGATCCGTGTGCATCGTCGACGACCATGATCGCACCGTGCCGCTCGGCGGCATCGCACAGGTCGGGCAGGGGAGCGAGGTCACCGTCCATCGAGAACACGCCGTCGGTCACCAACAGGCGTCGGCCGGACGCGTCCGCCAGCAGGGCGGCGGCATGCTCGGCATCCGCGTGGCGGTGGACCCGGACCTGTGCGCGGGACAACCGGCACGCGTCGATGATCGACGCATGGTTGAGTTCGTCCGACACGATCGTGTCCCCGCGGCCGACGAGCGCGGACACGACCCCGAGGTTCGCCAGGTAGCCGGACGAGAACAGCAGCGCCGCGTCCGTGCGCTTCCACGACGCGAGTTCCTCCTCGAGGTCCCGATGCGGGTCCTGCGACCCGGTCACCAGCCGGGCTGACCCGCTGCCCGTGCCGTAGCGGGCGGCCGCTTCCGACGCCGCTGCCACCACGTCGGGATGGGTCGCCAGCCCGAGGTAGCCGTTGGAGGACAGGTGCAGCACCCGCCGGGGCGGGTTGCCGTCGAGGGTCAGCCACGGCTCGGCCGCCGATCGATGGTGTCGCAGGCGGCGGCGGAGGTCCTGCTGCTCGAGACTGGCGAGTGCTTCGTCGAGCCATCCGAGGGTGTCGGTCCGGACCGTCGGACGGCTCATGCCGACAGCTCCACGGTGACGCGGGCCGTGGCCTTGGCGGTCGACTCCACGAGGAAACGGAGGTCGTCGTCGGACATGGCCGGAGCCGGCATCAGCACCAACACGTCACCGAGCGGTCGCAGGACGACCCCGTCGTCGCGCAGGGCATCGCAGACGCGCTTGCCGACCTGCCACTCCACGGGGAATGGTGCCTTCGTCGCCCGGTTGGCGACCAGTTCGACGCCGCACATCAGACCACGTCGGCGGACGTCGCCGACGTGGTCGAGGCCGTCGAAGGCGTGCAGCGCATCGGCGAGGACGGCAGCCTTGTGCCGCGCGATCGCCGGGAGGTCCTCGTCGACGAACAGCCGCAGGCTCGCGGCGGCGACCGCCGCGGCGAGGGGATTGCCGGCGTACGAATGCCCGTGGTACAGCGTCCTGGCCTCGTCGGGACCTCCGAGGAACGCCTCGTAGACCGCCTCGGTCGTCAGCGTCGCCGACATCGGCAGGTAGCCCCCCGTCAGACCCTTGCCGACGCACATCAGGTCGGGGCGGACGTCCTCGAGGTCGCACGCGAAGGCCGCCCCGGTGCGGCCGAAGCCGGTGGCGACCTCGTCGACGATCAGCAGCACGCCGTGTCGGTCGCAGATCTCGCGCAGACGTCGAAGGTGGCCGTCCGGGGCTGTGATGATGCCAGCGGCCCCCTGCACGAGTGGCTCAGCGATCACCGCGCAGACGTCGTCGCCCTCGCGGTCGAGCACCTCTTCGAGCGTGTCGGCGCATGCCAGGTCGCAGTCGGGGTGGGTGAGCCCCAGAGGGCACCGGTAGCAGTAGGGCGAGGCGATTCGCCTGGTCTCGAACAGCAGGTCCCCGTACAGCGCGTGGAAGGGGTCGAATCCCCCGACGCTCACCGCACCGAGGGTGTCCCCGTGGTAGGCGTTGTCGAGGCAGACGAACAGCCGCCGACGGTCGTCGCCACGGTGCCGCCAGTACGCGAAGGCCATCTTGAGTGCGACCTCGACCGCCGCTGCCCCGTTCTCGGAGAAGAAGGCGCGCGTCAGTGCATCGGGGGCCAGCGCGACCAGGCGCTGCGCGACCTCGATCGCGGGCGGGTTCGTCATGCCCAGGAACGTCGCATGCGGCAATGCATCGGCCTGCGCGTGCAGCGCTGCAACCAGTTCCGGTCGGTCGTGCCCCCACAGGTTCACCCACAGCGACGAGTTCCCGTCGAGGAACCTCTGCCCGTCGGTGGTGATCAGCCAGCACCCCTCGCCCCGCTCGACCACCAGCGGCGTCTCGGCAACCCACTGCCGTTGCTGCGTGAAGGGATGCCACACATGCTGATGATCGAGTTCGACGAGCTCGGAAGTCCGCTGATCCATTGCTTGCCTTGCTGCCCACCACCGCGTGGGGAGGGGTTGGGTAGGACCCGAGAAGCCTATGAGAACCGCCGCCCGACTACCGTGCCGGGCCCCGGCTCGGAGCTCCTGGATGACCGTCGACGGGATCGACGATGCAGCGGTCACGGCCTGGCTGCAGGCTCGCACGGCCGTCAATCCGCCACTGGCGTACGAGGTCATTGCCGGGGGGCGGTCCAACCTGACGTACCGCGTGTCGGATGTAGTGGGACGCAAGTGGGTGCTGCGGCGGCCGCCGTTGCATTCGGTGCTTGCTTCGGCGCACGATGTCGGGCGGGAGCATCGGCTCATGCATGCGCTGCAGGACAGTGCCGTACCCGTGCCGCCGGTTGTCGGCCTCGAGGAGGATCCCGACGTGAACGGGGCGCCGTTCTACGTGATGGAGTTCGTCGACGGGCACGTGATCAGGTCGATCGACGACGCCGAGGAGGCGCTTGCACCCGACGTGCGCCGCGACACCGCGCGGGGGCTCGTGCAGACCCTGGTCGATCTGCATGCCGTGGACATCGACGCCATCGGCCTTGGCGACCTGGCCAGGCGCGAGGACTACCTCGCACGTCAGCTGCGACGCTGGTACGGGCAGTTCCAGAAAGGGGACTCGCGCGACCTGCCGCTTGTCGGCCTACTGCACGACCGACTCGTGGCCGACATCCCGAGACAGCACGGCACCGCCATCGTCCACGGCGACTACCGCCTCGACAACGTGATCGTCGACGGCCGTGGTGCGATCCAGGCCGTGCTCGACTGGGAGCTGTGCACCCTCGGTGACCCGCTCGCCGACCTCGGGCTCCTCGTCGTCTACTGGACGCCACCATCGGCGACGCAGCTGCCCCTCATCCCGGCCGCTGGTGCGATCCCCGGCTTCCCCGACAGCGACGAGATCGTGTCGTGGTACGCGCAGCTGTCGGGACGCGACGTCACGGAACTGCCCTACTACGTCGCGTTCGGGCTCTGGAAGCTCGCGATCATCCTCGAAGGGGTCTACTCGCGGTTCTCGGCCGGCGCGTACGGCAAGACCGACGACAGCCACAGGGTGTTCGCACGACTCGTCGAGGAGTTGCTCGAGAAGGCCGACGAGCAGGCTGCGACCGTCGGACGGTGACCCCGGGTGAGGTCGGGACCCGATCCCGGCTACCGTTGGGGCCATGACTGACACCACTGAAGAACGCCTTGCCCTGTTCATCGACCACGAGAACGTGGCCATCGGCGCGCGGGACATCGGGTTGCGGTTCGACGTGAGCCCGCTCCTCGATGCGCTGGCCGAACGTGGCCGCCTCGTCGTGCGCCGTGCCTACGCGGACTGGAACCTCTTCCGCGACGATCGCCGCTCGCTCGTCGATGCCAACATCGAACTGCTCGAGATCCCGCAGCGATCTGACTCGATCCGCAAGAACGCGGCCGACATCCAGATGGCGGTCGACGCGATGGAGCTGGCGTTCACGCGCGACTTCGTGTCGACATTCGTCATCGTGTCCGGCGACTCGGACTTCACGCCCCTCGTGAGCAAACTCCGCGAGCTCAACAAGCGCGTCATCGGCGTTGGCATGAAGGGATCGACGTCCGGGATGCTGCCGCCGGCCTGCGACGAGTTCATCTTCTACGACCGTCTCGACGGCGCCCCGCAGCGTGCGGACAAGGGTGCGAGCCGCAAGGCGAAGCCCAAGACCAAGCACACGCACGACAAGGCCGAGGCCACCGACAACAAGTCGTCGCAGAAACAGGACCTCCGCAAACTCGAGCGCGAGATCAAGAAGACGCTGTCCGGCATGCAGTCCAGCGCGGCCGGGGCGATCCAGGCATCCAATCTCAAACGCGCCCTGCTGCGCAAGGACCCGACCTTTTCGGAACAGGACTACGGATTCCGTGGGTTCCGGGAACTGCTTGCCCACCTCGAGACCCAGGGCGTCCTGCAACTCACGGACGGTTCGGCCCCAGGCGACCCCGAGGTCGACTTCCCCGACAAGGGAAGCTCCGAGGACGCGGCGTTCGAGCTGCTGCGCAAGACCGTCAAAGAGCTGATGGACGAGCTCGGCGGTGACCCGCCGCTGTCGGGCCTGAAGGACCAGTTGCGGAAGCGGTCCCCAGACTTCTCCGAGAAGAACTTCGGCTATTCGGGGTTCCTGCAGTTCTGCAAGGCCGCGGTCGCCAAGGACGTGGTCGAGATGGACTGGGAAGAGGACGACGCCGAGTACTACCTGTACGTCCTCGACGACAAGGCATCAGCCCCCGCATGACCGCGGCTGACGACTGGCGGGACGCACTGGCGCGTTGGGCGATCCCCGACGACATCCTGGCGGCCGCGCGGGAGTCGCCGTGGGGGTTCTCGGTGGCTGCCTTCGCCGATCGAGCGGCCCGCCAGCGCGAGCAGCCGACCCCCGGACATGCCCGTGCCCGGGAGGAACTCCCGGACCGCGGATCGGTACTCGATGTCGGGTGCGGCGCTGGCGCGGCGAGCCTCCCACTGATCCCTCCGGCGGCCGAGGTCTTCGGCGTCGACGAATCCGAGGGGATGATCGCGACGTTCGCGGACGCCATCCGGTCCGCAGGCGCGACGGCTGGAGCGATCACGGGGCGGTGGCCCGATGTCGCCGATCGGGTGCTGACGGCCGACCTCGTCGTCTGCCAGGACGTGTTCTACAACGTCCCCGACCTTGCCGACTTCGTCACGGAGTTGACCTCCCACGCCCGTCGACGTGTCGTCGTCGTGTTGCCGACCGACCACCCGATGACCTGGACGAACGCGTACTGGCGCCGCTTGCACGGCATCGAGCGTCCGGATGGGCCGACCGTCGACGACGCCGTCGCCGTCATCGAGTCAACGGGTGCGACGGTCGAGCGGGAGCGATTCGTCGAACCGACCCTTTGGGCGCACACGGACCTCGACGAGGCCACCGCCCACATCCGGAGGCGCCTTTGCCTGCCGACGAGTCGTGACGACGAGATCCGTGCCGCGGTCACCGACGACCCGCCACCCCCGCTGCGCGAAGCCTGGGCGCTGTGGTGGCCAGGCCGCGCGTGACCGATCACCGGGGCGTCAGGCCCCCTGGGACGGCTCGAGCACCTCGTCGATGAGGCCGTAGTCCCTGGCCTCCGCGGCGGTCATCCAGTAGTCACGGTCGGTGTCTTCGCGGATCTGCTCGATGGTCTTGCCGGTCTTCTCTGCGAAGATCTCGTTGATCCGCTCGCGCATCCACAGGATGTTCTTTGCCTGGATCTCGATGTCCTTGGCTGTCCCGCGCGCGCCTCCGAGCGGCTGGTGGATCATGATCCGCGAGTTGACGGTGGCGTAGCGCCGGCCCGTCGGCGTGGCCAGCAGGAAGGCCCCGGCGGATGCCGCCAGGCCGACGCAGCGGGTGTTCACCCTGGACTTCAGCAGTTGGATCGTGTCGTAGATCGCGAACATCCCCGTGATGATCCCGCCGGGGGAGTTGATGTAGAGGGTGATGTCCTCGTGGCTGTCGGTGTCCAGCGCCAGCATCTGGGCGACCAGCAGGTCCCCGTTGTCGTCCTCGAGGGGCCCCTTCAGGAACATGATCCGCTGCTCGAAGAGCTTCTGATGCACCCGGCTGTGGCCCTGCAGCAGTTCCTCGACCTCGGACACGTCACGCTCGCTTTGTCGCTGGGCCGCCGAGCCTATCCGGGGATCGGACGATGGCCCGAGCCCTTAAGTGCCTGCGGCTCAGCGGCTGACGCCGACCCGCCTCCTCAGAGCAGTTCCGGACGGTCCCGCTCCTCGGACATCCCGATCGGGCCCTCGGTGATGCCGTGGAGGAACTGCTGGCATGGCGCGTACCAGCTGTTGAACATGTCGTTCACGGTACCGAAGGCGACCAAGTTGCGACGGAACAGCATCCCGACGTAGTCGGCGACCTGCTGCGCCGACGGGATGTGGTGGGTCACGATGACAATCGTCGACCCCTGCTCGCGGGCGATGTCACGCGCGAGGTCGTTGAGGTAGGCGGTACGCACCGGGTCGAGGCCGGAGTCGGGCTCGTCGAACAGCAGGATCTCGGGGTCCATGACCAGCGCCCGCGCCAGGCCGGCTCGTTTGCGCATACCACCGGAGATCTCGTCGGGCAGCTTGTCCACGGCACCCTCGAGGCCGACGAGCTCGAGCTTCTCCATGACGATCGAGCGGATCTCCTTGTCGGACTTGTTCGTGTGCTCCCGCAGCGGGAAGGCGGTGTTCTCGAACACGTCCATCGATCCGAACAGGGCGCCGTCCTGGAACAGGACGCCGAGCTTCTTGCGGACCTCGAGCAGCCGCTTGCGGTTCAGTTGCGGGATGTTGTCGTCGCCGACCCAGACCTCGCCACGGTCGGGCTTGAGCAGCCCGATCAGGTTGCGCAGGAACACCGACTTGCCCGTCCCGGACGGGCCGATCACCGTTGTGATCTTGCCGCGGGGAAAGTCGATCGTGATGTCCTCGAGGACTGTATGGCTGCCGAAGGACTTCGTCAGGCCACGGATGCGGATCGCCGGGTCCTCGATGAGGGTGTTGCCGGGAAACACCGGATCGTCCGCCTTGTCGTAGTCCGCGGGCGGCTTGTGGAGGTGGTCTCCACCAAAGCCGATGCCGGCACCGACCGGCTCGAAGTTTTCGACGTAGTTGCGGACCATGGGTCTACCTCGTGGTGTTGACGAGCAGGACGTCGGTCGGGACGTGATGGGTCACCTTGTTGGACACCGAGCCGAGCAGGCGTGACGGGCCGCTCATGCCCTTGTTGCCGACGACGACGAGGTCGAAGGCGCGCCCGCCTTCCACGATCCCGTCGGCAGGATCCGACGCGGCCACGACGCGCTGCTCGAGGTCGTCGGGGTTGCCGAGTTTGTTCGCCACGCCGTCGAGGACCTGGCGGCCCTTTTCCTCGCTCCTGGCGACGGTGAGCAGCGTTGGAGTGGCACCGAGCGCCCTGGCGAGCGATAGACCGTGCTCGACCGCGACCTGGGCCGTTGACGAGCCGTCGGTGGCCAGGGCGATGGTCTTCCATGCGACCGGGACCGTGCGGCCTGCCGTGACAACGAGGAACAGGTCGTTGTGGGCATGGTGGGTCAACTGGTGAGGGACATTGCCGAGTAGCCGTTCCGCCGTCGAGTCGAGCCCGACCGTGCCGACCACCAGCAGGGCATCGGCGCGGGCCTCGGCCAACTGGATCAGCACCTCGGCGGGAGCACCCTGCGGCGTCTCGACGTGCACGTCTTCGAGGCCGAGTCGTCGGGCGACGGCCGCCGCGTCAGCAACGACCTCGGCGGCCCAGGTGGCTTCCTGGTGGACGGCGGAGTCCTCGTGAGCGGCGGCCTTGTCGGCGTGCGACATCCCTTCGGGCCGGGTGCGGTACCAGCCGGTCGCCACGGTCAGTCGGGCGCTGCAGGCCTGTGCGAGCGTGGCAGCCACAGCGACGGCGGCTTGGGCGGTCGGCGAGCCGTCGCTGCCGACCACGATGTGCTGATAGGTGCCATCGGCCGTCACGGTGTCCTCCTCACGATGGTTGCGTCAGCGTCTCGTCGGACGTCAGTTCGACGCTGACGGCGATCCACTGGCCGTCTTGCCGCTCGAGCGTGATCGCCGCACGCTGCACGACCGTCGTCGGCAGGTCGACGGTCTGCGTCGACGTCGTCTGGGTGACGACGACGAAGACTTCGGCGAGGTCACCCTCGAGGCTCTGGACGAAGACGTCGCCGATCTCGCCTTCGCTGGTGACCTTGGCGTCGACGAGTTGCTGCACCTCGTCGGCACCGAACAAGTCGTCGATCTGCTCGGCGAAGTCGCCGCCCGCGACGGCCTGCAGATCGGTGCGGGTGTCCTCGAGCCCGTCGGATGCGTCCCATTCGGTCAGCAGACGGGCCACCTCGATCGCCGCGAGGCGGGCCTGGTCACGGGCGGCGTCCATGGCTCTGGTCTGCTGCCATTGCAGAAGCGCGACAGTCGCGACCACCCCGAGGACGACAACGAGCACCCATGGTACGAGCACGGCAGTCAGCCCGAACCGGCGCGGCTGCCGCTGCGGGGCAGCCGGCGCCTCGACGGGGGAAGGTTCCGATGTCACGTCGACCTCGGTTTTCATGTGCGCCGCCGTAGGAGCGTCGCTGCCGCGATGGCGGTGATGGCCAAGCCTGCCAGACCGCCGCCGGTGGCGGGCGTGGCCGGTCCGCCGCCGTCACCACCCGAAGTGGGCGGCGGGTCGACGCGACCCGGGCCCGTCTCGTCGACGATCGGTGCCCAGAGGATGCCGGGGGAGGTTTCGTCATGCGGTTGGTGATCGGCCTGACGCACGGCATTCACCCCGGTACCCCACGGCTCGCTCTGGCACGCCGCCCCCGGCAGGGTCGCGGGGGTCGGGCGCTTCTGGGGATAGACCTGGCCACCCTCTTCCTCGCTCGCAAGCTGGATCCTTGCCCACTTCACGCCGGTGCGCGGGTCGTGCTGGAGGACGACGTTGAAGCCGAGTTGGTAGAAGGACTGGTGCATGTCCAGGAGCATCAGTACCTCGTCCATCTTCGAGTCGTACAGGCTGGCCGGGGCACCGGTCGCGGTCGACGGTCCAAGCAGCATTTCGTTGAGGTCGTCGACGTCCTCCATGAGGCACTGGAGGTTCGCACGCGTGTTGATCACCAGCGCCTCGGCCTCGGCCAGGAACGGTGGCGCGGTATCGAGCAGGCGATCCAGGGTCGGTCGGTTCTCGGCCAGGACCTCGGCCAGCTCTGCGGCATCTCGGAACAGGGCACGAAGGTCGTCCGCGTGGTCGGCCAGGGTCTGGAGCACGGGTTCGGACGAGTCGATGAGCCGCTGGTACGTCGGGATCGCCGCGACGAACGTCTCGTTGAGGTCGATCACGTCGCGGTTCAACTGCTTGAGGGTCGCCCCACGGCCGTCGAGTGCCGTCGCGAGTTCTTCGACGACGATCGACAGCGCGTTCTTGTCGATGGCCTCGAACAATTCGACAGTCTCTTCGAGCAGGAAGGGGATCTCGGCGGGCACGATCTGTTCGACCGGTTCGATGTGGGCCCCGCGCTCAGCCGGTTCCCACGGGGCGGAGACGGGCTCGAAGTCGACGGCCTGCTCGCCGATGGGGGAGCGACGCAACACGCGGACGATCGACGCCTTCGGGACCTGCTGGTCCCCGTCGATCTCGAGCGTGATGACCACGCCTTCCTCGGTCAGTTCGACGTCGGAGACCTGACCGACCGCGCGGCCGAGCACCGTGACCTCCTGCAGGGGCAGGATGCCGCCGGCTTCGGGCATCGGGACGGTGATCTCGTACGAGTTCTGGAACAGCACGCCCGAGACGAAGCTCAGGAACGCGCCCATGGTCACGGTCAACGCGAAGATGACAAGGAAGACCAGGTTGGCGCCTACGCGTCCGCTCACTCCTCGCATGTCAGCCCTCCCCGTTCTGTGGTTCGGGATCCTGCGGACAGGCGTCCACATCGTCCCAACACTCCTCGGGGAACGGGTAGTAGCCGGGATCGATGGACCGCTGTCCCGGGTTGGGCGGCACGCATTCCCGGCTCGGGTCGCCCTCGGTGTCGTGCAGGCCGCAGACGATGAAGTCCAACCAGACCTGGGCGTGCTCGTCGATCGACCCGTTCGGGACGTGCTCGTTGTGGCGTGGCAGCCAGGTCAGCACACCCTGCAACGCGCCGTCGATACGGACGAACTCGTCGAGGAACTTGCGAAGTCGCCTGATCAGGTTGGTCAATTCATCGGCGTTGCGGTCGAGGATGCGTTCACCGACCTCGGACAGGCGGGTGACGTCCTCGAGCGTGTCGAGGAGTTGGTCGTCCTCGAGCTGGAATGCCTCTGACGCCAGGCGGAGATCTTCGAGGACCTGGGCGTTCGCGTCGGCATCCGCCTCGTAGGCGGCCGTCAGGCGGTCGACGGCGTCGATGAACTCGACGAGGTCGTCGCTGGACTCGTCGTACCGTCCGATGAAGGCCCCGACGTCGTCGAGGAACGTACCGATCAGGTCCTCGCGGCCACCGAAGGCGATGGCGCCGGTCTCGACCGCTGCCGCCAGCCGGTCCGCTGACAGGAAAGCGAGCAGCTCGCTCCCCGAGACCACCAACTCCTCGAAGTCGGTGATGATGGTCGTCTTGGCGATCGTCTGGCCGTTCTCGAGCGCGCCGACCGGTTCCTCGTCCTCGGGCGGCCGCAGGTCGACGAAGCGCTCGCCCAGCATGCTGGTCTTGGCCAGAACGGCGACCGCGTTGCCGGGCAGACCCGTCTCGGCCTCGACGACCATCGTGACCCGCGCCATCTCGGCGTCGGTCAGGGCGATGTGGGTGACGGTGCCGATCGGGACGTCGCCGGCGCGGACGTGAGCGCCGGTCACGAGGTCGATGACGTCGCCGAACTCGGCGCTCAGTTCGATCGTCTCGCCACGCGCGGGGTTGCCGAGTCCGCACGCTGCGGCGACGAAGGCCAGGACGACGGCTGGGACGATGGTGCGGAGGCGGGATCTCACAGCGGCACCCCCGATTCGAGCGTCATGGCTTGTTCGAGGATCGGTGCAAGACCGGTCTCGTTCTGCTCGTTGACCTCGATCAGTTCATTGCCAAACTCGGGGTGGGTCCGCGCGATCTCCTCGAGGGCCTGCTGCAGCGAGATGGAGCCCGGCTGCTCCTCGCAGGGCAGCAAGGGCAGGCACACCTGTCCGATGATGTCCTCGAGCGAGCCGGTGTCGCAGTTCTCCTCGCCGAGCGTGCCGATGCACAGGTGCACCAGGCGGTCAAGCAGCCGGTCCTCGATCTGTCCCGCGAGTTCCCCGAAGTGGTCCTGCAGCGGAAGCCAGTTGTGGGTCTCCCGATCGACGACGCGGTCGGCATGGCGGTACAGCTCGGCCGACGACAGGATCAACAGGCTGAGCTGGTCGAGGTTTCGTTGGGCGGTACGCCCCACCCTGGTCAGGACCTCGAGGTCGTACTCGAGGTCGGTGCGGTGAACCTGGAGCAGACGACCGACTTCGTCGGTGACACGCAGCAGCCCGTTGAGGGCGCGGTCGATCTCGAAGCGGTCGTCGGCGAGCGAGCGCGACAGCGCCGCGAAGTCCTGGATGACCTCGCCAATCTGCTCGTCGCGTGTCGCCAGCGTCTCGTTGAGGTCGGCCAGCCGCCCTGCAAGCGCGACGAGTTCGTCGTCGTTGTCGCGCAGCACACCGATCGCGCCGTGTGCCGCGTCGATCGTGCGCCCCAACTGCTCGCCCTGTCCGTCGAGGACGTCCGCGAGGTTGTCGATCAACCGGCCGACGTCCTCCTCGTCGAGGCCGCCGACGAAGTCGTTGAGGCCCTCGAGGACCTCGTCGAACTCGAACGGGATCTGTGAACGTTCGACCGGGATCGTGTCGCCGGCCGCCAGGACCTCGCCGTCGGCGAACGGCGGGTCGAGTTGGATGTATCGCTCGCCGAGCAGCGACTCGGGAATGACGATGGCATTGACGTCCACCGGGATGTCGACGTCCTCGTCGATGCGCATGGTGACGGTGACGACATCGCTGTCCGGTGAGACGTCGATGCGGCTGATCGACCCGACGTCGAGCCCGAGGACGCGGACCGGGGAGCCGGGGAAGATGTTGAACGTGGCAGGAAACTCGGCCTTGATCGTGTAGCCGTTCCCGCCGAACACGCCGCAGGCGGACGCGACGAGCGACAACAGGGCGAACAGGGCGGCGGCGCGGCGTCCGTGCGTCATCGCGCCACCTCCGCGATCGGACGGAAGAAGCTCTCGATGCCACGAATGGCAGACGAGTCGGCCCCTCCCGTGGACGCCGGGGCCACGTTGTCCCCGCCAACGTCCGAGTCGGCACAGTTGGGATCGGGCCCGATCAACTGGGTCAACACCTGATCGACATCGCCGCCACAACCGAGCAGCGCGTCGATGCCCACGGCGCCGACCCCGGTGACGAAGACATTGCCCCAAGCGGGGTTGTCGATCTTGGCTTCGCCGCCGGAGTAGCCGATGGAGGCGAAGCCCTCGAACGCGACGCCCATGTAGGCGAAGGCGTGCGCAAGGTCGACCTGGTGGGCGTCGATGATCGCGAGGTCGTCCCGCAACTCGGCGAGGATCCTGTCCAACTGCGCCCGCCGTTCGGCCACGAGATCGGCGGTGAGGGTCGACGTGTCGGCGGTTTCGACGAGCAGGCGGGTGATCTCGTCACGCTTGGCGAGAAGGGTGTCGAGCACGGTCCCGAACGAGTCGATGATCTCGATGATCTCGCGGTCCTGGTCGGCGGCGGCGTCGACAACGATCTGGGCCCGGTCGATCACGGTCTCGAGTTCCACCCGGCGTTCGACGATGATGTTTGAGACGCGCTCGACGCCGTCGAGCAACTGCGAGACGTCCTGCCGGTTGCCTTCGGTGATGTCGGCCAGGGCGGCTATGAAGCTCTGCAGCGCCTCGACGTTGACCTCGCCGAGGAGTTCGGCCGACCGGTCGCCGAGTTCGGGCAGGTCAACCGGCGTGCCGGTCCGGTCGATGGGGATGAGGTCCCCCTCCACGAAGTAGTCGGTCGACGTACCCGGCGCGATCCGCAGCGCACGCTTGCCCAGCGTGGACTGCAGGATGATGTCGGCCGACGAGTCGTCGGGGACACCCTCTGCCGTGATCGCGAAGGAGGCCACGACGTGGTCCCCGTCGAGTACGACATCGGTGACCTGGCCGACGCGGACACCGGCGACGAAGACGAAGTCGCCCTTCTTCAGACCGGCCGCGTCCGTGAACTCGGCCTTCATCTCGTAGCCGGGCACGAACAGTCCGCTCGTCGCTCCGACGGCGAAGAACGTTGCGATGGCGATCACGACCGTGGCGATCAGGCCGATGAGGAACTGGTTGCGCTCGAGCAGCATCAGCGACCCCCTTCCCCGGTCGGCATGGTGAAGAACGCCTGGGTGCTGCTGCCCGACCCGGTCCCGGCCGTGTCCGGGCAGTTGGGTGGCTGGCAACGCTCTGGCGGAAGTTGCGCCTCGCGGTCGGTGGTCGCCGGGTCGTACTCGTAGTCCACCGACGTGCCGACGGCCCGCACGTTGAACCACTGGCCGAGTCGCGAGATCCGGTGGTACGCCACCACCCCGCGGCCTGTGTGGGTCACGACCTTCTCGAGGTTCTCGTGGTTGACCGAGAGGATGTCGGTGATCGCCTCGAGTGCGTCGAAGGCCAGACGAAGCTCTTCGTCGTTGTCGTCGACGAACGAGCCGAGTTCCTCCTGCGCATCGGCAAGCGCGCTGACGGCCTGAGCAAGGACGTCGTTGCGTTCGGCCAGGGTGATCGACACGTCGGCGAACGAGGTGAGCAGTCCGCGAAGCTCCGCCTCGCGCGTGGCGTAGGCGTCGAGGATGGTGGCCGCATTCGTCAGCAGTCGTCCGATTTCCTGGTCGCGGGATGCGATGGCCTGGGTCAGCGACGCGCCTTCGGCGATGAGGTCCTGGATCTCGGCCTCGCGTCCGACGAGTGCGCCGGCCATTGCTTCGAGGAACTGGTTCTGTAGTTCCGGTTCGAGCGCTGTCATGACGGGGGTGAGGCGGTCGAGCAGGAGTCCGAGGTCGGCTGGTGCCGAGCTCTGCTCGACGGGGAACGTGTGAGAGGCGGCCACGACCTCGCCGTCACCGGGGTCGAGGTACATGAACCGCAGGCCGAACACGTCACGCCAGCGGACCGCCACCAGGGTGTCGTCCGTAAGCACCACGTCGTCGTCGACCGTGAACTCGACGAGGGCAATGCCGCCGTCCTCCACGGTGATCTCGGTGACCTTGCCGACCGTCACGCCCGACACCTTGACGGCATCGTTGACGAGCAGTCCGGTCACGTCCTCGAAGTTCGCCGAGTACGCGGTCCGGTCGGCGAACGGGCTGATGTTGCCGATCACGCCGACGAGCCACGCGGCGAAGGCGAGACAGACCACCGTGAAGACGCTGAATTTGAGCAGCGGGAAGCGGTCACCCATTGGCCGCCTCCTGGCCCGTCGCTGCCGGCGCCTGCTCGATCAGGTCACGCAGGTCGATGCCACCGTCGCCGACCGGTAGGCCGAAGTGGCTGAGGTCGACCAGGATCCGGAAAGCGGCCCACTCGGTTCCGTCCGACAGGATCCCCGCAGGGCGTCCGAGGTTCTGGGTGTAACGGAACAGGCCGTCGAGGAACGATCCCCACGCGCCGATCTCGGGTTCGAGGACGGCACCGACCATGTCGCCGGTGGTCAGCACGCGGTCGATCCGGTCCTCCTCGACCTCGAGGTAGGCCGCGAAGGTGACCGCGAACGAGGACAGGGCCTTCAGGTTGCTGTCGATGTCCTCGGTCCGTTCGTGCATCAGGGCAACGGCGGCGGGCAGGTTGCGGTTCAGCCGGGCGAAGTCCTCCGCCCCAGCGGTGATGCCGTCGGCGAACTGGGTGAACAGCACGAGGTTGTTGATGGCGTCGTCGGCGGTGCGATCGAGGAACCGGGCGACCTCGGCGGACAGCTCCAGGCTGTGAGCGATGTTCTCGCCCTCGCCTTGCTGCTCGCCGAGCACGTCGACGATCGTCGCGACGTCCTCGGGGTCGATTGCGTCGAGGAACGGGCGCATCGCGTCGAGGACTTCCTGCAGTTCCGTCGGTTCGCGGGACGCCTCGAGCGTGTCGCCATCCGTGAGGAATGGCGGCTGTCCGAATGCTTCGTCAGGGAACGACAGTTCGATCTGTTTCTCGCCAAGGAGGGTCTTGGCGGTCACAACCATTTCGAGGTCGGTCGTGGGCACCTGCGTGCCGGGATCGATCTGCATGATCGCCGTCGCGACGCCGTTCTCGTAGTGCAGGTCCGAGACCTTGCCGATCTTCACACCCCGCACCTTCACGTCGGTGCCATCGTTCAGACCGGACCCGGCCTGGCCGAGGACCGCCGTGACATGGAAGGAACCCTTCGCAGGCGAGAAGGCGTAGTCCATGCCGAGCCAACTCAACGCGACCAGCAGCAGTGCGCCGGCGGCGCCTGCGATGCGGCGGATGGCCGCCTGTTCCATGGCCCGCCCCCTCAGCCTGCGATTCGGATGGTCTCGCCGCCTGCCGACCAGAACAGCAGGGACAGCACCATGTTCAGTACGACGACCACCGTGATGGACGCCCGGATCGCCCGGCCGACCGCTACGCCAACGCCGGCCGGACCGCCGCGTGCGTAGAAGCCGTAGTAGGTATGGATCAGCACGACCACCACGGTGAAGATGACCGCTTTCAGCACCGAGTAGAAGATGTCGATGGGCGGAAGGAACAGCTGCAACCTGGTGTCGTAGGCCCCCGGCGACACCGTGAAAAACGCGGTTACGATGAGCCTGGTCGCCAGGAACGCCGAGAACAGCGAGAACAGGTACAGCGGAATAGTTGGCAGCAGCGCCGCCCAGATCCGGGTCGAGACCAGGTAGGGGATGGGGCGCACGCCGATGACCTCGAGGGCATCGATCTCCTCGGAGATACGCATCGCGCCGAGCTCGGCCGTGAAGCCCGCGCCGATCTTGGCTGCCAGGGCGATGCCCGCGATGAGCGGCGTGATCTCGCGGACGTTGGCGAACGACGAGATCAGGCCGACGTACGCCTGTGCGCCGATCTGTTCGAGCCCGGCAACACCTTCGAGTCCGACCTGTGTCCCGGTGAAGAAGGCCAGCGATCCGATGACGAAGATCATGCCGCCGCCCACGATCAGCGAGCCGGCACCGATCACGACGTCCGAGATCTGTGGGGCGATCACCGAACGCGACCATTTCAGGCTGTAGACCATTGCGCCAAGGGCCTCACCCCAGAAGCGCATCTGGTCGGCGAAGTCCTCGAAGATGCCGAGCGGCCGGGACAGACGCCCCGCGAGCCGCATATCGACCGACGGGCGTTGGGGAACGTGGGTGGTCGCCATAGGTTCCCCTCAGGCTTTCGGCGGCACGATGTTGAAGTACAGGGCTGTGAGGGTGAAGTTCACGAAGAACAGGATGATGAACGTCAGCACGACCGCCCGGTTGACCGCTTCACCGACCGATTTCGGCCCGCCCCGCACGTTGTAGCCGTAGTGGCAGGCGATGGCCGCGGCGAGGAAGCCGAAGATCGCCGCCTTGACCAGCGCCGACCAGAAGTCCGCGAGTTGTGCCAGTTCGGTGAACGAGGCGAAGTAGGCGCCCGAGGTCCCGTTCTGCACAGGGACCGCCATGACCCAGCCGCCGAGGATCCCCGCGGCAGAGACGATGCCGTCGAGCAGGATCGCGACGAGGGTCGCTGCCGCCAGCCGCGGGAGCACGAGCCGGTGCACCGGGTCGATACCCATCACCTCCATGGCGTCCAGTTCACTGCGGATGCGGCGGGATCCGAGGTCGGCGGTCATCGCCGAACCCCCGGCGCCGGCGATCAGCAGCGCCGTCGCGATGGGCGCCGATTCACGCACGACCGCGAGGACCATCGCGGCCCCGATGTGGGCTTCGGCGCCGAGCTGCTTGGCCAGCGATCCGACGTGCAGGGCGATGATCACGCCGAACGGGATCGAGATCAGCACGACGGGGAGCATCGTCACCTTGGCGATGAACCAGCACTGCTCGATGAACTCGCCGAACGGGAAACCCTTGCGGATCGACAGTGCACCGTCGATCCCCATCGAGGTAACGCCCCCGAGTTGGGCGAAGCTCTCCTTGATGCTTGGCACGGTGTCGGCTCCCGTCTTGTCGTGCCGAGGCGGCTCCTTGACGAGCGCGAAGCGCGCGATCGGGTGGAAAGTCCGCTGGATGCTAGTACGCGCCCGCTGGTGCTTGTGACGATGTCTCGGCCGGCCCAACGAGCGGTCCCTGCGCGGGTGACGCCGGTCACACGGTCCGGTCGGCCCTCCCCGGTCGGGCCATGCGGTGTCCACCGCGGTGGCTGGGGGTCGGGTTTTCGTCCTTCGCCACCGGGCCGCCGTTCTCCCCTTGACTGTGCGGTCGGCGCGCACGACACTGCGTCGATTACTCTGAGCGCACGCGATCGGTGCCGTGCAACGCTGACGACGTCGACAGGACGCCGGGCGGCCCGATCGCTGACGTGGCACGGACAGAGCATTCACGAAGCAGCATTCACGAAGCACGCACGAATCATCATTGACCGACAACGGCATCAGGCGGCGAGGGTTGGCCGCAGTGGCGACGGGAGGAAGCCGGGTGGCGGACGACACCAAGGCCGACGGCGAGTCCAAGAAGAAGCAGGCGACACGGAGGTCCAGCGGGTCTCGGACGCTCGCCCGCGGGCTGTCCCTGTTGACGGCGCTCGGCGAGACCCAGGACGGCGCAACCGTGTCCGGACTGGCCGACGCGACCGACCTCGACCGCGCTGTGCTGTACCGGCTCCTGGACACACTGACCGCCGAGGGGTTCGTGACACGCGACCCCGACACCCGCAGGTACCGGCTCGGATTGTCCATGCTGGAACTCGGCGTGCGGGCCGCGCAGGGTCTCGAGGTCCGACGGTTGGCAGGCCCGCCGCTGCGGTCGCTGTCCGAGGACACCAACGAGACCGCCTGCCTCGCGGTGCGTGACCGCGATGACCTCGTCGTCGTCGAGGTCATCGAACCCGGTGACCGGTTCGTGTCGGTCAACTACCGCATCGGTTTCCGGCACCCGCTCGGTGTGGCCGCGCATGGCCGCGCGCTGCTGGCCTTCCTGCCCGAGGGCGCCCGGGAGCAGTCACTTCAGGTGGTCAGGCAGCGGGGTGTCGCGTACACGCGCGACGAACTCGAACCGGGCGCATCCGGTGTCGCCGCGCCGGTGTTCGACCACACCGGTCGCGCAGTCGCCGCCGTCGGCATCGTCGCGCCGACGGCCCGTCTGCCCGAGCCCGAGACCGTGGCGCTGCGCGTCCTGCGTGCCGCTCGCGAGATCTCCGAACGTCTGGGGTGGCGACCGCGCCGCAACGCCCCGTGACGAGCCCGGACGAAGTCGCCCTCGCGACCGTCGAACTCCTGGGCGCGCTGACGTACGGGCAGTTGCGCTCCTTCCAGGTGACCGCCTCGGCGATACGGCTCGCGCCCGACGCGCGGTCCGCAGATCGCCTCGCGGACTTCGCCGTGCGGGAGCACCGCGCGTACGAACTGCTCCGCGAGCACCTGCGGAACCGGACGGACCTGCCCGCGGCAGTCATGGACCGCCAGAAGCCCCTGTTCGACGCGTACTTCGACGGCGTGGAGCTCGACACCTGGCGATCGGCGAACGCGTTCTTCGCGCTCGGGCTGCCCCTCGCGGCCGACTTCATCCGCCAGATAGCCCCGGCACTGTCACCCGAGACGGCACTCGTTGTCGTCGGTGCACTTGCCGACCGCGGACCGTTCGAGTCGTTCGCGTTGCAGGCGCTGCTCGGCGAGATGACCGACGACGAGTCCCGCGCCCAGGCACGGCACCTGATCGCCGACATCCTCGGCAGGGCTCTGACCGGGTTCCAGGGCGCGATCGCCGACACGGACGCCCTGCAGGTCCTGCTGCGGGCAGACCAGGGTGGCGACGACACCGGAAACGATCTGGTGCGCGCCACGGCCATGGCCGTCCTCGAGGGTCACCGTCGCCGGATGCACACCCTCGGTCTCGAGGAGGTCGACTGAGCCTCAGTGCGTCGCGATCTGCTCCGAATGGTGGCCGTCGAGCAGTGGGTCGGCGTCGGGGTGATCGTCGCGCACGTGCCCACCGCGCGTCTCGGTCCTGGTGAGCGCCGCACGGCGGATCAGTTCGGACGTCGCCAAGGCAAGGCCGAGTTGCGAGACCGTCGGGTCGGTCGCGTAGGTGGCCGTCATGAAGTCACCGGGCAGGCCGACCTCCTTGCGCAGGTGGGTGAGGGTGTCGCCGAGGTGGGTCAGCGACGTCGCGGTGCGGACCGGTCCAGCGCCGTCCCACATCGCCGACGCCAGGTCGTCGGCGAGGACCGGGGGCCTGGGATCGCGGACGCGGGCCGGTGAATCGCCCGGGTCCGCCGGGTCGGTGGGTAGTTCAGTGGCGATCGCGCTCGCGGCCCGTGCGCCGAAGACCAGGGCCTCGGCCAAGGAGTTGCCGGCCAGTCGGTTGGCCCCGTGCAGTCCGGTCGAGGCGACCTCGCCGGCGGCGTACAGGCCTGTCAGGGACGTCCGTCCGGCGAGGTCGGTGCGCACGCCGCCGACCATGTAGTGGGCCGCGGGGGTCACCGGGACGCGCTGCGTCGCGAGGTCGAAGCCATGGGACCGGGCGCCGTGGAGCACCGTCGGGAACTCGTGGGCGAGCGTCGCCTCGCCGAGGTGGGTCGCATCCAGCCAGGCCCGCCCGTCGAGTTGGCGCAGGATGGCCTTGGCGACCACGTGGCGGGGGGCCAGTTCGGCGTCGGGGTGCTCGCCGACCATGAAGCGTTCCCCGTCGGCGGTGTGCAGTGTGGCGCCGGCGCCGCGCAGGGCCTCGGTCAGCAGGAACCTCCACGGCCCTTCGACGGCGAGCCCGGTCGGGTGGAACTGCACGAACTCCATGTCCCTGACTGCGGCGCCGGCCTGGTAGGCGAGCGCGACCCCGTCGCCGGTCGCGCCGGCCTGGTTGGTCGTAGCCGCGAACAGGGCGCCGCACCCACCAGTCGCAAGAAGCACCGCTCGCGCCCGCAGGAGGACAAGCCCGCCTGCGGGGTCCTGGACCCAGACGCCGCAGACCGCGGCACTGGCGTCGGCCATTGCGAGGGCGACGGCCGTCCCGGTCAGGCGTTGGACGCGCGGTATTGCGGCCTCGCGCAGCACGCGGACCATCTCGGCGCCTGTGGCGTCAGCCCGGTGGACCGAACGCGCAGCGGTCTGACCGCCTTCGCGCGCCAGATGCAGGTGCGCAGGGTCATCGGATCCCTCATGGCCCTCGCGACGGTCGAACGCCGCACCGAGGTCGAGCAGTCGCCTGGTGTGTTCCGGGGCCTCGACGGCAAGAACACGCACTGCGGTCGGATCGCACAGGCCAGCGCCCGCACGCTCGGTGTCGGCGGCGTGGAGTTCGGAGGAATCGTCGGGCCCGAGCGCGACGGCCATCCCACCCTGGGCCCATGGGCTCGAGCCCGACCGGGATCCGGCGCCCTTGTCGACAATGACCACGGAGAGGTGGTCGGGCAGGTTGACGGCCGCGTACAGCCCGGCGAGTCCGGCACCGACGATCGCCACGTCCGCCTCGTAGCGTCCATCGGCCCTCGGGACGGCGGGGGCGGGCAGCGCCATCAGGCGGCAGGCCCTGCGGCGTCGTCCGGTTGGTCGGCGAGCCGGTGCCGACGGGTGACGAGCGAGTGGATGGTGAGCGAGTTGGTCATCAGTTCGCCGAAGCCTGCGGGGTCGGCGATGAGCCACGCGTGCCCGGCGTCGGTGACGATGTCGCCCTGGGTCCCTGCGGCCTCGCAGATGGACGCGAACGTGGCCTGGGGGATGACCTTGTCCTGGTCACCCCAGAGCACCGTGACCGGCAGTCCCCGTTCGGCGAGCACGGCCAACTCCTCGCGAAGGTCGGCGCCGCGGGCAAGGCCGGCCGCCAGCCTCAGCGCCTTGGGGTTGCGGATCGCGTTTTCGAGGAAGTCGCGGACGATGACGGGTGCGATGCGCTGGATTCGGCGGGTCCGCAGTTCCAGCGGGAAGTGCCGACCCCAGTCCCACAGCGGCCGGTCGGCGAGCGAGCGCTCGTGCTCCGCCTCACCTTTCCACACCGCCCCACCGACGGCGTTGACCAGCACCAGGGAGCGAGCCCGCTCCGGGTGGTGGAAGGCCGTGGCGGTCGCGACGCCGCCACCGAACGAGTGGCCCACCAGAAAGGCGGGTTCCTCGACGCCTGCATGGTCGAGCAAGTCGTCCATCCAGCGCGCGAGCTTTTCGAAGGTGTAGGCGCCAGTCAGCGGCGCCGACCTGCCGAACCCTGGCAGTGCCGGTGCGACGACGCGCACGCCGGCCCGTGCCAGTTCCGGGAGCGCCTTGGCGTAGGCGCGGCTCGACAGCCCCCACCCGTGCACGAAGACCAGCGGCGGACCCTCGCCGATGTCCCCGTAGTGCGCGACCTGGCCACGCAATGTCGTGCGGTGCCACCGCAACTGGGGTGTTGGCACGTGCCGGATCCTGGTGTCTTGACGACGAGGAGTCAACAAAGAAGTGTATGCCCCAGTCCGCCCCCACCCCCACGAGCCATCACTCTGCGCGCATTGGGTGGGGTGGTTCTGGTACAGAGGCGGTCCGCAATCTGGGTTGGAGCGACGATGAGTGATGCGGACGTCCGTGAGATCCTCGGAATCCTCGGTGGTACGGGGCCACAGGGGCGAGGGCTGGCTGCACGGTGGGCGGTCGCCGGTCACACCGTCCACATCGGCAGCCGCAAGCTCGAGAATGCCGAGGCGGCCGTCGAGGACGTGCTGAAGCGGACCGGCAGTAGGGGGGACGTACGCGCGGCGACGAACGAGGACGCCGCGCGGCAGGCCGAGATCGTCGTCGTGGCCACGCCGTACGACGCGCAGCAGAAAGCCCTGCCGCCACTCGCCGAGGCGTGCGCGGGCAAGGTCGTCTGCAACGTCGTGAATCCCATGATCTTCGACGACCTCGGTCCGGTCGCGGTGCCGGTGGACGCGGGGTCGGCTGCCGAGCAGTGTCAGCACCTCCTGCCGGACGCGCGGGTGGTCAGTGCCTTCCACGATGTGTCGAGCCGGCGATTGCTGAAGGTCGACGAGACCATCGACACCCACGTCCTCATCTGCGGGGACGATCGGGAGGCGAGCCACCGCGTGATGCACCTGGCCAGTCGGATCGACGGGATGTGGGGCGTCTACTGCGGACCACTGCGCAACTCCGCGCATATCGAGAACCTCACCCCGGTCATCCTGTGGATCAACCGCGAGTACAAGATCCAGGCCGGATTCCTGGTCGACGGGATCGAACAGGACCCCGATGCCCTCCACGCCCACCCCGCGCGAGGCAGCGCGACCGCGGGTCGCAAGGCCAAGGACTGATCGGCCTCAGGACCCGGCCGTCTCGGCACGGACCAGCGCACGGTAGGCGGCGAGCAGACGCTGTGTGATCGGGCCAGGCGTGGCCTCGCCGATCGGTTGCCCATCAACGGCGACGAGCGCGACGACCTCGCGGGTCGACGCCGTCAGGAACGCCTCATCTGCAGCAAGCAGCATGTCCTTGGACAGTGGCTGTTCGACGACGTCGAGACCCGCATGACGGGCCACGTCGATCACCGCGGCGCGGGTGACTCCGGGCAACAGGCCCGCCTCGACCGGAGGCGTCACGACGCGGAGGTCGATCACGGCGAAGATGTTGGAGGCAGAACCCTCGAGGACCCGTCCGGCGGGGTCGGTCAGCAAGGCCTCGTCGGCACCGGCGGCGTGTGCCCGGCGGCGGGCGAGGCTGGCGGCCAGGTACGAGACTGCCTTGACGTCCGGGGCCTCGCGTCCCCAAGGCACCGTGATGGCGTCGACACCACGCTCGTGCAGATGGGGTGGGAGCACGAGCAGGTGGGACGTGACGACAAGGGTCGGCGTTCCTGTGCGACGCATCGGCCATTCGGTGTCGGGATCGAGTGCTCCGGGCGTCATCGTCAGGCGCAGGACCGTGTCCCGGTCCGCGGGGACGTCGGCATTGGCGGCGATGGTTGCCTCGACGGCAGCAACGATCGTGGCGGTGCCCGGTGGTTCGAACCCGAGACGTTCGGCTCCGTGGGCGGCGCGGATCAGGTGGTGGGGCAGGCGGAAGGGGATGCCGCCGTATGCCCGGATCGTCTCGAACACGCCCTCGCCGGTCCTGAACCCCAGGTCGAGCACCGACACCCGGGCGTCGGCCAGCGGGACGAGGCCGTCTGCCACCCACGCCATCAGCCCGCTCACGACAAGGCCCCGCGATGCGCACTCAAGGCGCGCAGGAAGGCTGCCGCCTTGTCGAGGCTCTCCTCGTATTCCTCCTCGGGGACCGAGTCGGCCACGATGCCGCCGCCGGCCCCGTATCGAGCGACGCCGTCCCTGAGCGTCGCGGTGCGGATGGCGACGGAGGTCGACATCGCTCCGGGGGCCACGAAGCCGACCGCTCCGCAGTACCAGGAACGTCTGACCGGCTCGAGTTCCTCGATCACCGTCATGGCTTCGATCTTGGGTGTCCCGGTGATCGAGCCGCAGGGAAACGTGGCCCGAAGCAGGTCGACGTAGCTCGCAGTCGGCAGCAGTTGGCCGGTCACCGTGGACACCAACTGCCACACGGTCGGGTGCCCCTCGAGCGACAACAGGTCGGGGACCCGAACCGATCCCGGCGCGCAGACCCGACCCAGGTCGTTTCGTTCCATGTCGACGACCATCACGTTCTCGGCACGGTCCTTGGCTGATCCGGCCAACTCGCGTTTCAGCGCGAGGTCACGCAGCAGGTCGTCGCTGCGGGGTCGCGTTCCCTTTATCGGTCTGGTCGTGACCTGGCGGCCCGCAGCATGGAGGTAGGTCTCGGGCGAGATGCTGGCGATGCCCTCGCCGTCCGCGGTGACGTGACACGCGGCGAACGGTGCGGGGCTGTGCTGGCGCAGGGCTCGGAACAGGGCGGCGACGCCGCTGGCCCAAGGTCCAGCCAACTGTTGGGTGAGGTTGACCTGGAACACATCCCCGGCGGCGATGTGCTCGAGCACGTCGCTCACCGCCTGGAGGTAACGGGCACGCGGCAGGGAGGTCACGACGCGCGTCCCGATCGCGGTCGCGAACTTCGGAACGATCGCGGCCTTGGCGAGCGAGGTGATCGTCACGTCGTCGGGCAGATCGGTTGCGTCCCCGAGTGGCCGTCGGATCAGGTGGGCGACCTCGCCGTCGTGGTCAATGGCGACCACGACGTCCGCGAGCAGTAGGTCGGCGAGGAGCGCGTCGGGGTCGCCGACCGCCCACTCAGGGACGACCTCGATGGTTCGACCGAGATCGTAGGACCAGGCACCCACGGCACCGCCGGACAGGGGTGGCAGGCCGCTGCGGTCCCCGTCAGGGACAAGGCCGGCCGAATCGAACACGTCTGCCATCGCCGTCAAGGGATCGTTCGAGAGCCGCAGCTTTCTGCCTGCGCCGAGTTCGAGCTCGCAACGTGTGCGCCGGTATGTCAGGCGCCCTCGGGTGTGCGCGACGACGTAGCTGTACCGCCCCGTAGCGGGGGACGACGGCACCGACTCGAGCAGCGTCCCGCCCAGGCCCTCGTGGAGTCGGTCGAGGTCGATGCGCTCGTCGGCCCGCCGAGGCAGATCGGTGAGCGTGAGGACGTCTACGGCGCCGGGACGGAGGAGGTCGTCGAGATCGGATGACCGGGATTCCACAGTCAGGTCGTCGAGGGGACCGAGTACTTGCGTCGGAAGTCGTCGCGGCTGAGTTCGTCGAGGTCGTCGTCAACCTGCGCCTGGAAGTCGTCCGCCTGGGCCTGGTCGGTGAACGTCTGCGACCAGACCAGTCCTCCAGTCTCGTTGATTTGCAACTGCACGTCGTACATCGTCGCGCCGTCGTAGCCACCACGGGTCCGGGTCAACACTCGGAAGTCCTGGCGGGCGGAGCGGGCGTCGGACAATGCAGGTGCCTTCGAGGTGTCGGCGGGAGGGCCAGAGGCGGATGGACGGTACTGCACGCGAGGCCGTCCGGACAACGAAACGGGCCTGCCGAACGGACATCGTGCGCCGGTAGCCTGCCGGGCGAGCGACAGGGACGACGGTGAAGGTCTACACGAAGCGTGGCGACGACGGGTCCACCGGGCTGCTGTACGGCGGCCGGGTGGACAAGGACGACATTCGCACGACGGCGTACGGCACGGTCGACGAATGCGTGTCCGCGCTCGGCATGGCGCGGGCCGACCTGGCCGGCGACCTCCACGACCTCGTCCTGCAGGTCCAGCGCGAGTTGTTCGCGGTCGCGGCACAGCTGGCGACCCGCGCGGACGACTGGCCCAAGCTCGAGGTCGGCGTGTCCAAGGTCGATCAGGCGATGGTCGATGTCCTCGACGAGCGGATCGACGCGTCGGTCGAGCGCCATCCGCTGCCAGGGGAGTTCGTCGTGCCTGGTGGCGACCGTGCGGCCGCCGCGCTCGATCTGGCCAGGACGATCTGCCGACGGGCCGAGCGTCACGTCGTCGCGATGAAGCGGTCCGACCTGCTTTCGGACGAGGCTCCGTTGCGCTATCTCAACCGTCTGTCCGACTACCTCTACGTGTTGGCTCGCGAAGCCGAGGGCGAGCACATCCCGTCGCGCGAGCGCCCGTGAGTCCGACGCTCTCGGACGACCTCGATACGCCGGTCCCCGTCCGGGCGGACCCGGCTCGGATCGTCAGCCTCGTGCCCTCGCTGTCCGAGACGTTGTGGTGGTTCCGGGTGGCGGATCGGGTTGTCGGCGTCACCGACCATTGCGTGGCACCACCCCATGCGTTCCCCGACGCTGTGCGTGTGCGGGGGACGAAGAACGTTGACGTCCAGGCCGTGATCGACCTCGCGCCCGATGTCGTCCTTGCCAACCGCGAGGAGAACCGCCAGATCGACATCGAACGGTTGCGAGAGGCAGGCATCGCGGTCTACGTCACGGCGCCCACGACCGTCGATGGCGTCGCCGACAGCCTGGTCGGTGTCGGCGAGGTCGTTGGCGCGGCCGGAGCCGGGGCGGGGCTCGCGCAGTCGATTCGTCGTGCGGTTGCAATGCTGCCCGATCCAGCGCCACTTCGGACCGTTTGCCCGGTCTGGCGCGACCCGTGGATGGTCACCGGTCGGGGGACCTACGCCGGCGATCTGCTGGCGCACTGCGGCCTGGCCGTCGTCACGGGCACGGACGATGACCGGTACCCGGAGACGTCGCTCGACGAGCTGCGAGAGCTTGATCCTGATGTGGTGCTGCTCCCGGACGAGCCATACGCCTTCGGTGACGAGGACCGCGCGGTGTTCGCCCGCTGGCCCGCACGCGTGCGGACCGTCGACGGAACTGCCCTGACGTGGTGGGGGCCGCGTACCCCCCACGCGCTCGCCGAGTACACCCGTCTGGCTCGATCGATACGTCGCCGGATGGCCCGGTCGGCGTAACCTCTGCGGCATGGAACGACAACAGACGACCGTGGAGGGCCGGACCCTGGTGTGGCACGACACCGGACCGGCATCCGGGCCGACGGTCGTGCTGGTGCACGGGTTCCCTGACGGACCCGAGACCTGGATCCCGTTCGGGCAACGCCTTTCCAGCCTGGGGTTTCGCGTGCTCGCCCCAGCCCTGCGGGGGTATGCGCCTGATACCAGTGTTCCGGGGGAGAGGTCCAACGGCATGACGGCCGGTGGGGACCTGATCGCCCTCCTGGATGCCGTCGAGGTGGAGCGGGCGGCCATCGTCGGGCACGACTGGGGGGCGTCGGCGGCCTACGGAGCCGCCGCGCTTGCTCCGGAGCGGATCGACCGCCTCGTCGCGATCGGGGTCCCACATCCTCGCGCATCGAAGCTGAGTCTTGGAACCGTCTGGGCCGTCCGGCACTTCTTCGCGCTCGGGCTACCAGGCGGGCGGGTTCGGCTGGCCCGTCGCGACGGCGCGTACCTCGGTGTCCTGGCGCGGCGCTGGGCGCCAACGTGGGACGACGGCCCCCGGTCCACCCATGTCACCGCCGGCAGGGCTCGCCTACGTGATCCCGAGGTCCTCGAGGGCGTGGTTGCGTTCTACCGGGACCTGTTCGCCCGACCCGATCGGCGAGCCGGCCGCCGTACCGAGGTCCCTGGCATGGTCGTTGCCGGCCAGTTCGACCTCGACCTGTTCGGCGAGGCGTCCTTCCGCGCGACCCCCGATGCGTTCACGGCGCCGTGCAAGCTCGAGATCATCGAGGACGCCGGCCACTGGCCCCACCTCGAGAAGCCAGAGGAGTTCGAGGCGCTCGTGATGCCGTTCCTGCTCACCCCGGACGACGTTCAGTCGTAGGTGGGACTCGGGCCTACCGACGTCGCAGAGCCGCCCGCTTGCGCTGGTCGATCACGAGACCCACGGCGAGGGGGATCGCCACGGCTGCAGTGAGGACGGCGGCGATCGGCATCCCGCGCACGAGCGTGATGAGGAACAGGGCCATGAACACGACGGTGCCGACCCGTGCGGCGACCGCCGATCGCCCGAGCTCGGCTTCACGTCGATGGTTGCCGGCGTCGGTCACGTCCCTCTGCTGGGAACCGACAGCAGCCGACGCGGCCCATGAGCCCGGGGGCTGCGGGTTGTTGATGACCACGGGCCCCTCCTTCAATCGTAGGTGTGTTCCGGGGCAGGATATTCGGCGTCGGCAACCTCGTGCGAGAACGTCTTCACCGCGTCGGTGATCTGTTCACGCAGGTTGGCGTACTGCTTGACGAAGCGGGGCAGACGGCCTGACGTCAGGCCGAGCAGGTCGTGCCAGACGAGCACCTGACCGTCGGTGTCCGGGCCAGCCCCGATCCCGATGGTCGGAATCGTCAGGGCCGCGGTGACCTCAGCGGCGAGGTTGGCCGGGACCGCTTCCAGGACCAGGCTGAACGCCCCGGCTTCCTGCAGGGCCACGGCATCGTCGAGGATGCGGCGTTGCGCGTCCTCGTCCCGGCCCTGGACCTTGAAGCCCCCGAACTGGTTGACCGACTGCGGCGTCAGCCCGAGGTGGGCCATCACCGGGATGCCGGCCTGGACCAGTCGCGTGGTGACCTCGACCATGGGTCCGCCGCCCTCGAGCTTGACCGCGTTGGCGTTGGCCTCCTTGAGGAAGCGGGTCGCCGAGGCCATGGCCTGTGACGGGCCGTCCTGGTAGGTCCCGAACGGCATGTCGCCGACCACCAACGCATTGCGCGCACCCCGCGCGACCGCGCGGGTGTGGTGCAGCATCTCGTCGAGCGTGACGGGCACGGTCGAGTCGTACCCGAGCATCACCATGCCGAGGCTGTCGCCGACCAGGATGACCGGCACCCCGGCCTCGTCGAGGATCTGCGCCGACAGGAAGTCGTAGGCCGTGAGCATGGTGAACTTCTCACCCCGCTGCTTGAAGGCCTGCAGGTCGAGGATGGACACCGGACGGCGCGGTGTGACGGACGGGTTCTGTGCAGCGTGGACGGACACGGCGGACTTCCTCCCTGCCGGCCCACGGTGGGGTCCAGCGGTATCGACAGCGCGTGCAGCCGCCATTGTGACCTACGAACCCGACAACCGCCACCGTCAACCCGCTGGGGTCAGCCGTGCCAGGCGTGGGTCATGGGGACTCGGCGTTCCTTGCCGAAGGCGCGGTGGGTGATCTTGGGGCCAGGTGCGGACTGGCGGCGTTTGAACTCGGCGCCGTCGATCATCCGCAGGACCTTGCGGACGACCTCTTCGTCGTGGCCGCGTCCGAGGATCTCGGCGATGCCCTCGTTGCGCTCGACGTACGCCGCGATGATGTCGTCGAGGACGTCGTAGGGCGGCAGCGAGTCCTGGTCGACCTGACCCGGCTTCAGCTCGGCGGACGGGGGCTTGTCGATCGTGTTCTGAGGGATCGACGGCGACCGGTCGGCGCGGTACCTGGCGATTTCGTACACCAGCGTCTTGGGGACATCCTTCAACGGGGCGAACCCGCCGGCCATGTCGCCGTACAGCGTCGCGTACCCAACCGCGTACTCGGACTTGTTGCCGGTGGTGAGCACCAGCGCGCCAGTCTCGTTCGACAGGGCCATCACGATCACGCCTCGGATCCTGGACTGGAGGTTCTCCTCGGTGAGGCTGACGTGCTCGTCGTCCGGTGTGGTGGCCCCACCCTCGGCGTCGAACACGTCGGCGAGCATGCCGTCGAAGGCGCGCATGGCCGACTCGATCGGGATTTCGTAGGTGCGGATGCCCATGTTCGTCGCCAGGTCCCGCGCGTCGGCCAGCGAGTGGCCCGACGAGTACGGCGACGGCAACAGCAGCCCGATCACGTGCTCGCCACCGAGCGCATCGGCCGCGATCGCCGCCGTGGCGGCCGAGTCGAGGCCGCCGGACAGCGCGACGATGACCTGGTCGAACCGGTTGCGCCGTACGTAGTCGCGCGTCGCGAGGACCAGCGCCTCCCACACCTCGGCGACAGGTTCCAGTCGTGGGACGACCTCCACCTGCGGCAGGTCGGCACGTTTCCCGGTGAACCCCGGCAACGACGGGCCGGGCGCCTCGGCAGCGTCAACCGGCAGGTCGACGACGACGAGGTCCTCGGCGAACTGCGCACCCCGCGCGACCATCTGGCCGTCGGGTGAGCACAGCATCGAGTCACCGTCGAACACGACGTCGTCATGACCGCCGACCTGGTTGACGTAGACGACCCATGTCCCGTCGCGGGTCGCGTGGTGGCGCACCCACTGCTCACGGGTCGCCCGCTTGCCGCGCTCGTACGGCGACGCGTTGAGGTTCACGACGACCTTCGCCCCTGCGGCTGCCGCCTCGGCCAGCGGCCCCTCGTCGGTCCACAGGTCCTCGCAGACCGTCATGCCGACCGGCACGCCTGCGACGCCGACGACGCACACCTGATTGTCAGGGATGAAGTAGCGGGCCTCGTCGAACACGCCGTAGTTCGGCAGTCGCCACTTGTCGTAGACGGCGGCGACCTCGCCGTCCGCCAGCACGACGGCCCGGTTGCGCAGGTCCAGTGCGGGCACCGACACGTCCCAGCCCAGTTGTTCGGGGTCCTCGCGATCACCGACCGACGCGACCGTCCCGACAACCGCCACCGTGCCGGCCGGTCCCTCGCGACGCAGCACCTCCATGGCGTCGTCAGTCGCCGCCAGGAACTCGGGCTTCAGCAGCAGGTCTTCGGGCGGGTAGCCGGTCACGGTCAGTTCGGTGAAGACGACGAGGTCGGCTCCGGCGTCGGCCGCCCGCCGCCATGCGTCGAGGATCAGCGCCGTGTTGCCGTCGACATCGCCGACCCGCGCCGCCATCTGGGCCATCGCCACCCGCAGTGCCACCGCTCCTCCTGATTCACCGGCATGACGCCGGACCGTAGCGGCGCCACGTCACACGACGTTCACACAAACCCGTCCATCCGTAACCGAACCGGAACGACCACGCACCGTCGAAGAAACCGCGGCCTCCAACACTCCCGAGCATCGTAGGAACGCACGAAAGGGTGCTCGTGAAGCGCAAACTCACCACCGTGGCCCTGCTGACCGGGGCCCTGGCCCTGGCAGCAGGCCCCGCCTCTGCCCAGGAGGCCGCCGATCCAGAACTTCTGGCGGCACTCTCCGACAACCTGACCGTTGTGTTCGTCGGCATCGCCGCCGCACTGGTCTTTCTCATGCAGGCCGGCTTCGCACTCGTCGAGACCGGCCTGACCCGCGCAAAGAACGCCGGCAACATCGCCATGAAGAACATGGCGGACATGGCGGCCGGCGCGGTCTTCTACTGGGCGTTCGGAGCCGCCTTCGCGTACGGCGCCGGCACGTTCCTTGGCGCGCAGGGATTCTTCAGCCCTGAGTCGGTGCTCGGCAACGGCACCCAGTTCGTCTTCCAGATGGTGTTCGCCGCGACGGCGGCAACCATCGTGTCGGGCGCGGTCGCCGAACGGATGAAGTTCGGCGGGTACGTGATCATGTCGATCGCGATCACCGGCCTGATCTACCCGATCGTGACCCACTGGCACTGGCCGCTGACCGAGGGCGTCGGCGCCTGGCTCGCCGAGATGGGCTACCACGACTTCGCCGGCTCGTCGCTCGTGCACATGGTTGGTGGTGTCGCGGCCCTCATGGGCGCGGCGATCCTCGGACCCCGCATTGGCAAGTACGACAAGGACGGCAGGCCCAAGGCGATCCCCGGCCACAACATGCCGTTCGCCATCGTGGGTGTGTTCATCCTCTGGTTCGGCTGGTTCGGCTTCAACGGCGGGTCGCAGCTGTCGGCCGGCGGCATCGGAGACGCCGACGCCATCTCGACCATCCTGCTGTCGACCAACGTCGCTGCCGGCGCCGGTGGGCTCGTTGCGATGTTCGTCACCTGGCTCAAGAGCGGGAAGCCGGACATCGGCATGACCGGCAACGGAGTGCTGGCTGGTCTGGTGGGCATCACGGCAGGCACCAACTTCGCCACCGGGGCCGAAGCCGCGGTGATCGGCGCGATCTGCGGTGCCGTGGTGGTCTTCGCCGTGCTGTTCTTCGACCGGATCAAGGTCGACGACCCGGTCGGCGCCATCTCGGTCCACGGCGTCTGCGGTGCGATCGGTACGCTCGCGGTCGGTGTCATCGCCTCTGGTGAGGGCAACGGGGTCGGCGAGGCGACCATCTCGCTCGCCACACAGGGGATCGGCATCGCGGCGATCGCCGGCTTCGTCGCCGCGTCGACCGGCCTGCTGTTCTTCCTCCTCAAGGTGACCGTCGGCATCCGGGTCTCCGCCACCGAGGAGATGGAGGGCCTCGACGTGCACGAGCACGGCTCGCCGGGCTACGCCCCCGACGTCGTAGCGATGGGCATCCCGACCCCGTCGAGCGCCTTCGGCTTCGCAGCCGGTGAGGTCGCTCCCACGGCGCACCCTGCGCGGGAGTGAGCGAGGTGGGGCGCGATGTCCACCCAGGCGCGCCCCACCCTCTCGAGAGGCCCGTCCGTCCCTTCGCCCGGGACGGTCGGGCCTCTTCACATTCCCGAAACATGGAGGCAACCGCCGGTGAACACGCCCAAGGCAGGCTTCGCCCACTGCGGTCGGGACCGCCCGACCGAACGAACGTGAGGGCGACACGTGGACGTCTCTGCGGAACAGATCGAACAGCTCATAGCCGCCATCGACACCGTGTGGGTGGCAGTTGCGGCAGCCCTTGTGCTGCTGATGCACCTCGGCTTCGGAATGCTCGAGGCCGGACTCACCCGGGCGAAGAACTCCGCCAACATCGTTGGCAAGAACATGATCACGGTGGCCATCGGCGGCGCGGCCTACTGGGCGTTCGGCGCGGCCTTGGCCTACGGGACGGATGTCGGCGGGTTCCTCGGGACAAGCGGGTGGTTCAGCCCAGCAGCGCTGTTCGCCGACGGCGGGCTCGGAGGAACGGGCGCGGTGTTCCAGCTCGTGTTCGCCGCAACCGCAGCGACCATCGTGTCCGGTGCGGTCGCTGAGCGCATCGAATTCAAGGCCTACATCGTGATCGCGATCGCTCTGACGGCGGTCATCTACCCGATCATTTCGCACTGGCAATGGGGTGGTGGCTGGTTGTCCGAGCGCGGGTTCTACGACTTCGCCGGCTCGACGATCGTCCACATGACCGGCGGGACCGCCGCCCTCGTCGGTGTGGCCATCCTCGGTCCTCGCATCGGTAAGTACGCCAAGGACGGCACGGTTCGTGCCATCCCCGGCCACTCGATCCCTCTGGCAATCTTCGGCGTCCTGGTCCTGTTCTTCGGCTGGTTCGGCTTCAACGGAGGTTCGACGCTGGCTGCGGTCGGGCAGGCCGACACGATCGGAACGGTCCTGCTGAACACGACCGTCGCAGGATCGTTCGGTGCCCTTGCCGCAACGGTCGTCAACTGGCTGACGTCGGGTAAGCCGGACCCCGCGATGATCGGAAACGGTGCGCTGGCCGGCCTCGTCGGCATCACCGCCGGACCTGACCTGGCGACCGGTGCATGGGCGATGATCGTCGGCGTCGTGTGCGGTGTGGTCGTCGTCTTCGCGGTCATGGCCTTCGACCGGATCCGGATCGACGACCCGGTGGGCGCGACGTCGGTCCACCTGGTCTGCGGCGCGGTCGGGACGCTGTTCGTCGGGCTCTATTCGGCCGATCACTCGGTCATGACCCAACTCCTCGGCGTCGTCAGTGTCTTCGCGTTCGCCGCAGCCACGTCCGCCGTGGTCTTCCTCGCGGTCAAGTACACGATCGGGCTGCGCGTGCCAGAGAAGTACGAACTCGACGGCCTCGACCTGCACGAGCACGGCATCGCCGGGCTCCCCGACCTGATGAGCACGTAACTCTCTTCACCCCCAGGCCGGCAAGCCCGGGCTCGCTTCACCGCTCGACGCCGGCCCCTCCCCCTCGAGGGGGAGGTGAGATCTTTGGACCCCAGCCACTGGCTGGTCGTGACCTACGATGCGGGTCCGGCCAGCCAGTGGAGCGTTTCGTGGAAAAGCAACAGGAGTACGTGCTCCGCACCGTCGAGGAGCGCGACATCCGGTTCATCCGGTTGTGGTTCACCGACGTGCTCGGATTCCTGAAGTCGGTGGCGATCACGTCGTCCGAACTCGAGAACGCCTTCACCGAGGGTATCGGGTTCGACGGGTCGTCCATCGACGGGTTCGCGCGGCTGCAGGAAGCCGACATGATCGCGATCCCCGACGCCTCGACGTTCCAGGTGCTGCCGTGGCGGCCCGACACCAAGGGCGTGGCCAGGATGTTCTGCGACATCCTGACCCCGGACGGCACACCGTTCGCTGCCGACCCACGTCAGGTCCTTCGGCGCAACCTGAAGCGTGCTGCAGATCTCGGGTTCACCTTCTACATCCACCCCGAGATGGAGTTCTTCCTGTTCGCAGGGCCCAGCGACCCGACCCCACTGGACAACGGGTCGTACTTCGACATGACACCACTCGACGTGCAGCAGGACTTCCGTCGGCAGGCGATCGACCTGCTCGAGAAGATGGGCATCTCCGTCGAGTACTCCCACCACGAGGTGGCACCGTCTCAGCACGAGATCGACCTGCGGTACGCGGACGCGCTCACGATGGCCGACAACATCATGACGTTCCGGCTCGTCGTGAAGGAGGTCGCGCTGCAACGCGGCGTGTACGCCACCTTCATGCCCAAGCCCCTCGAAGGCGAGTGGGGCAGCGCCATGCACCTGCACCTGTCGCTGTTCAACGGCGACGACAACGCGTTCTTCGACGAGAACGACCCGCTGCACCTGTCCGACACGGCGAAGGGATTCGCGGCCGGCCTGCTGCGGCACGCCCGCGAGATCACGGCCGTGACCAACCAATGGGTGAACTCGTACAAGCGTCTCGTACCCGGATTCGAGGCTCCCGTGCACGTCAGTTGGGGTCACTCCAACCGTTCCGCCTTGATCCGTGTGCCGATGCACAAGCCCCGCAAGGGTGTGTCGACGCGGCTCGAGTACCGGGCTCCCGACCCCGCGGCCAACCCCTACCTGGCGTTCTCGGTCATCCTCGCGGCAGGACTCAAGGGCATCGAGCAGGGCTACGAACTACCCGACGAATCGCAGGAGAACATCTACGAGCTGACGCCGGCAGAACGGGCGGCCGCCAACATCGAGCGCCTCCCGAGCGACCTCGGCGAGGCCGTCGCGATCATGAAGCAGTCCGAGGTCGTCGCGGAAGCGCTCGGCGAGCACCTGTTCGAGTATTTCCTGGCGAACAAGCGGCACGAGTGGGACGACTACACCGCACACGTCACGCCGTTCGAACTGGACCGCTACCTGTCGGTCCTGTGAACGACCTGGATCCGGCGCTGCTCGCCCGGGTCCGCGGCCCCCTGGTCCGGGCGGGCCTCGATCCGCAGCGGGCGGCGCTCGAACTACGGCGTGTCGGGCTCGTCGACCTCGACGCTCAGCATCCGCTCGATGCCATTGCTCCCCTCCTCGACGGCATCTCGAACGCCGCCGACCCGACCGACGCGATGCTCTGCCTCACGGGACTTGCCGACCACGACCGGTCCCTGCTCGACGAGATCGTCGCCGATCCCGAGTGGCTCGGCCGGGTGATCGCCGTCGGGGGGGCCTCCCGGCCCCTCGGCGACCTGATCGCCCGCCATCCCGAAGCCACGCGCGGGCTGACGTCCTCGCGTCCCGTCAGCGTGGCCCAGGTGACCGCCGACGTCAGCGCCGCGTTGCGAGCCAGCGACCCGTCGCCCGACGCCCGCGCGGCCGCCATCACCTCGATACGGCGCCGCAACACCGCCCACATCGCCGCCCGCGACCTCACCGGCGCAGCCACCGTCGACGAGGTCGCCGCCGAACTGTCCGCGCTCGCCGAGGGTGTCCTGACCGGAACCCTGGACTTCCTGCACGACGAGCGCGCCGCCGGGTCGCCGGCCGCCCGGCTGTCGGTCATCGGTATGGGCAAGCTCGGCGGGTACGAGTTGAACTACGTGTCGGACGTCGACGTGATGTTCGTGCACGAACCGGTCGACGGTGAGGATGCCGCCGCCGAGGAGGCGGTCGCGGTCTTCGAGCAGCTGCTCGCCCTGCTGAACGCGTCGACCACGATGGGCCGGGCGTACGAGATCGACCCGACACTACGTCCCGAGGGTCGCAGCGGGGCGTTGTCGCGGACGCCCGGATCCTTCGAGGCCTACTGGGAGCGGTGGGCGAAGACCTGGGAGTTCCAGGCCCTCATCAAGGCCCGGCCCGTCGCGGGCGACGTCACGCTCGGCGCCGAGTTCCTCGAACGGGCTTCACGGTTCGTCTATCCGCCATCGCTGGATCCCGGGGTCGTTGGCGAGATCCAGCGGATGAAGGGCCGGGTCGAAGCCAAGCCCGAGGTACTCCGCCACGGGGAACGCCAGGTCAAGCTCGGCCCCGGGGGGCTGCGTGACATCGAGTTCGCGGTCCAGCTGCTGCAACTGGTGCACGGGCGTGCCGATCCTGCGCTGCGCATGACCGGCACGGTCGCTGCCCTGAGCGCCCTCGGACGGGGCGGGTACGTGGCCGACGAGGACGCCGCAGCCTTCACCGATGCCTACCGCACGCTTCGTGAGGTCGAGCACAGGTTGCAGCTGGCCAACGAACGTCGGACCCACACCATCCCCGAGGATGCCGGTCGCCAGGAGCGGCTGGCGCGCTCGCTCGGCTACCGCCCCACCCCGGATTCGCCGGCTCGCGACGAGTTCATGCAGGACCTGCGCGGCGTGCAGGGAGTTGTGAGAGGACTTCACGCAAAGCTGTTCTACCGGCCGCTGCTCGAGTCTCACGCCGCTGTTCCCGCGGACGGCGTCGAACTGACGCGCCGGGTCCTCGACGATGACGCCGCCCGAGAGCGACTGCGTGCGTTGGGGTTCCGCAACGCTGCTGCCGCCCTGCGCGACGTGCGTTCCCTGACCGAGGGCGTGTCGCGATCCGCGCGCACCCTGCAGGTCGTGCTGCCGGCCTTCCTCTACGAACTGCAGAACACCCCCGATCCGGACACCGGCCTGCAGCGGTTCCGTGACCTCGTCGAGAGCCAGAACGCCAGCTCCGAGTTCACCAGCCGCCTACGAGACCACCCACCCACGCTGGCCGGGCTCGCCAGGGTCTTCGGCAGCAGCGAGGTCGCTGCCGACCTGCTCGCCGCCCAGCCGAAGGGACTCGAGTGGTTCGACGTCGACGCGCTGTCGGCTCCCGCCTCGCCGGATAACGTCCTCGACCAGGCCATTGGCCGCCTCCGTTGGCAGGACCCGATGCCGGCGTTGCGGCGCCTGAAACGGCATCTGTTACTGCGCATCGTCCTTCGTGACCTATTGGGCGACGCGACGATCGGGGCCGTGGCCGACGACCTGGTCACGCTCGCGGACGTCTGTCTGCAGGCCGGCCTCCGCGCGATCCTGACCGACCTCGCGATCGAGCAGGGGGGCTCGCGCCCGGACGATCTTCCGTTGCGGATGGTCGCCATCGGCATGGGCAAGCTCGGTGGCCGGGAACTGCACTACGTCTCCGACCTCGACGTCATGTTCGTGCACGAACCGGTGGCCGGCGCCGACCGCACGCTCGTGCACGAACTCGCCAATCGCGCCGCGGAGCAACTGATCGCCGGCCTCGGAGCGGTGACCGCCGAAGGCACCGCGTTCGAGATCGACGCCGACCTGCGACCCGAGGGCAGACAGGGTCCGCTGTCGCGATCTCTCGAGTCCTTCGAGCACTACTACGAGCGGTGGTCGGAGCCGTGGGAGCACCAGGCGCTGCTCAAGGCGCGGATGGTCGCAGGTGACGACGACCTCGGCCGCAGGTTCGAGGTACTGGCCCGCGAGTGGGCCTACCCCGACCAGTTCACGGATGCGGACGCGACGCGCATGCGCCGGATGAAGGCGCGGCTCGAGAAGGAACGCATCAAGAAGCGCCAGGATCCCAAGAGGCATCTCAAACTCGGACCGGGCGGGCTGTCCGACGTGGAGTGGACGGTGCAACTGCTGCAAAAGCGGCACGGGGGTGGGAACCCGGTCCTGCGGACGACCAATACCCTGGAGGCCATCGACATGCTCCAGGACGAGTCCGTGCTCGACCATCGGGATGCCGGGTGGTTGCGCGATGGCTACCGATTCCTGTCGATGGTCCGCAACCGGATGTACCTGATGCGGATTCGGGACGTGGACGTGCTCCCGACCGCGGGGCACGACCTCGTTCGGCTGGCCCACAGCCTCGGGTACGGGCCCACGGGCAGACAGGAGTTCGAGGACGAGCACCTACGGCACACCCGCCACGTCCGCAGGGTGGCCGAGGAAGTGTTCTACGAGATGCCGGACGCGACGACGCGGGGAATCTGGGAGCGCGGATGACCGACCGATACGGAGACGACGATGTGGCGTGAGGGCTACGTGCCAGGGGGCACGACCCGGTTCTTCTGCAGGGCACTCGGGCACGGTGACGACGTCGCCCTGCTGCTGCACGGTTGGCCGGAGGACGGCACGGCCTGGCGGCATGTGGCGCCTCGGCTTGCCGACAACGGCTGGCGGGTGGTCGCTCCCGACCTCAAGGGGTTCGGCCGGTCGGACGCCCCGAAGTCGGGGTATGACCCCCAGACGCTCGGGGACGAGATCAGCCAGCTGATCCGCAACCTGCACGTCCGCAAGGCCGTCGTGGTCGGCCACGACTGGGGCGGTGCGGTCGCGCTGGCGACGGCGTTCCGCCATCCCGGCCACGTCCGCCACCTCGTGATGATGTCGTCCCCGTACCGTCAGATCGACCTGAAGGCGGCCTGGCACATTCCGCTGTTCAACCTCCCGATCCTCCCCGAGATCGCCTTCCGTATCGCCCCCCGCCAACTCGTGAGGGCTGCGGTGCGGTATGCCGCCGAGCGTGACGACGTGTTCGACGACGAGGCTCTCGCGCGTTACGGGGCCGCCATCGCCGCTGCACCGAAGGGGTGGCTCAGCTACTACCGGACGATGTCGCGGCAGGCCGTGACCGCGTGGGCCATGCGGCGGGTCCGCAAGGCCATCCCCGTGCTGGACGACCCAGGCCCGCCGAACACGCTGCGTGTACCGGTCACGGTCGTCTGGGGTCACGAGGACCGCGCAACCCCCCTCCACCTCGGACGCCGGGTGGCTTACGACCTCAAAGGCGACCTCGTCTCGATCCCAGGGGTCGGCCACTTTCCGCACGAGGAGGACCCCGACGCGGTCGCCGAGATCCTCCTGCAGATCACCAAGGCGGCGGCCGCTTGAGCACCTACCCGGCAGCCGTGGTGTTCGACTGCGACGGGACGCTGGTCGACACCGAACCACTCTGTGACGCTTCGTGGCACGAGGTCCTCGGTCCAATGGGCCATGAGGTCACCCCAACCGACCTCGCGGCGGTGCTCGGGCGCCCGTGGGCCCACGTGTACGCCTACTGGGCCGACCGGTTCGACGTCCCGGCATCCGACGAGTTGCGGGGGCTCGTGCGCGAGAGTTTCGTGCGGTTGTTCGACGAGCGCGTCCGACTGTTCGACGATGCCGTTGAGGTCGCCCGTGCACTTCGGCGAGCAGGTGTGGCGCTGGCCGTGTGCACGTCGTCCTCCCGCCGTCACCTCGATCGAGTCTTCGCGCTCGGAGTCGGGGATCTGTTCGATGCCTCCGTGGCCGCAGAGGACACCGCCCGACACAAGCCGGACCCCGACCCCTACCTCGAAGCCGCCCGGCGCCTCGGTGTCCACGCGAGCGTATGTATCGCGATCGAGGACTCTCCCGTCGGCGTTGCCGCCGCGGTCGCCGCCGGGATGCGCACGGTCGCGGTGGTGCGCAACGGCGCCGACCCTGTGGAGCTGTCCCAAGCGGCGGTTGTCGTGGAGCGGCTGACGCTCGACGTCCTCGACGGTCGGACCGAGGCGTAGGGTTCGCCACTCCCCACCGACGAGGAAGTCATGGACGAAAGTTCGGCCATCAAGGGTGTGAGCCACCTGTCGCTGTCCGTGACGGATCTGGACAGGAGCCTGGCGTTCTACCGTGACGTGCTGGGGCTGCCCATTCTCGCCGAGCCCTACGACGGGGTCGCCTTCGCGGGCCGCGAGGCCATGGTGCTGGCGGGGAGGGTCGCGGTGTGCCTGCAGGAGCACGCACGATCCGACGGCAGCAGGTTCGAGCCGACCCGCACGGGCCTTGACCACCTTGCGTTCCACGTGAGTGACCGCAGCGCGTTGGAGGTCTGGGTCGACCGGCTCGATGCGGCTGGGATCGAGCACTCAGGCATCATCGACGACGTCGGGACTTGGGGACGCATGATCGAGTTGCGCGATCCTGACGGTGTACAGCTGGAGCTGTTCACCACGAAGTGACGGCGGGTCGCTTGTCACCCACCGCGGTCGGGAACCGTTTGTCCCATATTCGGGACTGGCGGTGCACGACCTCGACCTCACCGGGTGATTCCGCGGAAGCAGACGGGCCTGTTGGGCAAGGTCACAGCAGCGTTTGCCACGGATGCTCGACCGGCAGTCGGTGCCCCAGCACCTCCTTCATCGGCCCTGTCAGCTCTGGGATGACCTTGCCGGCATCGGCGTGATCCTTGGGGCGCGGGTTCTTGCTCTTGAACGCCAGTTGCAGGTCGGGGGACAGGTACGGCACGCCGGAGTCCGTGGACAACACGGCCGCGCTCCAAGGAACCGTCCATGACGGGTCACGTCGCGAGATCCAGCACTCGTCGTTTCCCGCGTTCAGAGTCACATCGAGGACCCATGGGTCGGTCACGCTCGGCCGACACCAGAGGTTGTTCCCGTCACGCTCGCCGTGCAGCGGCTCGCCGCCCCACGGTCGCAAGGTTCCGAGGGACGCCACATGGATGTCCCAGTCATCGAAATGGTCGCGCAGGTGGGGGGCATCGCGTCGCAGGATGCCGATGTCGGTGTCGTCGTGGTCACGCCACGACCGTCCGACGAACAACTCCAGTGCCAGACCTCCGCTGACCCACCATCGTCCGCCGAAGGGCTCCATGAGCGCGCACGCCTCATCCAGCGGCGTCGGCGCCCACAGGTGTTCGTCCACCCGCGCATCCTACGGAGCCTGCTTCCGCCGAAGCACCGCTCAGGTCGGCAGCCCCCAGTGGCTGCCGTCGACGTGCGACCACCACACGATGTCGCCGGTCGCAGGGTCGAGCGACACGAGTCCGTCGTGGATCGACACGAACAACTCTGTCTCGGTGGCACGCACGTCACCGATGACGGCACGCAGGTCGGTTCGCCATCGCAGACCGATCCACCGCCGGACCGCCATGTGCGACTCCTACTAGGGCAGTAGTAGGCCAGTTACTAGGACTGTACGCATCGACGGCCCGTCCGTTAGCGGTTCGGTTCAGTCCTGAGCCGTGCGGGTCCGGACGCGGATGATCTCGTGGGCGGCGAGCGCTGCCACACCGACGGTCAGGGGCAGGGAGGTCGCACCTGTCGTCGGGAGCTCGCCCGGCCCGAGGCTGCCACCCGGACCTCCCTTGGGTGGTGGTCCGGCCGCGCATCGGCCTGTCTCGAGCACGGCCTTGGTGACCACACCGTCGATCGACGAGAGCGGATCGCCGCCCACGACCCACGGGTCGCCATCGAAGTAGCGCTGGAAGATCTTCTCGGCTGTCCGTGTCGCCACGGCCTGGGTGGTCAGGGTCGGGTTCGGGCCACCAAGCCCGTTCGCCAAGACCGAGTTGTCGCCGATGAACAGACGCTTGACCGCCCGCGTCTCGCCGGACTCGTCGCAGACCGAGTTGTCCGCCGACAGTCCCATTCGCATCGTGGACTGGACGTGCAGGATCAGCGGTGGCCAGTCGATCCTGTGCACCCTGATCGCACCGGCGGCGCGCAGCAACTCGGCGGCCTTGCCGGCGAGGAACTCGCGGTTGGCATGCGTTCGCGCGGACCGTTGCCGATGCCGGAACGTGACCTTGGGGATCGGGCCGTGCTCGTCGGCCGGATAGGCCTGCGACAACGTCACGCGGTTCTGGGCCTCGACGTCGTCGTCGGTGATGACCAGCACGTTCAGCAGGTTGTCAACGTTCGAGGCCATCGCGGCGAACTCGTTGCCGGCCAGTCGCCCGTGGGTGTCCGCGCCAGCCGCCGCATGGGGATGCAGGTTGTCGTAGAAGCCGGCGATGCCTCCGTCGCTGAAGCCGTTCGAGAACCCCTGCAGTCCTGGCGGCAGGCCGACGTTCTCGAGCCCGCCACGACCAGGGAAGTCCACACGTGCCGACGAACCGACGCCCTTCGACGAGCCCGTGTACTCGTCGAACTCCCCGATCACCCAGTCGAAGAAGTGGTCCGTGTAGCCCCGGCCGACCCAGTCGTTGTCGTTGGGCAGGCCGGAGTTCAGCCACAGGCGGGGAGTCTCGGTGCAGCCGCCGGCCATGACGACGACCTGCGCCTCCTCGGTGACCTCCTCGCCGGTCGCACCAACCCGCCAGGTGACCGTCCGGGCCACCGTGTCCGACCCTTCGGTCGTCGTGCCGAGGTTGGTGACGAACGCGTCGGTCAGCAGTTGCACCGCCTGCCCCCCGCGGCCCCAGCAGTCCGCAGTCAGCGCCATGGGGATGTAGGAGTTGTCCGTTGACCGCTTCGCCTTGAGGTTGCGCGGCGCCTCGAGCGGCTGCATGCAGCCCTGGAAGCAGTAGCCGCAGAACGTGCAGCCCGTCGCCTTCGGGTAGACCAGCTTGTCGGCGTCGGTGGTCCTGCCGGCGTTCCCGCCCGGCTGGAGGATGGCGTTCTCCTGCGGTCGGAACGAATCCCCGCTGACGTCCTTGGACGTGTTGACCGACAGGCCCATGCCGTCGGCCCCGCGGAAGAAGCGTTCCTCTTTCGTGCCCATGGCGGCCGTCTGCACGGGCAGCGTGTGCTCGACCCACTCGTAGTACGGGATCAGGTCCTCGTAGGCGAACGGGAACACGTGGTCGACGTCGTAGGCGTCCTTGTCCGCTCCGTCGTAGCCCATGAACGTGCCGGGTAGGGCACGCGGGGAGTTCCCGTAGTAGTGCTGCGTCGTCCCGCCGACGCCCGACAGCTGCCACATCATCGAGTTCTGAGGGGTCTCGCGCAGCCATGCCGGCTTCGTGCGGTCAGCGGGCCCCCAGCGGAAGTAGCCGGTGAGGATGTTGTTGGCCTCGTTCTCGAAGTGGCGCCACTCCTGCTCGGGATCCGCGTGGCGCGGTCCCGCCTCGAGTACCAGTACGTCGAGGCCGCGCTCGGCCAGCTCCTTGGCGATGACCGCACCGCCTCCACCGGCGCCCATGACGATGACGTCTCTCATGCGAATGCCTCCCCGGTCCCGTCGGATCCGTTGACGGCCCTGCGGTCCTGGTAGTAGCCGAGGAACTCGTCCCAACCTTCGGGCAGGGTCGTGCCCATGCCGACCGCGTACTGGGCGTGATCCCACCCGACCGGTCTCGACGTGAGCTTCCGCGTCGACGGGTCGAAGACATCGATCTCGACGAAGCCGAAGAACTGCACGAACCCGGGCAGCACACCGAAGACGAACTGCAGGACGCCGGTGGCGTTCGCCAACGGCTCGGGGAATCCGCTGCTGTCGAGGTTCTGGGTGTCCTCCTCGAGAACCCGCCACACCTCGGCCTTGTCGGCGTAGGCGAGGTTGGCGTAGGGCGACTGGAACGTGCCGGCCAGCGCCGCCGGGTTGACGGTCGAGGCCGTCGTGTTCAGGGACCCAGCGACCACCTGCGACAGGGGAAGGGTGTCGTCGTTGCTACCCAGGTCGTCGGGTGCGGGGACGAACTGATCCAGCGCCGCCGCGAGGTGGACCCCCGCGTTGGCGGCGACCGCCCCGGGGCCGTTCGCGACCTCCCCCTGGGCCACCGAATAGTCGTCGTCGCCGGGCCACCAGAAGGCTGCCAGACCGGCATAGGTCTGGGCGATCAGATCGACGCCCTGCGCGTAGGCGGCGTCGAACCGTCTGCCGAGCAGTCCAGGCATCGCAGCAAGTGCGCTGGCCGCCACCGTCGTCGTTCCGACCCGGGCGAGGAACATCCGTCGAGACAGGAGCATTGGCAATCCCCTCACACAGCAGAGCAGACGCCTCGGAGGGGAAGGCCGTCAACACCGTAGTACGCCTACAGGCGCACCGCGCGCAGCGGCAGGAGTTCAGCAACGGCTGTCGAATCTGAAGGAACATCCACCTCCTCTCTCAGGTGACGACCTTGTCCGTTCGCCTACGTGCGATGCTGGTCCTTGCCGGGCTCCTGGCCGGCTGTGGGACATCCACGGTGCTCACGGAGAACCCGATCGGCACGGTGCCGCCGACCGACTCCGCCTCCCACGTGTCCACGCCGGTGCGGGACGGTGACGCGGTGGCGATGGAGTCGCTGGACGTCGTCGCCGTGAACCAGGATCACCCCCAGGTCTGGACGTTCGTGGGACCGGACGAAGCCATGTGGGAGGACTCGTTCACGCGCGAGTCCTTCCCGGTAGGTCACGTGCAGCGGTGGTTTGCCGACCCTGCCGGCGGGGTGCTGGTCGGGCGCAACCCCTACGCGATGGAGCAGTCGGGGCTGGAGCGCCTGACGGCCGACGGCGAGGTCACCGAGGTCCTCCCGACGGACGACGAGCTGTACGCCGAACTGGTGGGCGTCGGCGTCGTCGAGGGCCGCGCGGCCGCCGTGATGGCCGAACTCGACATCGACAGTGGGCCTGACTCGGTGCGTATCGCTGCCTACGACGTCGTGACCGGCGAGCCGTTGGCGGCTTCGCGCGCCGAGATCGGCCTCAGCCGCGACATCGAGATCGTCGGCGCCACGATCTCGGGCGACGTCATCGCCTACGCGACCATCCCCACGACCTGGGAGCGCCGCGACGGCGAGCAGGCGGTGAGGGTGGCAATCGAGGTCGCCGGGACCGCGACCGAACTCTGGGCTGCTGACGACCGCGTTGTCACCGCCATCACCTTCGGGCCGGGTACTGATCAGGACCGGCTGTACGTCGTGACCGTTCCCAAGGCCGCGGACGAGCAGGGCGCGGCCGCCGACGCGATGATGATGGTCTTCGACGGCGCCGACCTGGTGACCGAGGTCGCGGTGCCTGGGCCGTGGGGTCCGGTCGACGAGGACTGGGTCCATCTTCCGACGCGGATCAGCACCGATGGCAGGCTGCTGATGATCGCCGGCGAACCCGCCCTCCTCGGGCAGGGACTCGTCGACATGGCCGAGGCCCCGCCGTCGCCGGTCTGGCTTCTCGACCCCCGGGCCCAGGAGTGGACCCGCCTCGACGTGACAGGGACCTGGTCCCTCCGCGGCGTGACCACACGCTGATCACCGCTCACGCGGACTGCATCGGTCCCATGCGTGGAGGTGCACCGGGATCCTCCACGGGCGATCGTGAGGGTTTCGACGCCAGCTTGCGGATGCCCCAGGCCAGCAGTGCGGGTCCGTCGAGGACCAGCACGCTCAGCAGGGACACGATCAGCGCCGGTGCGACGATCGGTCCGCCGATGGAGCCCACGACGATGGCGGCGGCGAGGTCGTTGCGGCCACGGAACGCAGTCGTCAGCGCCCCGAGGACGATGATGCCCAGCGCGGCCACCAGGGCCCGTACGGCCACGTCCGACACGCCGACGAGTGCCATGACGACAGCGGTCCACATGGCGATCGTCGTCACCAGGACCACGCTGGCCGGGGCGGTCGCCACGGGTCCGGGCTGGTCGGCCTCACCGAAAAGGCGGACGGCCGCCCACATCAACCACGCACGTGGTGCCGGGACGTCGAGGTCGGTCAACGCCACGCGGAAGAGACGGTCGGCCTCACGACGAAGATCCCTCGAGGCACGGACACCCGCAGTCCTGGCGTCCTCACAGAGCTGATCGTGGAGCAGGGCGGCCATCGTGTGCTGACCGAAGGAGGCGATGACACCCCACAACCATGGTGGGACGGATGCGAGGTCTGTCGAGGTGCCGATCGTGTGCGCCGGCGCGACGAGGAATCTGGGCTCTCCGGCCACGCCGTCGGGCAGCTCGTAGCCGAGGTCGTCGAGCATCCGCCACCGCACCTTCGTGAACGGGCCGTCGTTTGAGGGCTCGAGGTGTTCGAGCCGAACCGTGGCCTTCGGCCACCCCGGTTCGACGTTGCCCTGGTCGTTGTATAGAACGTGTACGAAGCCCATCTGCTCCCGCTCTACGAGGCTGCGGGCGCAATGTTGCAGACGGAGGCGCGAAGTGGCGAGCTTCCGCTGATCGGGTCACTCGGACCCTGCCGTAGAACGAGGTTGAGATTCGCACTATCGGGGCCGAACGGCGGGTAGCCGGGCAGGTCCAGCTCGTCGCAGGCCTGCCACCAGCCATGCTGCCCGACGACGACCTCCGGATCGAGGTTTGCGTCAAGGCTGGCGCGCGCCCTGACGCTGCCATTTGGCGTCTCGATCAGCACCCAGTCGCCCTTGGTGATGCCGCGCTCGTCAGCGGTGTCCGGGTGCAATTCGACCTCGGGGTCAGGGGCCCGGCTGCGGAGTCGGGCGACGTTGCGGTGCTGGGTCTCGCAGAAGTGCAGCGACTTTGCACAGGTCAGGACCAGCGGGAACCGCTCGGCGAAGTCGGGACGCGACCTCTGACTGGTCAGTGGCTCGTCGAACCGGGGGAGTGGCGCGTAGCCGTGGTCCGCGAACTCCTGGGACCACAGGCCGATCTTGCCGGTCAGGGTCCGGAACCCCGCCGGCCGCCCGTGAGAGTCATCAGCGAACTTGCGGTGCCGTGTCGGCAGGGGCAGCGTGATGCCTTCGGGATGCTCACGCAGCTGCTGCAGCGTGACGCCGCTCGGTTCCAGTTGGTGTTGCCAGGCGGCCTCGATGTCGCCGTCGAAGAAGTGTTCGCCGAGCGCCAGGTGGGTGGCGAGGTCGAACATGATCCGCAGGTCCGAGCGGGCCTCGCCGCGGGGCGCTGTCAGCGGTTGGCGGAGCTGCACGTGCGCCTGCGCCTGCTGGCTGACCTCGAACCCCACGCGCAGCGCCTCGTGTTCGAAGGCGCTCGTGGCAGGCAACACGATGTCGGCCTGCTCCGCGGTCGGGTTCATGAACAGGTCGACGTGCACGAAGAATGCGAGTGACCGCAGGGCGTCACGGACTCTGGCGCTGTCGCCGTGCGCCATCGTCAGGTTCGCGCCGAAGTTCACCATGGCCCGGACCTGGTAGGGGTCACCTTCGAGGGCCGCGGTCCAGACGTCCTCGCCGTTGACGAACTCGAACCGGGCGGGGCCGAGCGGGCGTGACCGGACCCCGACAGCGTTGCCGCGCTGCTGGTCCGGGAGAAGGTCGGCCCCATCGATGGCGTTCGTCGGTACGGGCGTGAAGAGGACATTTCCGCCCGGGGCGTCCAGGCATCCAGTAAGCGCATAGAGCTGGTTGATGGCACGGATCGTCTGGGTGGCGTTGCTCTGCTGTTCGAGTCCGCTCCAGACATAGAAGGCGAGCGGTCGGGAGTGCCAGATCGTGTGGGCGGCCTCTTGGATGTCGGGTGCTGGCACGCCGGTGATCGACGCGGCGATCTCGGGCGTCACGGCGCGACACTCGCGAGCCATCAGTTCGAACACCGGGGTGGCGGTGACGTCTCCATCGGTTGTGGCGATCCGGTGGTCGCCGATGAGGGCCAGCCGATCCTGGCCGACCTCGTAGCTGCGGGTCGTCGGGTCGTAAGCGACGGGTGCGCCGGCCCTGGCGTCCCACGCCACGAACCCGCCAGGACCTCTATCGGCGAACACCTCGTCCGCACGCAGCAGCCGACGGTCGTCGGTCCGCACCAGCAGCGGGGCGTCGGTCCAGCGGCGGACGAAGTCATCGTCGTACCAGCCGCGTTCGAGCATCACGTGGGTCATGGCCAGGGCGAGCGCCGCGTCGGTACCGGGGCGGACGCGCAACCAGTGGTCGGCCTTGGTAGCCAACCCGGCACGTCTCGGGTCGACGACCACAAGGCTGGCCCCGCGCCGCAGCGCGGCGGCGGTGCTGGTCGCGTGGGCCAGGCGTGCCACCGACGGGTTGTAGCCCCAGTAGAGGATGCAGCCTGCACGGTCGAGGTCCGGCATGAACGCGCCGGGCACGGATGCGCCGTACGTGTAGACGGAGGCTAGATAGCGGCCCCATCCGCACAGTTCCATGTAGGTGGCGTGGTTGGGGCTGCCGAACGCACGCCGCAGCCGCATCAACCAGTCGATCGAGTCGCTGATCGCGGTCGTCGACGGGGAACTCGAACTGAATACGACGGCCTCGGCGCCGTGCCGGACCTTGATGTCGTTCAGGCGGTCGGCGATCGTGCGCAGCGCCTCGTCCCAGGTGATCCGCTCCCATCCGGGGTCGTCGGCACCCTTCGGGCTGGTCCTTCGCAGCGGATGCTCGAGCCGGTCGAGGTGGCGCACGATGTCCGGTGCCGCCTTGCCCTTCACGCACACTGCCTGCCCCGTGGGATGGGACGGGTCCGGTCCGAGCGCCACGAACTCGCCGTCCTCGATGGTCGCCGTCGCCCCGCACCGCGACACGCACAACGGACAGAACGTCCGGACCTGCTCGGTTGCTGCCACTGCCACCATGCCCACCGCCCGCCGCGGTCGCCGCCGAGCCTACGCCGCCGGGGCGTGGGTGGCGTCGGTTTCCGCCAGGTGCCGCTCGCGCGCGAGCAGGAACAGGGGTAGCGCGCAGGCGAATGCCACGAAGCCGCTGACGGCCATGTAGATCCAGAACCACACTTGGCGCATGCCGGCCCGTCGGGTCTCGGCGAACACGAACACCGCCGCGGCCAGCCACGCGATCAGCAGGTCGACGGTCAGCGAACTGGTCGCGGCAGTCGTGAACCCGTCGGCGAAGAAGTCGACGAGGGTTCCCGCATCGTCACCGAAGAAGAATTGGATGTTGAATGCCCATGGCACGACCAAGCCAAGGACGGCGAGGACGGCATAGATGCTCTGGCGAACGGTCATGGTGATCTCTCCTGGTAGGGGGACATCTTGCCATTCGGGGGGCAACCCCTGAGGATGTCTCGAACCGAGGAGGCCCCGATGGGACCGGACGCGAAGGCAGACCTCCACAGGTATCTGCAGGTCGCTCGCGATGCGTTGCTGTGGAAACTCGACGGCCTGTCCGAGTACGACGCCCGCCGGCCGTTGGTGCCGACCGGAACGAACCTCCTCGGACTCGTCAAGCACATGGCGGGCGTCGAGGCCGGGTACTTCGGCCTGGTCTTCGACCGCCCGTTCCCCGAACCGATCCCCGGCTCGGGCGATGACGACGAGCCGAACGCCGACATGTGGGCCACGGCGGAAGAGACACGGGAGCAGATCGTCGACCTCTACCAGCGCGTCTGGGCGCATGCCGACGCGACGATCGATGCGCTCGACCTCGACGCACCTGGTCGCGTGCCGTGGTGGGGCGAGCACGGTGAGGTCACCTTGCACCGTGTCCTTGTGCACGTCGCCACCGAAGCCCACCGGCACGCCGGTCACGCCGACATCGTCCGCGAGTTGATCGACGGCACCGTCGGCTTCCGGCAAGGCAATGACAACCTCCCGGCCGAGGACGAGGTCTGGTGGCAGGCGCACCGCGAACGGGTCGAGGCAGCCGCCCGGGCGGCAGGCGAGGAGCCCCTGCCCACTTCGACGTGAGCGTCGACCCGCCAACAGAGAGAGGGCCGAGCTTCCTCTTGGCGCTCGGCCCTCTCTCGCTGCCGTAGATCAGATGTCGTAGCTGAATGGGGCCGCGTCGCTGTGGCTGATGAGGTCAGCGGGTGGCCAGTCCGTGGGTCGTCGGGGTCCGAGGCCACCTTCCAGACGCTGACGGTGTCGCTGACTGGCGGGGAGTGCGACGCGCCGTGCGGCGTCACGCTCACCGTCAGCCCCGATGGAAGCGGTGTCCTCGACGCTCGTGCTCCGACGCTTCAGGTGGTCTTCCGGCCAAGCGATCTCGAGCCCCTGGTGAGCGCCTTCAACGCTTCCTACGAGCGGATCTCAGGGCTCCCATCGGTCGATTGTCCGCCCCAGTACGACGGACACCAGCTCGCTGTCCGTGTGGTTGGAGTCGACGGGGCGGATCGTGAACTCGCTGAGTGCTTGCACGGTCTGATACCGAGCGATGACGTGTATCGGCACGCGGAATCTCTGCTCGATCGTGGGATCGAGCAAGCCGACGAATAGGCAGATCCCTTGTCTCGCCCAAGATGCCTGCTCGGGAAGGTGGCCTTGGCCACAGACCGTGTGCCCTCTGAGCCACCGCCCCGGCCATCGCGCGGAAGCGTGCGAGATCGCCCACCTGTATCACGCAGCCAACGACGCAGACGAACGGTCGGTTATCCCCAGCACACTGCTTCCGCGGAAGCGGAAGCGGACGCGAGCGGCGGCTACTCGTCGGCCAGCCTTGGCTGCCCTAGGCCTGCTCGAACGACCGTTGCTTGCCGTGGCCCCCGACAGGCGCGAGTTGCGTGGGTTGGAAGGGATGATTCGCGCCGACGTCGAATGTGTCGTAGCCCGGGAGGTTCGCATGCTCGTTGCGGCTGTGGTTGTCGTTGTGGCCGCGGTTGCCGCGGCGGCTGCCTGGATCTCCTACCGGCGCTGGGATCAGCGCCGACTTTCTGTCTCGCTCGCTCAGTTGGTGTCACGTCGAGGGTGGGAGCGCACTGACACTCCGGGTGGGCTCTCGCCTGCAGAGTTAACACTGACCGGAGCGTGCGCTCGCGGCGTTGGGCGCTTCGGTATCGAGTATGGGCTGCGCGCACCGGTGTCCGACGGCGACGATCCGAGCGATGACAGAATCGCCGAGCGGGCAGCTTTCCTGTGGTGGTCGCAGCAATCGACCGGCGGGCGACTCGCAAACAGCGGTTGGTCTGTTCCTTCGGGTTTGCTGATTCGCCGTCGGCAAGTCGTGGGTGTTATTCGAACCACGCTGCACCTGCCGAGGTTGCTTCTGGTCCCGGCGGGTGCGGGAGGCGACGAGATCGCGGACCGGGTCGACCTCGAACTCGCCACGGGTTCGGACGTGGCAGGACTGCGTCAGCATCGGCTCTATGTCGAGCCCGGAGCCTCACCGCTCGCTCGCGACTTGCTGGGGGAACGGTTCCTGGGGTTAGCGAACGAGCTCTTTCAGGGACGACGAATCGCGATGTACGAGGACGTGCTCCTAGTCGTCGGTGATCCGGGGGGACAGGATTCAGAGTTGCATCGTGACGTGGCCAAGTTGTCCGGCGCTATGCGCGACGTCCAAACGTTGGCCAACGCGATCCCGCAGAACTTCTGGCGTGCTGTGGTCGCCGGCTGATGGGACCTCGCCCGGCACCCTGCTGTATCGCCCGCGGATATCGCCCGGTCAGCGGCAGACGGGAACGGCGGTTTCAGATCGTCAGTCGATCGTGCCTCTGGGCACGACCCACTCGGTCGCTTGGCCAGTGACTTGGGAGATCAAGTCGAAGTCGGCGTCGTAGTGCAGGATGGTGAGCTCTTCGATGTCCGCGATCGCGGCCAACACCAGATCCGGGACGCTCACACCACGGTGCTGTCCGCGTGTGACCAGCTCGCGTTGCAGTGTGCGGGCGCGCTCTTCGGCCCGTAGCGGCATGGCTACCGGGATCAGAAGGTCGAGCAGGTCGTGTCGAGTGGTGTCGTAGTCCCGAACCGATTTCGACGAGTAGCCAACTTCGAGTTCGGTCACCAGCGCGATGCCCACCTCTCCCGCCTGGAAGCGGGGCAGGACGGCGTCCGCAACCATGGGCATGTCGACGCGGGCGAGCACGGACTTGTCCACGAGCCAGGATGCCGGTGTTACCGCCACGCGTCGGCCATCACGTCTTCGTCCAAGAGATCACGGGATGCTTCCGCGAAGCGCTTGAGGGCGGCAGCGTCTACCCGTTCGCGCCGTTCAGCGGCCTGCACCGTCGCGCGCAGGGCGGTGTTGACGGTGTCCTTGATGGTCCCCGTGCCCAGCACCCGGCGGGCGGCTTCGAGCACCTCATCCTCGACGTCGATCAGTCGCTTCGTCATGGGCACACCTCCATGGATATATACAGATCGTGTGAGTATATACGCCTGCACCAGCGTCGCCCCCGAACACGCCGTCCGCGTGTGGATAACGGGCGCTTCGAATCGGTCCCGGTCGTGTAACCGCGCAGAACGGCGGCTACGAAACGTCGGCTTGGTCGGGCAACCCCAGAACCTCCCGCCGTATGTGGTCGGGGTGTTCGCTGGAAACCAGCGTGACGCTGGTTGACGCCGGCGAATCGCCTGGCCCGTAGGCGTGGCCGGCGAAGACGGGCAGGCCAAAGCGCGTCTTCGCGTCTTCTCGGGAAAGTGGCGGTATCCCGTCTCGCGCCCTCGTCTCGAAGGTGAAACGCCCTTCAGTGACGTGGACGAGGGCGATGCCGTGCACCTTGGCGAACTCGAGAGCCCCTCGCTGGAAGGGCGCTGTCGAAAAGAGCACGCCCTTTTGAGCACCCGTGCTCTGGACCTTGGAGTGCAGGACCTGCACGAGTTCCCGCTTGATCGGGTGTGCGTGCCGCTTCGCCTCGACGACCACTAGGAAGTCCATCCCGGCCCACCGGAATCTCACCGTGGCATCGAGATCAAAGGTTCCGTCGGTACCCACGACTTTGTCGTGAACCGTGGTCCGGACGTGCTCGAGGTCCGCGGAGACCGAGTCCAGGAGTTCACCGATCCAGTCCTCGAAGTCGTCTGGAGACATGTCCGCTGGCGGGTATCGAAACAGATGAGCGGGGACGTCTGTCGGGTCGGAGGACACTCAGGATTCCATCCACGAAGATCGGTGAGATCCGAACACTACGTCGAGGCCATGGAGTCATGTGGGAGGGCTCGAGGAGTGCGGCGGGCGAAGCCACCCTTCGATATCGCACCGTGGGCCGTGTTTCAAAGCCGTACACGCCATCGGCGGTTCAAGACTCCTCCGCGGCCTCAGCGGGTGCCTGCGGTATTGGCGCCGAACGTTCCTGCGGGGGGCTACGGCTGGAACGACTCCATCCCGTCGCAGTCATACTCGGCCAGGGCTTGGTCCAGCAGCTGCTGGACCGCGAGTGGGTCGCCGTCGCACTGGCCGAGCACATCCGCCGCCACCCACCGATCGAGGTCACCCTGCCGTTGCGCGACCTCGACGGCCCGCCGCGCACGTCACAGCTGATCTTCACCAGCCGCGAGTCCGGCCCCGTCAACCGCAACTACTTCAACCCGCACATCTGGAAGCCCTCGCTGAACGCCGTCGGGATCGCCACGACCCGCGACCACGGCATGCACGCGATGCGCCACCACTACGCGTCGGTCCTGCTCGATGGCGGGATCTCGATCCGCGCGCTCGCTGAGTACCTCGGGCACGCCGACCCCGGCTTCACCCTGAGGATCTACAGCCACCTCATGCCCAACACCGAGGACCGCGCCCGCGCCGTCGTCGACGCCGCGCACACGATGGGTGAGCACTCCCAGCGCGAGGCCAGGGGAGAGGGATGACGCCCGGTCCCGTGAGGCATCCCCCCCCACGGTCAAGAGGTTGGAACTTTCCAACTTCTTAGTTGTATAGTTGCAACCGTGGCCGCAGCGAAGAAGCTCCACAAGGACATGGCGGCGGCCATGAAGGCCTTGGTCGACGCCGGCTGGACCGTCGAACCGGCCAAGGGCAAGAGTCACGCCGCGTACATCGCCAAGTGCCCGTACGGGTGTTGCCAGAAGTCGATCAACGGCACACCGAGGAACCCGACCGGAGCCGCAAGGGCGATGGAGCGGTGGCCCGACAAGTGCGAGAAGGGAACGAACTGAGATGCCAGAGTGGACGTTCACCCTGATCGTCGACCGGCCGGTCGGTGACCGCGATGACGAGATCTTCGAGGCCCTGGACGGCTATGCGTTCGCGGTGGGCGAGGAGAGCGGCGCGTGGATCGTGGAGTGCGCTGGCGACTACCCGCGCTACCGCGACCTGCTGCTCGGCTGCATCGCGACCCTGTCGCTGGACCTCGGCATCGAGACCCTCGCCGTCCAGGACGATGGGGACGAGGTCACCCTTCAGGAGGTCGCTGACCGGATCGGCAAGAGCCGAGAGGCCGTCGCGAAGTACTCGCGCGGCGAACTGCGGTCAGCGACGGAGCCGTTCCCGCTGCCCGTACGTAACACGACCTGGGGCGCCCGGTGGTCGTGGTCGGACGTCTCGACGTGGCTGCTCCACAACACCGACTGGTCCACCGAGGACGACGAGGTCCACCGCGTCAACGTCGGCGTGAACGCCCTGCTCCGCGCCCGACGCCACCTCCCCCACCTTGAGTGGGCCAAGATCCTGCCTCGACTTCTCTCGCTGACCACCTGAAGCGGCCGGCCGATCGCGACGGCACACGGCTGCGCGATGCCGGGGACGGGCATCCAGGGGACTCGTCGCCGACATCATTCTCTGGGCGCGGATCCTAGATACCGGTAACCGACGCTGGATCCAGTCGGGCACTAGTCAACGAGACCCAGGGTTGAGCCATTTCCATGCATTCCTTCAAGACATCCATTGTCTGGGCGGGGCACTTGTGCAAGACTTGACCCTATGAAATAGCGGGCGTGAATAGTGGGCATGAATAGCGGGCATTCGGACAAACCCTGGGTACAGCAGACAATATTTCGGGGTAGCGCGTCTCCAGTTGCACTATTGAGGTGCGCCGAAGAAGGTGCGACAGGCATACGGGATCGACGGAGTCTGAAGGGATAATCGTGAATAGGAGATCCGTTCCAATTTCCTTGACGCTCTCAGTAGTGTTGCTTCTTTGGGCGCAACTACCGAGTGTTGCACACAACTTCGGCAGCACGCCACTTAGTAGCTCATCGCTCACTGGGAATAGCGTAAATGTTGGGAATGACTACATTCATCCATACCTGAAGAGCGGGCTCACGTCGAACATGTCGGCTGCCGTAGACTGGTCTCTAGCAAATGTCTACGACCCTACCGCGCTACTCGCATTCACGACAACGGGTGCCTGGGATACCGTTCTCTATAACTCCTACTATGGGAATAATGGCCTGCTTGGTTGGCATCGCTGCCCCGAATCGGCGCAACAAGGAGGCAGCCACCCGCGCCACTATTGCATGGATGGGGAAATCCGATGGAACCTGTCGTACACCGCTACATTCGATACTCAGAATGAGCGTCGAGGGATCGTGTGCCACGAATTGGGACACTCGATAGGGCTAAGGCATTCCGACGACACGGTAAGCCCGGGCTCATGTATTGTTAGTCGAGGAAATGGAAACTATGGAGGGTCTTGGTCCCTTGCGAATCATGATTTCGCCTGTATCGACATCTACTATGCACAAGGGGGAGGAATATGCTGACCGAGCATCGGGAACGCTGGTTAGTCGGAACCATCACCATCAGTTGGCGATCCGTTGGAGTAATCGTACTGGCGTCATCTATGGTCTTCTTGAGTATAGGATACGGTTCGTCCTGGGATTCGGAGCCTGAGAACGGTGCGCCGAGACTCGGATATTTTTGGGTAGAGGGAGCCGAGGCCGAGGTCTTTGGCACCTTCGAGGAAGCTCTTCGATCATCGGATCTCGTGGTCCACGGTGTACTACGGAACGCCCGCCTCGGGAACCGATTCCCTGACGGTGTGTCCTTTGCTCGCGTGGACATCGAGGTAATCGAGGAAGTCTGGCGGAAGAGGGATTCCAGTCCAGCGGTCATACTTAGTATGGAGTTCCTGCTCCCAGGCAGGGAACTCACGGCGACGGCTGCCAGCCATTTGAATGGTGTCGAAGGCTTGTTCTTACTGCGAGACCGGGAGGCGTCGCGGTCGATGTTCAGCATCGACGAATCGACCCGGCCCGATATAGATGCCGGCCTGTGGCGCCCGGTGACGAGCAGATTCGTGTTCGAGTTCGTCGGCGACGAGATCGCTGCGCCTTTGGCCGATGACCCGATGGAAGATTCGGAGCTACGCACACGTATCCTTTCAACCAAGGCCGTGCTCCTGGAGGAGGTTCGAGATCTGGCGAGGTGACCGTGTCAGGGTGTCAGTGTGTAGGGATCGAGTTGTTCGACCGTGGCTGAAGTCCGGCCGGTCTAGCCACGGTCGTCGTCCGGGACTGTGGCGCACCCTGGCCACGGTGACCATCCTCACGCTATCGGCATGTGCCGTGTTACCTAAGCGCATAGAACCCACGCCTCCTTCTACGGAGGAACAGCAGTTCATGCGCGAAATGTGGCCATTCGGACTGGAGGAAGACGAGGAGGACTGCGCGTACTTCTACCCAGTTGACCTCGATCAGGCACAAGTGGCTTTTGACGGTACGTTCGTGGCACATGGTCCGGGGGGTGAGTCCGTGCCGGGCGATCCAGACGTATCCATCCGCCATCTCTTTATGCGAGTGAA